>Ga0081540_1000278_pt1 | contig 53271 bp, 46 predicted proteins | sample TabmetS2T1R1_FD_71024 | JGI IMG/M metagenome (GOLD analysis project Ga0081540, IMG submission 71024) | Tabebuia heterophylla rhizosphere microbial communities from the University of Puerto Rico - S2T1R1 | ecosystem: Host-associated > Plants > Roots > Rhizosphere ...
GCGCCGCTCGCCGTAGCTCACCCAGACCTGCAGCGCACCGCCGGCGGTGAAGAAGATCGAGCCGACGAAGAACGTGATCGCGTCGGCCTCGGCCCCCACGAGCTTCGCGTACCCCGGGAACGGGCCGACGAGGAAGCACAGCGACCCGATCGCGAACCCGATCGCAATGGCCCGATCCCAGGCCACGCGGTGGGTAACGGGCGCGCGCGCCAGCGCGTGACCTATCAACGCGGTCTCCCGTGCACAGGCGCACCGTATGGCCGCCGGCGGCCGGGCGCCTCACCCAGAGTGGATGAGGTGAGAATGTCGCCGTACGCCAGCGCAGCAACTTTGGGGTAAGCACGGGGTTGACGCGTACGCGTCAGCAACCCACGAAAGGAAGGCGCTATGTCTCGATGGGCCCGGCGGCTCGTGCCGTCGCCCGCCATGGTCGTGGCCCTCGTCGCCCTCGTCATGGCGATGGGCGGCTCGGCCTACGCGCTGGTGATCACCGGCAAGAGCATCAAGAACGGGACCGTGACCGGCAAGGATCTCAAGAACCGGTCCATCACGGGCAACGACTCGAAGCGTGACTCGATCGGCGGAGGCTCGATCAAGGAGTCCTCGCTCGGCGTCGTTCCACAGGCGCTGATCGCGCACGGAGCCAACCGCTTCGCCGTCGTCAACGGCGGCGGTCAGCTCGTCCGGGGGCGCAACGCCCAGGCGGCGCGCACCGGGGCCGGGCGCTACCAGGTCATCTTCGAGACGGACATCCGGAACTGCGCGTACTCCGCCACCGTCGGCGACGCGAGTGCCTCCGGGCCGCCGCAGAACAGCCACGTCAGCGTGGCGTCGCTCGCCTCGAACGTGAACGGCGTCGCCGTCCGCGTCGAGAACAACGCGGGCGCCGAGGTAGATCGGCCCTTCCACCTCATCGTCCTCTGCTGAGTCGAACCCATGGGGCCGCCCCGGCGGCCCCATGACTTCACCGGAGAACTGCCGCCGCGTGATAGTGGTTCCTGCGTCGACCGGCGCAAGGAGGCCACGTGAGCAAGCGCTTCAAGGGCACGATCAACATCGACGACCGTGATTCGGTCCCCGACTGGGAGCCATACCTCCAGTCGGTCGCGCCGGAGGGCGCGCCGAACGTCCTCTACATCGTGCTCGACGACGTCGGCTACTCCGCGATGGAGCCCTGGGGCGGGCTGATCGAGACGCCGAACATCAACGCGCTCGCCGACTCGGGCCTGACCTACACGAACTGGCACACCACGGCGCTCTGCTCGCCGACCCGCTCGAGCCTGCTCACCGGCCGCAACCACACAACCAACGGGATGGCCTGCATCGCCGAGGCGACCACCGGCTTCCCCAACTCGAACGGTCACATCCCGTTCGAGTGCGCCACCGTCGCCGAGGTCCTGGGCGAATCGGGCTGGAACACGTACATGCTCGGCAAGTGGCACCTGTGCCCGTCCGACGAGATGAACATGGCGTCGACGAAGCGCAACTGGCCGGTTGGGCGCGGCTTCGAGCGCTTCTACGGGTTCCTCGGCGGCGAGACCAACCAGTGGTATCCGGACCTCGTCTACGACAACCATCCCGTCGACCAGCCGGCGACCCCGGACGAGGGCTACCACCTCACCACCGATCTGACCGACAAGGCGATCGAGTTCATCAAGGACGCGAAGATGATCGCGCCCGAGAAGCCGTTCTTCATGTACTACTGCCCCGGCGCGACGCACGCACCGCACCACGCGCCGAAGGAGTGGATCGAGAAGTACCGCGGCAAGTTCGACATGGGCTACGAGGCCTACCGGGAGCAGGTGTTCGCGCGGCAGAAGCAGATGGGGGTCATCACCGACCAGGCCGAACTGTCGCCGGTCAACCCCTACATCGACGCGACCAGCGCCGACGGGAAGGGCTGGCCCGAGGCGGACACCGTGCGGCCGTGGGACTCGCTGAGCGACGGCGAGAAGCAGCTGTTCAGCCGGATGGCCGAGGTGTACGCGGGGTTCCTGTCGCACGCCGACCACCACATCGGGCGGCTGCTGGACCACCTGGAGGCCTCCGGGCAGCTGGACAACACCATCATCGTGCTCGTGTCGGACAACGGGGCCTCCGGCGAGGGCGGCCCGAACGGCTCGGTCAACGAGAACAAGTTCTTCAACGGGGTTCCCGACACGATCGAGGCCAACCTGCCCCATCTCGACGAGCTGGGCAGCCCGGCCACCTACAATCACTACCCGACCGGCTGGGCCATGGCCTTCAACACCCCGTTCAAGCTGTGGAAGCGGTACTCGAACTGGGAAGGCGGGACCGCCGACCCGATGATCGTGTCCTGGCCGGCCCGGGTCACGTCGGCTGGCGTGCGCCGCCAGTACGTACACGCCGTCGACATCGTGCCGACCCTGTACTCGGTGCTGGGCATCGAGCCGCCCGAGGTGGTGAAGGGCTACACGCAGTACCCGCTGGAGGGCGTCAGCTTCGAGGCCACCCTGAACGACGCGACTGCGACGACCGACAAGCAGACGCAGTTCTACGCCATGGGGGGCACCAGGGCCATCTGGCATCAGGGCTGGAAGGCGGCGGCCATCTCGCCGTCCGCGCCCGACATGTGGGCGCGTTACGCCACCCAGCGCTGGGAGCTGTTCAACACCGACGAAGACCCGACTGAGTGCCACGACCTGTCCGGCCAGGAGCCGGAACGGCTGCAGGAGCTGATCGAGCTGTGGTGGGCGCAGGCCGGCCAGTACAACGCCCTGCCCCTGGAGAACCGCAACGCCATCGAGATCCTCACCACCGACCGGCCGCAGCTGACCAAGCCGCGGAACCGGTACGTGTACTACCCGGGCACGGCCGAGGTGCCCGAGTCGGTCGCGCCCAACATCAGGAACCGTTCCTACACGATCGCCGTCGAGGTCACGATCGACAGTCAGGACGCCGCCGGGGTGCTGTTCGCCCACGGCGCGCGGTTCGGCGGCCACGCCCTGTACATCAAGGACGGCAAGCTCAAGTACGTCTACAACTTCGTGGGCGACACGGAGCAGATCATCGAGTCGACCGAGCCGTTGCCCACCGGCAAGGTGGTCCTGTCGGCCTCGTTCGAACGCGAGGGCGACTCGATGCCGGCCGAGGGCACCCTGACCTTGTACATACGCGATAAGCCGGCCGGGCAGGGCCAGATCAAGACCCAGCCTGGCAAGTTCTCCATCGCCGGGGAGGGGCTCAACATCGGCAAGGACGGCGCCGAACCGGTCACGCTGGACTATCCGGGCACGCGGCCCTGGGCGTTCACTGGCGGCACGATCCACCGGGCGGCGGTCGACGTCAGCGGTGAGCCGTTCGTCGACCTGGCTGCCGAGGCGCGCATGGCCTTCATGCGCGACTGAATTCCCGGATGGAGCCGAGGGATCACCCATCGGGTCCCGGGCGGCTGGCCCGGTGGGTGCCCATCGCATCGTGGCTGCCCCGGTACCAGCGCGGCTGGCTGGCGGGCGACGCCATCGCGGGGTTCACGATCTGGGGCCTGCTGATCCCCGAGATGATCGCCTACGCCAGCCTGGCCGGGCTGCCGCCGCAGGCCGGGCTGTATACCCTGCTGGCCTCGCTGGCCCTCTACGCCATCTTCGGCACCAGCCGCCATCTGGTGGTGGCGGGGACCTCGGCCTCGGCCGTGCTGGTGTTCTCGGCCGTGACCGCCCTGGGGCCCAAGGACGCGGGTAGCTACGCCACACTGGCGGCGGGGATGATCGTCCTGACCGGGCTGATCTTCGTCATCGCCGGGCTGCTGAAGCTGGGGTTCATCACCGCGTTCCTGTCCCGGCCGGTGATGGAGGGCTTCGTCTTCGGGCTGGCCATCTTCGTGACGGTGAGTCAGCTGCCCAAGCTCTTCGGGCTGAAGAAGGGACCCGGCGACACCGTCCGCCAGCTCGGCTACCTGGTGGCGCACCTCGGGCAGGCCAGCCTGACCACGTTCGCGGTCGGGGCGGCGGCCCTGGTGCTGCTGTTCGTGCTGGAGCGGTACGTGCCGCGGCTGCCCGGCGGGCTGATCGTGCTGGCGGCGGCGATCGCCATCTCCGCCGGGCTCGGTCTGTCCGACCACGGCGTCAAGGTGGTCGGCACGATCCCGACCGGGCTGCCCGGCGTGTCGTGGCCGCACCTGAAGCTGGGCGACCTGTGGGTGCTGCTGCCCAGCGCGGCCGGGATGATGCTGGTGATCTTCAGCGAAGCGCTCGGCGCCGGGCAGACCTTCGCCGACAAGCACGGCTACCGGCTGGAGTCCAGCCAGGAGATGATCGCACTGGGCCTGGCCAACCTCGGCTCGGGCGTGCTCGGCGGGCTGGCCTGCGGGGGAAGCCTGTCCCAGTCGGCGGTCAACGACGGCGCCGGGGCGCGGACCGAGATGTCGCCGGTCATCGCGGCGGCCCTGAGCCTGGTTACCGTCATCGCGTTGACGCCGCTGTTCACCGACCTGCCCGAGGCGGTGCTCGCCGCGCTGATCATCCACGCGGTCTCCCACCTGATGAAGGTGGGCGAGATGCGCCGGTTCCGCAGGCTCGTGCCGCGCGAGTTCTGGCTGGCCATGCTGACCCTGCTCGGCGTGATCGTGCTGGACGTCCTGCCCGCGCTGATCATCGGCGTGGTCATCGCGCTGCTCCTGCTCGTCTACCAGGCCAGTCGCCCGCGCATCTCGATGCTGGGCGCCGACCCGGTTGTTCCCGGCGCGTTCGCCGACATCCGCCGCCACGAGGGGATCACCCCGGTGCCCGGCGTGCTCATCGTCCGGCCCGACGCCCCCCTGTTCTACGCCAACGCCGAGCTGGTGCGCGATGCCATCGAGCAGGCGGTGGGGAGTGCCCGGGCCGTGGTGCTCGTCCTGGACGGCAACGACGACCTCGACATCACCAGCGCCGAGCAGCTCGGCAAGCTGGCCGGCAGCCTGGCCGCCAGGAACGTCCCGCTCGGCCTGGCCCACGTGCACGGCCCGGCCCTGGAGATGGCCGAACGGTCCGGCCTGCTCGCTACGGTCGGCGCCGATCGCGTCTTCCCGACCACGCCCGCCGCCGTGGCCTGGGCGCAGTCGGTAGCCGATGCGCCGGCTCCGGGGCTGGGCCGTCCGGCCGGCCCGGGCTAGACGTCCCGCCGTTCAGCCAGGTCGGGTTGCTGCGCCTCGGCGGCCAGCCTGATGCTCTCCTCGCGGTAGAGCAACCGGTGCAGGCCGGCCGCGAGCACGCCGCCGATCAGCGGCGCCACGATAAACAGCCAGACCTGGCTCAGGGCGGTGCCGCCGACCACCAGGGCGGGACCGAGGCTGCGAGCCGGGTTCACCGACGTGCCGGTGACCGGGATGCCGATGAGGTGTACCACGGTCAGCGTCAGCCCGATGGCGACGGCGGCCGTGGCCGCGTTGGCGGTCGCCGACGTCACCCGCAGGACGATGAAGACGAACAGCGTGGTCAGGATGATCTCGAAGATGAACGCCCCGCCCAGGCCGATGTGGATTTGGGACTGCTTGCCCCAGCCGTCGGTGCCCAGGCCGGTGATGGTCCGGTGATAGAAGGGCGAGGTGCTGAACGAGCCCCACAGCACCAGCGCACCGACGATCCCGCCGGCGAACTGGGCGATCCAGTAGCCGACCGCCTCGGCCAGCGCGATGCGCCCGGTGAGCAAGGCGCCGACGGTGACGGCGGGGTTGACGTGGCTGCCGGATATCGGCCCGATCATGTACACCAGCGCCAGCAGGGTCAGGCCGAACGCCAGCGCGGTGGCCACCACCCCGGCCGCCACGCTGGCCCCGGCGAGCCGGAAGCCGAACATCAGCGTGGCCACGCCCACGGCGAAGAACACCAGGATCGCCGTGCCAAGGAACTCAACCGCAAGCTTCCTGATCATTATGTGACGATATCGACGGGGGGCGGGCAGCGTCGTCACCCTGGCAGAGTGAGCCTAGGGTGGCGGAGCGAGCTCGGCTTGGCGGGCGAGGAAGCGGAGGTGGGCGGCGCGGGCATCCCAGGAGTAGACGACGGCGCTGCCGGCGATGAGGTCGTGCAGGGCGCGGTGCTCGCGCTGCACGAGGATGCCCAGGAAGCCCAGGCCGAACAGCAGGAAGCTGAGCGGGAACACCAGCGCGCGCAGGACGCCCCGCCGCGGTTCCAGCACCGAGCCGTCCGCCGCGACGACGCGGATGCCGAGCGTCGCCATGCCGAAGGTCCGGCCGCTCACCGCCCAGGAATAGCCGAAGTAGAAGAATTGCCAGAGGACATAGAGGACGACTACGACCGGACTGGAGCGGTTCCAGCTGACATCGTGGCCCGTCACGATGTGCACGCCGTAGGAAATGGCAGCCAGGGCGAGCGCGAACACGGCGCTGCTGGCGACCAGGTCGATGGCGTAAGCGGTGAACCGGGACACCGAGCCCGCGTAGTGTCCCTGGTAGCTGACCAGGGCCGGAGGGGCGGTCACGGCTCGGCCTGCGTGGAAAGCAGCGCCGACGGCGCCGACGGCGCGGGCTGCTTGCGCCGGAGCAGGCGCTGCACCCAGCGGTCGACGAACTGGTCCAGGCCGACCGCCTGGCTGCGCACCGCGTCGAGAGCATCGGCTCCCATGCCGCCGGATGACCTGGCGATCACCGCGCCCAGGTCGGTCCGTTCGACCAGGGCGTCCATGTCCACCTGGCTCACCAGGTCGTTGACGTCGACCCGCTCCAGCAGCGGTTTGAGATCCACCCGGGCCAGCACGGCGTTCACGTCCACCTGGTCGAGCAGGGCATTCAGGTCCACCTGCTTCAGGATCCTGTTGATGTCGACGCGGTCCAGCAGCGCATTCAGGTCGATGCGGGCGGCGAGTTCGTTCACGTCCAGCGCGCCGACCAGGAGATCGACGACACGCTCGGTGACCTGCTGGGCGATAGCCTCCACCGGATTTCGCCTGCCTGCCGGCCGCAGCCGGTCGCGCGGATTCACCACGATGCCAGTATCGGGGAGTGAGCGCAGGTCGAGGTCATCCCCGGCGGGTGAGGACACTTCCCCGCCGCGGACAGCACACTCGCAGGAGGCGCGGAAAAAGGGGAGGCCATGGACGGCATGGTGCGGATTCCCGGCGCGACTTTCCTGATGGGCTCGGATGATCACTATCCCGAGGAAGCCCCGGCGCACAAGGTCACGGTGGGCGGGTTCTGGATGGACGCGGGCCCGGTCACGAACCGGGAGTTCGGCCGGTTCGTCCGCAAGACCGGCTACGTCACCGTGGCCGAGAGAGCGCCGGATCCGGCGCAATATCCGGGCGCCCGGCCGGAACTTCTGGTGCCGTTCTCCTCGGTGTTCGTGGCGCCGCCGCACCGGGTCAGCCTGGCCGATCCGTACAACTGGTGGAAGCCCGTCCGGGGCGCGGACTGGCGTCATCCGATCGGTCCCGGCAGTTCCATCCGTGGCCTGCCGGACCATCCGGTCGTGCATGTGACCTGGGCTGACGTGCTGGCCTACACCTCGTGGGCGGGCAAGGCGATCCCGACCGAGGCGGAGTGGGAGCTGGCCGCGCGGGGCGGGCTGGACGGCGCCGAGTTCGCCTGGGGAGACGACCTGAATCCGGACGGGAGCTGGATGGCGAACACCTGGCAAGGTGATTTCCCGGTGCAGAACACGCGGGACGACGGGTACGAGCGGACCTCACCGGTCGGCGCGTTCCCGGCCAACGGCTACGGCGCGTTCGACATGATCGGCAACGTCTGGGAGTGGACATCGGACTGGTACGCGGGTCATGCCGTCAGCGCCGCCCCCTGCTGTACCGGGGCGGCTCGCGCACGCAGCGTTGACCGACGGGATCCAGCGCGCATCCCGCGCAAGGTCATGAAGGGCGGATCGCACCTGTGCGCGCCGAACTACTGCCGCCGCTACCGTCCGGCCGCCCGGATGGCGCAGCCGGTCGACACGTCAACCAGTCATCTCGGCTTCCGCTGCGTGGTGCGAGACACGGCCGGGTGAGGCGACCCCGGTCGTGATGTTCATCGCTCTCGGGGACCGGTCGCAGCGGATCCTGGCCGACTTGCGCGACTGGATGGGCCAGCACAACGCGGTCATTATGACTGTTATCTGCCTGATCATCGGGGCCAAGCTTATCGGCGACGCCATCGGCGGCTTCAGCAGCTGACGATCTCGGCCGGGACGCCGCGTTCAGAGCACCCAGCCGGTAGCATCTGGACAGATGTGCACTTTGTAACGCTCGGGCATATGTGCACGCTAACCGGCTAGCCGCCTGCTGGCGGACGTAGCCGGTTTTAGTGCTTGTCACTTATGTCCAGGCGGAGGGGACGTGCACACGCACCGCTATCGGATTGTCGTTGCCGGTGATCTGAGTGAGATCGGCCGGGAGACATTCAGCGATTTCCGGATCGAAGCCAACGGCACGAACACCGCCCTGGTCCGCGATCTAGACCAGGCGGCCTTGTACGGCACGCTCAACCGCATCTTGTCGCTCGGCTTCGAGCTCATCGAGCTGCGCCGCCTGACCGGCAGCGGGAACTACGCTGCGCCTGCGTGATCTCGACGAGCTCCAGGCCCAGCGCTCGCACCCGGTCCAGGACGGCGTGCAGGCCGCGCTGGTCCAGATTCCCCGACAAGACGGTGACGGTCGGCTCGACCTCCACGACCATGTCAGCGAACGCCTCATGCGTCGCCGGACCGAACGAGCCGATGACCTTGATCTCGTACATGTGCCTGGTCACCGAGACCTCCCTCCAGGATCCGAACCGCGGACCCGGCGAACCTCCTCCAGATCGAGGCCGAGCGACCTGATCATCTCGAGCATGCCGTGCAAGGCGGCCTGGTCGAACTGGCCGGTGATGACGGTGACACCGGCGCGGACCGTCACGTCGAGGCCTGCGAACGACATGAGCGTGGCCTCATCGAGCTGATCCGCGATCCGGATCTCGTAGGTGGGCGGAGCTCTCATGCCTGCGGCCTCAGGCGCTGGCGAAGACCGAGGACCAGTCTTCCTTCATGCTGACGACCGTCCAGCCGTGCGCCTTCGCCCGGTCGAGGGCATCCTCGGCGCCCGTGGTATAGGCGAACTCGCGGTCCGCGTCGTCGTGGAGGATCAGCAGCCGCAACGCCTCACGCCCGCTGGTGCGGGCGAACCGCATCATCGGAATGTCACCGTTGGAGTTACCGCCGGTCACCAGCGGGCGGTAGCCGACCCGGCTCCAGATGCGTACCGGCTTCGTCGGTCCGTCGTCGAAGAACTCGATCTTCGATTTGTACACCAGCCGGGTGTCGTCACCGCCGTCGTCGAAATCGAGCCCGAGGGCACTGCCGATGACTCGCTCCGGCGGGATCCCGTAGATGCGATGAGCGAACGGCCGCATGAAGTCACGATCCCCGCCCGAGGCGATGTAGGTGCTGAAGCCGTTCGCCTCCAGGTAGCGCAGCAGCTCCACCATGGGGGCGAACCCGCACGCCAGGTAGGGGCGGCGCAGCACGGGGTGAGAGGCCGTGGTCAGCCACTCCATGACCTCCGAGCCGAACGCCTCCACCTCCATGCCCTCGAAGGCAGATTCGACCGCGCCCAGGAGCAGTCCCAGGTCGGCGTCGTCGCCGTGGTAGTGCTTCACGATCGCCTCGTCTAGCCACCGGAAGTCACGCTCGACCGCCGCCCGGTAGGGCTGCCGTTGCGCCAGGGACGGGTCCTGGCCGGCCAGCTCGGCCATGCGGAAAAGGGTGAAGTCGAGCTGGATGGGAACGGGTTTCTCGCTCCACAGCGTGCCGTCGTTGTCGAACACCGCGACCCGCTCGGCCGGGGCGACGAAGCCGGGCGAGCCCTCGGTACTCACCGCCTGGACGAAATCCACGATGGCGCGGCGGGTCGGGGTGTCGTTCCACAACGCCAGGAGGGTTTCGGCCGCCATGCTCGTTCCTCTCGTAGCCCGTCCCGTCATGGTCCCGGCCCGCGCCAGTCCGCGCTTCACCCCCGGGAGGTGAACCAGCGGAGGCAGTAGCTCAGATCAGCTCGAGCTGGCGGGCCCGGAGCACGGCTTCGCGCCGGCGCGTGGCGGGAAGCTTGCGGTAGATGGCGGCCACGTGCGTCTTGACCGTGTTCACCGACACGCACAACTCGCCGGCGATCTCCGAGGTCGACATGCTGGTGGCCAGGAACGCCAGGATCGTCAGTTCGCGCTGGGTGAGCGGGTACGGCAGCTGACGGGAGATCGCCGGCGCGGGGACGTCGTCCGCCGGGGTACGCGGGCACGGCACCGGCCACTGGCCGGCGACGGCGGGGTGCCGGGCCAGCAGGTCGGCGAACGCGTCGTTCATCCGCAAGAAGGGCAGGACGACCTCGCCACGGGCGACGTCGAGGGCCCGGATGAGGATCTCCAGGGCGCGATCCGGCTCGCCGCTGCGTTGCGCGATCTGCGCATCGCAGAGAAACGCTTCCACGAGCACGAAGCGGCCGGCCTGAGTGCTGGTGGTAGCCAGCACCGTGTGCACGCAGTCCTGTGCGCCCCGTAGATCGTTCAGCGCCAGGTAGGCGCGCGCTCGCGGCACCGCGGTCGGGATGGCGAACTCGCCGCCCCGGTAATTCCGGAGCAGCCGGAGGGCCGTGCGCGGCCGTCCCATCGACGTGTCCAGATCGGCCAGCATGATGTCACGCAGGACGGCCAGCAGCGGCGGGATGTTACGGCCGGCCTGCTGCAGCATGATCCGGGCCTCGTTCACCTGGCCCAGGGCGAGCCTCACGTTGGCCTGGCCGAGCATGAGAGCCACCGCGAGGCCGGGATCTGAACCGACCACATCGGGCAGCACGACTCCTTGCAGGGAGCGCTTCCAGTCGTCGGGCTGGCCGGCTATCAGGGAGCGCAGTGTCGCGGCAAGTTCCAGTGCCGGAGACGGGCCGAGGCCGTTGTGCTTCCGGAGAGCGTCGGCTCGGCGGGCGGCGTCGTCCGCGTGGTTCGTCCGCGACCAGTAGCTGTCGAAGAATGCCATCATGCCGAGCACCTCGAGTTCGATGCCGGGCATGCCGTCCCGCTGTGCCTCCGCTAGCGCCTCGTCGAGAAGAGCGCCGACATCCTCGTGCATGCCGTGCCATAGGTGGGTGCTCGCCTGCGCCAGCAGCACGGCCGCCCGCAATCCCGGCACCGGGGGTACCGGCGTGCCGCCGCAGCGGCCGAGCAGGCGATAGGCGGCGGCATCGACGGCGCCGACATCGGACGCCTTCTGCCCGAGGACCAGTTCCAGCAGGTCGGAGGTGACGAGCAGGTCCGGATCGGCCAAGATCTCATCCGACTTCGGGGACGGAACGTTGGCTAGCTCCCGCGCCGCCGCATCAGCGTCGGCGAACACCGCCTCGATCGCGGAGCTGACGATGGCGAACTCGGTGGCCCGCAGCGCATTGCCCCCCACGGGCCTGCGCAGCGGCAGCAGATCCCGCAAGCCGAGGCCCGACAGGTCCTGCCGGTTCACGAACGCGTGCGCGAACCCGCCCCGGGCCATGAGCTTGACGACGTGGTGCCGGTTGCCTGCCCGCACGGCCCAGTAGACGGCGTTACCGAGATCGCCACTCGCTTCGTACCACGCCACCGCGCGCTCGTGCAGGCCGCGCATGCCCTGGCGCTTCTGGCGGCGCAGCAGGTAACGGAGGATCTCCGCGAACAGCTGGTGGTAGCGGTAGCGCTCCTGGGCGGCATCAAGCGGTATGACGAACGAGTTCTCCCGCGCGAGGCTGGCCAGCATGTCGCCGCACCCGGTCATGCCGGTGACCGCATCGGCCAGCGGTCCCGTGACCTCCTCCAGGAAGCTGGTCTCGATCAGCAGCCTGCGCTGCGGTTCGGGCTGGCGGTAGAGAACCTCGTTGGTCAGGTACTCGCCGATGCTGCCCGGATCGAGCGCCAGTTCGGACACGAAGTCGGCGGGATACCTAGTGCCCGCCATTCGCATGGCGGACAGGCGCACGCCGGCCACCCATCCCTCGGTCCGCGTCACGAACAGGTCGAAGTCCTGCGCCGGCAGGGTGACGCCGTGGATCGTGAGCACCTCGGTGATCTCGGCCGGGGTCATCGCCAGGTCGCACGCGCGCAGCTCATGCATCTGCCCGGCCAGCCGGTACCGGTGCAGCGGCAGGACGGGATCGCTGCGGGAGGCCAGGATCAGGCGCAACCCCGGCTGCCAGCCGCGTATCAGGCTGTCCAGGCCCTCTAGGACGTCGGGATGGGTGAGCACGTGCGCGTCATCCACGATCACGACGAGCCGGCCTGGATCAGGCAGCCGGCTGAACAGGGTCTGGACCAGATCAACCCCCGCTCCCCGGGCAGGCGCGATCGGCGGGCCGCGCTCACCGCCGTAGGCTTCTCGCAACGCGCACTCGAGCAGGCGCCAGAACCGCCGGGGCTCGGCGTCGGCCGGCGTCGGGGTGAGCCAGGCGATCCGGGCGGCGCTGCGCCGGACCCAGTCGGTGAGCAGCACCGTCTTGCCTGCCCCCGGTCCGGCCGACAGCAAGGTAAGCGGCAGATCCGCGGCGATGTCGAGCTCGGCAAGCAGGCGGCTCCGGGGAATATGCCGCGGCGGCAGTTGCGGCACCATCACACGAGAGTCACGCACTGCATTGTGCATACTGGGCCCCTCCCCCGTCCCAGAAAAACCCGCCACGTCGCGCCTGCAACTGTCGTTGCAACTACACTAGGTCGGCCCTGCCGAAGATGGAAGTCCTCGCTTCTATCACAAAGTGAGACAAAGACCTCCCGCGATGACCCGTCCGGGATCATCCGGACGAAGCGGCGGTATCGCGGGACATCGATGCGGCAGCGTCAGGCCGTGGCCAGGACGGCTCGTGACCCTTACGCCGCTTCGGCGTAGGCGCGGTCCACCGGGACGATGCGGACCCCGAGCGGCAGCAGGGTTATCGGGATGATCTTGAAACTGGCCAGGCCGAGCGGGATTCCGATGATCGTCAGGCAGAGCGCGACGCCCGCGACCAGATGCCCGATCGCCAGCCACCAGCCGAACAGGATGATCCAGAGCACGTTCCCGATGATCGATGCCACCCCCGCGTGCGGATTCTGCTCGATCGTCCGGCCGAACGGCCACAGCACATAGCCGGCGATGCGGAAGGCCGCGATCCCGAACGGGATGGTGATGATCAGCACGAAGCACACCAGCCCGGCCAGGGCGTAGCAGATAGCCATCCACACGCCGCAGAACACCAGCCAGATCACGTTCAGGATGGCCCTGACCATGGTCCCTCCCTGTTCCAGTGGGCTGTTAGCCCATTGCATCACCGGCCGGCCCGGGCGGGCTCACTCCTGTGGGGTGATGACGGCCCCGGGCCGGTGCGCGATGGTGCTGGCACATTCGCTTCGAGACAGGAGTACCCATGGAATCTGGCGACTACGACCCGCCGCTGGCACCGGGTCTGCTCCTAGCGCAGTCGTGGCAGGCGACGGTCATCCTCGGCGCCGTGACGCTGATCCTCGGGCTCATCGTGAGCTTCCACCCGGGCGGGTCGCTGAACGTCGTCGCCGTCCTGCTCGGCATCCTCATGATCTGTTCCGGGATCTTCCATCTCGTCCGGATATTCGGCCGCGGGGAAGCGCACCGGATATGGCTCGGCATCAGCGGCCTGCTGCTGATCGTCATCGGCGTCGTCCTGATCCGCCATCTGCATCTGACCCTCGCGCTCATCGGCCTGTACGTGGGCATCACCTGGATCGTGCAGGGCGTGACCGCGCTGATAGCGGGCATCGCTGGCGCTGGTCAGGAAGGCAGGGGCTGGTGGATCGCCTTCGGGGCGCTGAGCCTGATCGCCGGGATCGTGGTGACGGCCACCCCGGTCGACTCGGTCACCGTCCTGGCTGTCCTGCTCGGCGTCTGGTTCATCGTCATCGGCTTCTTCGAGATCATCGCCGGGATCATGCTCCGGCGTGCGGTGAGCACCACGGCACGTCCGGTCCAGTCGGAAGGGCTATCCGGCACCGCGGTGTAAAAGATCTTCACTGCCGGAGGTTACAGCCTGATCCGGCCGCTATCCGCCGGTTCAGGTCGCGGCTGCGCCGTCCGGCCCCGGCGTCCCCGGCCCGGGTACTCCCGGCCCCGGCACCACCTCCCGTCCCGCCCGCCCCGCAGCTCCCGCGCCCCCGGCCCGCCCACGCCGCGGGATACAGCATGAATGCCGCGTTCATGCAGCTCAAGCGACATGAACGCGGCATCCATGCAGTTTGATCCGCGGGCGCCCCGGCGGGCGGCCCGGGCACGGCACGCAGGCACGGCCGGAACCTCCACCGGTGAACTCGTTAGCGGCCCTGGTCTAGTTGCTGGTCGAGGTTGACTGCGGCGCTGATCAGCGACAGGTGGCTGAACGCCTGGGGGAAGTTGCCGAGCTGCTCGCCGGTGCTGCCGATCTCCTCGGAGAACAGGCCCAGGTGGTTGGCGTAGGTGTGCATCTTCTCGAACGTCAGCCTGGCGTCGTCGAGGCGCCCGGCCCGGGCCAGGGCCTCGACGTACCAGAACGTGCACAGCGAGAACGTGCCCTCGTCGCCCGCCAGGCCGTCGGGTGAGGCGCTGGGGTTATAGCGGTAGACCAGGCTGTCCGAGACGAGCTCGCGGTCCATCGCCGCCAGCGTGGACAGCCACATCGGGTCGCGGGGTGCGATGAAGCCCTGCAGCGGCATCATCAGCAGCGACGAATCGAGCACCTCGGTGTCGTAGTGCTGGGTGAACGCGCCGATCTTGGGGTTCCAGCCGCGCTCCATGATCTGGCGGTAGACCGCATCGCGGGTGCTGGTCCACTGGACGATGTCGGCGGGCCGGCCGCGCTGGGCCGCCAGCCGGATCGCGCGGTCCAGCGCCACCCAGACCTGGAACCGGCCGTAGGTGAAGTTCTTCCGGCCGCCGCGGGTCTCCCAGATGCCCTCGTCGGGCTGGTCCCAGTGCTCGCACAGCCAGTCGATGATGTCCGACACCGCCGTCCAGCCCGCGTGGGCGATCTGCAGGCCGGAGCTGTCGGCGACGGAAAATGCGCCGGCGGCCTCACCGTAGATGTCCAACTGCAGCTGATCGGCCGCGCCGTTGCCGATCCGCACCGGCCGCGAGCCGCGCCAGCCTTCGAAATGATCCAGGGTCTCCTCGACCAGGTCGGAGCTGCCGTCCACCCGGTACATGATCTTCAGCGGCCCTGAGCCCTGGCCCGCCTGCTCCTGGGCCCGGTCCCTGAGCCAGGCGCCGAACGCGGCGGCCTCCTCCGCGTAGCCCAGGCCCAGCAGTGCGCGGATGGAGAACGAGCCGTCCCTGATCCAGGTGTAACGGTAGTCCCAGTTACGCTCCCCGCCTTCCTGCTCGGGCAGCCCGGTGGTCGGCGCCGCGACCGGGGCCCCGGTCGGCGCGTAGGTCATCAGCTTCAGGGTGATGGCCGAACGATTGACCATCTCGCGCCAGCGGCCGCGGTAGCTCGACCGGCCCAGCCAGCCGCGCCAGAACCGCGCCGTGTCAGCCTCCAGCCGCTGCGCCTCCTCGGGCGCCATGAGCCGGGGCGTGCCGCCCATCGACTCCAGGACCACTCCCCCGGACTCGCCCTCCCGCAGGGTCCGGGTCCAGCGCACCCCGTCACCGTCGCGCTGCAGCGTGACCCCCGCCCCCTGCAGCGTGGCTCCCTCCGGCGCGATGGCATGCGCCGTCAGCTCCAGGTCCTCGGACCGGAACACCCCGCCATACTCGAAGGCCTCCAGCTCGTGCCGCTTGCGGCCGTAGTCGAAACGCGGCTGGATCTCGATCGCGAACCGCATGGCCCCGCGCACCACCCGGATGTTGCGCACCAGCCGGTGGCGGCCGGTCGCCGGGCCCTCGACGACCGGCATGAAGTCGTGGACCTCACCCACCCCGTCGGGGGTCATGAACCGGGTGATCAGGACCGCGGTATCGGGCAGGTAGAGCTGCCTGGCCACGTAGTCGTCCCGGTCCGGCGCGATCCGGTAGAAACCGCCGCGCTCGGCGTCCAGCAACGACGCGAACACGCTGGGCGAGTCGAACCGGGGACAGCAGAACCAGTCGAGGACGCCGTCCGTCGTCACCAGCGCCGCCGTCTGCAGATCGCCGATCAGCCCATGGTCAGCGATATTCGGGTAACGCGCCACCGGTTCCTCCTCGGTTCGGCAAAAATCCCATCCACCATCGCGACGCCGACCGGGAAAACACATCACCCGGCACGGATGATCCCCGGCTTGACCTGACTGACCACAGTGGGGTCAAGCTGCATACGAAGGATGGGGTCCCATGAGCAATGGCGAAAATCGGACGAACGGGCCGCAGTTCAGGACCGCCCCGCTGATCACCAGCGCGGCGATGGTCGGAGCCGGCACACTGATCGCTCTGGCCGGCCTCGCGGTGGGCGGCGGGCACCTGCTGTCGGTTACCCGTCAGTGGATCAACGAGATGGAAGTGCCCCCCAGCGAACTCGCCCGGCTGAAGTGGACTCAGGCCCGGGCCGCGATGGCCGCCGGGGCGGCTGCCTGGCAGAACGGGACACAGGGCCAGTCCTCGCCAGCCATCCCGGCGAACGGATAGCCGGCGGGGAGGGCACGCGCCCTGCTTCGTTCGGTACCTCAGGACACAACCGGATCCGGCCCGCACCGTGCCGCGGGCCGGATCTTTCATGAGCGCCCCTCGCCGGCCGGCTGATCCTTCTCGTGCAGCCGCCGCACCTCTATGACCTGCACGCCGAACGCCTCGAGCCGGGCCAGAAGCCCGTTCAGGGCGGCCTGGTCCTGAAGCGCGCCGTGCACGACCGTCTCGACCGGTTCGACCGAAGCGGTGAGCCGGTCGAAGTCGAGCAACGCCTCGGGCGGGAGAACACCGGATACCCGGATCTCGTAATAGGACGATGGCACCGCGGCTCCTAGCGACTCGGAATCACATGGCCAGGCTTCTCTTACGTTCGCGCCGACGGCCCGGGTGCGCCCCATTCATAGCGGGTGAGTTCCGGCGGGCCGAGCCGGCTTATTTTCACCCGTCGTGGGTGGGCCGCCGCCGGGCGTGCCTTGGTGGACTGCTGGTGACCCAGCGACAAAGGAGAGAGAGACCTATGGCTGACCTGATCGCGATCGGTTATCCCGACGAGGCCACGGCGGACGCTGCCGCCGACGAGGCCCGGCGGCTGGCCCAGGACCTGATCATCCAGCCCGACGCGATCGCGGTGATCGTGCGCGACAAGGATGGCAAGTTCCACACGCACACCAGCCACCACATGGTCGGCGGCGGGGCCACCTGGGGCATGTTCTGGGGCCTGCTGTTCGGCATGCTGTTCTTTATCCCGGTCCTGGGGATGGCCGTCGGCGCCGGCATGGGCGCGCTCATGGGCAAGGTCACCAAGTCCGGTGTAGACAAGGCGTTCCAGGACCAGGTCCGCGACCTGCTCCAGCCGGGAACCTCGGCGCTGTTCCTCATGGTGGAGAAGGTCACCCCGGACAAGGCCGTCGAGGCGATGAGCAAGTACGGCGGTACCGTGCTCAAGACCTCGCTGTCCAAGGAAGGCGAAGCGGAACTCCAGGACGCCCTGCACGGCGGCGCTGCCAGCTGAGCACCTAGTCATTCGGGACGGCCTGCTGTTTGTCAGTTGACCAGCAGGTAGATGCTCTTGCCTGCTAGCCAGAAGCCGAGTAGCAGGAAGACGGCGATCAGCACCTGGTCCTGATGCGAGTCGAGCCAGGCGCGCAGCTGGTCGAGCCGGGCCGTGGCCCGGACGGGTGCGAGGGTGGCGTACAGCTCCAGGTACAGGAAGCTGGAGGTGGCCAGCAGGCAGAACAAGACCAGGGCCAGGTAACTGCCCGCGGTTCCGAGCTTGGCCTGGGTAATGGTGGCGGCGCCGGCCGCCACCAGCGTCCACGGCTGCAGGAACGCGGCCAGGCCGGCTGCCCCCCACGGCGAGACCCGGTCGAGGCGCGCCATCCAGGCCGGCTGCTTGCGGGGACGGCCCATCCGGCGCCGCTGGCGTTCGGCCATCAGGATCAGCACCAGGCCGAGAGCCAGCTTGACGGCGAGGGCGGCCGTCGACGGCACGGTCTTCGGCCTGGGCGGATTGTTCCCGGTGGTCAGGACGACCGCCGCGATCACCGCGACCAGGCAGGCCAGCCAGCCGAGGATGAACGCCAGGCCTTTCCAGATGCCTTTCCTGGCGCTCAGCACCAGGATGAAGGCCGTCAGCGGGAACGGCTCGAGGGCGATACCCAGGCCGATGAGCAGAAGGTCAAGTACCACGCCTGGTCACAGACCGTGCTCGGCGATTATCCGCCCGGACTTCGCCGCGTCGGCCAGGGCCTGGTGGTCACGCTCGTTCTGATCGGCGTAGGCGGCGGAGAATCTGGCGATGGCACGGTCGAAGACGTCCGAGTTGCCCAGGTAGGCGGCGATGGCGATGCGGTCACCGGAGCGGGCGTGCGCCCGGGCCAGCGTCCAGCCGCACAACTCGCCGTACATCGGCAAACCTTCCGGGCGCAGGGTCTCGATGTCGATGGAGAACTTCCAGTCCCGGAGCTGCCGGATGTAGAAGTCCCTAGCCTGTCCGTCGGCTCCCGCCTCGACATGCTGCCACCCCAGGAAGATGTCGCTGGACGCCTGCATCAGCCGCTGACCGGCCACCACCCGCTGGCCCTGGTTGGCGTATTTGCTGGCGCCGGCGAACCGGCAAAGAACTGACTCTTCTGCCTCCTTGACCTGCAAGAACAGCGGGTCAGCCTCGTCGCGCCCGAGCATCAAGACGATCCAGCAGCGCGTTCCGACACTGCCGACCCCGACTACCTTGCGGGCCATGTCGCAGTACTCGTACTGGTGGAGCAGGTAGCGGCGATCGGTTTCCAGCGTGCGCTGGTACTTGGCGATAAGACCCTTCAATGCCGCGACGACGACATCCCGGTCGATATCCGCCGGAATCAGCTCGTCCACCGGAACCAGGAGCGGCGGGTCGGAGATGATCCGCGGGCGGCCATCCACCGTCCGGGTCAGCTTGGCCAGTTCCTGCATGCTGTCCCTGGTCCTCGCCTTGGCCAGGCCCTTGTCCAGCATCTTGCGCTGGCGCGCCCGGAGCTGGGTGTCGAACTGCGCCCGCAGATCGGTGACGTCGGCGCGCGCGTACCAGACGTCCAGGTTGGTCATGCTGGCGAACTCGCGCATGGCCTGCCGGTAGCGGGAGACGGTGGCCTGGACGGCCCCGCGACGCGATTTGGCCGGGAATCCGTTGTCACGGCCCGCGACTTCCAGGCTGGCCGCCAGCCGCTTGACATCCCATTCCCACGGGCCGGGCTGGGTCTCGTCGAAGTCGTTGACGTCGAACACCAGGCGATGTTCGGCCGAGCCGAACAGGCCGAAGTTGGACAGGTGCGCGTCGCCGCAGGCCTGCACGGCCAACCCGGACACGGGTGTGGTGGCCAGGTCGCTGGCCATCGGCAGGGCCGCGCCGCGGTAGTAGGCGAAGGGGGACACCATCATCCGGCCCCACCGCACGGGCACGAGCTCGGGAACGCGGGTCGTGGCCTGCTGTTCCAGCAGGGCGATCGGGTCCGCCCGGTCGGCCGGCGGGTCGAACACCGCGTGGCTGTCGCGTGGCACCTGGGCCCGCGCCGCCTTGCCCCTGGCCGCGCGTTCGGCGGGGGTGAGCCGACCCACCTCGGTGTCGAGCTGGTACCGGCCCACGGCTCGCGCAGGCGCTTCCGCTGTCAGTGCGGGCATGTTCGGCCCCTCTCCGGCTGTGTTAACCGACAATGCCGCGCCGGGCCGGCGGCTGCCTCACCCGACGTGGATGAGGCGGCCGGCGGTCCGGCCGGTCATCCTCGTCTGGCCGGAGCTGTTACTGGCCAGGCTGATCGCGGAGGGCGTCCCGCAGTGACGATCGAAGAGGATGCGCCCGAACGGGCGCGTCGGCGGCGCATCACGCGGGCGCAGGTCGCGCGGTTCATCCAGGCCGTCAGGGACAGCGACCAGGCGACCGTGAACGAGATGGTGCTGCGGCTGAGCCGCGCCCGGCCATGGCTGGCGCCGCTGGCCTTCGCCGTCGGCGCCTTCGCGATGTTGTTCGACGGGGTGAAGCTGCTGTTCACCAACTGGCGGCTGACCCTGATCCAGGTGCTGCCCGCGATGTGGATCTGGGCCGCCATGCTCGATCTGAAGGCTCATGTGCTGCACGACAAAGAGTTTCACGTGCTGATCGGGCCGGCCATCGTGATCCCGGCCGTCCTCGCGGTCGGCATCATCACCGCGGCCTGCTTCTACCTGAACGCCGTGTTCGCGTTCGCGATCGTCCAGCCGGGCCGGCCGCAGATCCGGCCCGCGTTCACCCAGGCCCGTCAGCACCTGCTCGTGGTCCTCGGGTCTGGCGCGGTCATCGGCGTCCTGCTCGGCCTGGCGACGGTGGTCGTGTCGCGCTGGGGAAAATTCTGGTTCGCGTTTGCCCTCAGCATCGTCGTCGGCATCATGATGGTCTGCTACGTCGCGATTCCGTCCCGTCTCATCGGGATGAAGGCCATCGTCTCCAAGCGTGACAAGCTGGCGGCCAGCGTGGTGGGCGGGGCGGTCGGCGCGGTGGTCTGCACGCCTCCGTACGCCCTTGGCCGGGTCGGGCTGATCATGCTCGGCTCGAGCACGCACGCCATCTTCGTCCTCGGCGTCATCTTCTTCGCCGTGGGCCTGACGCTGCAGGCGGGCGCGACGGGCGCGGTCAAGACGGTCAAGATGAGCGCCAAGCTCGTCTCGGGCCGTCAGCTGCCCGATGAGTGATGACCAGCAAGGGACGGTGCTGACCCGAAAGTCCTCCCTGGAGGATGAGGCCAGGGGCGGCGCGGTCAGCCCATCATCGATGGTGCGGCTGCCCAGTTGACCAGGCGGAAGGACCCGGCATGCGGTGCACGATTAAGGGCTTTTCCCTTCCTGTCGCCATGCTCGTCGCCGGGTGCCTGCTGGCGGGATGCGGAAGCAGCGTCAAGAGCGCGATCGGCAGCGCGACCAGCCGGGCGGCGTCGGTGGTGAGCTCGGCGACCGGGGCCGCGACCGTCACGCCGACGCCGACGCCGACCACCCCGACGCCGACACCGACCACCCCGACCGCGGAGCCATCGACCGAGACCGTGACCGCCACGGAAACCGCAACCGCCACGCCGACCGAGAGCGCCACCTCCCCGACGCCGGCCACATCGCCGACCGCCGCCGCCTCGGGAAGCAGCTCAGGCACCAGCCTGCTCTGGCTGTGGATCCTGCTCGGCGTGCTGATCCTGGCCGGCCTGATCGCGTGGATCGTCACGTCGGGCCGGCGCCGCTCGGCGGCCGCGGCCGGCTGGCGGTCGAGGCTCATCGACGCGTACGCCAAGGGCTCGGCCCTGCACGACGCGATGGTCGTGGCGGAGGCGCAAGGTGACCTGGCGTCCAGCGACGCCCGCGCCCGGTGGTATGACATCCAGCGCCGGGCGGACGACCTCGCCCAGACGCTCTATGCGCTGCGCGAGGCGGCCCCTGATCCCGAGGACCAGGCCGGGATCGGCGACGTGCTTGCCTCGCTGCAGGCGGTCCGCTCGGCGATGGATGCCGAACGCGCCCCGGGCGGCGCCAGACAGGACCTGGCCGAGGTTGTCCGCCGCCGGCTGTATGCCTTCGAGTCGTCCCTGCGTGCGCTCCGCGCCGGCGATGAGCAATACCCCTGAGCGGGAGGTACTCACTCCCCGAGTGAGCTTTCCTCGTCCTCGTTTAGCCCGAGCATCAGGATCTTTTCATCCCCGGTGCGGTATCTCTGGGAATTGAACAGCATGACATGACCACACGTGTCGCATTCGACCCGCACGGCGAAGGTCAGGTCAGTACCGGGTTCGGCAGGAAACCTGCCATCGGCCAGGAACACCGGGAAGTGGCTCATGTCGAGCGACTCATGAGAGCCGCACACGGGACAAGCCCGCAGACCGAGCCGCTGAAGCGTCTCGGAGACTTCGGCCATGAATGCCTGGCGCCAGCGCATCCTTCGCCGCTACCCCCGCACAGGCCGGGTAACCATGATCCGCGCAATACGCCGCCAGTTGGCCGGAAGACGTGGTTAGAGGGCGTCCAGGCCGAGCTCACGCGTGCGAACGACAGCCTCGCTGCGCGAGGAGGCGCCAAGCTTGCGGTAGGCGGAGTAGGCCTGCGTCTTGACCGTGTTCTTGGAGACATACAGCCGCTCGCCGATTTCGGCGTACGACAGGTGCGTGGACAACAACGGCAGAAGTCGCAGTTCGGCGGCCGTGAGCGACGAGGCGCCGACGGAGCGCGTGTTGCCGGTGGCGAGACCGGCTTGCAACTGGCCAGCCTGCTCGGGCAGGACGCCGAGGTCGGGTCGTTGCCGGAGGATGTCGTGGGCCTGGGCCAGAGCCGCCGCGGCCCCCCCGGGGTCGGCGAGCGTGACGTAGGAACGGGTCATCTCGAGAAGTGCCTGGGCTGACACGACGGGCAGGGCATACGTCAGCAGGGGCCGTAGCCGGGACGCCCGCCCGAGGTAGAACCGCGCCCGGGAGACGTCTCCCCGGTGCGCGGCGGCACGGCTCGCCCACGCGTAGACCAGAGCGCTGGTCCAGTAGTCGCCGAAGTGCCCGTCCTCCACGATCGCGGCGGCTTGCCCCGCGAGCGTGGTGATCTCGGCCCAGTCATCGCGTTCAGCGGCCACGCCGCACTGCTCGGCCAGGATCAGGCCGGCCAGGGGCAAGCTGCCGGAGGCAGTGGCGAGGTCGAACGCGCGGGCGAGAATGGGCCCGGCCCGGGCCGGGTCACCTTCCAGCAGGAAGGAAACGCCCTCCGTGTACAGCATTGTCGCCCGGTAAGGGCTGGCCGGACTCAGCCCCTCCCAGGCGAGCTGCGCGTCGCGCCGCATCTCGCCGATGCCCTTGCGGCACACGATCGCGCGCAGGTAGGCGAGTGTGGCCTCCATGGTGCTGCCGTCAGGAAGGATCCCGGCCGGGGACGCACATTCGGCGGCGGCCGCCCAGCGCTCGGCCTCGCTGGGCTGGCCGAGGAGCGCGAAGATCAACGAGCCGTGCACCGCGATCGCCCCGTAGTGCTCGGCTGACGTGACATCCCCGAGCCACTCCATCCAGCGCAGCACCGTCTCGACCCGGCCGCTGGCCCAGACGGGCTGCTGGAGCCGGAGGATGAGCCGGGCCACCCGATCGTAGTCTCCTGCCGCCTGGGCGTGGTCGATCGCTTGCTCCGGCATCGAGTTCGCCTCGAACCAGGCCGCCGCCCGGAAATGGAGATCGGCGACCAGACCGGGCTCTTGCCGCTGGAGTTCGGATCGCAGGAGGTCCCGGAGCAGGTGATGGTAGCGGTACCACTCACGGCGGCGGTCGAGCGGGAGCACCAGCAGGTTCCTGGCTTCCAGCTGCTCGAGGACGGCTCCGGATCCCTCTTTCTCCAAGATCGCATCGCACAGAGATCCGCACATCCGTTCCAGGACCGACGTGCGGGCGAGGAACGACGCTTCCCTGGCTGAGATCCCGGCGAGCAGCTCCGAGCGCAGGTAGTCGCCCATGTAGATGTCGTCGCCGGTGAAGGTGAAGCCGGCGTCGCTCTGCCGGGTGCCGGACTTGATGGCGAGTGCGGCGATATACAGCCCGGCTGGCCATCCTTCGGTCCGCTGCAGGAGATCGCGAAGGCCGGCTTCGTCGGCCTCGACCCCTGCTCCTTCCAGGAGCGACTGGGCTTCCGGCGGTCCCATCGCCAGGTCACCCGCGGTGACCTCGAGTATCCCGCCCTGGGCCCGCAGTCGCGCCGTCGGCACCGGCACGGCGGTGCGAGAGGCCAGGACAAGCTGCCAGTCTGGCGGCAGGCGCAGGGCGAACTCGGCGATCGTATTCAGGCACTGCCGGTTCGTGACCGCCTCGGTGTGGTCGACCAGCACCGTCACCGGCGGCTGCACCGAGGCGACGGCGGCCACGAACCTGGGCACGACGGTGATATCGGCGCCCGAGGAGGCCAGCGCCGAGAATATCGCCGGGTCGACGGGCCCGATCCGGCTCAGCGCTACGGCAAGCGCACTCAGTAGCACAACGGGATCGTTGTCGGCGTCGTCGCAGGACAGCCAGGCCACCCGCGACTCGGTCCGCTGAGCCCACTGCGCCATCAGCGTCGTCTTGCCGTAGCCCGGTGGCGCAGCCAGAGTGATGACCGGCACCCGGGTAGCGGCTAGCCGCCTGAGCAGGGCGGTCCGGACGACAATTCCCGGCCGGACCCCGGGCGGGTGGAACTTCGACTCACGCAGCTCGAAAGCGAGCCCCGGAACGGTCCCGCGTTCCCCGCCCCGCGGCACGGGGAACGCGTCGGTGACCTCCGGATCCACCCTTGAGAACGTACTCCCCGATCAATGCGGCATCAACGTGGCGTGGCCGACATTGCCGTCTCTCCCGGGCTGGCCGCACGCGGACCGCCCAGGGCTCAGGTGCCGAACAGCTTCGCCTTGGCGGCGGCGAACTCCTCGTCGGTTAGCACGCCTTGCTGGTGCAGCGCGGCCAGCTGGTTGAGCTGATCGAGCATGGCCGACGACTCGGATGGAGCCGCGGCCGGGGGCGGCGATGGCTCCTGATACGACGGCGGTGGCTGCTGATACGACGGCGGCGGCTGCTGCTGCTGATACGACGGGGGCGGCTGCTGCTGGTAAGCCTGCTGCTGTTCCAGATCGCTGATGCGCTGGTCCTGATCCGCCTGGTACTGGGCCTGCTCCTCCTGCCGCCTGGCCACATGCTTGCCGGCCATGTACGCACCACCGCCTACTGCGGCGGCACGCAACAACGGGCGCCTCCTGAACATCATTGCCTCCTTGCCAGATCTGCTAAGTCATGCCTCGGGTTATACGTCGTCCGGGAGGGACAGGCCGAGGGCCACCATGAGCTCGGGCGCAGCCGCGACGACCCTGGGCCCGCCGACCTGCGGGGCCACGGCGATCAGCACGCCGACGAGGTCCGTCGGCGTGGCTCCGGCGGCCAGCGCGTTGGCCACCTGCCAGACGTACGAGGCGGGAGGAGCGTCGAGCGCGATGAGCGCGGCCAGCTTGACGAGGGCGTAGCTGCGTGGGTCCAGACCGCTCCGCGCCTGCCACTCGGCCCGCAGTTCCAGGCCTTTGGTCAGGAGGTCGTGGTCGCCCCGGGATAGGCCACTCAGATCGTCCTGGGTTGCCTGGTCGACGTCTACCTGGGTTGGCGTGGTCATGGTCAGAATCCTTTCGGTCGCAAGGCGGACGGGCACGATGACTTCACCATGGCGTCTGCTCCGGGGAATAGCGTCACCCGCGACGGATGAGTCAGGTGGGGGCCGCAGTCCCGGGCTCCGCGGGCGGGCGGCCGATCAGCTCGATCAAGCCGAGGACGAGCAGCAGGAGAACGACCAGCACGATGACGACGAGCCCGGTGGGGTGACCCCAGAAGACAAATATCAGGGCGAAAAGCGCCACTGCTCCGATGCGGAGGCCCCTGCGGTGCGCGTAGGTCCACTCGCCAACCGGGCCGGTGGACACTCCCCGGCGCTCACCGAAGTTACGGATCCAGCCCAGCCAGGACTTCAGGGTCGAACGAGTCTGGATCGCCGCGCGTGACGGTCCGGTGATGAAGGCCCCGATGGCGACGACCAGCCCGACCGCCAGGACGACACGGAGCCCGATCCTGATGAAGAACACCATGGCGTCGAACGCGGCCGCCGCGGCATCACCGGGCAGCACGCTGGGCGGGACGCTGCTGAGGTAGATGCTCCGGGCGATGACCAAGCCGATGGCCAGGACCAGCATGGAGGCGGCCAGGCCGAGGGCCGCCCCGATCAGGGCGCGCCTGCGGCGCCGCGCGACCCATACGCCGGCGGCCAGCAGGACCAGCGCGAGGATGGGCAGCACGATCTTGAGGGTCTTGATCAGCCGGTAGCCGGCCTGGGCCTTGCCGAGGTCCTCCGCCTGGAACAGCGCCACGGTCGGGCTGATCGGCGGGATGTTACTGGCCAGCGAGAACCCGTGGTCGACCAGGTCCTGCTTGACCACGGCGATGAACGGACCGAGGTTGAGCACGATCTGGCCGTTCTGCGTGCTGACGGCGCCGTTGCCCTCCCCGGATAGCACCTTGACCAGCGCCTGGTGCGCCGCGGTGTTGACCTGGACCCAGAGCTTGGCGACCCTCGGACCGGAGACGATCCTCTGCACGGTGCTGTGGATGAATCCGGTCGCCGAGCTGACGATCTGCGGGCCGAACGAGTCGAGCAGCGAGCCGATCCGCGTCAGGCCCCTGTCGTTGAGCTGGGTAGCAGCCTGATCGATAGTTCCGGTCAGGTTGAGCTGGTTGGTTACCTCCTTCGTGATCCTGTCGGTCAGGACGCTCTGGATGGCCGGATCGTGGATCAGCGGCTCAACCGTCGCCACCCACCGGCCGGTGTCGGACACCTCGTTGCCGGCCCAGACGCCGAGCACGGCAACAGGGCCGAGTATGCAGCCGAGGACGATGAGCACGATGGAAACGGGGGTTCGCCAGCTGAAGCGCCGCCGCCGTGCGCCGCCCGCACCCTGGCCGCCCTGACCACCCGGGTCGCGGAGCTGGGCCGTCTCCTCCCGCAAGCGTTCTAGTTCAGCCCGTTCGTCCGGGCTGAGTTCCTGGCCGTCGGCTGCCGGATGAGGTTCGCCACCGATGGCAGACACAGGCGCCTCCAGGGCTGGGCGTGGGTTTACGACATCCGGCTGAGCAGATGGTCGCCGACCCGGATGGCGTTGGCCATGGCGGTGAGGGCCGGATTCACCGCCCCGATGCTGGGGAAGATGCTGGTATCCACGACGTAGAGGTTGTCCAGCTCGTGGGCCTTGCAGTTGACGTCGAGCACCGAGGTAGCCGGGTCGGTGCCGAACCGGCAGGTGCCCGCCTGGTGCGCGCAGCCGGCGATCGGGATGCTCATGTTCATGTAGAAGTTCTTGTCGAGCATGTGGTGCTGGGCCATCCCGACATGGTTGAGGATCTTCCTGAGCTCGTGGTATAGCCCGGCGGCCTCGGTGGTGTTGGTCGGGGCGTAGGACAGGTGAACGTTCCCGTCACGGTCCACGGTCACGCGGTTGCCGGGCTTGGGCACGTCCTCGGTGGTCAGCCAGAAGTCCACGGCGTGACGGGCCACATCCGCCAGGCTCCAGTGCGGCGCCAGCATGGTGAGCTTGGGCTCCTCACCCTTCATCGCCTCCGCGTTCGACTTCCCGCACATCTGGATGTTCCCGAGCGGCCATGGGCGGCCGTTGCCGGCGAAGTAGAAGTCGTTCAAGCCGAGGGTCTTCTCGAACACCGTGTCGTTGCGCTCTTTGCCCAGGGCGACCACGGCCTTGCTGTTGTGGTACATGTAGTTGCGGCCGACCTGGCCCGAGCCGTTGGCCAGGCCATCCGGGTGCCGGTCGGACGCCGACCGGAGCAAGATCGCGGCACTGTTGGCGGCCCCGGCCGCGATCGCCACGATGTCGGCCTGGTAGATCTCCTCGCGGCCGTCGCGGCTGACCACCACGGACGTGACGGACCGCCCGCCCGGGTCCGTGTCCAGGCGCTTGACTTCGGCGTTGACCAGCAGGGTCACGTTCGGCTGGTCAAGGATCGGGCGCACGGCGATCACATCGGCATCGGACTTGGCGTGCACCAGGCACGGATAGCCGTCACACCAGGTACAGCGGATGCACTGGCTGGCCGCCCGGTTCGCCTCGTCGAGCAGGATGCCACAGGGCGCGTGGAACGGGTGGTAGCCCCCCGCGGCCAGGGCGTCGGATATCTCCTGGATCCGCGGCTCGTGCGACACCGGCGGCCACGGGTACTGCTTCGAGCAGTGACCCTCGGTGGGATCCTCGCCGTGGACTCCGTGGACCTGGTAGAGCCACTCGGCCTTGGTGTACCACGGCTCGAACTCGTCATAGCTCAGCGGCCAGGCGGGCGAGACGCCGTCGGCGTGCTTCAGCTCGCCGAAATCCCCGGGCCGCAGCCGGTACAGCGCGGCGCCGTACAGCTTGGTGGCGCCGCCGACAAAGTAGTGCACCTGCGGCTGGAATGGCTTTCCGTCGGCGTCGTACCAGGTGTCCGCCGAAATGTACTTCCCGTCCACGAACACGGAACCGGGATTCCAGTTGTCCATCTCGCGGGGCAGGAAGTCGCCCCGTTCGAGCAGCAGAATCCGCTTGCCGGACGGGGCCAGCGTGTGGGCCAGCGTGCCGCCGCCGGCGCCGGTGCCCACGATGACCACGTCATAGTGCTCTGTCACATCCCCCATCCTGGGAGCGCCCGGGCCCGCTGACCTCACCCGCGGCGGATGACGGGAGCCGGGAGCGGCCGGCCCAGGAGGATCATGGTGTCACCGGGCTCGGGTTCCGGCGGGCCGGACCGGGTGACCGGGGCGAGCCTGCCGTCCGCCCGGACCAGGAAGAGCAAGGTGCCGTCGGCGCTGACCCCGCCGTCGGCGGGCTGTACGCAGATCCGCGCGCCGTCGGCGTAACGCCGTTCCACCTCGTACCTGGTGAGCTGCGAGTCGAACAACGTCTCCCCGCCGGTGTAGGGGGCAACCACGCCATGACCGGGCTGCCGTGCGCCCAGACGGTAGATCGAACCTTCCACGCTGCCCTGCAGCACGGTCGACCCCAGCGCGTTGAAGTCGTCCTCGCCGGTGAGCAGGAGAACCGCGGTGACGCCCTCGAGTCGCGCGGCCCCGCCGGTGGCCGCGGCCAGCAGCTCGCCGGGCGCCAGTTCGAGGCCGGCCTGCGTGATGCGCTGGCGCTGCTCATCGAAACCGGCCCACATCAAGACGTCCAGGCCCCGCGAGCGGAGCGCCCGGCCGAGATCTATCACCCAGTCGTCGCCGCCCACCAGCAGTGGCCGGGTCCGGGCCGGACGGGTGACGCCGAGCCGCCTGGCCACCGGCACCGCGGTCAGGCCGTAGACGGCGACGGTGACGACGATGACCACGAACGTGACCGGGAGGATCTTGGCTGCGCCCCCGATGTTCTGGGCGACGAGCCCAGCGGAGAACGTCGACGCGGTGGCCGCGGCGATGATGCCGCGCGGAGCCATCCACCCGGTGAACAGGCGCTCCCCCGTCGTCATGTCGGTCCGGACCGTGGCCAGCCAGGCCACCAGCGGCCGGGCGAGCAGTATCAGGACCGCGGCCAGTCCCAGCGTGGGCAGGACCAGATGCCGTAGCGACGCCGGGGTGACGGTGGCCGAGATGGCGACGAAGAGCACGCCGATGATCAGCTGCACCAGGGTCTCGAAGAAGGGCCGCCGCGCGGGAACGTCGAACCCGCGCAGGTTGGCGACGGCCAGGCCCATGACGATGGCCGCGATGAGCCCGGAGTCCTCGCGGAGGATGTCGCATCCGGCGGCCACGGCCACCACCGACGCGAGCTGGGCGCTGGTGCCGAGCACCTCGCCGAGCCGGAGCTTACCCAGCAGGAGCCAGAGCAGGGCGATGCCGACGAGGCCGCCCGCCAGGCCCACGCCGATGCCCAGCAGGAACTGCCCGAGCTGGTAACCGGGTTCCCGGCGGGTGCTCGCCACCACGGCGTGGAAGACGACGGCCCCGAGGATGCCGCCCACCGGGTCGATCAGTGACCCTTCCCAGGAGAGCACGCGCTGCACCCGTTCGGCGGGACGGACGAACCCCAGCAGCGGACCGACCACGGTGGGGCCGGACACGACCAGGATGGTCCCGGTCATCAGGGCTGCCTGCCTGGACATGCCCAGCAGCAAGCCAGTGAATACGGCCCCGAAGGCCAGCGTGACGGGCACGCCCATCGCGATCAGCCGGACCACGGCCCGCCGGGTATGGCCGCGTAGATTCCGCAGGTCCAGCGACATGCCCGCGTCGTAGAGGATGACGGCGACCGCCAGCGACACCAGCGGCTGGAACGTGGCCCCCAGCAGGCGCTGCGGGTTGACGTCCGTGGTGATGGCGCCGGCGGTGAAGCCGGCCGGCAGCAGGAGGATGAGGGCGGGGATCTTGAGGCGGCTGGCGAGAACCTGCGATCCGACGGCGAGGGCGACGATGAGGCCCACTCCGAGCAGGACCTCATTGGTCGTCACGGGTCCTTCCAGTTCTCGGCACTCCAGTCCTTCACCCGCTCGGTCAGCTTGCGCTCGCGCCGCCGCCCGAACAGCAAGAACCGCTTGCGGCCGACCTCTTCCACCCAGCGCATATCGCAGCCGAAGGTACGCCGCGCGAATGACCGGAAGAGCGCGTCCAGGCCCGGATCGGAGCGGGCCAGGTCACGCTCCATTCGCTGGAGGACACGCAGTGATCGTCGGCGCATGGTCACGACGACATGCTCACCCCGCCGGGCCCTGGCCGCCTCCTCCCGGCGGGGTGATCCGGACACGGCGCCCTGCGGCCGGGCGCGCCGGGCCGGCCCGGACCACCCGGCAGGGATGAGGTCCGGGCGGCCGCTGGCTCTCATGATCGGTGGCTATGACGAGTACCGACCTCGCCCGGCTGCAGTTCGCGTTCACCTCGATCAACCATTTCTTCTTCGTGCCGGTGACGATCGGGCTGGCCTTCCTGACCGCATTGCTGCAGACGGCCTGGTACCGCAACGGCCGGACCGATTACCTGCGGCTGACCAGGTTCTTCGGCACGCTGCTCGTGATCAACATCGCGATCGGGGTGGTCACAGGACTGGTGCAGGAATTCGAGTTCGGGATGAACTGGGGGGCCTACTCCCGGCTGGTCGGCAACATCTTCGGCGCGCCGCTGGCCATGGAAGGCCTGGGCGCGTTCTTCCTGGAGTCCACGTTCCTCGGGCTGTGGCTGTTCGGCTGGGACAAGCTGCCGCGCCGGGTGCACCTCGCGACGATCTGGGCGGTCGCGCTCGGCAGCGCGCTGTCCGCGGCGTTCATCATGGCGGCCAACTCCTGGATGCAGCACCCGGTCGGCTACGTGATGGTCCACGGCAAGCCCCAGCTGAACGACATCTGGGCGCTGTTCACCAACCCGGTTTTCGTCTGGGGATACGCCAAGGTCGTGTTCGTCTCGCTGGTCACCGGCGCCATGATCATGCTGGCCGTGTCGGCATGGCAGCTGCGGCACGGCGGCGAGCGGGAGGTGTTCGCCCGGTCGGCGCGGCTCGCGCTGATCGTGCTGGTCCCGGCGATGCTGTTCACGTTGCTGGTCGGCGACGAACTCGGGGTGATCGAGGGCAAGTACCAGCCGATGAAGATCGCGGCGGCCGAGGCGCAATGGACCACGTGCCAGCCGTGCTCGTTCTCGCTGTTCCAGATCGGCGGCGGCAGCAACGACGAGACCCCGACCCAGATCATCGAGATCCCGCACCTGCTGTCCCTGCTGGCCACCAACCACTGGAACGGCCAGGTGGTCGGCATGACCCCGCTGAACCAGCAGTACAACCAGCAGTACGGCAAGGGCAATTACGTGCCGAACGTGTTCATCCAGTACTGGAGCATGCGGGCCATGGCGTACCTGGGAGCCCTGGTCCTGTTGATATCAGCGTGGGGCTTGTGGCTGATCCGGCGAAAGAAACTCGCCACATCCCGGGTGTTCCTGTGGGTGGCAGTCTGGAGCGTGGTGCTGCCGTTCGTGATGAATACGGCGGGCTGGCTGCTGACCGAGAGCGGCCGGCAGCCGTGGATCGTGCAGGGCATCATGCTCACCAAGAACGGGATCTCGCCGACGGTCAGCGTTACCTGGCTGTGGATCAGCCTGGTGGGCTTCATCCTGCTGTACGGCACGCTCGGCACCGTGGACCTGATCTTGATGCTGCGGTACTCCCGCAAAGAACTCGAGCCCGAGCGTACTGACGCCGACACGAACGCCTCCGTACCCGCCGTCCAGTACTAAGGGGTCACGATGAGTCTCGTCCCGTTCTGGTTCATCGTCATCGCGATCTTGTGGACCGGCTTCTTCGTCCTCGAGGGTTTCGACTTCGGGGTCGGCATGCTGCACGACTTCGTCGGGACGGACGAAGCAGAGCGCCGCGCGGCCATCAACACGATCGGGCCGCTGTGGGACGGTAACGAGGTCTGGCTGATCGTAGCCGGGGCCGCGATGTTCGCCGCTTACCCCGGCTGGTACGCGACCATGTTTTCCACTCTCTACCTCGCGCTGGTGCTCCTGCTGGCCTCGCTCATCATCCGGGGCGTGGCCTTCGAGTACCGCGGCAAGCGCGACGCGGCGCGCTGGCGCCGCACCTGGGATGTCCTGCTGACCACGGGCAGCCTGCTGGCCCCGCTGCTGATCGGCGTGGCCCTGGGCGACTTGCTGGAGGGACTTCCCATCAACGCCAGCCAGGATTTCACCGGGTCGTTCTGGGACCTGCTCCAGCCCTACGCCGTGTTCACCGGGGTGACGTTCGTGCTGCTCTGCCTGATGCACGGCGCGACGTTCCTGTGCCTGAAGACCACCGACCGCATGCGCGAGCGATCCTGGCTGGCCGCCCGCCGGGTGGCACCCTTCACCACCGCCGCTGTCATCGGCTTCATCATCTGGACGCACGTCACGGCCAGCACGACGTTCTTCCTCAACGTGATCGAACTGCTCGCCGTGCTCGCCGCCATCGCCGCGGTCTGGCTGGTCTACGAGCACCGGGAAGGCTTCGCGTTCGCGGCCAGCACGGTCACCATCGCCGCGTGCGTGCTGTCGATCTTCGTCGACCTGTACCCCAACGTGATGGTCTCCAGCACCAACCACGCCTACAACCTCACCGTGTACAACACGGCATCCCCGGCGTACTCGCTCAAGGCGATGACCGTCGTCGTCATCATCTTCCTGCCGCTGGTGCTCGCCTATCAGAGCTGGACGTATTACGTATTCCGCAAGCGGGTCAGCAGCAGCGATTTCCGGCCGGCTCCGGAGCCATCCTCCGATGTCACCCCGCCCCCGGCGCGCTCCGGTGAGCTGAGCGGATCGCCCGCCGCGGAGGATGCGCACCCGGGCCCGGGTGCGATCTGATCAGGACGATCCGTCAGGAGGGATGACATGTCTGACAAAGTTGACGCGCTGGTAATCTTCGGCGCCACCGGTGACCTGGCCAAGCTGGAGACCTTCCCCGCCCTGGTGGGGCTGGTCGAGCGCGGCGTGCTCGACGTGCCGGTGGTCGGGGTGGCCAAGAGCGGGTGGGGCCTGGAGCAGTTCCGGGATTACGCCATCGCGTCGCTGAAGCTCAACGGGATGGACCCGGCCGACCCGGCCGCGACCAAGATGATCAGCCTGCTGCGATATGTGGACGGGGACCTCGGCGACGATGCCACCTACAAGGCCATGTCGGACGAGATGGGCGCGGCCGAGCGGGTGCTGTTCTACCTGGAGGTCCCCCCGGTGTTGTTCGGGCGGATCGCGCAGGGCATCGCCACCGCGGGACGGGCCAGGGGCAACCGGGTGATGGTGGAGAAGCCGTTCGGCTACGACCTCAGCAGCGCCGGAGAGCTGAACAAGCTCATGCACCAGTACTTCCCGGAGGAGGCCATCTACCGGGTCGACCACTGGCTGGGCCTGGATCCGGTGGAGAACGTCCTGTTCGTCCGGTTCGCCAACTCGGTCATCGAACCGCTGCTCAACCGGACCTACGTGGAGAGCATCCAGATCACGATGGCCGAGGCGTTCGACGTCGCCGACCGGGGCCGGTTCTACGACCGCACCGGCGCCATCCGCGACGTGGTGCAGAACCACATGCTGCAGGTGATGGCCACCGTCATGGCCGATCCCCCGGAAAGCACCGGCCTGGCCGGCTGGCGCGACGCCAAGTCACGGCTGGTGCGCGCGATCCGGCCGCTGACGCCCGAGGACGCGGTCCGCGGGCAGTACGAGGGGTACCACGAGGTCGAGGGGGTCGATCCGCACTCGACGACGGAGAGCTTCGTCGCGGTCCGGCTCACGGTGGACTCGTGGCGGTGGGCGGGCGTGCCGGTACTGATCCGGGCGGGGAAGTGCATGCCGGTCACTGCGACCGAGGTCAGCATCGCCTTCAAGGACCCGCCGCAGGACGTGTTCGGCATCGAGCCCGAGCGTCCCGCCGACACGCTCCGGTTCCGCGTCTGGCCAGAAACGCGGGTCAGCCTCGTGCTGCAGGGAAAGAAGCCGGGCGCCGGCTGGGAGCCGCAGCCGGAGGAACTCTCGTTCGCGGCCCAGTCCGGATCGGACATGCGGCCCTATGACCGGCTGATCGGTGCCGCGCTCGACGGCGACCGCTGGCTGTTCGCGCGGCAGGACACCGTGGAGGCCGCCTGGCGCGTGATGGATCCGGTGCTCGGCGACGTGGTGCCCGTGCACCCGTACGCCCGGGGCAGCTGGGGCCCGAAGGAGGCAAACCGGCTGCTGCCGGCCGGGGATACCTGGTACGACCCGGCGGGCTGAGGACCAGGTGAACCAATGACCACGGGATCAGGTTCCCGCCGGGTGGTGATCGTCGGGGGCGGCTTCGCGGGCCTGTTCGCCGCCCGGATGCTCGCACGGGCGCCGGTCCAGGTGACCCTTATCGACCGGGCCGAGCATCACCTGTTCCAGCCGATGCTGTACCAGTTCGCGACCGGCATCTTGTCCGAGGGCAAGATCGCCGCGCCGCTGCGCCAGCTGCTCGGGAAACACCGCAACGTCGAGTTCGTCATCGCCGAGGTGACCGGCATCGACGCCGCGCGGCGGCGGGTGCAGGCCCGGCGGCCGCTGGGCGGGCAGGTCGAGTTCGGCTACGACTACCTCATCGTGGCCGCGGGGGTCCGGCAGTCCTATTTCGGGCACGACGAATACGCCCCGATCGCGCCCGGGATGAAGACCATCGAGGACGCGCGGAAGATCCGGCGCCGGGTGTTCGGCGCGTTCGAGCTGGCCGAGTCGGCTGACGATCCGGCCGAACGGGCCCGCTGGCTCACCTTCGCCCTGGTCGGCGCCGGGCCGACCGGCGTGGAACTGGCCGGGCAGATCCGCGAGGTCGCGACCAAGACGCTGCGCAGCGAGTACCGGCACATCAAGCCGGAGGACGCCCGGGTCCTGCTGTTCGACGGCGGCGACGCGCCGCTGGCGATGTTCGGCCCGAAGCTGTCCGCCCTGGCCGCCCGCGACCTGGCCAAGCTGGGGGTCGAGCTGCACATGGGCTCGATCGTCACCCACGTGGACGCCGGCGGCCTGGAGGTCAAGGACCGCGACGGCCAGCTGACCCGGTACGAGGCGGGCAACGTGCTATGGACCGCGGGCGTGGAGGCGCCGCCGCTGGCCACCGCGGTGGCCAAGGCCACCGGCGCGCAGCAGGACCGGGCCGGGCGGATCGCCGTCGGCGCGGACCTTTCTATCCCCGGTCACCCCGAGATCCTGGTCACCGGGGACGTGATGAGCCTGGACAAGCTGCCCGGGGTCGCCGAGGTCGCCATGCAGACCGGGTTGTACGCCGGGCGCAGGGTCAGCCACCAGGCCCAGGGCAAGCCCTTCGACAAGCCGTTCAAGTACCGCGACCTCGGCTCGGCCGCCTACATCTCCCGCGGCAAGGCCGTCGTCTCGGCGTTCAAGATGAACTTCGGCGGGTTCGCCGGCTGGTGGGTCTGGCTGTTCATCCACATCGGCTTCCTCACCGGCTACCGCAACCGGGTCGGAGCGGTGCTCGGCTGGTGGTTCGCGTTCACCCGCGACCTGCGCCGGGAACGCACCTTCACCATCGACGACACGCCGGTGGCCGCGGGCCCGTACGGCGTCAACCAGGCCGCTTCCGGGGATACTGACGTGCCCAGAGGGCGCGCTGAGCGCTGAGGCCGCCCGCGCCGACGACGATCAGCAGCACCACGTTCAGCAGCAGTTGCAGCGCCGAACCTCGTGCTTCGTTCCAGCTGCCGAAGGCGACGGACAAGCCGATGTCGGCGGCCGCGGGAATGGTGGTCACGGAAATGAATACCCCGATGAGGGCGCCGGCGCGGGCCTGGGTGAGAGATATCACGCCCACGAGCCCGGCCAGGATCGCGACCACCACGGAGAACCAGTTAGGGCTGTTGATGAGGGCGGAGACGGGCCTGATGCCGTGCAGGAAGGGCGCCGGGGCCTGGCCCGCCGCCCGTACGGCCACGCCGAAGGCGAAGGTCAGCACGATCGCGGCGGAGAACCCGACGACCAGGGCGAGCAGGCCGTCACGGATGGCGTCCCGCTGACCCTTGCTGATCCCCAGCGCCGCGGCGATGATCGCGCTGTATTCGGGGCCGACCACCATCGCGCCGACGATGAGGATCTGCGAGTTGGTCAGGATTCCCACCGCGCCGATCAGCCCGGCGATGGCCAGCAGGCCGAAGAAGCTCGGGGAGTACACCGCTCCGCCGCGGATGGCGGCTTCGACCATTTCCCACACCGGGGTCTTTTCGCTGGCCGGCCAGCCGATGGGGGTGGCTGCGCCGGTGGTGCGGGCGAGCGAGGCGTCCACCTGCTCCACGGTGACCGCGCCGTCGTGATCAAGGCTCAGGCCGCGTAGCTCCCGGAACACGGGGTTGGCGGCACCGTGATCCACGTCGAAGAAGATGGCGTCGCCGGATGGCCGCGCGGCGCCCTCGAGCACGATCAGGTTTCGGATGCCGGGCAGTTCCGCGAGCCGGTCGAGCAGGCGCCCGGCGAGACCAGGCGTGGTGACGACGCGGATGTGCAGCATTAAGCACGCGGAGTTACGGAGGGATCCGCGGCCGCGGCCCGTGGGGCCGTCGCCGGCTCGGCCGGCTCGGCCGGCGTGATCCGGGCCGAGGCGACGTAGGCGACGACGACCGCCACGATGACCAGCGGCATCACGACCAGGCCGTCTGAGGCCAGCAGTAGCGTCGCCAGCAGCACCGACGTCAGCGGGAGGCCGAGCATGACCACGGACATCGCCCCGATGCCGGTGGCCACCCCGGCGACCAGCGGCAAGCCCGGCAGGTGCGACAGGGCCATGCCCCCGGCCGCGCCGATGAACAGGGCCGGGAAGATCGGGCCGCCCCGGAAGCTGCTCAGCGACACGCCGTAGGCCAGGCTCTTGCACGCCAGGAGAAGCAAGAGCGCCCCGACGGTATACGAGCCCGTGTGCGTGATCAGCGGCCCGAGGGCGTCCTGCCCGGAGAACAGGACATCGGAGGCGTTCTTCCCCGTGCCCTCCGCGTACGCGATGGCAAGTCCCGCCACGACCAGGCCCGCTACCAGGGCGGCGGCCGGCGGCGAGCGAAGCGAGAACGGCTGCAGCCGCAGTCCCAGCCAGCGGATGCCTGCGCCGAGCAGGGCCGCGGCCAGGCCGACGAGGATCGCCCACCCGAACTCCGCTATGGTCGGCGAGCCGAAGTGCGGCAGGCCCGGGACGGCCAGGGAGAAGGTGCCCAGCCCGGTCCAGGCATCCAGCCCGAGGAAGATAAGCGAGCCGATGCCCGCGGCCAGCAGGCCGGGCACCAGGACGAGGCCCAGCATCGGCCCGCCCAGCCCGGACGCTTCCATCAGCAAGAACGCGCCGATGATCGGCGAACCGAGCAGCGTGCTGATGGCGGCGAAGCTTCCCGCCGAGGCGAGGACGGCCGTGGCCTGGTCGGGCACGTCACGGCGGGCGGCCCGCAGGGCCAGCACGACCAGACCGCCGCCGATGGCGATCAGGGGCGCCTCGGGGCCGAGCACGGCGCCGAAGATCAAGGTGGCCAGGGCGGCCAGTATCACGCCGGGCAATTCGGCCGGCGTCGGGGCACGGTGCGTCTTGAAGCCCTCTGCCGGGTGCGCGCCGCCGGTGCCCGGCAGGTACCTGATGGCCAGGCCGGTCAGCAGGCCACCCACCGCAAGCACGGGCAGCGGCCACCACACAGGCACAGCCTGGAAGCCCAGGCCGTGGGGAAGATGGGTGAAGATTTCCGGCTGGAGGTAGCCGACCAGCGCGAGGAAGCCGTAGGCGGCGGCTGAGACCGGAACCCCGAGAGCCGCCGCGATGACCAGCAGTCGCAGGTACGCGCGGCTGCGCAGGAGCCCGCGCGGATCGGAGGGCATGCTCACATATCCATCGTGAACCGGGCCAGCCCGGAGCGGCTCACCTGCCGTGGGTGAGGGCGGGCCGGCTCAGGAAGGCCTGGCGCACGCCAGCCAGATCCTGCCCTCGCTCTCCCAGTCGGCTGAACGGCCGTCACCGCCGATGACTTCCACGTCGGTGAAGCGACAGCGCAGCGCCTCCGTAACCTGATCGACGGGGAACGATCGCATCTCGACGACCTGGGTGAGCAGCCTGTATCTTCCGTCCCGCTGCAGTTCGAATACCTCGATATGCCACCAGAACCGGGCACCGTCGGTCGTGCTCACCGTTAGCTGCAGGTAGTTGTCGCCGAATTGCTCCACTACCTTCGGGATGCTGGCCATCGTCATGAGGTACCTGACGGTGGCGATATCGAACACGAGCATGCCGCCGGGATTGAGGTGCCGGTACGCGCAGCCGAAAAAGCTCTGCCACGCCGAGAGGCTGAGCAGGTGATTGATGCCCTGATACGCGCAGACGATGGCGTCGAACCTGGTGCTGAGCGTGAAGCTGGTCATATCGGCGAGGTACAGCGGCACGTTCCCGGGGAGCTTCCCGCGCGCCACGGCCAGCATGCCAGGAGCTATATCCAGGCCGCTGACCTGGTAGGCGCGTGAGAGCGGCACGGTGATGGCCCCGGTCCCGCAGGCCACGTCGAGTAGGGTCGCGACCTGGCCGTGACGCTTCTCGAGGATGTCCCGGATAAACGCCGCCTCAGTGGAGGAATCGCCCGTCACGGCATCGTAGTGCGGCGCGAGCAGGTCGTAGGTTGCCATCATCGCAATTTCTAGAACCTTCGCCGAAGCCGGGCATCATCCGTAGCGGACGATGGGCCGGAGGAAGTCCGCTGCCAGCATGGACGCCATGCGGCTACTTGACCCGCGTCTGCTGCGGCAGGCCGGATCGGCACGCGGATACCTGGCGGTCACGGTCGCGCTCGGCCTGGCGGGTGCGGTGCTGATCCTGTTCCAGGCCGACCTGCTGTCGCGCGCCCTGGCGGGGGCGGCGCGCGGTACCGGGATAGCCGCGCTGTCCGGCGTGCTGGCCTGGCTCGGCGTGGTGGTGGCCGGGCGGGCCGTCTCGGCCACCGGAGGAGAGGCCGCGGCGCTGCGCGCGGCGGCCGCGGTGAAGTCAGGGCTGCGACGGCGGCTCAGCGCCCACGTCCTGCGGCTCGGCCCGCAGTGGCTCGGCGGCCAGCCACGCGGGGAGATCACCACGCTCGCGACCAGGGGGCTGGACGGGCTCGATCCCTACTTCGCCCGGTACCTGCCACGCTTGGTGCTCGGTGTGACCGTCCCGCTGGTCGTGCTGGCCCGGGTGGCGTTCGCCGACTGGATCTCCGCGATCATCATCGCGGTGACGCTGCCGCTGATCCCGCTGTTCGGGATCCTCATCGGATGGCGCACGCGGGCACAGACCCAGCGCCAGTGGCAGTTGCTGGCCCGTCTCGGCGGCCACTTCCTCGACGTGGTGGCGGGCCTGCCGACCCTGAAGCTGTTCGGCCGCGCCCGGGCCCAGGCCGAGGTGATCGGGGAAGTCACCAGCGCGCACCGCAAGGCGACCATGGCGGCACTGCGGGTGGCGTTCTTGTCCGCCCTGGCCTTGGAGCTCACCGCGGCGCTGGCCACTGCCCTGGTCGCCGTCGAGATCGGCCTCCGGCTGCTGGGCGGCCACGTCGGGTACCAGACGGCACTTCTGGTCCTGCTGCTGACCCCCGAGGCCTACCTGCCGCTACGCAACGCGAGCGCCGAGTTCCACGCCAGCGCGGACGGCTCCGCGGCGGCACGGCGCGCCTTCGAGATCCTCGACACCCCGCTGCCCGGCCAGCCGGTCACCGCCGCCCGGAGCACCGAGGTAGACCTGAGCCGCGTGGATATCATGCTCCGGGAGGTCAGCCTGACCTACCCGAACCGGGCACGGCCGGCGCTGGACGAGATCAGCCTGACCGTACGGCCCGGCGAGCACATCGTCCTGACCGGCCCGAGCGGCGCGGGGAAGAGTTCGCTGCTGGCGTTGCTGCTTCGCTTCGCCACCCCGGCCAGCGGGGCCGTCACGGCGGGCGGCGTCGACCTGGCGCGCATCCCGGACGATCGCTGGCTGGCCCAGATCGCCTGGGTTCCGCAGCACCCGCACCTGTTCGCCGCGACCGTAGGCGACAACATCGCCCTGGGTCAGTCCGGGGCGCGGCGGCCGGACATCGTAGCGGCCGCCCGCCTGGCCGGGGCGGACGAGTTCATCCGCCGGCTGCCCGGCGGCTACGACACCGAGCTCACCGAAGGCGCCCGGAGCCTGTCGGCGGGGCAGCGGCAGAAGATCGCGCTGGCCCGGGCGTTCCTGCGCCAGGCTCCTGTCCTGCTGCTCGACGAGCCCACCGCCCACCTCGACCCGGCCAGCGCAAGGGCGGTCATGACCGCCATTGCGACCCGGATGGCCGACCGCACCGTCATCCTCATCACCCACCAGCCGCCACCCCGAGCTGACCGCGCCGCCCGGATCCTGGCCCTCGACGAGGGCCGGCTCAGCGACCCGGCCGGACTGGTGGTCGTACCATGATCGCCCGGTACGATCCGCTGCTGCGGCTGCTCGGGCTGGCCTTGGGGTCCCGGCAGCTGCGCGGCCGGCTGCTGCTCGCCGTGGCGGCCGGGGCCGCGGCCACGGGCTGCGGCGTGGCGCTGCTGGCGGTGTCCGGGTTCCTGCTGGCGCGGGCGTCACAGCATCCCGGCATCGTGGCGATCTCAGCGGCCGTGGTCGCGGTCCGGGCGCTGAGCGCGGGCCGCGGAGTCTCGCGCTACCTCGAGCGGCTCGCGTCACACGACGCCGCATTCCGGGTCCTTGCCCGCGTCCGGGTCCGGATCTACCGGCGGCTGGAGCGGCTCGCCCCGGCCGGGCTGGCGGAGTTCTCATCGGGTGACCTGCTCGCCCGGCTGGTCTCCGACGTCGACGCGACCCAGGACCTGTTCATCCGCGGTATCGCCGCGCCGCTCGCCGCGGCCGTGGTCGGCGCCGGGTCGGTCGTCGCCTGCCTGCTGATCCTCGCGCCCGCCGGGGCCGTGCTCGCCGCTGGGCTGCTGGTGGCCGGGATCGGAGTCCCGGTGCTCGCGGCCAGGGCGGCGCGCGGCGCGGCCAGGCGTGTCGCCCCGGCGCGGGGGCAGCTGGCCGCGAGCCTCACCGACCTCATGGCCGGCGCGGCCGAGCTGCACGCGTACGGCGCCCGGGAGACGGGGCTGGCCTCGGTGACGGCGGCCGACGCCGACCTGACCAGGCAGGCCAACCGGAATGCCAGGGTGTCCGGCCTCAGCGCGGGCCTGAGTTCTGCCACCGCCGGGCTGACCGTGTGGGGCGTCCTGCTCCTCGGGGTGGCGGCCACCGGAGGCGGCGCGCTGACCAGGGTTCCGCTGGCCGTGCTGACGCTGACCGCGCTCGCCTCCTTCGAGGCCGTCACGGCCTTGCCCGCCGCGGCGGTCCAGCTCGGCCAGGCCCGCGTGTCGGCCCGCCGGATCGCGGCGCTGCTGGACGCGCCGGACCCGGTACGCGAGCCGGTCGCGCCGCGGCCCCTGCCCGGCGGCCCGATATCGGTCCGGTTGCGCGGCGCTCAGGTCCGCTACCGGCCCGATGGTCCGGCCGCCCTCGACGGCATCGACCTCGATCTGCTGCCGGGGCGGCGGATCGCCCTGACCGGCCCGAACGGAGCCGGGAAATCCACGCTGGCCAGCGTGCTGCTCCGCTTCGCCGAACTGACCTCGGGGAGAGCCACGCTCAACGGTCACGACCTGGCCAGCTACTCCGCGGACGAGGTCCGCACCAGAATCGGCGGCTGCCCGCAGGATCCGCACATCTTCGACGCTTCCCTGCGCGACAACCTTCGCCTGGCCCGGCCGGGGGCCACCGATGAGCAGCTGGCCGAGGCCGCGGCCCGGGTCAGGTTGCTGGACTGGATCGAGTCGCTGCCGCTGCGCTGGGACACCCCGGTCGGCACTCACGGGGCCACGCTGTCCGGCGGCCAGCGCCAGCGGCTGGCCGTAGCCCGGGCCCTGCTCGCCGATCCGGATCTGCTGATACTCGATGAACCCACGGCCCATCTCGATCCCGGAACCCGGCGCGCTGTGCTCAGAGACATGCTGGCCGCGACGGCCGGGCGCACGCTGCTCCTCATAACCCACGACCTCGACGGGCTCGATGAGTTCGACCAGGTAATCACGCTCAAAGGCGGGAAGATCGCTGATGTCTATCTATTACGAGATCCGGGTAGCGGGTCTCCTGCCACCCGGTGTCCTTCTCGACTTCGAGGAGCTCAGTGCATCCCCGCAAGAGGCCCAGACCTTGCTGCACGGTTCACTTGAGGATCAGAAGGAACTCCGCAAGCTGCTCGACAGGCTCCAGATGTTCGGCGCCCGGCTCCTGGAAATACACCGGTTCCGTGAAAAAGCCGTCGACGCGGGTGGCCGTGACCCCGCGTGAGACGTACCGTCGAGGTCAGATCAGCTGGAGCTGGCGGGCCCGGCGAACCGCCTCGCTGCGGTGCGCCGCCGACAGCTTCCGGTAGATGTTCCGCAGGTGCGTCTTGACGGTGTTGACGGAGATATACATCTCCTCGGCGACCTCGGCCGTGTTCAGCATGCCCGAGATGTGTACCAGCACCTCCCGTTCGCGCTCGGTGAGCGGCTCGATCAGCAGCACCGCCGCCTCGCCGACCGCGTCCATGAGCGCCGGGAGCTGGTCAGGGCCCAGCGCGCGGGACAGCAGAAGCCGGTGGCTGCCGGCCAGTTCGGGGTCACGCCGGAGCACCGCCCCGAGCCAGCTGCCTTCTAGCGCGAACGGCAGCCTGATCTGCTCACGTTCGGCCAGCCGGAGCGCGGATGCCAGTGACCGCCGCCCGCGACCATCGTCGTCATCGTGGTAGCTGAGCCGGGCGTCCAACAGCCACGCATGCAGGCGCACCCAGTCCGGCACCTGGCTGTCGGCCGCGAGCGCCGGAGCGAGGATACGGTGCGCGGCCTCGTCGTCTCCTGCGACCGCGCAGGCATGGGCCAGGGTGACCGTGGCCTCCGGCGAGGTGCCAGCCCGTTCGGCCGTAGCCAGCGCGGCCTGGACGTCCCCGGCCGCCGCGTGCGCGCGTGACTCGACCAGGCTGAGCTGCTGGTCCAGCCAGGGCGGAACGGACCACCCCGACCGGGCCCGGTCGATGATCTGGACGGCCACCGCCGGGCGACCCTCGGCCAGCGCACCACCGGCCGCGACCAGGTAGGCCGCCGCCCCGACAAGCTTGTCCGGGCTGGCGCCGAGGGCGGCGTCCGCCTGCTTGAGGCAGCTGCGGGCCTCGCGTAGCTCGTTGCGGGCCAGGTGCACCCGGGCCAGGGCGACCAGCGACGCGGGACCGGCGCCGGACGGCTGGTGCTCCGCCGCCGCGGAGGTCGCCTCCTCGGCCAGTTCGGCGGCGCGTCCGAGCCGGCCGCGCAGTGCCTCCACCAGCGCCAGCCGCCCGCTCAGGCTCGCCCGTTCGCATTCCCGGCCGGCAGCAGCCTCGGCAGCCACCCCGGCCCCGAGGATGCGGGCCGCCTCATCCGCGTGGCCGGACCACAGCTCGACCGTGGCGCGGCCGGACAGTACCCGCCGCCTGATGTCCGGATGCCGGGCGAGTTTCCGGTCCGGGACCTTGCCGAGCATCAGCTCCGCACGGGCGGCGGCCGTCGCCGCCGTCGCCAGGTCCCCGGTACGCAGGCAGACGGTAAGCCGGAGTACCGCGGCGGCGAGCCGAGACGTGGCCTCCTCACCGGCGGGAAGGCTCTTCATCAGGCCATCGGCGGTGTCCAGGGCGGCGGCGCACGCGTCGTGCTGGCCGGCAGAGAGCGCCACCGCCGCCGCAAGCAGGTGGGGCTGTGGCGTGGTCCAGGCCTCGCCGATTGGCATGCTAGCGAACTCGCCCGCCAGGCACTGGCCGTCCTGCGGCTCAAGCATCTGGCCGATCGCCAGGTCGTCGACGACCACGGCCGCGGCCAGCGGCCAGTCACCGGCCGCGATGGCGTGCCGCACCGCGTCGGTGGGCATGTTGTTCCGCTCGAACCACCTGGCCGCGCGCTGATGCAAGACGACGACCCGGTCCGGATGCTCATACCGCAGTCTCAGCCGGAGCATCTCGGCGAACAGCGTGTGGTAGCGGTACCACCCCGAGCCGATCGGCTGGACCAGCGCGTTCGTGTGCGCCAACGCGGCCAGGATGCTGGCGGCTTGGTCATCGCCGGTCAGTTCGGCGGCCGCCTCGCCGCTGACGTGCTCCAGGATGCTCGTGCTCAGCAGGATCTCGCGGACTTCAGGTGGCTGGACGTTGAGCACCTCGTTGACCAGGTAGCAGGTCAGGGCGCTGTCCTCGGCCATCAGCTCCTTGACGAACAGGTCCGGGTCGGGATGGGCGACTAGCGATATCGCGGCCAGGCGGAGACCGGCGGCCCAGCCTTCGGTTCGCCGGTTCAGGTTCTCCAGCGCGTCCTGCATCAGCGGCCCGCCGTGCTGTTCCAGCAGCAGGCCGGCCTCATCAAGGCTGAACGCGAGGTCGCTGGCGCGTATCTCGGTCAGCTGTCCGGCTAGCCGGTAGCGGTGCAGGGGCAGCAGCGGATCCATCCGCGAGGCGACCAGCAACCGCAGCGCGGACCCTACGTTCCGGAGGACGAACTCGAGCCCTTTCAGCACGGCCGGATCGGTCAGCAGGTGGAGGTCGTCGAGGACCAGCGTGACCGGAGGGTCCTGGGCGGCCAGCGTGGCCGTCAACCGGAGCAGGAATCCTTCATCTCCCGCCCGTCCGCGCGGAACGGGCCGCAGCGCCTTCGGAATGGCGACACCGGCCTGGCGCAGCGCCGCCACGACATAGGACCAGAACATGCCCGGCCGATTGTCGAACTCGTCGAGTCCGACCCAGGCCACCGGCCCGGGCTCGGCCGTCGCCCACAAGGCCAGGGCCATCGTCTTGCCCGCGCCGGGAGGGCCGGTCACGATCGTCAGCGGGCACCACCGGGTACCCTCGGCGATCAGCTTGGTGATCCGCGCGCGCGGTACCGCCCAATGCGGCACCTCCGGCGGCGTGATCTTCGAAGTCAGGATAGGGTCGCCGGAGGACACGGTAGCCCGGCGGCCACGAGTTGATGCCTGGTTGGCGCCATCGGCCGTCATTTACGTACCTCCCGGTCGCTGCTGGGAGGGCCTTCACCCCTCGAAACCACCCAACGCCAGCCGTTCGATGCGCGCATCATGCGATCAGCATGAAACCCTCGGATTTCAGCTGACGCTGCTGAACATCAGGTAAATGCCGCGCAAACTGGTCAATTGTCGCCAGGTTCCTCGAGCGCCGCCGCAACGTCGTAGCCCAGAGCGGTGGCCACGTCGGGAGCGGCGCAGACGACCCGGCCCAATCCGGCGACCGGGGCGATCACCAGCAGCACGTCGGCGATCTCGTCGTCGGTGGCGCCCGCGGCCAGGGCCCGGGCGGTGCTCCACTCCAGGCAGGCCCCTGATGAGCCGAGCGCCACCGACACGGCCAGCTGGAGCAGCGCGGCGGTCCTGCCGTCCAGGGCCACCGTCCCGGCCGGCCCGAGCCCGAGTCCGGCCTGGCCCGTGACGAAGGTCTCGTCGACCATCGCCAGCCTGCGCAGGACCTCCTGGAATCTCATCGTCTCGCTCATATGTCTCCGCCCGGCCTGTTGCGCCTACAGTGCACAGTGCACGAAGGAGAACGTCATCCCACCGATGGCATGAAATCCGGTGCTATCCCTCGAGGAGGCCCAGTTCCCGGGACCGGGTGACGGCCTGGTTTCGCGAGGAAGCACCGAGTTTGCGGTAGATCGACATGGCCTGGGACTTGACGGTGTGCGGGGACAGGAACATTTCGGCCCCGATCTCCGGGAACGACAGATGAGTGGCCAGCATGGGCAGGACGCGCAGCTCGGCGGCTGTCAGGGAGGACGCACCAGGGGCAGCCGGGGTGTGCTCGGCCGACAGCCGGGCCCGCAGCACGCGAGCCTCACCAACCAAGGTGCCGAGGTCAGGCCGATGCTTGAGGATCTCGTCGATTTCGCGCATCAGCGTTCTGGCCCCGGCCAGGTCGGCCAGCGCAAACTGCACGCGGGCGAGCTCGAGCCGGGCCTGAACGGCCAGATGGGGTTGCACGTAGGTCATGAGGGGCCGCAGCCGCTGGGCGCTGACAAGCTCGCGGCGCGCCGCCGTGACATCTCCCCCGTGCAGGGCAACGCGGGCCTGGACCGCGCAGACGAGCATGTCCTCCATTCCCGCCCCGCGTATGACGAGGCCTGCCCGGGCCGCGAAGGCCTCGGCCGAACTCCAGTCACCCCGCGCCACGGCCAGCAGCGATCGTTCGCACCACGCGGTCGCGATGACATCCGGAGCGCCGGTTTCCGCTTCTTCGCTGGTCGCCTGGGCCAGGGACGCGTCGGCGCCGTCGAGGTCACCGGAAAGGACCAGAGCGAGGCCCCGGCATGTGGCGGCTATCGGCGGCGCCATGCCCGCGGCCGCAAACCGCTGCACGGCCTGGTCGGCGTCGGCCAGCATCTGCGTCACCCCGCGTCGGCACAGCAAGGCGCGCAGCACGGCGGCCCACCCCTCAGTGCCGGCATCACCGACCTCGCCGCGCTGTTGCCAGCGATCGACCACACCGGCCCACCGCTCGGCCTCAGCCGACCGTCCTACCTGCACGGCGAGGAGCGAACCCCACACGGCGGCCATCGGATGGCCCTCGATCACGTCCCGGCCGTCGAGCCACGCGAACCACCGCTGAATGGTGGTCAGCCGGGCCTGCCGGAAAGCCGGCAGCGCCAGTTGTTCCACGAGGCGGACCACCGCACCAACGTCCTCGGCGGCCATGAAGTACTCCAGTGCCTCCTCGGGCCGGCCGTTATCCAGGCACCAGCGGGCCGCGCGGCCGCGCAGCACCGGCAGCAGGCCAGGCTCGTGCCGTTCCAGTTCGGTCAGCAGCATGTCACGGAACAGGTGGTGGTATCGGTACCACACCCCTCGCCGGTCCAGCGGCACGAGCAGCAGGTTCGAGCGGGAGAGTTCGGCCAGGGTCGCGGCGGAGCCGGGCACGTCGAGGACGGCTTCGCACAACGCACCGGACATCCGTTCCAGGACGGCGGTCCGGGTCAGGAACACCCGGTGCCGCACTGAGATCCGGGTCAGGAACTCCGCTTCCATGTACTGGCTGACCAGCCGGTCATCGCCGCCGAAGGAGACCGCTGCGGTCCCCAGCGAGCCTCCTTCCCGCAAGTACAGCGCGGCCAGGTACAGCCCGGCCGGCCACCCCTCGGTCCGGCGGTGCAACTCGGCTATCTCATCCTCAGCCAGCGCGAGGCCGGCGTCGCGCAAGAGCGCGGTGGCGTCCTCGTGGTTCAGCGACAGGTCACCGGGGCCGATCTCGAGGATCCGGCCTTCGGCGCGCAGCCGCGCGATGCGCAGCGGCGGTTCGTCCCGGCCCGCCAGCACCAGCCGCGACCCCGGCGGCACGTGATCGGCCAGCACTGACAGCGCATCCCGGCTCTCGGCGTTCCGCAGCAGATGCACATCATCGAGGATCAGCATCACGGGCGTAGACAGTGACCAGAACGCCGAACCCAGCCTCGGCACCACCGAGCCTGGCACCGAACTGACCCGCGAGGCCAGCGCCTCGAACACCCGCTCGCCGACCGGCTCGACCATATCCAGCGCCTCGGCTACGTAGCTGAGCAGGACCTTCGGATCGTTGTCTCGCTCATCGACCGACACCCAGGCAATGGCCCGGCCGTCGTGCTCGGCCCACTGCGACAGCAGTGTGGTCTTCCCGTAACCGGGCGGCGCGACGACCGAGACGATGGGGCGCGACTCGTCCCGCGTCAGCCGGCCGATCAGCGACGGCCGGCTGACCGTCCCAGGGCGCGGCGCTGGGCGGCGGAGCTTCGATGCCATGAGCTCGAAACCCGGTCCGGTTGCGCGCGGCATCCGGGTCGGCCGCTCGCGCATCTCGGTACTGCCCATACCCCCGAACCGCATTTCTCCAGACGGTGTGCCGCTCTATGGTCTTGCGCAACTTTTATCACATCAAGAGAAAATGGCTGGGGCAAGCAGGCGTGGCCGAGCGCAGCTAACCCGGACAACTTGCGGGTGCCGGCATCACCTCTCGTCCCGCCTGTCCCGCAGCTACCGCGCCCCCGGCCCGCCAGCGCCGCACGATACGACAGCCACAAGGGCACTGCCAGCACCACCGGTCACCGGCCCGGTGACCGGTCGGGACATGCCACGCAGGCAAGGCCGGAATGTCCACCGTTGAGAATCGTTAGGCGGCCGCCTCAACGTTCGCGCGGTTGCCGTAGGCGCACAGCCCGTACAGAGCCACCACGTCCATGGCGATGATGGTCAGGGACCAGAACGGGTAGGCCGGGATGGAGAACATCTGCTCGATGAGGTTGAGCCCGAGCACCACCACGGCGAACCAGCGGGCCGCCTGGTTGCCCACCATGACCCCGCCTCCGGCGATGAGCAGCAGGACGGCGAAGATGAGCGTGATCCAGCCCCAGGCGCGCAAGTTGCCGAACACGTAGTGCGCGTTGGCCACGAACACGTGCGAGTTGGCGATGGCCGCGATGCCGTAGATCAGGTTCCAGAAACCGGAAACCAGCAACAGCACACCCGCGAACAAGATCAGGCCGTACCCGCGGCCCTCCGCATACGCACGGCCCCTAGAGGACCGCATTGCCGCCGACGTCATTCCTTACCTCCCTGGTCAGGGCGCCGGACTGTCCGGCTGTCGCCACGGTGCGTCATGCCCGCGGTTCATGGACCACCCGGAACGGGTGACCTGCGCCGTCACAGGTGGCTGAACCCGCCCGACTCCTGCTTGGTCATGGATACGGACACAGGGTGCTTGCTGAAGTGGGCGACCGCGTCGCGGAAGTCATCCAGCAGCAGAGAGGCCATGTCCTGGCTGACGCCCAGGCGGACCAGGATGCGCTGTACGGCGATATCGGAAACCGCTCCGGTGAGGGTGTAGGCCGGTACCTGCCAGCCCTGGTTGCGCAGCCGGTCGGCCAGGTCGAACAGGGTGTAGCCGGGGTCCTCGCCCTCGCGGATCCGCCAGGTGACCGTCGGGATGCCCGTGTTCGGGTTGCTGTCACACAGCAGCTCGAACGGCCCGGTCTTGACGATCTCGGCCGCCAGGTACTGCCCGATCCCATAGGACGCCTGGTGGATGCGCCGGTAGCCCTCATGCCCGAGCCGCAGGAAGTTGTAGTAGCTGGCGACGATCTGGCCGGCCGGCCGGGAGAAGTTGATCTGGAACACCGGCATGTCGCCGCCGAGGTAGTTGACGTGGAAGATCAGATCCTCCGGCAGCTCAGCGGCATCCCGGAAGACGACCCAGCCGGCCCCCAGCGGAGCCAGGCCGAACTTGTGCCCCGAGGCGCTGATCGATTTGACCCGGGGCAGCCGGAAGTCGAACGCCACGTCCGGCGCGCAGAACGGGGCCAGGAAACCGCCGCTGGCCCCGTCCACGTGGATGTCGATGTCCAGGCCGGTGTCGGCCTGCAGCTGGTCCAGGGCCTTCGCCATTTCCTCTACCGGCTCGTACGCGCCGGTGTAGGTGACGCCGAGGGTCGGCACGACCATGATCGTGTTCTCGTCCACCCGCTCCAGCATCGAGGCCGGGTCCATCATGTACCGGCCGGGCGCCATCGGCACCTCGCGTATTTCGACGTCCCAGTAGCGGGCGAACTTGTGCCAGACCACCTGGACCGGGCCGCACACGAAGTTCGGTTTATCGGCCGGCTGGCCCGCGGCCCGCCGCTTGGCCCGCCACCGCCACTTGGCCGCCATCCCCGCCAGCATGCAGGCCTCCGACGAGCCGATGGCCGAGGTGCCGATGGTGTTGGCCGCCTCGGGCGCGTTCCACAGGTCGGCCATCATGTGCACGCAGCGCCGCTCGATCTCGGCGGTCTGCGGGTACTCGTCCCGGTCGATCATGTTCTTGTTGATCGACAGCGCCATCAGGCCCAGGACCTCGGGTTCCTCCCAGGTCTGGCAGAACGTGGCCAGGTTCTGCCGGGCGTTGCCGTCGAGCATCAGCTCGTCCGACACCAGCTGGAACGCATCCCGGGGCAGCGTTCCCCGCTCCGGGAACCGGTACTTGGCCACCGGCCTGGTCAGGTCTCGGTCGGCAAACACGCAGTCATCGAACTGATCACGAATGGTTTCCCGGTCGTGCAATGGCATATTGGCATCTCCCCAGGTCAAGGCCTAGTTCGATCCTCGGCTACGGGCCCGTAGCCGTCATCACCCGCGGCGGATGATTGCGGCCGGACCGCGATAGGGTGTCATCCTGGCAGGAGGAGCCTCATGACTGCGGTGGCCAGCGAGGGCGTACCGGAGACGCGCCATCGGCTGCAGCGCCGGATGCGGGCGGCGGTGCTCGGGCCACGCGGCGGCGGCACGACCCGGCGTCGGGCATCCGACGCGTTCCGGGTCGGGCTCGCGATCATCGTGGTGGCGGTATCCGTTCCGGTCATGCGGGCCAACTCGGCGGCCGAACTTGCCATCGTGCGTGCCGTGCACCCGCCGCCCGCGGCCATCAGCTGGCTGGTCACCTCGGCCTTCTGGCTGGGCTCGGCCGGGGTCATCGTGCTGCTCGCCATCGTCGGGCTGCTGGTCCCGCGGCTGACCGCGGTCCGCTGGGCGGCGGTGGCAGGCGGGCTGACCTGGGGAGTGTGCGCGCTACTCGGCGTCGTCCTCGGATCGGCGGCCGGGCGGCCGCCCGACGACGCGCTGGCCGGGGTCAACGCTGGTTATCCAGTCACCCAGCTCGCGGTCGCGGTCGCCGTGGCGGCGATCGCCCTTCCCTACCTGAGCCGCCCGGTGCACCGGCTGGTGTCGTTGCTGCTCACCCTCGCGGTCCTGGCCGGGATCTGCGGCGGGCAAGCGCTTCCGGTCAACGCCATCTCGAGCATCGCGCTGGGATGGGGCGTCGCCGCAGCCCTGCACCTGGCCGCGGGCTCGCCGCTGGGCCTGCCGTCGGCGGCGGAGATCACCGAGTGGATCACGGACCTGCGCATGACGGTGCGGGACATTACCCGGACCCCTCGCCAGGTCTGGGGGGTCGAGCAGTTCACCGGCCGTGATGAGGCAGGCAAGGCGATCGAGCTGTCGGTCTACGGCCGCGACGCCTCCGATGCCCGGATGCTGGCGAAATTGTGGCGGTTCTGCCTGTACCGGGATTCCGGACCTACCCTCATCCTCGACCGGCTGCAGCAGGTCGAGCACGAGGCCTACCTCACGCTGATGGCCGGACGCGCCGGGGTACTGGTGCCCGACGTGCTGGGCGCGGGCAGGTTCGGGCCCAGCCGGGACGCGGCGCTGGTCACCAGGCTGCCGGACGGGCCGGCCCTGTCGCAGGCCGACGGCGCCGGCCTCGCCGACGCCACCCTGGATGAGATCCTGCTGGCCGTGGTGCGGCTGCGCGAGGCCCGCATCGCCCACGGAGCGCTCGGCGGCGACACCATCATCGTGTCCGACCGGGGCATCTGCGTCCGGGACTTCCGGCGCGCGTCCGCCTCGGCTCCGGCCGGCCGCCTGGACGGCGACCTGGCGGCCGCGCTGGCCGCGATGGCCGTGCGGGCGGGGCCCGAGCGCGCCGCCGCGGCGGCCGCCCGGGTGCTCGACGCCGACACCGCCCGCGCCGCCCTGGTGCATTTGCAGCGCTCGGCGCTGGACCCGGTCACCGTGGCCGCGCTCAAGGATCACAAGGACCTGCTGCCCCGGCTCCGGGAAGCCGTGGCCGACGGGGCCGGCATCGGGGTGCCCAAGCTCGCGGAGGCCAAGCGGGTCAGCTGGCCCAACCTGCTATTCGCCGTCGGCTCGCTGATCGGGATCTGGCTGATCATAGGGATCCTGTCCGACGCTGGCGATTCCCTGGAGGCCATCAAGGGCGCCAGCTGGGGATGGGTGGCGCTGACGTTCGTCTTCGCCCAGCTCCCGGTGGTGGCCGAGGGCTGGGCGCTGGTCGGCGCCGCCGTCGGCCAGATCCCGTTCGGCCGGTGCGTCGCCCTGGAGACCTCGAACACCTTCACCGCGCTGGTCGGCGGCGACGTCGCCGTCTTCGCGCTCCGGGTGAGGTTCTTCCAGCGCCAGGGCTATGACGCCGAGGCCGCGGTCAGCGCCGGGGCCATCGCCACCACGGCGAGCTGGACCGTCAAGACCCTGCTGTTCCTCGTCGCGATCCCGTTCGCCGCCGGGAGCTTCCACGCCCCTTCGGGTTCCGGCGGCGACCAGGCCGCGGTCTGGATCGTCCTCGCGGTCATCCTCGCGGCGGGGATCGCCGCCACGCTGATCGCCCTGGTGCCCAGGCTCCGCCGCCTGGTCAGCCGCAAGATCCGCCCGCACCTGCTGAACATCTGGGCCAACGTCAAGACGATCGCCACCGAGCCGCACAAGATCGTCTACGTGCTGGCCGGCTCGACCCTGGCCCAGCTCCTGGTCATCTTCGCCCTCGGCGCGTCGCTGCATGCGGTCGGGCAGCATGCCAGCATCGCGACGCTCATCGCCGTCAACACGATGGCCGCCATCCTCGGCGGTGCCGTCCCCGTGCCCGGCGGCCTCGGCGTCGTCGAGGCCGGCCTGATCGCCGGGCTCACCAGCGCCGGCATACCCCAGGACCAAGCCGTCGCGGCCGTGCTCATCCAGCGGCTATTCACTTCCTACCTCCCCCCGGTCTGGGGCTTCCTGACCCTGACCTGGATGCGCCGCCGCGAGTACGTCTGATCATTACCGCGCGGATGCCCAGGTGGCCGGCACGTCGGCGCCGTCCTCGATGTCCACCTTGAAGTGCGCGGCTGAATCCGGCAAATAACCGCAGCTTGTGCACTCATCCATCGCGGGTGATTGCTTCGCCGGGTGCCGGCTTCTACAAAGGCAACGTGGCGGTACAGGCGAGCGAGAGGGGCGGCCATGGGCGCCGAACGTGAGCGGGTGGACGGATTCGGCCGGCTGGAGGACGGGCTCTTGCAGGCGGGGGAGTGGTACCGGTGGGGGCCGTATGTCAGCGAACGCCAGTGGGGCACGGTCCGGGAGGACTACAGCGCCGACGGCAACGCATGGGATTACCTGCCCCACGATCACGCGAGATCCCGGGCCTACCGCTGGGGGGAGGACGGCCTGGCCGGGTTCTGCGACATCCACCAGCGGCTGTGCCTTGCCCTGGCGCTGTGGAACGGGCGGGACCCGATCCTGAAGGAGCGGGCGTTCGGGCTGACCGGCCCGCAGGGCAACCACGGCGAGGACGTGAAGGAGTACTGGTGGTACCTGGACGCCGTGCCCAGCCACGCGTGGAACCGGTGGCGT
>Ga0081540_1000279_pt1 | contig 53128 bp, 44 predicted proteins | sample TabmetS2T1R1_FD_71024 | JGI IMG/M metagenome (GOLD analysis project Ga0081540, IMG submission 71024) | Tabebuia heterophylla rhizosphere microbial communities from the University of Puerto Rico - S2T1R1 | ecosystem: Host-associated > Plants > Roots > Rhizosphere ...
TTCAGCGCATCGCCCAGCGGCTGCTGGCGCTCACGCTCGGGATCTACGTCAACACCCTGATCGGCAGGCCCGCGCGGGCGCTCGCCGCCTACGACGGACGGTGAACCCGCATCAAGCCTCTAGGTCTCCGCAAGGAAGCTCTCGCGGAGCTTGAACTTCTGCACCTTCCCGGACGGCGTCAGCGGAAACTCGTCGAGGACGCGGACGTGGGCGGGGATCTTGTAGCGGGCGACGCGGCCGGTCATCTGCTCGCGCAGCTCCTCGTGGCTCAGCGAGGCACCCTCGGCGAGCCGTACGTAGGCGGCGCAGACCTCGCCGTAGCGCTCGTCCGGGACCCCGACGACGGCGGCGTCGGCAACCGCCTCGAGTTCGCGGATCGCGTTCTCGATCTCGGCCGGGTAGATGTTCTCGCCGCCGCGGATGATCATCTCCTTGGCCCTCCCGGTGATCGAGACGTAGCCGTTCTCGTCCATCCTCGCCAGGTCGCCGGAGCGCATGGAGCCGCCGGGGTCGATTGCCTCGGCGGTCGCCTCGGGGTTGTCCCAGTAGCCCTTCATCACCATCGCGCTGCGCGAGCGCAGCTCGCCCTCGACCCCGAGCGGAACCGGCTCGGTCCCGCCCGGTTCGACGATGTCGACCTCGACGTGGGGCAGCGCCGGGCCGACCGTCGTCGTCTGCAGCTCGACCGTGTCGCCGGGCAGCGTCGCGCAGATCACCGGCGAGCACTCGGTCATCCCGTAGGTGTTGTTGATCCCGACCCCGTAGCGCTCGATCCAGCGCCGCATCACTTCCGGCGGCACCGGCGAGCCGCCGGTGACGACGATCTCCAGCGAGCTCAGATCCCGGCCGTCCTTCGCCACCTGCTCTTCGAGCCCGATCATCATCGTCGGCACCAGCGAGACCGAGGTGCAGCGCTCCGCCTCGATCGTGCGCGCGATCCGCGCCGCGTCGAAGGTGACCGCGGGCATCTGCGCCGAGCCGGTGGCGACGCTGCCGAGGGTCGACATCACGCAGCCGCCGCAGTGGAAGTAGGGCATCGGGTTGGAGTGGCGGCCGTGCCGGGGCAGGGTCGCGCGGGCGACGAAGAGGCGGGCGTCGTTGACGATGCCGCCGTGCGAGAGCTCGGCCCCCTTCGGGAAGCCGGTGGTGCCGGAGGTGAACTGGATCTGGGAGGTGTCCGCGGCGCGGACGGCGGCGCGGCGGCGCTCGAGCCTGTCCTCATCGACGGCGTCGCCGCTCGCCAGCCACTCCTCCCACGACGACACCCCCTGCGCCTCGCCGATCGGGATCAGCAACCGAACGTGGTCGAGGCCGGCGCTCGCCTGGCGGGTCATCTCCCAGAGCGAGGCGCCGCGGTTCTCGGGCAGGACGAAGCAGGCCGCGGCGCCCGACTTACCGAGCACGAACTCGACCTCGCTGGTCCGGTAGAGCGGGTTCAGCGGGACGACCACCGCGCCCGCATAGGCGCCGCCGAACTGCAGCTCCAGCCACTCGGGGATGTTGGTCGCCCAGATTCCGAAGCGCTCGCCGGGCTCGATCCCGGAGGCGATCAGCGCCCTGGCGACGCGGCGCGCCCGCTGCTGCAGCTCAGCGTAGGTCCAGCGGGCGCTGATCCCGATGTCCTCGTAGGCGGAGAAGACGACCGCTTCGTGGTCGGGCCACTGTGCCGCCGCCTCGTCGAGCAGGCCGCCGACGGTGAGGTCGCGCATCGCCGGCGTCTCGCCGGCCTCCGGGACCCAGTGGGAGACGCCGGGTGCGGCGAGCGGCATCTCAGCGACCCCCACGGCCCGCGCTCACGGGTCGAGGCGCAGCTCTTGGAAGGGAGCCTCGCCGGGGTAGGCGACTTCGGTCGCCAGCCGCACGCCGCAGCCGGGGCAGCAGAAGTCGCGGAAGACGACCTCGTCGTCGACGAACCGGGCCGGGTCCGGGTAGTTGGGCTTCAGCGACCGGGTCGGCCGCTCCCGCACCGCCATCCGCTCCTTCGCGTTTCCCTCCAGCGGGCCGAGGTCGGTGGCGCAGCGGTGGCAGCGCAGGAGGCCGGCCTCGCGGTCGATCAGGTAGGCGTCGCCGAAGCTCTCGGCGCCCTCCGGCACCGCCGCCAGCGGCACCAGCTCCTCGCGCTCGGCGCCGCACTCGCGCAGCCGTTCGAGCATCCGGCGGTCGCGCAGCTTCTGCGTCGCCTCGGCGTCGACGCTGCCGTCGTCCTTCAACTTCACCGCATAGAGGTCGTCGGCCGCCTGCGGGCTGACGGCGCCGACGGCGACGTCCTCGACGACCTGCTGCGGGTCGCGGGTCAGCGGGTCGCCGTAGCCCCCCGGGCCGAGCCAGTTCCAGTAGAGGACGTCGTCGTCGCCGACCGGGAAGCCGTCGGGCTTGCCGCCGATCTGCAGCTCGCTGCCGCCCAGCGCGTCGAGGTCCTGGGGCAGCTCGCCGGCGGCGAAGCGAGCGCGTACATCCGACCCCTGGATCACCCGGGTGACCATGATCGAGCCGGGGTCGCCGCCGAACAGGCCGGGCGTCTTCGGGATCCCCTCGTTGGTCGCGAGGCCGAGGAAGGACTTCCCCTTGTGCGGGACGTAAGCGATCTCGCCGCCGTTGCCGGCGCGCGAGCGGCCGGCGCCGCCGGAGTCGGCGTGCTCGCGGCGGAACAGGTAGAGGATCGGCCAGTCGGCCTCGTAGGCCTCGACGTTGGGCCCGCGGCCCTCCGGGATCCAGAAGTGGCCGTTGGCGAATTCGCCGTCGCGGTCGATCGTCGCGCCGCCGCCGCCGAGCATGTTGTCCCCCATCCCGCCGACGTAGTAGTCGCCGCGCTGGTTGTCGCCGGCGACGAAGTGGCAGGGCCACTGGGCGCCGTCGGCGGTGACCGCGTTGGCGCGCAGCTGCGGGTCGCTGGAGGCGAGCATCATCTTCGAGACCAGCGCGTTGCCGAGCGAGATCGCGGTCTCGGTCGCGTAGACGCCGGCCGGCGAGACCGCCGCGCCCCAGTCGGGCGAGGTGATCTTGCCCGGTTCGGGGTCGAACCTGCAGAGCCGGGCGGCGCCGCCGATGCAGCCCATCTGCCCGGGCAGCATCAGCACGTTGATCGAGCCGAGGATCGCCCCGCGCCAGGCGGCGAAGCCGACGTTGATCGAGCCGACCTGGTCGTGGGTGCCGACGTTGTCCCAAATGAGTCCGCGGCCCTGCTTGCGGACCGTGGTCTGCACCGGGTAGGTGCCGCGGTCGCCGTTGCGGGCGACCTCCTGGATCAGGCGGTCGGAGTAGGTGCCGTCGGGGATCGTCTCGAGGGCCGCTTCGAAGGCACGCTGGCTGGCGTCGAGGGCGCGGCGCATCGTCCCCTTGACGACCCCCTTGCCGTACTTCTCGACCAGGCCGAGGATGCGAGAGCGGGCGGCGTTGTTGCCGGCGATCGTCGCCCGCAGGTCGAGCGAGAGGTTCTCCGGGGTGCGCGAGCAGCGCCGGTAGAGCGCCTCCATGTCGGGGACGATCTGGTTGTCCTCGACGATCTTGAAGGGCGGAAAGCTGGGCGGGTCCCAGAAGGCGTCTTCGGCGTTCGGGCAGAAGGAGCCGGGGACGGTGCCGCCGATGTCGTTCTGGTGGGAGATGTTGGCCACCCAGCAGAAGAGGGCGCCGTCGACGAAGACCGGGCACATCAGCCCGACGTCCGGCTGGTGGGCGGTGCCGATGATCGGGTCGTTGCAGAGCCACATGTCGCCGTCGAGCACCCGCTCGCCCCGGTGTTCGAGGATGTAGCGGGTCATCATGTCGAGCATCCCGCTCATGTACTGCAGGCAGGGGCCGAAGTAGAGGAGCTCGGCGTCCTCGGTGAGGATGCAGGGCTGGAAGTCCCGGATCTCGACCGTGATCTGGGAGACGGCGAGGTTCTCGATCTCGCGCACGTGCTCGGCGTTGGCGTTCCAGAGGCCGTGGCGAACGACCTCGTAGGTGATCGGGTCGATCTCGGTCTCGGCCTCGGTCGAGAGGGTGAGTCCGAGCGGCACCTTGACCGGGCCGGTCGGGTTGAAGGCGTGGTCGACGCCGTCCCAGAACTCGGACGGGCGCTGCGGACGCTCGGCGGTCACGGTCATGCCTTGCCTCCCAGGGTCATGACGAAGTCGCCGGTCTGGCGGCGTTCGCAGCTGGTGCCGGGCGGGACGACGATGCCGGTGATCGCCAGGTCGATCACCGCCGGGCCCTCGACCACCTCGCCGAGCGGCATCGCGTCGCCGTTGAAGACTGCGGCGTCGACGGCGCCGGCGCCGCGCTCGAAATAGACCTCGCGGCTGCCCACGCGAAACTCCTTACCGTCTGCGACGTCGAGCCGGTCGAGATTTTCACTACCCATGGCGATCGCCGGCTCGAGCCGGACCGAGACGATCTCGACCGCGGCGCCGGGCAGCAGCGCCACCTCGCCGTAGCGCTGGGTGTAGATCGCGACGAACTGGCGTTTGACGTCCTCGAGCGTGGCGGCGTCGATCTCGCCGTCGGGGAAGCGCATCTCGAGCTCGTGCCGCTGCCACTGGAAGCGCATCCGGGCGAAGCGGCGGAACTCGAAGTCGGACGCGTCCTCGCGCTGGCCGAGCGCCGCCCGCGCCTGGCCTTCGAGCTCGTCGAAGGCGCCCTTGACCTGGGCCAGGTCGAACGGCTCGATCAGGACGACCGAGGATTCGTACTGGTAGCGGATGTCCGCCTGGGAGATCCCGAACGCCGACCAGACCGAGGCGGCCTCGCCGGGGACGACGATCGTCTCGACCCCGAGCGAGGCGGCGTAGCCGGCGGCGTGGAAGGGACCGGCGCCGCCGTAGGACATGAGGACGAAGTCGCGCGGGTCGAAGCCGCGGCCGATGATCTCGTTCTCCAGCGCCGCTGCCATCTTCGCGTTGGCGACCTCGACGATGCCGAGCGCGGCGTCGGTCAGCGAGAGGCCGAGCGGGTCGGCGATCTTCTCCTCGATCGCTTTTTCGGCGAGGTCCCGGCGTGGTCGGAAGCCGCCGCGCTCGCCTTTCGACCCGAAGGTCGCCTCGGGGGCGATGTAGCCGAGGATCAGGTCGGCGTCGGTCACGGTCGGCTGCTCGCCCCCGCGGTCGTAGCAGCAGGGGCCCGGCAGCGAGCTGGCGCTCTGCGGGCCGACCCGGAGGCCGCCGCCGAGCTCGTCGATCCAGGCGATCGAGCCGCCGCCGGCGCCGATCGAGATCACCTCGACGGCGGGGACGCGGTAGCGCCACTTGCCGAGCAGCGTGTCGTCGGCGGCGAGTGGCTCGCCGTCCTTGATGATCCCGACGTCGAACGAGGTGCCGCCCATGTCGGAGGCGATGATGTCGTTGCGGCCGAGGTCGTCGGCGACCCGGGCGCAGCCGATCAGGCCGCCGACCGGGCCGGAGCCGATCGTGAAGATCGGCCGGTCGGCGCCGAGGCCGAGCGGGACCATGCCGCCGTGGCACTGCATGATGTGGAGCTCGCCGGCGAAGCCGACGTCGGCGAGCCGGCCCTGGACCCCGTGCAGGTAGGTGCTGGTCACCGGCCCCACATACGAGTTGATCAGGGTGGCGACGAAGCGCTCGTACTCGCCGACCGCCTTCGAGATCTCGCTCGAGACGGTGACGAAGACGCCGGGGGCGTTTTCCTCCACGATCTGGCGGGCGCGGCGCTCGTGGGCGTCGTTGCGGACCGACCAGAGGAAGGCGATCGCGATCGTGTCGACCCCGGCCTCGACCAGCGCCTCGGCGGCCGCCGCGACCTCGTCCTCGTCGAGGGCGACGACGACGTCGCCGTCGGAGTCGATCCGCTCGGCGACCCCGAAGGTGCGCTCGATCGGGACCAGCGGCTCGGGCTTGCGGGTTTCGGCGAAGCGCAGCAGGTTCTCCGGCGGCTCACCGGTGGGGCGGCCGAGCCCGCGCATCGTCCGCACCGTGTCCTCGAAGCCGCGGGTCGTGATCAGACCGATCTCGGCCCCCTTGCGCTCGACGACGATGTTGGTGGCGACGGTCGAGCCGTGCGAGATCAGCCGGTCCATTCGCGTGTAGAGGTCCTCGGCGGTGAGGCCGAGCTGGTCGCCGGCCGACTCGATCGAGCCGAAGAAGCCGGACTGGAAGGAGTCGGCGGGCGAGGAGAGCGCCTTGCCGTAGGCGACGCGGCCGTCCTCGCCGATCAGCACGCAGTCGGTGAAGGTGCCGCCGATGTCGACGCCGCAAACGAGTCCGGCCACTGCTCACTCCTCCTCGGTTCCACTTCCGGCACCGATCCATCCCTGGCCCCGGTGAAGCCACATTAGCCCTGGCCCCCTGGGGGCGAAACAGCCCCGAAAGGGGCCTTTATGGGTCCTCCAAAATCTGGGGCCTCTTCAAATTGACCGCACGGTCGGTCAGCTGCTAAGTTCGCCCGGTGGAGGCTGTCCGCTGGCACGCCGCTGGTGACCTGCGACTCGACGACGTCGAGCTGGAGCTGCCGCTTGGGCCGGGGATGGTCGAGGCCGAGGTCGCCTTCACCGGCATCTGCGGCTCCGACGTCGCCGAGTTCCGCCACCCCTTTGCGATCCGCCCCGGCAAGGTCCACCCGCTCACCGGCCAGCAGCCGCCGGTCACCCTCGGCCACGAGTTCTCCGCCGTTGTCACCGCCGTCGGCGAGGGCGTCGAGGACCTCGCCCCCGGCGACCGCGTCTCCGCCGACGCCTGCTGGCGCTGCAACCGCTGCGAGACCTGCATCCGCGGCGAGTACAACCTCTGCCGCTTCAGCGGCTCGATCGGCCTCTCCTCCGACGGCGCCTTCGCCCCTCTTGTCCGCTTCCCCGCCTACTGCGCGGTGCCCCTCCCGGACGCGGTCAGCGACGAGGTCGGCGCCCTGCTCGAGCCGCTCGCCGTCGGCCTCCACGCCCTCGACCGCGGCGGCGCCCGCGCCGGCGAGCGCCTGGTCGTCGTCGGCTACGGCCCGATCGGCGCCTGCACCGCCCTGGTCGCGCGGGCGCTGGGGCTGGAGCCGCTGGTCGTCGAGCTCCACCCCGGGCGCCGCGCCCGCGCCGAGGCCGAGGGCTTCGCGACGCTGGCGCCCGAAGGCGAGCCGCGCGAGGTGGCGAAGGCCGTCCGCGGCCTCTGCGGCGGCCTCGGCGCCGAGATCGTCGTCGACTGCAGCGGCGCCGTGCCGGCGGTCGAAGCGGCAATGGAGATGACCGCCCGCGGCGGCCGCCTCGTCCTCGCCGGGATCCCGAAGCAGCCGGTGCCGATGGACGGCGGCCGCATGGTCCTGTACGAGCGCTCGATCCACGCCGCGCTCGGGTACCACAACGACCTGCCGCGGGTGGCGTCGATGATCGCCGCCGGCCTGGAGCCGGCGGGCATGATCACCCGGCGAGCGCCGCTGGCCGAGACCCCGGCCGAAATCGAGCGCCTGGCGAGCGACCCCGGCGACGACGTCAAGGTCCTGATCGAAGTCAAGGGATGAACGAGGCCGCGGCCACCGTCGTCGTGCCGATGCCCCACATGGGCGTCTCGGTCGAGGAGGGAACGGTGATCGAGTGGCTGGTCGCGGTCGGCGACAGGGTTGGCGCGGGGCAGGCGATTTGCGCGGTGGCTACCGACAAGGTGGATACGGAGATCGAGGCGCCGGTCGACGGGGTACTGGTCGAGATCCTGGTGCAGGTCGACGAGGACGTGGCGGTCGGGGCGCCGCTCGCAGAACTTGAGGCCGCAGAGGGGAGCCGGGGTGGGGTCCCCGGACGCACTCAGCGGAGAGAGGATACGGCTGGCGCCTCGGAGGAGATTGGCGCTTCGCGCACAGTGTCCGTGGACCCCACCCCGGCTCCCCTCTCCGATTCGAGGCCTAATGGCGAGGGTCCAGACCGCGCCGGCCTGGAGGAGAGAGCTGCTGCGGGACGGGATGCGTTTGGGCGGTTCGATCCGAAGGCGGCGGCCCGAGCCGTTTTGAGCTTCGTGGGCGGAGGCGGGGGTTCGAAGCCGCTCGCTTCACCTGTGGCCAAGCGGATGGCACAGAGTCATGGCGTTGACCTTGGGACGGTCAAGGGTTCAGGCCGCGGAGGAAGAATTCGGAAAGTCGATGTCGAGCGAGCGATCGCCGGGGGCGGCTCGCGGTCTGTCGACTTTGTCAACCAGAGGGTGACAAAGTCGACACCACTGGGGTATGAAGGGGTTCCGCATGAAGTCGTGAAAACGAGCCGCGTGCGGCAGGTGATCGCGGAGCACATGGTGCGTTCGCGGCAGACGGCGGCGCACATGACGACGGAGGTCGACGTCGATCTCTCGGCCGTGGTCCGGGCGCGGACCGAGCTCAACGCGGCGCGGGTGCCGCAGGGGGAGCCGAAGCTCTCCTACCTGCCGTTCATCGCCCGGGCTGCCTGCGTCGCCCTCGGCGAACACCCGCGGATGAACGCGACCTTCCTCGGCGAGCGGACGATCCTCTGGCAGACGGTCAACCTCGGCCTCGCCGTCGACACCGACGAAGGCCTGCTCGTCCCGGTGATCAAGGACTGCGAGCGGATGGCGGCGCCGACGATCGCCGCCGCGATCGCCGACCTCGCCGAGCGCGCCCGCACCCGCAAGCTCACCCCCGACGACCTCGCCGGCGGCACCTTCACCCTCTCCAACCCCGGCTCGGTCGGCGCCGTTTCCGCCCCCGCGATCATCAACCAACCCCAGGTCGCGATCCTCGGCGTGCCGACGATCCAGCGCCGTCCCTGGGTGATCGCCGACGACCGCGGCAACGAGGCGATCGCGATCCGCCCGATCCTCCGCCTCGCCGTCACCTTCGACCACCGCGCCGTCGACGGCGCCGACGCCACCCGCTTCGCGGTCAGCGTCAAAGACCACCTCGAAGCCTGGAGCCCCGAGGCCTACACCTAGACCTCGGGGTCCTGGATCAGTGCCCGCTCCCGCTGATCATCAGCTGGGCGACGAACGCGAGGATGATCACGATGATGATCGGAATCGCCGCCCAGAAAAGGACGCTGACGAGGCCGATGAGAATTGACTCGAGGACCGACCGGGCTTGACTGGATTCGACATTTCCGTCGACCGTGGCAGGGCCCCGGGCTCGCCTTGCCGCGGCCTCGGGTCCCGGCAGAGGCGGCGGCATGCCCCGCTCTTGATCGGGAGAATCAGCCATCCTGCCTCCGAGGCTACCCCGGTCCATGAGAACCCGCATATGTAGCTCGCGCCAAGCGCTGACAGTACTGGCCGCAAGCTGCGGCCTGCTGCTTCTCGCGCCCCTGGCAAGAGCCGCCGAACGCTCGGTTATCGGGCACTCTGTCGACGGCCGGCCGATCGTCGCGGTGCGGAGTGGCACCGCCGACCCGGCGCTGAAGGTGGTCGTCTTCGGCTGCATCCACGGTGACGAGACGGCGGGGATGCGGGTCGCGCGCCGGTTGATCGCGGCACCGGCGCCGCGCGGGGTCGAGCTCTGGGTGGTGCCGACGCTGAACCCCGACGGGGTCGCCGCCGACACGCGCGGCAACGCCCACGGGGTCGACCTCAACCGCAACTGGCCCTACGACTGGACCCACCTCTCCGGCGGCGAATACTCCGGCAGCGGCCCGCTCTCCGAGCCCGAGTCCCGCGCCGGGCGCCGCTTCCTCTCACGCGTCCAACCCGACCTGACGATCTGGTTTCACCAGCCGTTCGGGATCGTCGACCGCTCCGGCGGCGACCCCTTCGTCGAGCGCCGCTTCTCGGAGCTGATCGGCCTGCCCCTGGTCCGCCTCCACGGCCGCTACCCCGGCAGCGCCACCCGCTGGCAGAACCACACCTTCCCGGGCACGACCGCCTTCGTCACCGAGCTGCCGGCAAGCGTCAGCGGCGCCCTCGTCGGCCGCGCCGCCGCCGCCGTCCGCACGCTCGCCGCCGAGCTGGCGAGCCCGGACCTCAGCTCCGCCGCACCCGCACGCCGATAAACGCCCGAGCTCGAATTACAGTGTCAGAAGCTCGCGGACCGCGGCCTCGATCGCGGCCTTGTCGGGGATCACCAGCTGCTCGAGGTCGGGGCTCTGGGGGATCGAGGTGTCGAGGGCGCCGAGGCGCCAGACCGGGGCCTCGAGGGCGAAGAAGGCGGCTTCCTGGATGCGGGCGGCGATCTCGGCGCCGGCGCCGGCGGTGCGGACCGCCTCGTGGACGACGAGGGCGCGGCCGGTCTTCTCGACCGAGCCGACGATCGTCTCCATGTCGAGCGGGACGAGGGTGCGGGGGTCGATCACCTCGAGCTCGATCCCCTCCGCCGCCAGCGCCTCGGCCGCCGCCAGCGCCCGCGGCACCATCAGGCCGGTGGCGACGACGGTGGCGCTGGTGCCCGCCCGGCGCACCGCGGCCTCGCCGAACGGGACCAGGAACTCGGGATCCTCGGGCACCGGCCCCTTCACCCGGTACATGCCCTTGTGCTCGAAGAATAGAACCGGATTGGGGTCGCGGATCGCGGTCTTCAGCAGGCCCTTGGCGTCGGCGGGGGTCGCCGGCAGCGCCACCTTGAGGCCGGGGAAGTGCATCCCCAGCGCCTCCAGCGACTGCGAGTGTTCGGCGCCGACGCCGCCGAGGACGCCGGTCGGCAGCCTCAGGACCATCGGCACCGAGAGCTTGGCGCCGTGCATGTAGCGCCACTTCGCCATCTTGTGGAAGACCTCGTCGCCGGCGATCATCATGAAGTCCGCGAACTGCAGCTCGGCGACCGGGATCGTCCCGGTCATCGCCGCCCCGACCGCGGCGCCGACGATGAAGGTCTCGTTCAGCGAGGTGTCGCGGACGCGGCCGGCACCGAACTCGTCGAAGAGGCCGCGGGTGACGCCGAAGACGCCGCCCATCCGGCCGACGTCCTGGCCCAGCATCCAGACGCGCTCCTCGCGGCGCATCTCCTCGCCGAGCGCCTGGTTGATCGCCCGCGCGTAGCCGAGCGCCGGCGCCTCGGCAGCGGTTGCCGCCCCGGCACCCTCGGCCGGTCTCACGCCCATACCCCCTCGGTGATCACGTCCGGGTCGGGCTCGGGCATCGCCAGCACCTCGGCCAGCGCCGCCTCGGCCTCGGCCTGCGCCTCGCCGTCGAGCCGGTCGGCCTCCGCGGCGGGGACGCCCTGCTCGCGCATGATCTTCAGCGGGTCGCGCGGCACCTCGAGCTCCTCGCCGAGGTCCTCGCGGTAGCTCTGTTTGTCGCCCTCGTAGTGGCCGCGGACGCGCAGCGTCTTCGCCTCGATCAGCGTCGGCCCCTCCCCCGCCCGCGCCCGGTCGACCGCTGCCAGCGTCGCCTCGCGGACCGCGACCGGGTCCTGGCCGTCGACGATCACGCCGGGGACGCCGTAGGCGGCGGCGCGGTCGGCGATGTTCCCGGTCGGGCTCTGGGCCTCGATCGGGACCGAGATCGCCCAGCCGTTGTTCTCGCAGATCCAGACCAGCGGCAATTTCCAGACGGCGGCGGTCAGCGCCGCCTCGTGGAAGGTGCCGCGAGCGGCGGCGCCGTCGCCGAAGAAGATCGCCACCACCCTGTCGGTGCCGAGCATCTGGGCCGAGATCCCGGCCCCGGCGCCGAGCACGAAGTTGGAGCCGACGGTGCCGCCCTGGCCGAGGACGCCGCGCTCGGGGTCGACGAAGTGAACGGTGCCGCCGCCCTTGCCGCCGACGCTGCCGCCGGTCCGCCCGAAGAGGTCGGCGAGCAGGGTGACCGGAGACATCCCCTTGGCCAGCGCGTAGCCGAGGCCGCGGTGGGCGTAGAAGAGGTAGTCGTCCTCGCGCAGGGCGGCGACGGCGCCGGCCTGGATCCCCTCCTGGCCGAGCCCCGGATGCCAGAAGCCGCCGAACCCGTGCTCCTCGATGTAGCGGTGCAGGAGCAGCTCGAGCGCCCTGATGCGGGTGGCTTCGCGGTAGAGATCGAGCTCGTTCATTCCTTGTCCCCGTGGGGGTCATATGAGACTGACCGTCCGTGCGGTTAGTCTATAGCGATCGCAGCGGAGGAGGGAAAGGTCACCTCGCCGGGCGGACCCCGCGTCGCCTTGGTCACCGGCGCCTCCAGCGGGATCGGGTTCGCGATCGCCGCGATGCTCGCCGCGGAGGGCTACGACCTGACCGTCGTCTCGCGCACCCCGGAGAAGCTGGAGCGGGCCGCGGCCGAGCTCGCCGCCCACGGGACCGCGGTCAACCCGGCCCCCGCCAACCTCACCGACGCCGACCAGATCGCCGTCGTCGCCGCCGCCCACCGCGAGCGCTTCGGCCGCCTCGACGTGCTCGTCAACAACGCCGGGATGGGGATCTACGCCGAGCTTCCCGACTACGACCTGAAGCGGATCGACATGCAGCTGGCGCTCAACCTGCGCTCGGTCCTGCTCTTCTACAAGGAGGCGCTCGACCTGCTGCGGGTCGCCGCCGCCGAGCACCGCAACGCGCTGGTGATCAACATCTCCTCGGTCGTCGGCAAACGCGGCGCCCCCGGCCTCGGCGTCTACTCGGCGGCCAAGCACGGGGTCGTCGGCTTCACCGAGGCGATGAACGCCGAGCTCTCCGGCGAGGGGATCAAGTCCTGCGTGCTCTGCCCCGGATTCGTCGACACCGACCTCGCCGACTACGAGCAGAACCCGGTGCCGGCGGCGGAGATGATCCGCACCGAGGACCTCGCCGAGTCGGTGCGGGCGCTGCTCCACCTGTCGCCGACCTGCGTCATCCCCGAGATCGTGATGACCCGCCCCGGGCGGGAGGCGGTGGTCAGCGGCTGATGGTCGAAAGCACAGTCGAGGACCACGTCGCCGTCCTCACCCTCGCCAACCCCGAGCGCCGCAACGTCCTCGACGTCGCGATGGCGACTGCGCTGCGCGAGAGCGCCGAAACGCTCGCCGCGGACCCCGCGGTCCGCTGCGTGATCGTCACCGGTACCGACACCGTCTTCGCCGCCGGTGCCGACATCGACGAGATCCAGGACGCCAGCGTCGAGGAAAACCTCAGCTACAACGGCCAACTGCTGGCCGCCGTCAACGCGGTCGCGGCGCTGCCGGTGCCGACGATCGCCGCCGTCAACGGCCACGCGGTCGGCGGCGGCCTCGAGCTGGCACTCGCCTGCACGCTGCGGATCGCCGACCAGCGGGCAAAGCTGGGGATGCCCGAGGCGCGGCTCGGGATCCTGCCGGGCACCGGCGGGCTCGCGCGGCTGCCGCGGCTGATCCAGCCCTCGACCGCCGCCCGCCTGCTGCTGACCGGCGACCTCGTCAGCGGCGCCGAGGCCGAGGGCCTGGGGATGGTCGACTTCGCCGTCCCCGCCGAGGCGGTCCTCGACGAAGCGCGCGCTCTGGCGGCGCGGATCGCGAGCGCAGCGCCGCTCTCGACCCGGGCGATCGTCGACGCCCTCCGCGGCGACGCGCGCCTCTCGATCGCCGACGCCAACGCCCGCGCCGAAGAACGGCTGGCGAGGCTGCTCGACTCCGAGGACCGCCGCGAGGGTGCCCGCGCCTTCCTCGAGCGCCGCGAGCCGGAGTTCCGCGGGGCCTAGGAGCGCGATGCCCCTCCCCCGCTCCAGCGACCTCGGCCTCACGGACGAGCAGAAGCTGCTGCGCCGCACCGTCCGCGAGTTCGCCCGGGAGAAGGTGGCGCCGCGCGCCCACGCGATCGACGCCGCCCAGAGCTTCCCGGCCGAGAGCTGGGCGGAAGCGGCCGAGCTCGGCCTGCTCGGGGCAACCGTTCCAAGCGAGCTCGGCGGCGCCGGCCTCGGCCTGACCGAGCTCTGCCTGATCGGCGAAGAGCTGGCCGCGGTCTGCGTCTCGACCGCGGCCACCGTCCTGCACCAGGCCGACATGGTCGTCGGCCGCATCGGCCGCCACGGCGACGCCGCCCAGCAGGAGCGCTGGCTGCCGGGGCTGATCGACGGCTCGGTCGTCGGCTGCCTGGCGATGACCGAGCCCGAGGCCGGCTCCGACGTGATGAGCATGCGAACCCGGGCCGAGCGGCTCGCCGGCGGCTGGCGCCTGAACGGAACCAAGACCTTCATCACCAACGGCCCGGTCGCCGACCTCGCCCTGATCTACGCCCGCACCCCCGAGCGGGGCGAGCGCAGCCTCGGTCTATTCGCTGTACCGACCGAGGCGCCCGGTTTCTCCCGCGGCAGGAAGTTCTCGAAGATGGGCTGGCGCGGATCGCCGACCGGCGAGCTGCTGCTCGACGACTGCGAGGTCGGCGACGACGCTCTGATCGGCGCCGCGGACGGCGGCCGCGCGATCCTGCTCGAGGGGCTCGACTCCGAGCGGGTGCTGCTCGCCGCCGAGTCGGTCGGCATCGCCCAGGGGGCGCTGGAGGCGGCGCTCGTCTACGCCGGCGAGCGGCGCCAGTTCGGCAAGCCGATCGGCGAGTTCCAGCTGATCGGCGCCAAGCTCGCCGACATGTTCGCCGAGACCGAGGCCTGCCGGGCGCTGACCCGCCAGATCGCCGGGCGCATCGACGCCGGCGAACGCGGCCAGCGGGCGCTCGCCTCGGCGGCGAAGCTCCTGGCCGGAGACGTCGCGATGAGGGTGAGCACCGAGGCGGTCCAGGTGCTGGGCGGCTACGGCTACATCGACGAGTTCCCGGTCGAGCGCTACATGCGCGACGCGAAGCTGATGCAGATCGGCGGCGGCACCGCCGAGATCCAGCGCACCATCATCGCCAGGGAGCTGCTGGCATGACCTCGGGGGCGAGTAGCCTCGCGGCCTGAGATGGCGACGGTCCAGCGCAAGAGCCGGCGCGGAGAGATCCTCCAGTGCTTCACCGAGATGGTCGCCGAGCGCGGCTACGACGAGGTCAGTATCCGCGACGTCGCCGAAGCGCTGACGATCAGCAAAGGCACGATCCTCCACCACTTCGGCAGCAAGGAAGCGCTGCTCGAGCAGGTCCACAACGAGTACATGCGCCGCCGCCTCGCCGAGGCCGCCGCCTTCCTCGCCGAGTACGACGACCCGGTCGACCAGCTGCAGCTGTTCGTCTACCAGCTGATGCTCTCCCAGCAGGACGACCGCGCCGCCACCGTCGCCTTCTCGCGCGAGATCCGCCGCTCGGCCGAGGAAGAGGTGATGGCCGAGGTGCGGGCGATGCGCGACCGGTACTCGGCGCTCGTCATCGACGTGATCCGCCGCGGGGTGCAGAGCGGCGCCTTCAAGCAAGTCGACCCGCAGCTGACCGCGCTGCAGGTGTTCGGGATGTGCAACTGGTCCTGGACCTGGTTCGCGCCCGCGGGGCGCTGGCCGGCGAGCCGGATCGCCGCCGAGTTCTGCCGCACCCTGATCGGCGGGCTCGCCGGCGAGGGCGGCACGCCGGCGCTGAGGGGCGAGGAGCTCTCAGGCGCGGTCGAAGCGGCGATGGCCGCGCAGCGCGAGCGAGCCGCCCAGCCTGACTAGAGCGAGATCCCACCGTCGACCGGCAGCACGGCGCCGGTGATGTAGCCGGCGGGGCCGCCGTTTTCGTGAACCCGATCACGCCCGCCTTCGCCGCCGCGTAGGCGGCCTGGCCGATGTTGCCGCGCAGCCCCGGTGTAGGAGGTGACGTTGACGAAGCGGCCGTAGCCGCGCTCGCGCATGTGCGGGACGCAGGCACGGGGAGAATCTGAAGGTGCCCGCCGAGGCTGACGTCGACGACGGCGTCCCAGTCGTCGTCCCAGAGCTTCCAGAGGACCTTGTCGCGCAGCAGGGCGGCGTTGTTGAAGACGGCGTCGATCCGCCCCGTCTCCTCGATCGCCGCGCCGCCGACCTCGTTGGCCGCCGCCTCGACCACGTCGGCGTCGAAGTCGTAGGTGTTGCCTACAAACGGCACCCTGGAACCAGGCCGGCAGGGACGGTTGCCGCTGTAGCGTCGCAGTCGTATGGAGCTCCAGGGTTGCCACGCGGTCGTCACCGGCGGCGCCAGCGGGATCGGCGCGGCGCTCGTCCGGCGCCTCGCCGAGGCGGGCGCGACGCGGCTCGTCGTCGCCGACATCGACGGCGGCAGGGCGGCGCAGGTCGCGGCCGAGGTCAGTGCCAGAGCCCCGGGCGCTGGGGCGCTGGGCATCGCGGTCGATGTCGGCCGCGCCGAGGAGATCGACCGCCTGGTCGACGCCGCCGAGGCCGAGCACGGCCCGGTCGATCTCTACTGCTCGAACGCCGGTATCGCCGGACCCTACGGCGGCCCCGAGGTCGGCGACGAGGACTGGCAGCGGACCTGGAACGTCAACGTGATGGCCCACATCTGGGCGGCGCGGCGCCTTTTGCCGGGGATGCTCGATCGACGCCGCGGCCATCTCAGCTCGACCGCCTCGGCGGCGGGCCTGCTCGCCAACCCCGGGCTGATGCCCTACTCGGTGACCAAGCACGCCGCCGTCGCCGTCGCCGAGTGGCTGGCGATCACCTACGGCGGGCCGGGGTCCGGAGTCGGCTTCTCCTGCTTCTGCCCGCAGGGGGTGGCGACGCCGATGCTCGAAACCTGGCGCGAGGAGGACCCCAGCTCCCGCCTGGCCAGCGCCTCCGGCGAGACGATCTCCCCCGCCGACGCCGCCGACGCCCTCGTCCGCGGCATCGCCGAGGACCGCTTCCTCGTCCTCTCCCACCCCGAGGTCCAGACCTACATGCAGCGCAAGGCTGGCGACCCGGCGCGCTGGCTCGGCGGCATGCAGCGCTTCCAGGCCGAGATCGACGCCGCCCGCGCCGAAATGTGATTCCCCCAAGCCATGGCGGAGGGCCGCTCGCGGCGCGCGGAGCGGCCGCATAGGTTCGTACCGATGCCTGAGCTGACCAAGCTCCTCGATGGGGGCACCTTCTTCGAGGGTCCCCGCTGGCACGAGGGGCGCTGGTGGGCTTCGGATTTCTACACCGACGGAGGGAGAGTCCTCGTCATCGACCCGGAGGGCGCGATCGAGCGGGAGATCTCGCTCGAGCAGCCCTCGGGGCTCGGCTGGCTGCCGGGCGGCGACCTGCTCGCCGTCTCGATGACCGGCCACAAGATCTGGCGGGTCACCCCCGACGGCGAGAAGACCGTTCACGCCGACCTCGCGAAGTTCTCGCGCGGCGAGGCCAACGACATGTGCGTCGACTCCCGGGGCCGCGCCTGGGTCGGCAGCTTCGGCTACGACCTCTACGCCGGCGAGCAGGCGCGGGGGGCGACGCTGATCCGGGTCGACCCCGACGGCACCGTCAGCGCCGCCGCCGAGGGCCTGCACTTCCCGAACTCGATCATCGTCCCGCCCGGCGAGCAGACGCTGCTGGTGGCGGAGACGATCGCCGCCCGCATCAGCGCCTTCGATCTCTCACCCGACGGCGTCCTCTCAAACCGCCGCGTCTACGCCCAGATCGCGCCGACGCCGATGCTGGAGGAGATCGACGCCGAGTACACCAGGGTCGGCTACGGCCCCGACGGCTGCACCCTCGACGCCGAGGGCTACCTCTGGTGCGGCGACTCGCTGCACCAGCGGGTCGCCCGCGTCGCCCCCGGCGGCGAGATCGTCGAGGAGCTGCCGACCCCGGAAGCGGGGATGGCGGTCTACGCGGCGATGCTCGGCGGCGAGGACGGCAGGGACCTGCTGCTGTGCGTCGCGCCGGACTGGCGGCTGGGGATGGGCAACGACGAGCCGCGCGCCTCGCTCTACACGATGCGCGTCGACGTCCCCCACCACGGCGGCCGCCCCTGAAGTGTCGACTTACTCCCGCACGTCAGGGAGGAAGTCGACAGGCCCTAATAACAAGGGCCGCCCGAAGGCGGCCCTTGTCTGGTGCTTGGGAGCGAGCGCGGGAATTTCCTGCCGAGTGGGACAAAGCCCGGCTCCCTGACGCTCACCGGTGCCCGGGGTGGATTCCGCCGGGCGCCCGAACCAGTGCGGCGCCTAGCGGCCCTGCACCTCCAGAGTCCCCTGAAGCATGTGACTCAAAATAGGACCACCTCCTTTCTCTGGTGATCCGATTGAAGCAGATGGCGTGGTCGCGCTCGACCGGCCGCCCTCGCTCAGCCCGCCTGCACCTCGGCGATCGACTGCGTCCGACTCGGCCGTTTGCCGCTGCGGAAGGTCTGCTTGTAGGCCTCGAAGTCCCAGTCCTCGAGGAATTTGAGGGTGGCTGTGCGGCCGGATTCGAAGAGCGCGTCGGCCCGCTCTTTGCTGAGGTCGAACTCGGTCGTCCCGACGCCCAGGGTCGGGATCGGGATCGTGCGCACGAAGGTGTCGTTCTGCAGGTACATGCGGTCGTGCGCCTCCATCATCGTGCTCGCCAGGTCCTTGAGGTAAGTGACGATGTCGGTGTCCTCGGCCGCCGGCTGGCCGCGGCCCGGGTCGGCTTTCGGGTCCGGCTCGACCAGCGTCAGCCCGAAGGTCGGCCACCGCGGCACGCCCTCGCTGTCGAAGATCCAGACCGGGAAGTTGGAGAGCACGCCGCCGTCGACGATCAGGTGCTCCTCGCCGTCGGCCGCCCGCCAGCGCCAGGGCTCGAAGAAGATCGGGATGCTCATGCTCATCCGCACCGCGTCGGCAACCGGCAGCTCGTCGGGATCGAGGCCGAAGCGGGCAGCGTCGCGCGGCAGCCGCAGCAGCTCGTGGGCGGTGATGTCGGTGGCGATCACCTGCAGCCGGTAGCGGTAGTCCGGTTCGTCCTTGTATTCCTCGACGACCAGGTCCCTGAAGGTATGGACCCCCTTCTCCGCCAGCAGCCCCCCGATCCACTCGTGGAAGTCCTCGCCCTTGTACATCCCCTTCTCGACCAGCGCACTGAGCACCTTGCCGACCAGCGGGATCCTGCTCTCGGCCGTCTCGTCCTCGAACCGTTCGAATTCGAGCCCGGCGAGGATCTTTCGCATCTCGGCGGCCGTGTAGCCGGCGGCGAGCAGCGCCGCCGTGATCGCCCCGGCCGAGGTACCGGCGACGTTCTGCGGCACGAACCCCTTCTCCTCGAGCGTGGTCAGCGCCCCGACCAAACCGATCCCCTTCACGCCGCCGCCTTCGAGGACGAGGTCGACGGGACCGCCGGTCCCTCCCGTTTGCCCGGAATTCACCCGAGCAGTGTCTCATCCTCCAGGTAACTCGTTGTACTAGGGCTGGAGGAGGCGGTCGTCGCGGGCGACGTGCTGCGCCAACCAGGTCCGGGCAGCGCTCGCCGTCCGCGGCAGGTCGTCGAGGTCGGCTTCGAAGCGGCGGGCGGCGTTGCGCAGGGTCGCGGCGCCGATCTGGGAGACGTGCTCCTTGTCCTTGGCGATCAGCAGCCCGAGGTCGGGCGCGTCGCCCAAGGCGGCCTGCTTCTCGGCCTCGCTCGGCGGCGGTGGCGGCGTGTACGGGAGCGCCACGATCGCCGGCCGGTCGCTCCGCGCCTCGCTGCGGTTGAAGGCGATCTCGAGCGAGGGCGCCGCCGCGTCGCGGCGGGTCAGCGCCGGGCCGAGGTCGAGCCGCTCGCGCAGCGTGCGCAGCACCGAGGTCGTGTGGAAGAGGGCCTCGACGACGGTCTCGGGCTCCGTATAAGGGGAGACGACGATCGCCGGTACGCGGACGCCGAAGCGGTCGAACCCGAAGTCCTGCTCGCCGGGGAAGTCGTCGGGCACCGGCGCCGCGGGCGGCGGCACGTGGTCGTAGCAGCCACCGTGCTCGTCGAAAAGGACAAGCAGCGCCGTCGCCTCCCACTCCGGCGAGGAGCGGACCGCCTCGTAGACCTGGGCCAGCAGCTGCTCGGCCGAGCGGATGTCGGTCGGCGGATGGTAGTCGTCGAGCTCGCCGAACATCAGCTTCGGCTCGAACCAGGTGTAGGGCGGCAGGGTGCCGGCGGCGGCGTCAGCGAAGAACCGCTCGCGCGGCGCGGCGTGCGTCTTCCACTCCCCGATGTGGTGGAGGCCGCCGAGGTTGATCGCGCAGTCGGGCACGACCTGCGAGCGGTCGTAGTAGGCGCGCCAGCGGATCCCGCGCTCGCTCAGCAGGTCGAAGAGGTTCGGCAGCCGCTGTCCCAGGCGTAGTTGAGGATCCACTCGTTGTCGAGCTTCCCCATGCTGGAGCCGCAGTGGTAGAAGGACCGGTTGGGAAAGGTGCAGGTCGGCGCCTCGCAAAACCAGCGGCTGAAGACCGCGTACTCGCGCGCCAGGGTGTTGATCACCGGCGCCGTCTCCGGCGTGAATACCCGCCGCATCTCCTCGGCGCTCGGTTGGCGCCCCTTCTCCCAGCTGAAGTTGGCGTGGAAGTCGACGGCGAACCCGTCCATCGTCGGCTCGCCGGGGCCCGGTGGCAGGTTGAAGGGCGGGTCCATGAAGTCGGGGAAGAGCGGGTAGGCGGCGCGGTCGGTGTTGCTCTGCGGGATGTAGGTGCCGAATAGCTGGACGTTGACGTTGGCGTAGCCCTCGCCGGGGTCGGGCAACGGGTCGTTGAACGTCGCGTCTGGGGTGACCGGCACGGTGCCGCCGGGAGTAGGGCAGCGAGACCTCGCGGCCGCGCAGCCCGTCAGCGGCGTAGATGTGCGGCAGGTGCCCGAGCAGCGAGTCGAACGAGCGGTTCTCGAACATCACCACGACCCACTGCTCGATCCGCTCGATCGCCGTCTCGTTCACGGCGCGTGATCCTAGCCCCGCCCTCCGGCGGCGCCGCGCGCCTTGACCGGGTCAGCCACCAAGCGCGATCACGGCCTCCGGTAGGAACGGATGCCCCGGCGTCAGACTTTCGTAGTCGTTGTCAATCGCCCGTCTCCGGCTCAAGACCACAATCTTCCCAATAGACGGTGTCAGGCTCCGCCATGGACTCGGAAAGCTCGGACTCCAACCCCTGCCAAGCCCGGACTGGACCCTGCAAAGAAGACCGTGTCTCCGGCCGCGGCATCTCCCCGCCAAACGCTGAACACACCCGGACGCCGTTTGACTGACTCTCCGGCTCAACCATCCTGCCCCCTCACGTGTAAAGAATCTGGTCCGGGACGGCCGGACCACTGATCCTCCGTAATACTCCGATGGCGCTGGAGACAGCCGACACCAGGTGTCGCAATCGGACAAGACCGGACACTCCTCGTCCGCGCAGGGTTGGAGATACTGCGCCCATGAGCCCCACCAAGGTGTATGCAAGCTTGGTTGACGAACTCGAGCAGCTTGCATTGAACAAAGCGGAGCTATCGCAGTTGCGCACTCTCAACGAGCTGCCGTCTCTGATGGTTGACCAACCGGAATGGGATACCGCTTCATTCGAAGAGGCTTTGCGCGTTGCTTCCAACCGAATTCCGGACAAGGGACTGGGGCGAAAGGGACGGCGGAGAGCTGTGCGCCTCGCCTTGGGTGTCGAGCGAGGCCGAGAAAAGAGCCTCAAGGAAGCCGTTCGCGCAATGGGCCTGAGCAGTCGAGAGAGTCAGCCCAGCCGAATGAAGACGCATCTCACCCCTCTCTTGAGCGACCTGGCAATAGTCCTCCTGGAGATGAGCTACGAAATTCTCCGACCATCGAACCAAGTCGAGATACTGACCGATGACGGAAAGGTCGCAGGTTCGCTGATCGACTACATCGGCGAGAACCGCCCAAAGAAGCTCCGCTTCCTGGAGCTGTCCGCTGCATCCGTGAGCGGCGTCATGGCGACCGCTATTCAGTCTCTACAGGCGTGCGAAATCCAGCTCTTGGTAGCGGATCCCCGAATGCTGTCCCCGTTCCACTGGCGGACGCGGATGCTTCCGGCTCTGCAGCGGTTGCAACTCTCGTGCAGCGAACTACACGACGACGTCCAGAGGTCGATCTCGATCGAGGCGCGCTGCTATGGATTTCGCCACCCACCTGTCGAGGTCTCGCCCCATCCGTCCCTCTGGCCGGACGCGATGCCCGCAATTCGAGGCCGGAGCTTCGACCGCGGCCTGCTTAGTATTGGCTGGTACTCATACGCACCGATGCAGAGTGATACCCAGGCCTCGGATTCTGAGGAAGCGAAGAGTTATCCCGTTCGAGAAGTCTGGGGTCACCACAATCCCGTCATCCTGGCTCGGCCCGACGACAGCGGCTTTGCCGCGTTGCAGTCATTCTTCGACCAACAGTTCGCCGCGATCTGGGATGGTCGCTGCGAGCGCAAGATCCCCCCTGCCGGCAGCCTCGCGGACGCTGTTGCCTTGCGCGACCCGATCGCCTTCAAGGAACTCAGCAACTTCCTCACCCTGGTGTGAGCGGTTGAGCAATTGGCCACAATACTGACGACACCGGCCTGCTAGAAACGGTCGTATCTTGCGACTTGGAGGAGCTCTCGGGACGGTGCTGGTCGTACTGGTGGCGGCCGGCCCGGCTACGAGCGCCTCCGCTGCCTCCTTCGAGGCCCGCGGCAGCGTCGAACAGGTCTACGCGACCGGCGTGCATCGCGGCGCGAAGGTGACGCTGCTCGACCGCCAGGGCCGTCAGCTGAAGACGAAGCAGGCGGACGCGCTCGGCGGCGTCCTCTTCCGCAAGCTGAAGCCCGGCAAGGGATATCGGCTCCAGGTCGGCGCCCGCGGTCCGCGGTCGGGCCCGCTGCGAGTGCTGACCACGCGCTCGGCACCCCCGAGCGCAGGCGTCTACGAACAGCAGATCCCGGCGAGCGGCTACGGGTACCTGACGGTGCGCGACGGGACCAGGCTGGCGATCGACGTCCATCCGCCGCAGGACGTCGCCAGCGTCGCCCCCGGCCTGGCGCCGGCGCCATCGGCCGGCCCGACGCCGACCCTGATCGAGTACTCGGGCTACGGCTACGCCAACCCGGCCGGCCCCGAAAGCGGGCTGGCGATCCTCGCCAACCTGATGGGCTTCACCGTCGTCGACGTCAACATACGGGGCACCGGGTGCTCGGGCGGGGCGTTCGACTACTTCGAACCGTTGCAGAGCCTCGACGGGTACGACGTGATCGAGACGATCGCCCGGCAGCCGTGGGTGGCGAACCACAGGGTGGGGATGATGGGGATCTCCTACGGCGGCATCAGCCAGCTGTTCGTCGCCGCAACGAAGCCGCCGAGCCTGGCCGCGATCGCGCCGCTCTCGGTGCTCGACTCGACCCGGACGACGCTCTACCCCGGCGGCATCCTCAACACCGGGTTCGCGGTGCCGTGGGCCGAAGAGCGGGTCCACGACGCCGAAGCGGCCGCCCCGGGCCACGGCCAGGCCTGGGCCTTGAAGCGAATCCAGGAAGGCGACGCAACCTGCGCCGCCAACCAGGCACTGCACCCCGAAGCGGCCGACCTGCTGAAGCAGATCAGGGCCAACAGCCACTACCGGCCCCAGGTCGCCGACCCGCTCTCACCGGTCACCTTCGTCGACAAGATCAAGGTGCCGACCTTCATCGCCTGCCAGTGGACCGACGAGCAGACCGGCGGCCACTGCCCGGCCCTCGCCTCCCACTTCACCGGTACCACTCGCAAGTGGTTCACCTTCACCAACGGCACCCACATCGACTCGCTCGACCCGGCGACCTTCAACCGCTGGTACGACTTCCTCCAGCTCTTCGTCGCCCGGCAGGCGCCGATCGCCAACGCGGCGGCGATCCAGGTCGGCGCGCCGCTGATCTACGCGCAGGCAATGGGGATCGGCGGCGTCACCCTGCCGCCGGACCCGATCCAGGCCGAGCCCAGCTACGAGGCCGCGCTGGCCGCCTTCGAATCCCAGCCCCCGATCCGCGTCCTCTTCGACAACGGTGCCGGCAGCGCCTCGCCGGGCAAACCGTACGCCGGCTTCGAAGCCTCGTTCGCCGGCCTCCCGGTTCCCGGAACCGAAGCGCGCTCCTGGTACCTGGCGCCGCGCGGCGCCCTCGCGCCGCGGCCGCCCGCCGGCCGCCACGCCAACTCGTTCAAGTGGAACCCGGAGGCGCTGCCGAAGACCGACTTCAGCGGCGACACCGGCTCGGGCAGCGGCGGCCTCTGGGCCGCGACCCCCGAATACCGGTGGGAACAGAACCCGAAGGGGACCGCCGTCTCCTACCTGAGCGAACCGCTGACCGAGAACACGACCGTGGTCGGCGCCGGCGCGGTCAAGCTCTGGGTCCGCTCCCCGGCGCCAAGCGTCGATCTGCAGGCGACGATCAGCGAGGTGCGGCCGGACGGCATCGAGACCTTCGTCCAGAACGGCTGGGTCCGCGGCGACGAGCGCAGGCCCGGCTTCGCCCCGGTGACGATCCCCCTCTACTACGAGGGCCACGCCTACCGCGCCGGCTCCCGGATCCGGGTGACGATCGCCGCCCCCAACGGCACCCAGCCGATCTGGAGCTTCTCCGAGACCAAGCCGAAGGGGACGGCGAAGGTGGCGATCGCCTTCTCGAAGCAGATGCCCTCGAAGCTGCTGCTCCCGGTCGTCCCCGGCGTCCAGGTGCCGACCGGGCTGCCGCCGTGTCCCGGCCTGCGCGGCGAGCCCTGCCGGCCATACGGCTGATCGGGTTGGCTCAGCAGACCTGGAAGGAGACGGTCGCCTGCAGCGCCCCGGCGCTGCCGCGCTTCGCTTTGACTTTCAGCGTGTAGACCTTGCCGAGCTCGAAGACGATCCGCGAAACCGGGACCTTGGCGGTGATGCGGTGGCCGCGCACCGTCTTCTGGAATTCGCCGCCTTCCCCTTCGTCGCCGAAGCCGAGGAAGAGCGAGACGCGCATTTTCTTCACGCCCTTGGCGCTGCTGGAAGCGGTGAGGGTGAAGTCGTCGCTCGCGCACCCCTTCGGCAGGCCGCCGATCTTGATCTTCTTCGAGCCGGTGACGACAGGCGGCGAGTTGACCGTGATCCGGTCCGAGGCCTGGTTGTTGTGGAATTCGTCATCGGTCAGCACCCCTTCGGCGTACCGGCCGAGCAGCACCGCGGAGTGGACCGCGGTCTGGTCGATCTCGACCGTCGCTTCGATCTGGACGCTTGCGCCCGGCGCCAGTTCCCCCAGCTGGCAGACGGCGAAGTGGTACGTGTAGCCGTAGCCCTGGCCTTCTTCGATCTTGCAGGAACCGCGGCTGGCAGTGACCGACCGATACGGATTGTTGGCGCCGGCGCCGTGGGCCGCCAGCGAGTCGAGTTCCATCGCAACTTCGGGTGCCGCTTCGCTGCCGGCGTTCTTCACCGTCGCGCTGATCTTCACCGTCCCGCCCGGGGCCACCTGATGTGCCGACACCGTTTGGGTGACGGCCAGGTCGAACGAGGCCTGCGCGGCGGCCGGCACGGAGAGACCGAGGATGCCGACGGCGAACGCCAGCAGACCTACTCGTATCGATCGTGGGCGAGGCATACCGACCCCCGGTTCGAAATCCTTGCGCGGTCAGCCGAGCCTAACGGCGGATTAGCGATCGGCCAAACCGGGAAGAGTGCATTGACCAAGCGCGTCGCACGGCCGGGTGGGGCTCCAGGGCAACGCGGTAACCAAACCCGTCGCCCAGGAGGTGTATCGATGATCGGAGGACTGATTGCGGTACTCATCGTCATCGCGCTCGTGCTCGTGCTGCTCAAGGTTGCGATCGCCGGAGGGATCCTCGGCCTGATCGCGATCATCCTCTTGGTCCTGCTGCTGCTGGGTCGGCTCTGACCCGGCGGCGCGGGGTCAGTCGTCGGTGAAGGAGACGACGTGGCTGGCATTGACAGTTTCGCGCCGCCGATCTCGATCTCGATCTTGCGTTTGTCCACCGTCCTGATCGTCGCCATTGCCCGCTCCTCTCTCGTCGACCTTCCTTTGGTCACTACCCCAGCCCCAATCGGTCAAGCGATTGGGGAGCGGGTAAGCGAATGGAGAGGAAAGGAGAGGAAAGGAGACCGATGCCTCCACGCGGAGTGAAGAAAGGCAGCAAACGGGAGCGCCAGTACAAACACATCAAAAAGAGCGAGAAGGAAGCCGGCCGCTCGACGAAACGGGCCGAGGAGATCGCCGCCCGCGCCGTCAACAAGGAAAAGGCGCGGGCGGCCGCACCCGCGAGCAGCTCTACGACGACGCCAGGAAGCTCGGCATCGATGGGCGTTCGAAGATGAGCAAGAGAGAGCTCCAGCAGGCGGTCTCGGGGGGATAGCTAGTTGGCTGAACCGGGTAGATGCCCTCAGACTGATGCAATCGGCTACCAGGAACGGGAATGGCAGGCTTCAGATGGAGGTTCCGGCCAGCGCGGAGACGATCTCGAGGGTTCGGGCCGCGACCGAGGAATTCGCCCTCGCCCGGGGCATCTGCGAACAGAGCCTGGCCGATCTGAAGACGATCGTCTCCGAGGCGTGCAGCAACGTCGTCCGCTACGCCTACGAAGACACGGAACCCGGCACGCTCGAGGTCGAGCTCGACGTCATCGGCGAGGACCTGCGGCTGCGGGTCAGGGACCACGGCTCGGGCATCACGCCGAAACCGGACGCCGACCACCCCACTCTGCATATGGGGCTGCCGCTGATCGGCGCGCTCTCCAACCGTTTCGTCCTCGCCAGCGAGCGCGGGGTCGGCACCGAGGTCGAGGTCCACGTCCCGCTGCGTTCTTCACGCCTCGGCGCGGGACTGCTGCAGGCGTAACATCGGGCAATGCCATCGAGCTCGCCAAAACCGCAGGACGAGGCGCTGCAGCCCTTTTCACTTGCCGCGCGCGAGCTCGCACCGGGTCGCGTGGCGATCGAGGTCTCGGGTGAGCTCGACCTCGCGGTCGCCAGCCAGGTGCAAGCGGCGATCACCGACGCCAGCGAGGGAAACGGGATCGTCGTCGTACAACTGGCCGCTTGCGGCTTCATCGACTCGACCGCGATCGCGATTCTGATTCACGCCCGCCAGGCTCTCGCCGCCCGGGGCGGCCGGCTGCTCCTGGTGGAGCCGGTTGGCCAGGTCCGACACGTGCTCGAGGTCAGCGGGCTACTGGAACCGGATTTCGTCTTCGACAGCGTCGACGCGGCGCTGGCTGATCTCGGTCAGCGAAGCTCTTCGACCTCGTAGCCCGCCTCGGCCAGCTGGGCGAGGAGCTGCTGGCGGTGGGATCCGCTGCGGCTTTCCAGCAGCACCTCGACGCCGGTCTCCTCGACCTCGAGGCTGACGCCGTCGCGGATGTGGGTGACGTCGAGGACGTTGCCGCCGGCATCGGCGAGCGCGGCGAGGAAGCCGGCCAGCCCGCCGGGGCGGTCGCTGATCCGGGTGAAGAGGCGGACGCGGCGCCCGATCCCGGTCTGGTGGCGGTTGATGACCGAGGCGAGGACGCTGGCGTCGACGTTGCCCCCCGAGAGCACGACCGCGGTCTTCCCCGCGCGGGCCGGGAGCACGGCGCCGGCCGCCAGCGCGGCCACCCCGGCGGCGCCCGCCCCCTCGGTAACCAGCTTGGCCCGCTCGACCAGAAAGACCATCGCCTCGGCGATCGCGTGGTCGTCGACGCTGACCACCTCGTCGACCCAGGCTCGCACGAGCTCGAGGGTGAGATGGCCGGGCCGCTTGACCGCGATCCCATCGGCGATCGTCGACGGCTGGGGCACGGTGATCGGCTCGCCGCCGGCCAGTGACGGGCCGAAGGCCGCGCAGCCGGCGGCCTGGACGCCGACGATCTCGACCTCGGGCCGCAGCCCCTTCAGCGCCCCCGCCACGCCGCTGATCAAGCCGCCGCCCCCGACCGGGATGATCACCCGGGCCAGGTCCGGGACCTGCCGGTGCAGCTCGAGCCCCACCCCGGCCTGTCCCTTGACGATCTCGAGGTCGTCGAAGGGATGGACGAAGAGCAGGCCCTCCTCCTCCGCCAGCGAGCGGGCTGCCTCGACGCACTCGTCGACCGACTCCCCCTGCTGGCGGACCTCGGCCCCGAACGCGGCGACCGCTTCGACCTTGGGGATCGCGGCGCGAGCCGGCATGAACACGGTGCAGGGAAGCCCGTGGAAGCGAGCCGCGTAGGCGAGCGCCTGGCCGTGGTTACCGGCGCTGCCCGCGACCACCCCCCGCACCGAGTCCGCGCCCGCGCGCCGCAGCTTGGAGAGCGCGCCGCGCAGCTTGAACGAACCGGTCCGCTGCAGGTTCTCGGCCTTCAGCACCACCTCGCCGCCGACCTGGCGCGAGAGCTCCCCGAGGCTGAAGACGGGCGTCTCCTTGACGATCTCCGCCACGGCGCCGTGGATTGCCTCGAGCTCGGCAAGGTCGGGCTGCCATGAAGGCACGGCGCTCATCCATGCGACCGTAGCGCTGCACGCCGCTGGTCGGTGGAAAGAGGCAACGCGCCTGACAGGATTCGAACCTGTGACCTTCGGTTTCGTAGACCGACGCTCTATCCAACTGAGCTACAGGCGCGTGCCCGCCATCGCAGCGGTCCGGCTTGGAGGAGCCACGATGCGGGGAGGGGCATTCTAGGGGGTGCGGAGGGCTGCGAGGAGGATGGTGGCCATCTGGGCGCCGAGCTCCTCGGGCGAGAGGGGGCCCTGGGGCTGAAAGCACTCATAGGTCCATCGAGGTCGACGGTCACAGGCCCATCCGCTTGGCGAGGATCTCGAGCTGGACCTCGTCGGTGCCGCCGCCGATGCGGAGGATGCGGGCGTCGCGGAAGTGCATCGCCACCGGCGTCTCCTCGATGAAGCCGTAACCGCCGAACACCTGCAGGGCCTCGTCAACGACGTGGGAGGCGATCTGCGGCGCGACCAGCTTCGCCTGCGCGGTCGTCGTCGCCGCCTCCGGGTGGCCGCAGTCCCAGCGCGCCGCCGCCTGGTAGGTCAGCGCCCGCGCCGCCTCCAGTTCCGCTTCGGCCTTCGCCAGCCGGTGGCGGATCGTCTGGAGCTTGCTCAGCTCCGTCCCGAAGGCGCGGCGCTCGCGGGCGTGGGCGACGGCTTCGTTCAGCGCCGCCTGGCCGAGCCCGACCGCCATCCCCGCCAGCGAGAGCCGCTCAACCTGGAACGCCTCCATGATCTGGTGGAAGCCGCGGCCGGCCTCTCCCAACACGGCGTCGGCCGCGACGAAGCAGTCGTCGAAGACGACCTCGCGGGTGTCCGAGGCGTGCCAGCCGAGCTTCTCCAGCGGCGGGCCCAGGGTCATCCCCTCCGCCCCGCCGGCGACGAGGAAGGTGGTGATGCCGCCGTGGCCGGCGTCGGGGTCGGTCTTGGCGGCGACGATGATCACGTCCGCCAGCCCGGCGTTGGTGATGAACATCTTCGTCCCCCGCAGCAGGTAGCCGCCGTCGACCGGCTTCGCGGCGGTGGCGATGCCGGCGACGTCGGAGCCGGCCCTCGGCTCGGTGACGGCGATCGCGGCGACGACCTCGCCGGCCAGGAGCGGCCGCAGCCAGCGCTCCTTCTGCTCGGCGCTGCCGTAGCGCGAGAGGTGCGGCCCGGCCATGTAGGAGCTGACCAGCGGCGTGATCGCCAGCCCGCCGGAGGCGTGGGCGAGCTCCTCGGAGAGGATCGTCAGCGCCAGCACGCCGCCGCCGCTGCCGCCGTACTCCTCGGGGTGGCCCAGGCCGAGCAGGCCGGCCGCGGCCATCGCCGGCCAGAGGTCGGCCGGGAAGGTGCCCGCCGCCTCCGCCTCCTTCACCCGCGGCGCCACCTCCTTGGCGACGAAGCCGCGGCAGACCTCGCGGAAATCGCGGTGGTCGTCATCGAGGTCGAAGCTCATCTGTCCTCCCTGGTTGGTCCTTGGTCTCTCCGCTCGATCGTGTCGCGGGCCATCCGCAGCGCCGCGCCGTCAAGCTTCGCGACCAGGTCCGGCCGGGTCGCGCCGGCGAACAGCGTGTTCCGCATTGGACCCATTGGTCGAAAGTCTCTCTTAATCATCTCCATAGGCGGGATGTGGCCGCTGGCCGCCATCACGGATCAATCCCGGTATGAGCTAGCCGCTCGTCTACAGCCTCTTCACCCTCGGCCTGGTCCAGTTCCCGCGGCCGCTCGTCCACGGCGACACCCTGCACGCCGAGTCGACCGTGATCACAGCGCGCCCTTCGGGCTCGCGCCCGGACGCCGGCATCGTCTACTTCGAGCACCGCGCCCCGGGGGGGGACCCCAGCCGGGCGCCTCCTTTGGAGGAACTCAAATTCGATCTCGACGCCTGTCCGCTCCGGCAGGGGCGCGGATCTATGTTCGATTGCGGGGGGCCGAAGCCGACTGGATGGAGGGACGATGAGCACCGGATTCCACTGGAACGAGCTGTACGCCTGGCACGACACCGGCACCGGCTCCGGATTCCTCTCGACCGGCGGCCTGGTCGAGCCCGAGCAGCACGGCGAGAGCCCGGCGACCAAGCGCCGGCTGCGCAACCTGCTCGACGTCACCGGCCTGCTGGCGCAGACGACCGAGCTCCCCGGCCGCAAGGCGACCGACGAGGAGATCCTCCGCGTCCACACCCCCGAGTACCTGGAGCGGGTCCAGCGCGAATCCGAGGAGGGCGGCGGCGACGGCGGCGAACTGGCCCCGTTCGGGGCCGGCGGCTTCGAGATCTGCGCGCTCTCGGCCGGCGGCGTGATCGAGACGATCGAGGCGGTCTGGAAGGGCGAGGTCGACAACGCCTACTCGCTCAACCGGCCGCCCGGCCACCACGCCGAGCGCGGCGAAGGCCGCGGCTTCTGCGTCTTCGCCAACATCGCGATCGCGGTCGAGCACATGCGCGCGGTCCACGGCGTCGAGCGGATCGCGATCGTCGACTGGGACGTCCACCACGGCAACGGCACCGAGCACGCCTTCTACGACGACCCCGGCGTGCTGACGATCTCCCTGCACCAGGACGGGCTCTATCCGGCGGAATCGGGCCTCGTCGACCACACCGGGGAAGGCGCAGGCGCGGGCTGCTGCGTCAACGTGCCACTGCCGCCGGGCTCGGGCAACGGCGCCTACTTGGCGGCGATCGAGCGCGTCGTCGTCCCCGCGATCGAGGGTTTCGACCCGGAACTGATCGTGATCGCCTCAGGCCTCGACGCTTCGATGATGGACCCGCTGGCAATGATGATGGTGACCAGCGAGGGCTACCGGGGAATGACCGACGTGATGACCGACCTCGCCGCCCGCGCCTGCGACGGCAAGCTGGTCGCGATCCACGAGGGCGGCTACTCGTCCTCCTACGTCCCCTTCTGCGGTGCGGCGGTGATCGAAGGGCTGCTCGGCCTCTCCGACAAGGTGGTCGAGGACCCATACCTCGAGGCCTTCCGCGGGATCGGCTACGTCGAGCTGCAGCCCCACCAGGAGGCGGTGATCGAAGCGGCGGCAAAGATCGCAAGCTGAGGGGCGTGTCGAGTTTGTTCCACCTGTCGGAACAAACTCGACACTGACCGCCGCTAGCGCCGCAGGTCGATCCTGATCCCGGGCTGGCTCAGCGACAGGTGTGAGACCGGCCGCGCCTGGGCCTCGGTGATCAGCTGCATCAGCTGGTCGCCGAGGTCCGGCGAGGCGGCCGGCGGCTCGGTCCGCAGCGGCGGCCCAGCGAGCATCTCGTCGACCTGGTCCTCGGGGCAGAAGTAGCGCAGCAGCAGCTCCTCGTCGGAGAGGTCCTTGCCGAGCTTCTCGCGGAACTCGGCGACCGTGGTCTGGTCGCGCTCCCACGCTTCCAGCGCCTTGACCCGCGGCTGGCTGAAGATCCTGTCGGCGACGTGGGGCTCGACCGGCCGCATCAGCGGGCCGTAGTGGCCGAGCGCGTAGTGGAGGACCTCGTCGGGGACGATTTCGTAGCGTTCGGGCAGGACCACGTTGAGCACCGCCTGGATGCCGACGAACTGCGAGAACGGGGTCGCCATCACCGGCTGGCCGAGGTCCTCGCGGACGCGGACGATCTCGTCGATCACCTGGGGGAATTTCTCCGGCATCCCGTACTCGTTGAGCTGGTTGATCAGCGTCCCCGTCATGCCACCGGGCAGCTGGTGGCGGTAGGGCATCGTCCGGTACTCGTTGGGCTCGCCGAGCGCCCAGCCGAGCCGCTTCGCTTCCCGCTCGAAGTGGTCGGCGACCGGTTTGAAGTGCGACTTGTCGAGGTTGTGGGTGTGGCCCATTTCCTCGACGATCTCGACCATCGCCTCGGTCGAGGGCAGCGAGGGCCCGTTGGCGAGCGGCCGCGAACAGGTGTGGATGTACTCGATCCCGGCCCGGATCCCCTCGATGTAGACGAGCGGCGCCAGGCCGGTGGTGTTGTGGACATGGAGCTCCAACTCGACGCCGGGGGTCGCCGCCTGCAGCGCCGGCAGCAGGGTCGCCGCCCGCTCAGGGGTCAGCACCCCGGGCGCGTCCTCGACGTAGATCCGCTTCACCCCCTCCCAGGCCGCCATTTCGCGGGCGCGGTCGGCGAAGAACTCGTCGGTGTGGAGGTCGGTCAGCCCGTACATGATCGCCGGCACCGTTTCGCCGCCGACCCGGCGGATCGCTTCGTGCTTGGCCTTCATCACCGGCATGTCGTAGAGGCAGTCGAAGAGCCAGTGGCTGTCGATCCCGTGCCTGACCAGGGTCGCGACCCAGAGGTCGAGCATCTCGTCGGGGACGAAGCCGAAGCTGCCGACCGCGACCGGCCGCATCCCGGCCCGGTGGCCGGCGTCGGGCAGGCCCTTGACCAGCCAGTCGAGGGCGGCCCAGGGGTCGTCGCCGGACTCGCGCAGCATGACCACGAAGAAGGTACCCCCGGTGAGGTCGAGGGTGTCGAACCCGGTCGCGTTCAGGTGCGGCAGCGCCGGCGTCGCCTGGCAGGCGCGCATCCGCATCCCCCAGAGCGACTGCTGGCCGTCGCGCAGGGTCTGGTCGATGAACTTGATCGCGGCCATCAGACGCCGTCGAGGTGGATCGAGAGCATCCGCCGCCAGTCCTCGACCCAGACGTCGACCGGCCCGAGCTGTGCCTCGACCTGCTCGAGCGCGACGTCGACGGCGGCGGAGTCGCTGACGTCGATCACCGCGACCCGGGCACCGTCCGCGGCCAGCCGCACGCAGGTCGCCTCGCCGATTCCCGAGCCGCCGCCGGTCACGGCCGCGACCTTCCCACTCAAGCTCACGTCTAACCCCTCTCGGTCGGTTGCCAGGATTGTCCCGCCGAACCGCGAGGCCCGCCGGGTCAGCGACGGGCGCCGGCTGTGAGATTCATCAACCGCGTGGCAGTCCTTTGTGTCGCTATGCGTGACAAAGGACTGCCACGCGGTGGCGCTAAGGCGTCTTCTTGACGCGAACGTGCCACTCGACGGTGGCGGTGGCGACGACGGCGCCCTGGCCATCGGTCAGCTCGATCTGGCAGGGGAACTCGACCTTGCCGTCGGCGTCGAGCGTGGCGAGCGCCTCGGCGGCCTCGACCCCGAGCACCCCGTGGGCGGTGATCGGCCCGTTGGCGACCTTCAGGTACTCGATCTCGGCGCGGCGCGCGAGCGGGGTGACTTCTCCCATCCGCACCGCGAAGGCGCCGACGAAGGCGGCGCCGGAGGCCGCCTCGGCGGCGGTGAAGAGGGCGCCGGCGTGCTGGCTGCCGACGTGGTTGGTCAGCTCGGTCCGCTTCGGTAGGACGACGGTCGCCTCCCCCGGGGCGACCTCGGTGATTTCGAGCCCGAGGTGGCCGATGAACGGCACCGCCATCGCCATCCCTTTGGCGATCGCGTCGAAGTCGACGTTCGGCATTCCCGGCAGTCCTGGCATCAGCGAAAGCCTAACCGTGGTTGAGCTTTGTGGTCCATACGGCACCAAAGCTCAACCACGCTCCGGACCGTCAGCGGCCCTCGAAGGTGGCGTGGCCGGGGCCGCCGTGCTCGAGGAAGGTCTGCACCGCGTTCTTCGTGTCCTCGGTCTCGAACAGGGCCGGGGTATCGGCCCGGACCGCCTCGTCAGCGGCTGGGATGCCGCCTTCGCGGAAGCGCTTCAGCACGTGCTTGGTCATCGCGTGCGCCTTGGTCGGACCGGCGGCCAGCTCCGAGGCCAGCGCCCGCGAGCGCTGCTCGAACTCGTCCTCGGGGTAGATCCGGTTGACGACGCCCCAGCGCTCCATCGTCTCGGCGTCGAACAGCTCACCGCTGATCACGAAGTCGCGGGCGCGGCCGGAGCCGGCGCGCTCGGCCAGCCGCTGGGTACCGCCCATCCCCGGCGTCAACCCGACCACCTTCTCGACCAGGCCGAACCTGGCCCGCGGCGAGGCGACGATCAGGTCGCAGCCGAGGGCGATCTCGAAGGCGGCGGTCAGGGTGAGGGCGTGGGCGGCGAAGACGACCGGCACCGGCAGGCTCTCGAGGAGGTCGATCGTCGCCAGCTGGTCGGCCCAGAGCCTGGTCGCGTTCTCGAGATCGAGGCCGGAGAAGACGTGGACGTCGACGCCGCCGGAGACGACTTTGCCCTCGGCCCGGATCAGGACCGCCCGCGGCGGCGCCGCGGCGAGCTCGGCAACCGCGCCCTGGAAAGCGTCGATCATCGCCTGGTCGAACAGGTTCAGCGGCGGGCTGTCGAGGGTGAGGACGACGAGGCCGTTCTCCTCTTCGACCCGCAGCGGCTTGGCGCTCTCGCTCACGCCGGCCACCCTAGATGATCTCCGGCCGGCGGCCGGCTAGATCTGCCCGGGGACCCTGTGGACCTCGAAGAGGTTGGTCCCCAGTTCCTGCTCGGGCAGCGTCGCGGTGATCGCGATCAGGTCGCCGGGCTCGGCGACGCCGTGGTGGGCGGCCAGCCAGGCGCAGCGGTCGACCATCTCGCGGACGTCGCCGGGGTGCTCGGACTCGACCGCAGTCACCCCGAACAGGAGGCTGAGCCGCCGCACGGTCTCTATATGAGGACTGACGGCGAGCACCGGCACGCTGGGGCGGTGGGCGGAGATCAGCCGCGCCGTGCGGCCGCTTTCGGTCGGCACCACGATCGCCTTGAGGCCGAGCCGGTAGGTGGCCCCGACGGCGCCCTGGGCGACCGAGTCGGCGACGTCCTGCGTCGCCTGGTCGGTGCGGCCGAAGAGCCACTCGCCGTAGGGGAGGTCGGGCTCGGTCGCGCGCGCGATCCGGTCCATCACCCGCACCGCCTCGACCGGGTGCTCGCCGACCGCGGTCTCCTCGGAGAGCATGATCGCGTCGGTGCCGTCGTAGATCGCGTTGGCGACGTCGGTCACCTCGGCCCTGGTCGGGCGCCGCGCGGTCACCATCGAGGCCAGCATCTGGGTCGCGGTGATCACCGGCTTGGAGGCGATCCCGGCGGTGTGGATCAACCGCTTCTGCAGGACCGGGACCTCGGCCAGCGGCACTTCGATCCCGAGGTCGCCGCGGGCGACCATGATCCCGCTGGTCGCCGCGGCGACGATCTCCTCGACGTTCTCGGCCGCCTGCGCGCGCTCGATCTTGGCGATCAGCGGGATGTGGGAGCCGAGCTGGTCGAGGCGCTCGCGGACCGGGACGAGATCGGCGGCGGTCGAGACGAAGGAGACGGCGATCAGGTCGATCGCTTCGCGGGCGGCGAACTCGACCCAGCCGAGGTCGCCGTCGGTGGCGGCGGGCAGGGCGGCGCCGCCGGGGATGTTCATCCCCTTGTGGGAGGAGAGCGTCCCGCCGACCTCGACCTCGCAGTTGATCCCGTCGGACTCCGGGTCGCGGACCCGCAGCCGGATCGCGCCGTCGGCGAGGTAGACGAGCTGGTTCTCGCGCAGGTCGGTCACCCCCGGCCAGGGGACCGGGATCCGCTCGCGGTCGCCCTCGATCTCGGTCGGGGTCAGGGTCACGTGCATCCCGGTCTCGAGCTCGGCGTAGTCGTCGCGGAGCTCGCCGATCCGCAGCTTCGGGCCGGGCAGGTCGCCGAGGATCGCGACCTCGCGGCCGACCGTCTGGGCGGCGGCGCGGATCGTCCCGATCGTCTCCGCCTGTTTGTCGGGCCCGGCGTGGGAGAAGTTGAGGCGGAAGACGTCGGTGCCGGCGTCGATCATCTGCTCGAGCACCCCCGGCGACCAGCTCGCCGGGCCGACCGTGGCGACGATCTTGGTCCGGCGCGGGATGTGGGAGGCGGCTTTGGCGACGGGGTTCGAGCTCATCGAGACCGTGACTGTAGAGGGCGGAGGTATCCCGTTGAGTGCTGAATGCAGCCGGCTATGGGCGGCTCGATTCAGCACTCGCGGCGTGTGTGAGATGAGTCCGGTTGAATGTGACATTGATCGGTGTAGCCTTCCTCCGATGCCGAGCGCCACCGTCGCACCCGAGGCCGCCGCACCCGAGACGCTGATCGGCGAGGCGCCGCCCTCGCCTGCCGGCCCGATCGAGGCGGCCGAGCTCGCCGGCCTGCCGCAGCCGCCCTCGGTCGAACTGCCGCGCCTGACCCAGTCGCTGCGCTTCAGCCTGCGCCAGATCGAGTTCGTCTTCCGCGCCCGCCGCGAGCTCGGCGAAACCTTCCGGATGAGCGGCGTGATCCCCGGCGGCCCGGTGATCACCAGCCATCCCGACCACGTCCGCTCGCTGTTCACCGCCAAGCCCGAGCAGGCGCCCTCGCTGACTGGCGAGTCGCCGCTGCGGCCGATCCTCGGGCAGAACTCGGTCCTCACCGCGGTCGGCCCCCGCCACATGCGCCAGCGCAAGCTGCTGCTGCCGCCCTTCCACGGCGAGGCGATCGAGCAGTACACGCGGATGATCAGCGAGGTCGCCGAGCGCGAGATCGAGCGCTGGCCCCTCGGCGAGCCGATCGAACTGGCGCCGCGCATGGCGGCGATCACCCTCGACGTGATCATGGCCGGGATCTTCGGGATCGAGGGCAAGCCCGAACGCGGCACCCCGGAAGCGGAACTGCGAGCGGTGATCAAGAGACTGGTAAAGGCCTCGACCCGGCCCGACGCCCAGGTGACCGAATTCATCCACCTCGGCCGCGACGAGCCGATCGGCTTGCTCAAGTTCGGCCTCGGGATCCTCGACCGCCGGGTCTACGCGGTGATCCGCGCCCGCCGCGAAGCCCCCGACCTCGAGCAGCGCCGCGACATCCTCTCCCTGCTCCTGCAGGCGCGGACCGAGGAGGGCGAGGCGCTGGACGACAAAGAACTGCGCGACGAGCTCCTCACCCTCGTCCTCGCCGGCCACGAGACGACCGCCAACTCGCTGGCCTGGACCTGGGAGCGCCTGGTCCGCAACCCCGGCGCCCACGCCGCCCTGCTCGGCGCGGTCCGCGGCGGCGACGGTGCCGAGCAGTGGGTCGAGGCGACGATCCAGGAGTCGATGCGCTCGCGGCCGGTGATCCCGATCATCGGCCGCCGCGTCCAGGTCCCCTGGCGCCTCGGCGACTATGCCGTTCCCGCCGGCACCCCGGTGACGATGAGCATCCTCCTCGTCCACCACCGCGAGGACCTCTACCCCGACCCCTTCGCCTTCCGACCCGAGCGCTGGCTCGACGCCGAGGGCGGCGTCCGCAAGCCCGGCACCTACGAGTGGATCCCCTTCGGCGGCGGAATACGCCGCTGCCTCGGCGCCGCCCTGGCAATGGGTGAGATGCGCGTCGTCCTCGCCGCCATGGCCAGCCGCCTCGACCTCGAAGCCGACCGCCCCGCCCCCGAGCGCGCCCACCACCGCAACGTGACCATGATCCCGTCCCGCGGCGGCCGGGTCGTCGTTCGCGCCCGGCACTAGCCAGGCTCGCGATTCCACACTAGTCTGCTCCCGCGAGTTGGCCCAAAGGTGGGAGTGTTACTCCCGCAGGGAGGAGCGGAGGCGGCATGACCAGCGCAAGGCTGGAGTACTGGGACGGGCTCAAAGAGCGGTTGAACGAAGGGAAGGTCTCCCTCCAGGAGCTGGTGAGCCTCAAGTACTTCCTCGAAACCGAGACCGAGGAACCCGATGACGTGACGGAGATCGAGCTGTTGTACGACCGCGCCGTCGCGACGTTCAAAAAGAAGACGGAGGACGAATTCGAGGACCTCGACGGAGATGTCGCCCTCGCCGTCTTCAGCGCGGGATGCGGCGTCTACCTGACTCCCGACGGAACCCTGAACTACACGATCGTGGAGCGGGCGATCGGGTTCGACTGGCTTGCTGCCTACGAGCTGCTCAACCGAGCGAACCGGATCGCGACCAGGTCCCTGGAGCTGTGGGTGGCCGACGCGCGGTCGCTGAGCGAGTCGAGCGGCCCGCAGAGGAGAAAAGCGAAGGAGACGATCGCGGAACGCATGCCCCACTGCAGGAGGGCGTACGAACTGTGCACCTCGATCCTCTCGGCGGTGAACATGGAGAAAGTGCGGCGCGAAGAGCTCGTCGCCGCCGGGGAGAAGCTCTCGCGGGAGCCGTCGCAGGAGTTCCTGAAGCGGGTGGACGTGATCGAGCCCAGCATCGCCGTCGCCGAGTCGGAATTCGAGCGCGCGGCGCAACGGCACGCTCAGGGCCTGTACGGGAGGGGCATGGCTTTGGGGATCGCGGCGCTCGCCGCGATCTGCGCCGCCGTCGCCCTCGTCTTCTACCTCAACGACGTCCCCGCCTGGTACGGGGTGGCGATCGTCGCCGGCGGCGTCGGGGCGATCGTCAGCGTCCTGCAGCGAATGGCCTCGCAACGCCTGCGTCTCGACTACGAAGCCGGCCAGGGGACGCTGATCGCCCTGGGCGCGGTTCGGCCGCTGATCGGGGCGACCTTCGGCATCGTCCTCTTCTGCGCGGTCGAGGGCGACTGGATCCCGGCGATCGAAATCTCGACCGGCAGCTCGCTTGCCTTCTACGCCGTGCTCGGCTTCCTCGCCGGATTCAACGAGCGCTTCGCTCAGGACATGCTCGTCGTCTCGGCGGCGCAGATCAGCAAAGCGCCGGCGCCCGAGCCGGAGGGACCTACGCCGACCGCACAGCCCACCGCGAGCACCCCGTAGGCCGTCCCGGAAAAGCGGAGAGGGAGGGATTCGAACCCTCGAGAGAGCTTGCGCCCCCTACTCGCTTAGCAGGCGAGTGCCTTCAGCCACTCGGCCACCTCTCCGGGGAACCGCGCGCCCGGGAACGTCCGGGCACTTGGGGGACCGATTGTAGGTATTGACCGGGAATGGCGCGGATAGTCTCGTCTGGGTGTCCGTTTCGCCCACCCAGTCGCACGCTCGTTACGAGCGGGTCTTCGCCGAGGTCGAGGCGCCGTTTGCCTTCGTCGACCTCGACGCGCTGTGGGCGAACGCGGACGCGATGCTGGAGCGGGCGGGCGGCAAGCCGATCCGGGTCGCGACCAAGAGCATTCGCTGCCGGGCGCTGACCGAGGAGATCCTGCGCTACGACCAGGGCTTCGCCGGGCTGATGACCTACACGCTGCCGGAGACCCTGTGGCTGGCCGAGCAGGGATTCGAGGACCTGCTGCTCGCCTACCCGACGACCGACACCGAAGCGCTCGGGGAGCTGGCGCTGCGCTCGGTCGCGCACCCGGCCGGGGCGCCGATCGTGATGGTCGACTGCGCTGAGCACCTCGACGCGATCGAGTCGGTGCTCGGCGCCGGCGCCGCCCCGGTCCGGGTCTGCATCGACGTCGACGCCAGCTGGTGGGCGCTGCGCGGGCGGATCAAGGTCGGGCCGAAGCGCTCGCCGGTCCACACGGTCGAGCAGGCGGTGGCGCTGGCGCGCGAGATCGAGGCGCGGCCGCAGATCGAACTCGACGCCCTGATGGCCTACGAGGGGCAGATCGCGGGAGTCGGCGACCGGCCGCCCGGGCGGCGGCTACGGGGGGCGATGATCCGCTCGATGCAGAAGCACTCGGCCATGGAGCTGGCGCAGCGCCGCGGCGCGATCGTCGCCGCGCTGAGCGAGTTCGTCGAGCTCGAGACGGTCAACGGCGGCGGCACCGGCAGCCTCGAGCTGACCGCCGCCGAGGCGGTCGTCACCGAGGTCACCGCCGGCTCGGGCTTCTACGCCCCCACCCTCTTCGACCACTACAGCCGCTTCAGCCTCACCCCCGCCGCCGGCTTCGCGCTGCCGGTCGTCCGCAAGCCCTCGCCGCGGGTGGCGACCGCGCTCGGCGGCGGCTACCTCGCCTCGGGCAGCGGCGACCCGGCCCGCCTCCCCTCCCCCTGGCTCCCCGGCGGCCTCCGCCTCGACCCCGAGGAGGGCGCCGGCGAGGTGCAGACGCCGCTGCTCGGCGAGCCCGCGGCTGCGCTCGAGATCGGCGACCGCGTCTACCTGCGCCACGCCAAGGCCGGCGAGCTCTGCGAGCACTTCGACGCCCTCCACCTGGTCCGGGGCGAGCAGATCGTCGACGTAGTCCCCACCTACCGCGGCGAGGGCAAAGCCTTCCTCTGACGCGTGGCAGTCCTTTGTCCCGCATAGCGACACAAAGGACTGCCACGCGCTTTCAGGGGCCGAGGACGCGCTCGACGTACTCGTTGCTGAACGACCGGCCGGGGTCGAGCTCGTCGCGGGCGGCCTGGTACTCGGCCCAGGCCGGGTAGCGCGGCGCCAGGGTGGCGGCGGTCTGGAAGTGGCGCTTGCCCCAGTGCGGGCGGCCGCCGTAGGAGTCCATGATCTCCTCGACCGCCTCGAAGTAGGGCCGCCACTCCATGCCCCGGTACTGGTGGACGGCGATGTAGGCGGTGTCGCGCCCGTGCGAGGGGCTGAGCGAGGCGTCGTCCCCGGCCGCGACCCGCATCTCGATCGGGAAGAAGACCGGGTAGCGGTTGGCGCGCACCCACTCGATCACCCGCCGCGCCGCCTCCGGCCCGTGCTCGCGCGGCACCCCGTACTCCATCTCGGTGAAGCGGACGCGGCGGTCGTTGGCGAAGACGCGGTCGGAGCGGTCGACGGTGCGGCTGCCGGAGGCGAGCCGCCCGGCCAGCCGCGAGAGCGCCGGGATCATCCGCGGCAGCACCTTGCCGGTCGCCGAGAGCGCCTCCAGAGCCCAGTTCTCGAGCACGATGTCGTTGAGGAAGGCGGCGACGGTGCCGCGCGGCCGCGGCGGCTCATCGCTGCGGTTGCGCTCGAGGACGAGGGCGTTGTCGGCGTAGGGAAAGGTGAAGAGCTCGAAGTGGTCGTTGGCGTCGGCGAGCTCGTCGAAGCGGTCGAGCACCTCCTCGCGCGGCCGCGGGCGGTCGACCCGGCGCAGGGTGAAGGCGGGGACGCAGCGCAGGGTGACCGCCGAGATCGCCCCCAGCGCCCCGACCCCGACCCGCGCCGCCCGCAGCAGCTCCGGCCGCTCGGCGGCGCTCAGCTCGCGGACGCTGCCGTCGGCGAGCACCAGCTCGAGGCCCTCGACCTGGGCCGAGATGTTGCGCAGCCGGGCGCCGGTGCCGTGGGTCCCGGTGGAGATCGCCCCGGCCAGCGTCTGGGTGTCGATGTCGCCGAGGTTCTCCATCGCCAGCCCCAGCCCCGCCAGTTCCTCGTTGAGGTCGGCGAGCACGGTGCCGGCGCCGACCCGGACCAGGCCCGAGCCGGTATCGGCGTCCTGCACCCCGCACAGCGCCTCGATCCGGACCAGCGTGCCCTCGGTCAGCGCCGCCTCGGTGAACGAGTGCCCGGAGCCGGCGACGCTGAGCCTGCGGCCTGCCGCGGCGGCGGCCCCGATCACCTCGACCAGCTCGTCGCGGCTGCCCGGCCGTGCGATCTCCACGGGGGCGCACGACTGGTCCCCCGCCCAGTTGGTCCATCCAGGGCTGGCCGTCATCCCTCCCCCAACCTGGGCTTGGCGGGCGGCGCCGGGCCCGGGGCGAGCAGGCGCAAGGCGTAGATCGCGGTCAACAGCAGCAGGCCCGCGATCGCGAGCTCGGGGGCGGCATTACCCGTGAGGCTGGCGAGTCCGCCGCCCCCGATGCCGCCGAGCACCTGGCCCGAGGCCCAGGCCATGTTCGAGAGCCCGGCGGCGAAGCCCTGGTGCAGAGCGGTCGCGTCAGCCGTCTCGGAGAGGATCGCCATCGCCGGCGTGAAGCAGAGCCCGGCCCCGACCGAGGTGACGATCAGCGCCGCCAGCACCGGGCCGAGCGCCATCGCAGCGGCGATCCCGACCATCGCCAACGAGCAGATCGAGAGCCCGACGACGTACGGCAGCCGCCGCCCGACCCGGTCGGAGAGGCGGCCGGCGATCGGAGCCAGCACCGCCTCGATCCCGGCCCCCGCGATGAAACCCGCGGCGATCACGGCGTGGCCGCCGCCGAGCGCGTCGATCCGCAGGGGCACCAGGACCTCGACCGCACCGAACATCACCGAGGGCACGGCGACGAAGGTGACCGCGACGAGCACCGGCCGGCTGGTCATCGCCGCGACCACCTCGCGCAGGTCCTGGCGCTCGGCCTCGCCGCCCTCGGGCATCCGCAGCGCCGCGCCCGCCAGCACCAGTGCGATCACCAGCACCGAGCCGAACACCGGCCCGGTCCCGACCGAGGCGGCGATCGCGCCGATCACCGGCCCCAGCAGGGCACCGGCGACGGCGGTGCCGAGAGCGGTGCCGATCACCGAGCCGCGGTTCTCGTCGGGGGAGGCGGTGATCAGCCAGGTCATCGCCCCGGACCAGATCAGCGCCCCGGCGATTCCCTGAACGAAGCGGGTCGCGTCGAGCAGGAGGATCTGGTCGACGAGGCCGAAGGCGAGGCTGGCGCAGCCGAGCAGCAGCAGCCCGGCGACCACCGTCCGCCGCGGCCCGACCCGGCTGGCGACGAAGCCGGCCGGCAGCGAGGCGAGCAGCGTCCCCGCCGCATAGGCGGCGCTGAGCACCCCTGCCTGGGCCTTGCTGAGACCGAGATCGTCGACGTAGCCCGGGAGCAGCGGCGCGATCGCGGCGAAGAACGCCACGTCGAAGAAGATCATCGCCGAAGCAAGGATGAGCAGCCTGCGCATGCCTCAATCCAATCAACCGCAGCAGAGCGGGAGGCACGACAGGCGCTCTAGCATTCGCCCAGGCTCCGGCCCCGGAGGGGTGGCAGAGCGGTTGAATGCGGCGGCCTTGAAAGCCGTTGGGCCGCGTAAGCGGTCTCGTGGGTTCGAATCCCACCCCCTCCGCTCCACAACTGGATTTGCCGCGCTTTGCGGCATCAGCATTGGGCTTGCGCCGTGCCGCCCGCGCCGAATTACAGGTCGGTTCGTCCGGTTGCGGCCGGTCGAAACCGGCTGTTCCCGGTGCCGACTGGCGCACAAACTGGCGCACAGCGACAGTTTCTTTCCGGAGCTTGCAGAGGGATGGATTCGGCGCCAATCCCCGGCAGTCGGCGCCGAACAAGGCAAATCGAGGCACATGTGCCTCGATCCGGGCGCGACCCGGGGTCGCGCGATTTGCGCCTCAATATCGGGGCGTTCACCGCGGCCGCAGGACGCGGAAGACAGCGGAGACCGTCACCGGTTTCGTCTTTCCTAGAACGGCAGGTTGAATCTTCTTCGACACGCGATAGAGCCCAGGGCCGCCAGACGACACGCGAATTGCCTGACACGGGCCAGCCGTTCCAGCGGCTACGACTCTTCGCGATCCAAAAAATGGCCCAGTTGGCAGCTTCACCCATCGGCCGCCGGCATCCCGCCGAAAGAGGGCGTATGCGTTGCCGAAGGCCACATCTTCGGATCCGACTGCTTCCACTCGCGCTAGGACCCTTTCCCCGAGATCGAAGGACTTGGCGCTCAGCCCCAGGCGCGCACCGAATGCCGCACCGCCCTTGAGCGGAATCGAGGGCTGCCCACAGAACGATTGATGGTCGCGTGCCGATGATCCAATAGCCAGCGCCGACTGGCTAGCTGCCGCCACAACGGCCACGGCCAGCAACAAACCGAGACGCCTGCCCAATGAACATCCCTGCTTCATGGCTTCCACCTCACAAGATGTAGCGGTTCCCCTTCAACCCCGAGCGCATTCAAGCTTCCCTGCGCTTTAGCGTAACCCGGAAGTTCTAGTACGGGAGTAAACCAGGACGCGTTGGCTATACCCCCGGTCAACGTACCGACGGCGTTGCCAGTTGCCCGCTCCCAATAGGGGCCGCCACTGTCGCCGGGAGCGATTGGTATTTCCGTTCTGATCGTGCAAAGCACCGGGTCTCCGTTTTCACGCAGTTCCCCCCAGCGTTCGCATTTCGGCGGCCATTCGGCTGAACCGCATTTCACATTCGGACTGTATTGGCCCGCCCGACACACCAACATGCCCTCGGTCACGGTCGACGTCCCGTTGATCCGGCCGAAGGTCGTATCGGACTTGCGGATCAGTCGCGGGAGAATGCCGGGGTCTTCGATCCGTATCGCCTCTGCGTCAGTTGCGAAGTTTGACGGGTGCTTGTTGAAGGAGTAGCGCCGCACGTAGCCAATGACCCGCTGCCACAGGAATCGGCCTTCTGCATCACGTTCCCATTGCTTGACTTCTTCTCCCGGCGCGAAACAGTGACCTGCCGTCGTGATGAAGAAGCGGTAGAGGGTGCTCCCGTCTGGGTTCGTCCCCCCGCGATCCCAGGCACCCCAACCGACGCTGCATTCCTCGTTGATCCGTTCCGGTTCCCCGGGGAAAGTCGAACCCAGCATCTCGCCGGACTTCACCGGTCCCGTCTGGGTCGCCTTTATCCGTTTGAATTTCGGGCGTTCGGACGTCGGTTCGTAATGAACGACTACCGGCGCACCGGGAAATTTGCTCGCGATGAACGCTTCCACCTGCGCGACGTTGGCAGCCCCTACGTCGACCCGGCTTTTTTCCACGTTCACCGAGGCGCCGCCCATGATCGACGTCGCGGGTGCCCCCGGGGCTTCGAGGATGCCTAGTTGCAATCCTTCGAGGTAGGCAAGCGTGTAGGCGGGCTGACTTGGGAATGGTCGCACCCGATCGGGCGCCATCAACACGCCCGCTTGCTTTAGGGCGGTGACTCGTTCGGCCTGGGAGCCGGTGAAGCCAACGAAGACGAGCCCGCCCGCGCGGTGATCGACGTAGTAGCCGGCATACGCCGAGCTGGCGCCGTTCGCCGCCGCCCATTGAGGGATAGCGGTTGCTGCCTGAGCCACATAGCTTTCACGGTATTCAAGCTCCGCGGCGTCGACGGGACGCAGCGGGACACCCCAGCTCTGCCTCGTAGCCCTCGCAACTTCACCGGCTGGCGTGTTGGCGTTATTCCAGTCTCCGATCAGGTCGAAGATTCGATCGTTGATGGCTTCTTCGCTGCCGGTGAGATCGAAATCCAAGCCGAACCGTTCGCGGAACTGTCGGATTTCCGAATACGTCGGGGTCGGTTCCACGCCGGGCGGGGGCGGCGGAGTGTAGGGGATATTGACCCAGAATTTCTGACTTGCCTTTCCGGCGGCCATGCCGGTGGCAATCACTTCCAGATAGACGATTCCCGGAGGCCAGTTTTGGGTTTCCGTCACCCACTCAAGGCGCACCGTTTCGCATTCAGCGCGGGATTTCGTGCAGGTCTTTTCAGAGACAAGTTGCGAGCCATTCGCAACGACCTGGATCGAGGCAATGCCTTCGGCATTAAACGCCTGCACGACCAAATTGTGGACACCGGGCGTTATCGGCTGGGCCGTTTCGAGGTCGGCCGGATCGTGCAGCGTCCCGGAAATATCATCGAACACAGGCGGTTTGCTGGTATTCGACCATTTGAATACCGAGCCATCGGCACGGAATTGGTAAGTGGTTGCCACTTCGCCTTCCGGTTCGACTTTCGTGCTGCGCGGTTCGTCGGTGTATGCGAAGGTCGTCGTCTTCGGTTTGGCTCCTTCGATTGAGACCGTGACCGATTTGACGCGACCATAGGTCGGTTCATAGGCGATCTGCGCATACGTTCCATGAGGGAGCGTGACTTTCGTCATCTTTCCAGCAGAGTCATATTCGTATTTCGTTTCCCCGTCCGGGCCGCTCACCGCGGTCAAGAGTTCCCCGCTGTGGGTGTAGGCAACTTCGCCGGCATCGCGACCTTTTACGAGTTCCACGAGGCCCCCAGAAGTGTCAACGCTGACCGATGGGGGCTTGATCTGCGCTGCAACTTCCCGTTCCCATGCTTCTAAGTCGGCCTGCGGCGTTTCCCACTTCTGGATGCGGTTGTTGTTCGTGTCGGTAACCCAGATTCCGCCTCGACCATCGGCAGCCAACCCAACCGGGTAGCTGAATTTGAATTGTCCGGCGCCGGACCCGGCCGCACCGAACTGCGTGACGTATTCGCCGCTCTGGTTGAAGCCTTGGACTCGACTGTTGCTTTGGTCGCCGACCCAGACGGTCCCGTGATTATCCACCGCGACTCCGTCGGGGTGTGCGAACTGCCCGTTCCCGGTTCCCCCCGTTCCCACCTGCCGCAAGAATTCACCGGCTTCGTTCAGCTCCACGACTCGGTTGTGCGACCAGTCGGCGATCCACACGGTGCCACCCGGGCCAAAGTCGATTCCAGTGGGTTCGATCGCCCCAAGCGCAGGCGGGTTGACGACCCGGATGAATTCGCCATTCGCATTAAATTCTTGGATCCGAAAGTTGTAGGTGTCGCAAACCCAGATATGCCCCCTGGCATCGATGCCTATCGCTTCGGGTCCGTAGAGCTGGCCATTGCCCACTCCGGCCGAGCCTACGGCTTTGACAAATTCACCCGCCGCGTTGAATTTCTGCAGTCGGTTGTTACCGGAATCGGCGACCCAAAGGCTGCCGGCCTGACTGAACGCGAGTGACTTCGGTCCCGAGAATTTTCCGTTGGTCACCCCGGCCGAGCCAAGCGACTTGATGTATTCGCCTCGCGGATTGAATTGCTCGAGGCGGTTGTTCGACACGTCGGCGACCCAGAGATTTCCTTCGGGGTCCATTGCAACGTCCCCTGGATGGGAAAATTGCCCAACAGCCCTGCCAGATGATCCGAACGTCGACGCAAACGTCGGAGCGTATTTCGGCATCGTCCACTTTTGGACGCGATTGTTGAGGGTGTCGACCACCCAGATGTTGCCCTTCGTATCGACTGCCATGCCGTTCGGGTACGTGAAGCTGAACTGGCCCGGTCCAGATCCCGCAGCCCCGAATTGACCGAGGTATTTGCCCGTTTGACTGAACTCCTGCACGCGGCTGTTCTGCTGATCCAAGACCCAGAGGTCTCCGCTGCCGTCTACCACCACGGCATCAGGTCGTTTGAATTGACCGTTGCCGGTGCCCTCACTCCCAAACTGCCGCACAAAGTCCCCTGCTTCGTTCAGCTCTACGACGCGGTTGTGCTGCCAGTCCGTTACCCAAACGCTTGATTCCGGACCAAAGGCGATGCTGGTTGGTTCGATCGCCCCGAGACCCGGGGGGTTAACGACCTTTATGAATTCGCCACTTGGGCTGAACTCTTGGATCCGGTAGTTGTAGGTGTCGGCGACCCATACGTTGCCATTGGCGTCGACGGCGACCGCTTCGGGCTGCGAGAACTGACCATTACCGGTTCCGGCTTTGCCGACAGCTTTGACAAATTCGCCTTTGGCATTGAACAGCTCGATGCGGCTATTTCCAGTGTCAGCGATCCAAAATTCTCCGCTCGCCGTAAACGCAATTCCTTTCGGTTCTGCAACCTGCCCAGGTTTGTTGCCGCCCGTCCCGATTGCTTTTATAAATTCGCCTTTCGCGTTGAACTGCTGAACGCGGTTGTTCCATCGGTCCACGACCCATATGTTCCCGCTGGGGTCGACTTCCACGTCGGCGGGGCGAGAGAACTGACCGGGGCCGCTGCCGGCGCTGCCAATGGCCGAGGCATAGCTTGGGATCGAGCTAACCACGGATTTCGGGGGATCAGTGGGGGCGACCCCGCCCCCACTCGCGGGATTTTCGACTTCGACTTTGCTCAATTCGCCCCCGGAGTAGCTGTAGTCGAGCCCGCCGAATTCTCCGGTCTGAGTCGAGGTCGCAGCGCCCGATTGATTGAAAGTGACTTCTTCTTCGGATTCTCCGCTTTCGTCGGTCAAGGCGTACCCGGATGCTTCCTTGGTAATAACCGCTTGGAGCTGCGGGTCGAAGCGCTCTTGGCCGACCGTGGTAGGAACGGCGACCGCACTTTCGACGGCCCCGCTGTCCTCTACGACCGTCGCTTCGTTCGGTTGCCCACCATTTACGGTCAGGGAGGGGGTCTGGGCGAGCGTCCAGCCATCGCCCCATTCGCTGTTTTGAGAAGCCGGCAAGAGCGAGTTGTAGAAGCGTTCGATTTCAAGGTTCGCAGCCGAATCAGCGACTTCGACGTCCTGCTGGTGGTACACGAGGTTTCCATTCACCACGTTGACGGCGAGTTCTGGCAGGGCCGCACTACTTTCCCCAGTTGGAGTCGGCCCTAGAACGAAGTGCTGGAGGGTGTAATCCGGCTTGAGACCGGTCGCCGGGACATATTCAAATCCGATTTCTCGTTCGCGCGGGGCGTTTCCAGCGAAGTCCTGAACCTTGATCAGGAGGGTGTGATGGATTTCGGCGCTGAGTTCGTTCAGTTTCAGCGTAAAGACCTTGCTCATACCGCAGCTACTCAACGGACACGACGATTCCGTCCACGATTTGACGGGCGTCGTCCCTTTGTCAAGGAACACTTCGATGCTTTTTACGCCAGAGCGCTTCGTCGCGCCGCTAGCGGTTGATCCGTCAACGGCATTGATTGCGAGGTTGTAGACCGGCAGGCTCAAGGCATCGAATTTCGTGGGATCTTCTTCTTCCGCTTTTTTACCGCCGACCTCGTCGGTCGCTTCGGCCAACTGGCCGTCGAGGGTCACTTCGGGCGGCGTCCGATCGACTCTCACGGTCGCTTCGTAGGTGTTGGAAGTCTTTTCCAAGGCGTCGCGTGCGCTAAAGCGCAACTGTTTTTCCCCTTCATCGAAGCTGGACCCGCTCACCGGATAGAGGAACGTGTACGTAGCCGGGCACGGACTGGCAACTGAGCCGGTGCAGCTAAGGGTCTGTGGAATTTCAGGACTTCCGTCCGGCGAGATGCGGGCGGACTTCACTCCGAGACCGGGGTCGCTGACGGGAAGAGAAATCGTGAAGCCAGTCGAGGCATTGACCCAGCCGCCGGGAATTCCCCCTGCGGGCGAGACCGTCGGATTCTCAGGATCGGTCAGGTAGAGGACAGCGCCATTCAGAGCGTAGTCGTGGCCGCATTTGAGATTGACTGCCCCGGCGGCTTCAATGCCAACGAATGCGGTATGGGCACCGGCGCCGAGATTTCCTTCGCCCGTATCGATCCAAGTCGCCCATCCCGTCGGGTAGGCATTGTTCAGCACGGACCAGAAGCCGCCGTTGTTCCAAACTCCGATATATGGGTGCGGCTCATTGGCCGTGCAGCCGTGAGCGTCATAGTGCATCGGCCCCAGAATGACCCGGCGCATATACGTCGTGGCGCCTTGCGGCGCGAACCACCACCTGCCATAGCTGCCAGCCGGATAGTTCGTGGCCGACTTCGATCGAACGTAGAGGCCGTTGCCCCAGTTATCGACAATCGGAGATCGCTGACCGATGTAGGTTTCTGCGCTCGGAACGCCTGCCCATTGCCAGTTCCAGTAGAAGAGTTTGCTCGTGTCGGCGAAGCCCCACCAGTTTTCTTCGATCACTTCGGGGTCGACGTAGATGGGATAGGCGGGTTCCGCTTCCCCCACGGAGAGGCTAAGAACGATGGCGCCTTCCTTGACGATGAGGGCGACCGACAGATCGTTGCCGTCGGCGTCAACTGCTTTCGGGGCGGTGATTCGGTCAAGGACCGTCCCGTCGTCGTCCACCACGTTCGCGCCGCCTTCGGCGGGGACGAGTTGCGTATTAGGTGGAAGGGTTACTGCGAATTCCAATTGATGCGGGCTTTCCGCGGAGGCGAGCATGGCAGAGAGCTCTACCCCTCCAGAGATGGGCGACAAGAGTAGGCTCGCGTCTTCTGCGACTTCCGGAACGAATAAGCTTTCCTCGCCGAGGGGACGCGCCAACGCCGTCGGATCGGCGCCTACTGCGGTGAGCGTGAGGCCGGCATTGCCTACCTGAATCGGCGCGTCGGCAGTCTTCGGCAGCGAGACGTCAACTAGGGGATTCGCAGGCGAGTAGCCATCCGCCTGCTCCTCCAGGCTCAGGTCTACCTTGCCCAGATTGCCGTCCGAGTTCTCGGCCCGCAACGGGACACTTGAGTCGATGATCACCTTTTCGCCATCGACCGTTGCGAGGGCTTCCGTCGGAGAAGCGATCTTCTTCAGCTCAACGTCGGATAGCGCTCTCGACGGATCCGAGTCAATGGCATCTAACTGCGGCGCAAATTCTTCACGAAGTAGCTGCGCTTCCTCGGATGGAGGGAGGTCGGTGTAGCCGATCGCGCCCGGCCCATCTTCCTTGGGGGTGCTCGCTTCCTGTTCTTCGCCATCGGTCGGTTCTTCCCCGTGTTCTTCCTGGGGAGGTTTTTCTTCGAGCGAAGGCGGTTCGGTTTCAGAACCGTCCGACGGCGCGGGTGGTGCTTTCACTTCACCGCTCGGGGGTGGCGCTTGCACTTCACCGCTCGAGATCCCCTGGGAGTCGGAAGGCGGCGGAGATCCTTCTTTGATCCCTTCCTCCGAGTCTGCGAACACCGGAGCAGCTACGCAGGCCAACAACAAGAACGCAAATGCGGCGATCACGCGCACACGGCTCAACACTCCCCTACACCTCACCCCGGACCCCCCGTCTCGGTACAGCATCAATGCTGTCTCTAATTCGATTCGGCGCGCGGGAACCATAACCCTTGCCGCCATATTGATCGTCCGCGCTCCCGCAGCGAGCGACGTGCCGCATACTTTCAGGAACTTTCTATTTCGCAATACTCACTTTTTTAGGTGTGGCCGGTTATCTAACACGCTGTCTAGGCGGCTCGGCGGGGCTCGAAGGATGCGACCTGAGCAACGAGCGGACGCCAGGAAGCGGCGAGGCTGTAGGTGTGCTTTTCAGTTCCGCGAACCTTCTCGGAATTCACAAGGTCAATAGCGCCAGTCGACTCCAACTTCTTCAGGTGATAGTCAACGTCGTTGAGGCTCAGATCTCGGAGTTGATCTCGGGACAACGACGACGCACTGCCCGGACCCTGCAGAAGGGTGACGAGAATTCGCAAGCGCCGCTGATGACCGAGCGCGATCGCGAGACTCTCGGGAATCTGTGGCGATCTGGACTGACTCTCGGATCTCAAGCGGATGACCGAATCACGACGACTCGGGGGATTCAAAGGCGACAATGCCGACGAGAAGGTTCGTGCCTGCATCTTCCTCAGACGGTCGATCTTCATTCGCCCTTTCTGCCTCGATGACCCCGGCCCTTGCATGGTTCAGCACGGTTTCCACGTCGCTCCATCCCGTCCGATCGACAGAAACGGGGCGAATGCGAGCAAGCAGACAATCAGCCCGATGCCGACAGCAAGTCGACCGAGAATCCCACTGGCGCTGCGGTTCTTCCCCCCTGCCACTTGTTGATCCTCCCCACTGCTAGGCAGTTGATTTCTGCCCACTTGCGCAGCTCTCATTTCAGGCCGATGAAGGGTGTCGCCCACGCTCCCGCGGTGGACGGCCCGGCCGCATCCTTCCGACTTGCTCCCGAGAAGGCAATACTCACTTCTCGATGTGTGTACCGACACCGCTCGACGGCGCTAAGGTGATCAGGGCGTTTATGCGGTTGTGGACACGAAGGTAGGCATTGGAGCGCGCTCGATTGACGGCAGTGCAGAAGTGAGTAGGTGGTTCGGCGGCGGAGATGCCGCTACCGGCCCAGCCTTGCTTCGCTAGATCGCCCGTACGCCGCCGGGGGTCTCCGATGGCGGCACCCACCGCACGTCGGAGATCAACTTGCAGGGCTCGATGTTGAGCGCGCCGGCAAGCTTGATGATCGTGTCGAGCTTCGGCACTTTGCGACCCGCCTCAAGGTGACCAATCTGCGATCGATCGATCGAACTCAGATGGGCCAGTCGCTCCTGGGTCATTTTGGCTTTACCCCTGGCCTCCCGAAGCTTGTTCGCGAAGGACGCGGCTGCTTGCTCGCTGAGCTCGTCGGTCGGCACATCGAGATCGTTTCGAGTTGTGGACGTTTCGTCTACGGACCACAGTCGCGCGACTACAGTCTGCAATCGCTCTATAATCCCCCATCGATCCAAACTTCGGCCAACTAAACGAGGGCAACTGCCCAGAAAGCCCCGGTCCGGAATGGAGGCGCCACTCATGGCGAAGCAGGAGAAGGATCTGCGGGACGAACTCATGCGAGTGCTCCGAAGCCCGATGCGGCGGGAAATTGTGCGCCTGCTGCTCGAGCAGGATCCCGCGGCGATTGGGCCACGAGATTCGGCTGAGGCGCTTTCGGGACCGCTCAGCAACATCGCCTACCACTACAGGGAGCTGCAGAAAGCGCAGATGATCGTTTGCGTTCACACCGAACAGGTATGGGGGTCGACGGCGCACTTCTACCGGCTTACTCCGCCACTCCGTGAGTTGCCCTTGCTCGAAATGATCGTCGGCGTGAACCGCTAGATGGGAATTCCGATCAGGGGGCCACGCAACTTTGGCTGCTTCGCTCCCCGCCACTGCGACCTCCGTTTTTCCTACCGGGCTGTTGTGTCTTTGAAGCCCGCAATCCGCCATCAGGACCTCTGGTCCGATCCTTGGACCCCGACCATGCCGACAGCATGCCGCTTTTCTTTGAGCCGCGCAGCTTCCGCTTCGACCCAGAGCGCTCGGAACTCACTGAGCCGAATGTGTCGAACGAGCAGGAGAGCCCCGACGCCGGGGAAGACCTCATACGCGCCCCTAGCGAAACGGCTTTCGATTTGGGCGACGACGACCGTGACCTGGACACGGAGGAGCATCAGGCGCTCGGCAACATCACCTAGTAGGTGGCTGGGCATTCTCCTGACCCAAGCAGCCTGCGACCGATCTGACAAATGAACTAGTTGAAGTAGTGGGGACCCACGGTTGAGAGCACGGTGTCAGATTCCAGGCCGACCCGACACGAACCATGAGAGGCGTTCGGCAAGATGCGACACCGTCACCCTTTGGCTATCTCCAGTAATTCAACTTGCTCATTTGACGGGCGCTGGCGATCGGCATAAATTCACTCGGCCGCTAGGGGCACCCACGCCTCGGGAGTCAGGGTTCAGGCCGCCAGGGGGCCGGGAGTCCACCTTCCTGCTCCCGCCCTTGGCGGCAAGCCGAGTGGAGCGCGCGTCCCAGCTTCGCCAGAAGCGCGGCGAGCCAGGACGCGCGCTCTGCCCATTCCTACGCGCCCTTGTGGATCGCGACCGGAACGACGCGAGTCGCAGCAGAAGCGTTCACGTAGCCCACCCCCTTCCATCAATGGTTTGCCGGTAACAACCCCATTGATAGAACAGGCTCCAGTAAATGAGCGGTGGCAAGTAAATGAGCTAGCGCTTCTAAAAAAGCGCAAAGAGCGCTTGTTAGTCAACTAAACTAGAGTCAATCTGAAGGTTTGACCGTGGCCTTAAAACCAAGCAACGGGAGATAGAAATGCCAGCGACTAAGGACCGGCACACTGGAGTGCCCCCGCTTCTCTGGACACGCGTGATTAGGTCGACTCTTCCTCTTTCATCTTGAGGGAGAGAGATTCTTCCTCATACTGCTCAGGAGAGAGATACCCCAGTGTGGAGTGTCTTCTC
>Ga0081540_1000281_pt1 | contig 52990 bp, 61 predicted proteins | sample TabmetS2T1R1_FD_71024 | JGI IMG/M metagenome (GOLD analysis project Ga0081540, IMG submission 71024) | Tabebuia heterophylla rhizosphere microbial communities from the University of Puerto Rico - S2T1R1 | ecosystem: Host-associated > Plants > Roots > Rhizosphere ...
GACATTTACCCCACCCTGGTGTGGTCAATGTCGCAAGCGCCGTCTGAACCGACCGAGGACGTCGCCCCGCCCCGTGTCCGCCGCCGCCAGGCGCGTGCGTGAGTTTCGCTAGGCCCTCCTAGCGCGGCTCCAGCACGATCACCTTCGGTTTGCGCTCGAGCTTCTCGTCGTAGTCGTCGAAGCCGGCGTACTGCTCGTTGTGGCGGCGCCAGAGGTCGGCGCGCTCCTCGCTCTCGGCGACCCGGGCGGTGACCGGGATCCGGCGCCGCCCGACCTCGACCTCGGCCTCCGGATCGGCCTCGAGGTTGAGCGACCAGGCCGGGACCTTGCCGGTGCCGGCGTTGGTGTTGATCACCACCATCCGCTCGCCGTCGGCGAGGTAGACGACCGGCGCGGTGCGCTTCTGGCCGGATTTGCGGCCGGTCGTCGTCAGCAGCAGGACCGGGGCCCTGTTGACCCTGCCCATCAGCCGGCCGCCGGTGGCCCGGTAGACGGGCACGTTCAGCTTCCCCATCCAGCGCAGGCCCCTGGCGCCGAGCGAGTTGCTGAAGCGGGCTACGGCGTGGTCGCTGGGCATCGCCGCGAGTATCCCATCCCGACACCGATCGGTGCCAGGTAGAGTCTTGGGCGATGGCCGAGCCGCACGCTTTCCGCCGCGCCGCCGAGAGCAAGGACCTCGAGCTGATGCGCGAGACGCTGCGCGAGGACGTCGTCCTCCACAGCCCGATCCTGTTCCGGGGCTTCGAGGGCCGCGACCTCGTCCTCGTCGTCCTCGGCCACGTGATCGAGGTGCTCGAAGGCTTCCGTTACGTCGCCGAGGCGCGCGAGGGCAACACCGTCTTCCTTCAATTCAAAGCGATGGTGGGCGAGCTCGAGCTCGACGGGATCGACGTCCTCCAGCTTGACGGGGAGGACCGCGTCGCCGACATCACCGTCTTCATGCGCCCGCTCTCCGCCCTGACCCGATTCAACGAGCGGATGGGCGAGCGCCTGGCGGCGTCGCAGGCCGGCCCGGGCTAGGCTGACCCAGCAGGCCCGTCGATTCGTTCGAGCACCACACGACCGGGTCCGTCGGCGCTGACCCGGAGCCGGTCGCCGGCGCAAATCCCGGCCTCCTCGCAAGGGCGCTTCGGGATCGTCGCCTGGCGTTTCGGTCGGAAGAGAATCTGGGCACTCGTCGGTGGTGATGGGGGAGGCAGGATTCGAACCTGCGTAGGCATAGCCGTCAGATTTACAGTCTGATCCTTTTGACCGCTCAGGCACTCCCCCAGGGCGAGAGAGTGAATCCTATTGGGGTTCGACTCTCGGTAGACGAGTGGTTCGATTGCGGTTCCACGCTCGACCTCGAACTCCGAGTACTTCTTCCCGCCGAGCGTGACAGCACGGGTGCCCTCAACGGCTGACGAGGGAATGAACCAACGTCGACCATCTCCTGCCAGGGCGAACAGATGGTCGACTCGGCTCGGATCGAACCTCTTCGTGACGCCGCTCCAGCTCCGATTGCCTCCGCTGGTCGAGATCGCGACGACCCACCGACTGTCACCCTTGAGTGTCGCCGCTTTGTTGGTGGAGGTCTTAACCTGCACGCGCAACAGCCGGTCCTCGATCTCCGCCATCAAATCCACGTCCGGGCTATGTCCCGTCGGCAGCCAGACCAGCGCCCCCTTGCTGGTAAGCCACTCGACCGCCGAGGCCTCGCCAACGTCTCCTTGGACGCGGCGGTTTACCGCCCTCTTCCGTCGAGCTCCTGACCGCTGAGGCTTCGCTTCCACGAACGGATGTTCGCATACTCTGCAGACAGAAAGCTGCGCCGCTATCCGCGTTCGTGAGATATGCGAGAGGATGGCGCGATGAGCGCCGACCGCCTTGCTGACCGCGTCATCGCCATCGCCGGAGTCGGCGGCGGCCTCGGCCCGCTGGTGGCTGCCGAGCTGGCGCGGGAGGGGGCCTCGGTCGCCGGCACCGATCGCAACCAGGAGCTGCTCGACTCGCTGCCGGGAGAGCTTGGGATCGCGGCCGAGCGCTGGGACGGGCGCGCCGTCGACCTGCTCGACGAGGGGGCGACCGGCGAGTGGTGCGCGGCTCTGGTCGAGCGCTTCGGCCGGGTCGACGGGTTGGTCCACCTGGTCGGCGGCTGGCGTGGGGGGCAGCCCCTGCACGAGGAGCCGCTCGCCGACTGGGACCTCCTCCACGACCTCCTGATCCGCACCGTCCAGCACACGACCCGCGCCTTCCACGACCAGCTCGCCGCGAGCGGGCCGCGCGGTCGCTTCGTCCTCGTCTCCGCCAAGCAGGCACAGGCGCCGTCCAACACGAACGCCGCCTACGCGGCGGCGAAGGCGGCGGCCGAGGCCTGGACCCTCGCCTTCGCCGACGGCTTCGAGCCCGGCGGGGCGACCGCCAACATCGTCGTCGTCGACGCGATCCTGACGCCGAAGATGCGCGAAGAGAGCCCCGGCGAGGAGTTCCCGACCTTCACCCCGGCGGAGCAGCTGGCGGAAGCGATCGCTTTCGTCTGCTCCGACGCGGCGGCGAAGATGAACGGCCAGCGTTTGCAGCTTACGATGGGCCGATGAGTTCCGCGAAAGGCAAGAAGAAGGGCAAAGCCCCCGACGGCAAGATGACGATCGGGGAGCTGGCGCGGCGAACCGGGATGACGATCCGCAACATCCGCGCCCACCAGACGCGTGGCCTGCTGCCGCCGCCCGAGGTCCACGGCCGCACCGGCTACTACGGCGAGGCCCACGTCGCCCGCATCGAACTGACCCGGGAAATGCAGGCGGAGGGTCTCAACCTGGAGGCGATCCGCCGCTTCCTCGACGGCACCGACGGCTCGCAGGAGATAGTCGATTTCGCCCGTGCGATCCGCGCCCCGTTCGAGGACGAGACGCCGGAAATCTTCACGGCCGAGGAGATCGCCGCCGATTGGGGCCTGGCCAAGATCGACCCGAAGATGGTCAGCCACAGCGAAAAGCTCGGGGTGCTGCGGGAGCTTCCCGACGGCAAGATCGAGGTGATCAGCCCCCGCCTGCACCGCGCCGCGACCGAGATGATCGGGTTCGGCGTCAGTCCGCGGGCCGGCCTGGCGCTTGCCGACCAGTTGCGCAAGCACGCCGAGGGCGCCGCCCGCGCCTACGTCGACATCTTCACCAAGGAGATCTGGGAACCGTTCGACCGCGCCGGGCGTCCCGAGCAGGACTGGCCGAAGGTGATCGAGGCGCTCGAACGGCTGCGCCCGCTCGCCTCAGGGGCGCTGCTTGCGATGTTCCAGATCACGATGGCCGACGAGACCGAAAAGGCGGCGGAGCGGACCCTCCGCAACGCCGGCAGCCCGCCGAAGCGCGGGCGCTCGAAAACGGCCAAGCGCCGCCGCTCTAGCCGGAGATCGTGAACCGCTTCTTCACCGGCTTGGAGACGTTCTCCGCGGTGTCGGTGGCGCGCAGCACCGCTTCGTAGCGTCCCGGCTTGGCCCGGAAGTGCTTCCAGCGGGCGCCGAGCGCGAAGTGATTGATGCCGATGAAGGTGCTCCAGGTCTTGTAGCCGTTGTAGACGCGCCTGCCCTTCGAGTTGAAGCGGTAGTACTCGGCGTCGAGGCTGCCGCGGTCGCTGATCTGGGCGGTCGTGCCGACGCCCTCGGTGCCCTTGAACGCGCTCTTGCGGAGGGCGACGCTGCCGAGCGTCGGCGGCGTCACGTCGACGTTCAGCGGCGGTTGCGGACCGGGGTCGGAGTTGGGGTTGCCGGGGACGTCGGAGACGATCACTTCGCCGCGCACGAACGAATGCAGCTTGCACTGGAAGAGGTACGTCCCGGGCGTGTTGAACTGCAGGGTGAAGGTGTCCCCCGGTTGGTGGCTGGGGGCGTCGGTGCCCGGGTCCGAGTCCCACTGCAGATCGTTCGCGGAGATCCCAGTAACCGAGTGGGCGAGGTCCGGCCCGAGCCAGTCCCAGGTCACCTTCTCGCCGAGGTCGATCTGCACCGCCGGGTTGGACCAGCGGTAGTTGGCGATCGAGACCCGCGTGTTGTCGGCGCCCGCCGGCCCCGCCAAGACCCCGCCGACCACCGCCAGAACCCCTAGCGAGGTTGCAATTGATCCCGCATAGCGGGACGAAAGGCAACCTCGGCGGGCTAGGAGACGAGGTACCAACCGTTCATCCCCTGGTGCAGGTGCTGGAAGACGTGGCAGTGGTAGAACCAGCGGCCGGGGTTGTCCTCGGTGAATTCGAGCCGGAACGAGTCGGCGGGGCCGAAGGTTTTGTTGTCGACGATCGTCCCGTCCGGTTCGGTCCAGCGGTGGCCGTGGACGTGGAAGGTGTGGAAGAAGTTGTCGACGCCGTAGACGTGGAAGGCGACCCGCTCGCCGACCTTGGCTTCCAGGTCCGGCGTGTTGCCGGCGTAGGCCTTGCCGTTGATGCAGTAGTAGATGTTCTTGAGACCGGTGATCGAGGGGTCCCAGGTGTGGAAGGCGAGGAAGAACTCGCGGTTCGGTCGCGCTTCGCCCGCTTTGCGGATCACCAGCGGCCCGTGCAGGCCTTTGAAGACCGGCAGCGGATCCATCGGACCGTGGTCGTGGTAGAGCCAGGTCCCCTCGGTCCCTTCTTTGCACTCCCAGACGTAGGTGAAGGTGCGGCCCTTCTGGACGAAGCCGCCCGGGTCGGTCCACTTGCCCTTGTAGGTGCCGTCCATCTCGTTGGCGTAGAAGATCCCGTGCGGGTGGATCGTCACCGGCGCCTTCAGCTCGTTGCGGAAGTGGACGATCACGGTGTCGCCGACTTCGGCTTCGATCAGCGGCCCCGGCACCGTCGCCGGCGCCAGCGGCTTGCCGAAGTTGGGGCTGTAGGGACGGTAGCCATAGGCCTGGAAGGTGCTCTTGCCCTTGACCGGCGCCGCCATCATCTGGTCGCGGTGGGTGGGGACGATATTCCAGGGCCGCTCCTCGGCGGCGATCCAGTATTCGCGGGTCGGGCCGGCGCTGACCACGGCGGCGAGGTCCGAGCTAACCGCCTGGCCGCCCTCGCCGTTCGCCGCCCGCACCCGCGGCGGCACGCCGACCCGGTCGGCGAGCGAGTTGACGTCGATCTGCCCTTCGTCGGTCCGCACTTCCTGGCCGGCGAGCGTGCAGAGGAACGCCATCCCGCCCATGCCGAGGAAGGCGCGACGGTCGATCGGGTCAAAGCCCATCGGAGCGACCTACTTCTTCACGGTGACGGTCAATTTCATTTCCGTCGGGTGAATCGTGCAAATGAACTTGTAGGTACCCGGCGTTTCGAACTTCTTCTTGAATTCCGCCCCGGTCACCGCCGTCGTCTTGGTCGAGTAGGTGCCCTTCTGCTTGAGGCCCTTCGGCCCCTGCTTCAGGTGCACGTCGTGGGGATAGGTGTTGAGTTCCGACCAGACCCACTTGACGGAGCCGCCTTTGTTGACGGTCACCGACGACGGCCCGAAGTAGAAGTCGTTGACGGTCACGATCTTCGGCTTCGGCGCCGGCTTGGCCGGCGCCGCGGGCGGCCCGAGCAGGGCGACCGCGGCGACGCAGGCGGCGAGTGGAGCGACGATCCGGAGGAGCTTCGCGGGTGCTATTTGCACGTCACTTCTCCCGGCAGCGCGGCGACCTCGACCGGCTTGAACTTCTCGAACGGGGGGTGGCGGGCGCCCCGCCGCACCCAGGTGCACTGCTGGTTCTGCGGCGGGGTCGAGCCGGCGTAGCCGAGGATCGTCGTCGGGTCGCTTTCGTTGGAGAGGTTGATCTGCAGCCCGGCCGAGAGGTTGAGGCTCTTGGCCGCCCTGGCGAACACTTCCGCCTGCGGGCAGGCGGGATAGATCGTGCCCAGCGGCACCGAGCCGTTGCCGGGCGCGAACGTCGCCGCGGGGCTGTTGCCGCCCCAGCAGTTGCCGCCGCCGGTGGCGTCGTTCCAGAAGTCGTATTCGCCGTTGGGGTCGGCGCCTTCGCGCCCCAGCGTGTTTTCGACGATCTGGTTGTTGATGTTTTTGGCGTCATCGCCTTCGTTGGCGACGAACACTTCACCGGGTCCGGAGAAGGAGGCGATGCCCCACTTGTAATTGCCGAACACGTTGTTGTCGCGGACGACGTTGTTGGCGCCGCCGTAGAGGACGATGCCGACGCCGGTCGGGTAGTTGACGACCGAGGTGCCGACTTTTCCGAGCCCCGCCGAGACCGTGTGGAATTTGCTCTGGGAGAGGAAGTAGTTGTAGTTGTTCCAGAACACATCGTTGCGTTCGAACACGTTCCAGCCGTTGGGCTCGAACCCCTCGCTGTCGAGCGTGTTCGGAACGATGCCGGCGCCGTTGTTGTAGAAGGCCGATTCGACGATCTTCACGTACTTGGAGTTGGTGCCGGAGTAGCCGAGGACGTTTTCGTAGCTGCGGTCGTTCTTCAGCAGCGTCCACTTCGGCTTGCGCTGGCACGGCTTTGCCGGCGGCGCTTCCGGCTGGTTGGTCCAGTTCTTGCTGTCGCACGGCGTTTCGCCGACGTAGAAGGCGGAGTCCCCCTGGTGGTAGCCGGCCGAGTTGACCATCTTGCCGCCGAAACAGTTCTTCGCGAACAGGCCGTAGGAGCGGTTGTCGGAGGCCAGCAGGTTGTCCATCGTGTAGCCGTTGCAGTGCTGGCCTTCTTCGCTGGAGGCGTGGATGAAGAAGCCGTTGGACTGGTAGTTCCGCGCCCACATGTTCCGCAGCACCAGGCCGTCGACGCTGATCGCCTCGATCCCGTTCTGGGCGGCGCCGAGTTCGCCCTTGGCGTTCTTGCCCTCGAGGATCGTCTGCTTGCGGTTCTTCTTCGTCCCTTCGATCGTCAGGTCGTCGAAGTCCTTCTTCTTCAGCGTGCCGTCGACGACGACGCCCTCGACGTACTTGCCCGGCTTGACCGCGACGACGACCTTCGCCTTCGTGTTCCCTTTCTTCGCCTTGAACGCGCCGGCGGCGTTGACGCCCTTCTGGATCGTCCGGTACTTACAGCCGTGCTTGCAGACTTCGAACACCTTTTTCGACTGCTGCTTCTGCCCCCCGCCCTTGGCGAGCGCCGGCGCAGCGATGCCGGTGAGGGCAAGGCAAAGGCCGAGGACGAGGGCAGGGACCGCAAACCAGTGCTTCATATCTCTCCTTGCAGCGTCGTATGTCAAGCGACCCTGCCTCCCAAACGGGTACTTCGCGCCGGCTCCCTGAAGCCCGCGGAGCTTCAAGACTAGCGGAGCCTGACTGTTCAGCCAGGCAGGATCTTGCTCATCGCCTGTTCCAGTTCAGACACGCCGTAGGCGCCCTCGATGCGGTCCCGGACCACTCCGTCGGCGTCGATCAGGAAGGTCCAGGGCTCGGATTCGAGCCCGTAAGCGCGCAGCTGGGGCCGGATCCCCTTGTTCGGGTCGTTGTCGTTGTAGACCTCCATGTGGATGAAGTCGGCCTTGCCCTTGTACTCGTCGGCGACCTGCTGGGCGACGTCGACGACAGGGCCGCAGACGCGGCTCTGGCAGAGCGCCGGGGTGGCGAAGACGAGCACCACCGGGTCCTTGCCGGCGACGTCGGCGAAATCGACGGCGTGCATCTGGTCGGGCGGGACACGGGTGTCGATCTTGGCGAGGTCGCCGCCGACGTCGGACGCGGTCGGGGTGTGGATCCGCGGCGCCTGCTCGCCGTCGGCCGGGATCCGCGGGAAGCGGCCGACGTCCGGGCTCGGCACCCGCGACGCCTCCAGCCCGTTCGCCCCTTTCAGGATCGCGATCCCGATCCACGGCCCGGGCCGGTCGAAGTCGACCTTGGGGACGACGTAGACGCTCTTCGCGTCGCTGCTGGCGGCGGCGTGGTAGGCCGGCTTCGTCTCCAGCGAGGAGACTTCGGCCGGCAGCGGCCCCTGCACCGGGCTGTTTTCGTCGCGGGCGAAGTAGAGAGCGACGTCCGCGTCGTCGACCTGTTCGCCGCCGGCGGTGAAGACGCCGAAGGGGTAACGGTTGGGGCCGACGACGAAGCTCTGCGCGGCGGGGGCGACGACCAGCTTGGTCGGTTTCGCCCCGGAGTCGTTGAGGACTTCGCCGATCGTCCTCCCCTGCGCCTTCGGGAACTCGGTGGCCGAGGGTGCCGGTCGCGAGGGGTCATCCGAGGAGCCGCCGCAGCCGGCGACGGCGATCGTCGACAGCAAGAGCGCGAGCGCGCAGGGCGAGAATCGGAACTTCATGCCGGGCTAGGGTATTGATTAGGGATGGCTGCGCAGGCGAAGCGAGGCATCCTGGGGGCGGCGCTGGCATCGTTGCTCCTGCTGGCGCCCGCCGCCGACGCCGCGGAACCGGCGCCTGATCCGCCGACCTGCGCCGAAGGGCCCGAGCGCAGCGGCGACGTGATCGTCGGCACCCCGTGCGCCGACACGATCCACGTTCCCGCCGCCGTGCAGCGGGTCGAAGCCGGCGCCGGCAACGACAGGATCATCGCCGGGCCGATCACCGCCGTGACCGAATGCCCGTTTCCCGGCTGCCACCTCGAAATCGGCAGCACCGTCTTCGAAGGCGGCCCCGGCAACGACGTCGTCTGGGGCGATCGCGGCAACGACATCCTGCGCGGCAACGCGGGCAACGACTGGCTCTGGGGCGGGATCGGTGACGACGTCCTCGAAGGCGGCCCCGGCAACGACAAGCTCTCCGGCGGCTTCGGTGCCGACCACGTCGACGGCGGCGAAGGCAGCGACTTCGTCCGCGGCGACGCGACCCAGGACGACCTCCTCGATTCCGGCCCGCCGACCGACGTCGACACGCTCAGCTACGCGACCGGCGTAACTCCCGGCTTCGGCAACAGCCCGGCCTTTCCGGAACCGGGCAAGACCTACCCTGACTTCGCCGGCGACCACGCCGGCTTCCCAGCCGGCGGCGCCGAACGCGGTGTGTACCTCAACCTGACCGCGCGCACGAATGAAAGCGGCAACAACGGTGGCGCTCCCGACGGTGGCGGGGTCGACGAAGTCGACGGGCCGGCCTTCGAGCGGGTGATCGGGTCGCCGTTCTCCGACTACATCGTTGGCGTCGCCTCGACCCAGACGATCTACGGAGGCGGTGGCGCAGACGTCCTGATCGGCTCTCCCGGAGCCGGCACGAGCCTCGACGGCGGCGCTGACGGCGACGACTGCGTCAATGGCGGCAGCAACGTCCGCTGCGAGGAAACGGCGCCGAACGGCGCCGTGACTTTGCGGAACAAAAGCAAGGTCAGCGTCGGCGCGATGGTCCAGGAAGGAGGCGAATACGCCGAGCTCTACCTGGTAGGCAGCTCGGCCAGCGACGAAGTGACGGTCAGCTCGAGCGGCAGCTCCCCGAATGAAACGATCGCCTTCGAGCTTGGCCCGGGGGGCAGCTTCGACGAAGCGGCGACGGCTCAGTCCGGCTGCGTGATCGAAGCCGCAACCGAAGCCGTCTGCCACCTGACGACGCCCCTCGACTCCGTTCTCATTGCCGGCCTCGCCGGCGATGACACCCTGAAAGCCGAAGCGCTCTCTTCGACCACGTCGCTGATGCTGCTCGGAGGCGATAGCGACGACAGGCTCACTGCCGGCGCTTTCAGCGATGACACCCTCGTCGACGGCGAAGGCGACGACGTCCTCAGGGGGCTGGCCGGAGACGACGGCCTCGTCAACAACGAGGGCAGAGACGAAATCTTCGGTGAAGAAGGCAACGACCTCGTGCTCTCCACGGTGGTCTGCGAGGGCGACCGGATCAACGGCGGCCCGGGCCGGGACAACGCCTCTTGGGCCAAGTTCAAGGAAGGCGTCGAGGCCCGTCTCGACCAGTTCCGGGCGGGGCACCCCGGGGCTGGGGGCGAACCCGAATGCAGCAGCGGCAGCTTCGACGCGCTCGAAGAAATCGAGGACCTCGAGGGCTCGACCTCGGCTGATGTGCTGATCGGCAACGGCGGCGAAAACCAGCTGCTGGGCCATCTGGGCGCGGACTCCTTCTACGCCGAGGCGGCCAACGACACGGTCCTCGCCAACGCCGGCGACGACGATGCGGCGATCAACTGCGGCGAAGGGTTCGACACCGCGTTGATCGACGTACGGCCGAAATACAACGACCCGATCCCGGTCGAATGCGAGGTCGTGCGCGAAGCCGAACCGAACAACTACCGGCTGGCGACCACGGTCGTCCAGCCTCCACCCCCGGCATCACCCGCCGACGTCAAGCCGCCGCGGACCAAGCTGACCAGGCACCCGGCGAAGATCGTCTGGACGAAGAAGCGCCATCGCCGCGTCGTCTTCCGCTTCAGCTCCAGCGAGCAGGGCTCGCGGTTCCGCTGCAAGCTCGACTCGAAGCCCTACCGGGCCTGCACCTCGCCGCGCGCCTACGACCTCGGCCTCGGTCGCCACGTCGTCCGCATCGAGGCGACCGACGCCGCCGGCAACACCGACCCGACGCCGGCGATCTACCGCTTTCGGATTCGCCAACTCCACCGTCGCTGACCAGCGCGGCCGGGCAACGGGCCTGGCTAGAGTTCCCAGCGATGGCAAAGGTCCTCTACACCGCTGAGGCAAAGGTCACCGGCGCCCGCGCCAACGGCCACGGCCGGACCAGCGACGGGATGCTCGAGGTCGCCCTGCGGCTGCCGAAGGAGATGGGCGGCGAGGGCGACGGCACCAACCCCGAGCAGCTCTTCGCGGTCGGCTACGCGGCCTGCTTCGAGGGCGCGATCGGGGTCGTCGGCCAGCGCCTGCGCTCCGAGGTCGGCGACGTCGCGATCGAGTCCAAGGTGGCCCTGATCACCACCGAGGAGCGCGGCTACAACGTCGCCGTCACGCTCGACGTCAGCCTGCCCTCGGTCCCCGACCCCGACACCGCGGTCGAGATCGTCCGCGAGGCGCACAAGGTCTGCCCGTACTCGAACGCGACGCGCGGCAACGTCGAGGTGACGCTGAGCGCCAACGGCGTCGCCGTCGAGTGAGCCTGCGCCTCAGCGTCCTCGACCAGACTCCGGTCGCGGAGGGGTCGACGGCTGCGCAGGCGCTCCGGAACTCGCTCGACCTGGCGCGGCTCGCCGACGACCTCGGCTATCACCGTTACTGGCTTGCCGAGCACCACGGCGGTGAGCTGGTCGGCGGCCCCTCGCCCGAGGTCCTGATCGGGCCGATCGCCGCGGCGACGAGCCGGATGCGGATCGGCAGCGGCGGCGTGATGCTGCCTCACTACAGCCCGCTCAAGGTCGCCGAGAACTTTGGCGTCCTCGCCGGCCTCTACCCGGGGCGGATCGACCTCGGGATCGGCCGCGCGGCCGGCACCGACCCGATGACGACCCACGCCCTCCAACGTGACCGCTCGCACGCGCTTCCCGACGACTTCCCTGAGCAGCTGGCCGAGCTGCTCAGCTATTTCGAGCGCAGCTTCCCGGCCGGCCACCCTCTGGCGCGGCTCGCCGAGGCGCTGCCCGGCGGCCCCGAGGTGCCGGAGGTCTGGCTGCTCGGCTCCTCCGAACAGAGCGCGCTGTGGGCGGGCGAACTCGGCCTGCCCTACGCCTTCGCCGACTTCATCAACCCGCGCGGCGCTCCCTACTCGGTCGTCTATCGCGAGGGCTTCGCCGCCGACCAGCGGTTGGCGGAGCCGCGGATGGCGGTCGCGGTGCGGGCGATCGTCGCTGAGACCGAGGAGGAGGCGGAGCGTCTGGCGACGAGCTGGCGGATGGCCTTCGACCTGCTGCGTCGCGGTCGGCCGATCTCGGTGCCGCCGCCGGAGATGGCGGCGCGTTACCTGGAGCTGCACGGGGAGGAGCAGGAAGGGTTCGGCGGCAAGCCGCGGCGCCTGACCGGGACTGCCGCCCAGGTCCGCGCCGAGATCGAAGAGGTGGCGGCGGCTTACGACGCCGAGGAGGCGATCGTCGTCACGATCACCCACGACCACGACGCGCGGCGTCGCTCCTACGAGCTGCTCGCCGCCGAGTTCGGCCTCGAGCCGGCGCCATCCGGCGCCACTCTCTCGCGCTTGCCTTAGGCGATTGCAACATTGACCCCGCTCTGGGGTGGTCAATGCTGCAACCGCTGTCAGCTGGCGTCCTTCAGTGCCCGCCGCAAGTCCGCCGCGGTCTGTGGGCCGCGCAACGTCTCAACGATTTGGCCGCTTGAATCAAGCACGACCGTCGTCGGCAACCCCGGCAGGTGGTAGCGGGCGCCGTAGATCCCGTCGGGATCGTCGAGCAGGGGGAAGGTCCAGCCGTGATCGCGGGCGAACTGGAGGCCGGCCCCGGAGCGGTCGGTGTAGTCGACGCCGACCAGGCGGGCGCCGTGGAGGGATTCCTGGAAGCGCTCCAGTTCCGGCGCCTCTTCCCGGCAGGGCCCGCACCAGCTCGCCCAGAAGTTGATCAGCGCCGGCTCGCCGCGCAGGCTGGCGATCGACTCGCGTGGCGGCTGCAGGACCGTGCTCGGCAGCGGCGGCGCCGGCTTGCCGGTTTCGCTCGAGTTGGCTGAGAGCGCCTCGAAGGCAATCAAGCCGGCGACCAGAGCGACGGCGACGGCGGGGACGACGAAGCGCCGCACCGCGGACTCCTACTGCTGCTCCAGGAGCGGCACGTCGTGGACGATCTGGGCGGGATCGAAGTTCGCCGGGTAGAGCGTCGTGATCTTTCCGTCGGCGGCGATTCCGTAGACGAGGGCCGAGTGCTCGACCCGGTCGCGGCCCGTCTTTTCGCGTTTGGCGACGATGTTCCAGTCGGTCCAGACCTTGCGCAGTTCGGTCGGCGACCCGATCAGGTACTGCATCCGCCCGGTCATTTCGTGGTCGTGGAGGAAGCCGGCGACGGTGCGCGGGTTGTCGCCCTCGGGGTCGGTGGAGACGGCGACGATCTGCAGGTCCTTGGCCTTCGGGCCGAGCTCGGCCTGGGCAGTTTTCAGGTGGCTGACGATCAGCGGGCAGACGTCTGGGCAGTGGGTGTAGATGAAGGTGATGAGCACCGCCTTGCCCTTGTATGCGGCCAGGTCGACCGGTTCGCCGAGGTAGTTGTCCAGCTCCAGCGCCGGCGCTGCTTTCGGCGGCGTCGCTTCGCCGCCCGCGTACGTCCCTTCGGCGGTCGCGGCCTGGCTCTGTTGCGCGGTCGCGCTGTCACCGCCACCTCCGCAGCCGGGAGCGACCAGCACGACAAAGAGCAGTGCGCCTGCGATGAAGAGGAGTGGGGTGGCTCTACGGCGGGTCATCCGATTGGGATTTCATGGACGAGACCCGATTGACAGGTTCAGGATACTGATGGCGATGAGCGAGCCACTGGGGGCCGGAGTCGAGGTGCAGCCGCCGAGCGACCGGGCGCCGCGGTTGACCAATGCGCAGCGAGATCGCCTGCGAGCCCTCGGCGAGGTGCGCTCCACCAGTCCCGGCGACGTCCTCTTCCAGGACGGCGACGACGGCTACGACTTCTTCATCGTCGAGTCCGGCGCGGTGACGATCGTCCAGGGCTACGAGCGCGAGGACCGGGTGCTGGCGGTCTTCGGCCCGCACCAGTTCCTCGGCGAGCTCGGCCTCCTGACCGGAGCCCGCGTCTATCTCTCGGCGGTCGTCCGCGACGGCGGCGAGGTGATCCAGGTGCCGGCAGCGGCGCTGCGCAAGCTGCTCGGCGAGGACGAGGAACTGAGCAACGTGATCCTGCCCGCCTACCTGGCGCGGCGGGCGCGGCTGATCAGCATCGGCGCCGGGGTCCATCTGATCGGCTCCCGGTTCAGCCCCGACAGCCGCCGCCTGCGCGACCTGCTTGGTCGCAACCGCGTTCCCTACCAGTGGACCGACCTCGAGGAGGACGACGAGGTCGATGCTCTGCTGCAGGCGATCGGCGTCGAGCCGGCGGAAACGCCGGTCCTGATCGGCACCGGCGACGTGCTGCGCAATCCCACCAACAACGAGCTCGCGAAGGCCCTCGGCCTCGGCGCCGCCGGCGCCCCGCCCGCGCTCTGCGACCTTGTCATCGTCGGCGGTGGCCCCGCCGGCTTGGCCGCGGCCGTCTACGGTGCCTCGGAGGGGCTCGATACGCAGGCGATCGATTGCATCGCCTTCGGCGGGCAGGCCAGCACCTCTTCGCGGATCGAGAACTACCTCGGCTTCCCGACCGGGATCTCGGGCGGCGAGCTGGCGGCGCGCGCTGTCCTGCAGGCGAAGAAGTTCGGAGCGCGGATGGCGATGCCGGCCCAGGCCATAAAGCTCGAACGCGACGACGGTCACTACTCCGTCCAGCTCGAGGGCGGGGACGTCGTCAACGGCCGCACCCTGATCGTCGCCACGGGCGCCCAGTACCGCAAACTGGGCGTCCCTGACCTCGACCGCTTCGAGGGCCTCGGTGTCTACTACGCGGCGACCCTGGTCGAGGCGCAGATGTGCGCCGGCGACCCGGTGATGATCGTCGGCGGCGGCAACTCGGCCGGCCAGGCGGCGATCTACATGTCCAGGCACGCCTCCTCCTGCCGCTTGCTGATCCGCGGCGGCGACCTCGGTAAATCGATGTCGCGCTACCTGGTCGACGAGATCGAACGCCGCGACGAGATCGAGGTGATGACCCACTCGGAGATCGTCGAGCTTCACGGCGAGACCTCGCTGGAGTCGGCGACCGTCGTCGACAACCGCGGCGACGAGCGGACCGAGCTGCCGGTCAAAGCCGCCTTCGTCTTCATCGGCGCCAGCCCCAACACCGACTGGCTGGGCGGCTGCCTGGCGACCGACGAGGACGGCTTCGTGCTGACCGGCGCCGGCCTCGGCGACGAGGACCGCGACGCCTTCGTCGACGGCGACGCCCCCTACTTCCTGGAGACGAGCCAGCCCGGGATCTTCGCCGTCGGCGACGTCCGCTCGGGCTCGGTCAAGCGCGTCGCCTCAGGCGCCGGCGAGGGGGCGATGGCCGTCCAATTGGTTCACCACCGCCTCAGCGGCCACTGACGCCGTCAGCCGCGTTGCAACTCGCGGGCGATGATCGCCCCGAGGGCGTCCTCTACCTCGTCGGCGGGTTCGCCCGAAATCCGGGCGCCGTTGGCGACGGCGCGCACGTTTTCGGCCGCCCGCAGGGCGTGCCAATGCGAGTCGAACGACTCACCCGAGGTGGCGATCGTCTTGCCGCTGCTGGCGACCAACCGCCAGCGCCACTTTCCAACCAGGTCTTCGTATGCGTCGAAGTGGGGCATCTGCTCTCCGTTCTCCATGTTGGGAACGTATGTTCGCATGGAGTCCGGACGGAAAACGTCCCTCCCCGCTCACGCTCAGACCTCTAAGATCGGTCGGCGAGCTGCCCGGATAGCTCAGCTGGTAGAGCACTTCCATGGTAAGGAAGGGGTCGTGGGTTCGAGTCCCATTCCGGGCTTACCGCCGATTCCCCTCGAGGCCCGGCCGTCGGGCGCTACCGGTTGAGCCAGTCCTCGAAGGTGGGACCGGCGAGCTTCGCGACCGGGCCTGGAAGGACGGCGCCGGCCGGATAGAGCCCTTCCGGGTCCTCGAAGAACTCGCCGGCTTCGATGCGCAGGCCGTCTTCGCGCTTGGCGGAGAGCAGCCTCGCCGCCTCCAGCAGGCTCTCCTCGCGGGGCCCGGCCACTTCGGCGATCGGGTTTCCGATCGGTGCGGAATCCGCTCCGTCGACGAGGTCGGCAAGCGCCTCGGCCACGCTGCGGGCGGCGACCAGTTGGGTGCGCATCTCGGGCAGGTAGGCGGTGTCGCCTTTGGTGCTCCACTCGACCAGTTCCGCGACGAACTCGTGGAACTGGGCGGCACGCAGGACGCGGGCAGGAATGGGGCCGTTGAAGTGGGCTCGCTCCTGGGCGACCTTGGCCGCGTTGTAGCCGGTGTTGAAGTGGTCGGTGCCGATGATCGAGACGACGAGGATCTCTTCGACGCCGCCCGCGGCGCCGGCCTCCTGCAGGTTGGCCGCCGCGGTCGTGAAGAACTCGGTTGCCTCCACCTGGTCGGGGGAGGGGCCGGTGGCGCCGTCGATCACCAGGTCAACGCCCTCGAGCGCGTCGGCGAGGCCCTCGCCGGTGATCACGTCGACGCCGCCGCCGCGCGAGATCGGCACCACCTCGTGCCCGCGCTCGCGCAGGACCTCGACGGTGGGGCGGCCGAGGCGGCCGGTCGCACCGGCAACGGCGATCTTCTTCTCGCTTGCCATGGTTGCTTTCCTTTCGTCAGGGGCCGCCACCCGGGCGGCCGTTTTCTGCGTCTCATAGGTGTGACGGAGCCGAGGGCGGGGATGTGACCGAAACGGGACAGGAAGATCTGGCGAGGCGGTTCGAGCGGAACCGCCGGCGCCTTCGGGCGCTCGCCTTCCGCATGTTGGGAGCCAGCGGCGAAGCGGACGAGGCGGTGCAGGAGGCCTGGCTGCGCCTCGCCCGCAGCGAGCCGCGGGAGATCGAGGATCTGTCGAGCTGGCTGACGACCGTGGTCGCGCGGATCTGCCTCGACATGCTGCGCGCCCGCAGGGCCCGCCGTGAGGAACCGCTCGGCCCACACGTGCCCGACCCGATCGTCAGCCCGGTCGAGGGCGGCGACCCCGAGCACGAGGCGCTGGTCGCCGAGTCGGTTGGCCTGGCGATGCTCGGCGTGCTCGAGACCCTCGGCCCGGAGGAACGCGTCGCCTTCGTCCTGCACGACATGTTCTCGGTCCCCTTCGATCAGGTGGCGGACCTGCTCGACCGCTCGCCGGCCGCCACCAGGAAGGCCGCCAGTCGCGCCCGCAAGCGGGTCGAGGCAGAACCGACGGAGCCCGACGCCGATCTCGGGCGCCAGCGAGAGGTCGTCGACGCCTTCTTCGAAGCCTCCCGGGCGGGGGACTTCGACGCCCTGGTCGCGGTGCTCCACCCGGACGTCGTCCTGCGCTCGGACGGCGGCGAGGCTCGCCCGTCCGCCAACCACGTCATCCGCGGCGCCGCCGAGGTCGCCAGCCGGGCGATGACCTTCGCCGGTCTCTCGCCCTTCGTCCAGCCGGTGCTCGTCAACGGAGTCGCCGGCGTCCTCGTCTCTCCCAGGGGCAAGCCCTTCTCCGTGCTGGCCTTCACCGTCGCCGGCGGCAGGGTCGTCGCCATCGACGCGCTCGCCGATCCGGCTCGCCTCGAACGCCTCGAGCTCGGCACCGAGGCGCGGTAAGGATCCGTTCAAAGCCCCTTCCTAGGTTCGCGGCAACCCGAATCTAGGAGGACCCGAAGTGAAGAGACTTGCATTGACGGCCGTTGCCGGCATGGCCGCCGCCGCCGTCGCGCTGGGCACCGCCTCGCCTGCCCTGGCGACCAATCACGAAGTCACGATGACGGGGCCGGCGTCCGGCAGTCCCGGCCAGTCGCTGGTGATCCGCCTCAGCGGCGTCGTCGCGCCGCCGGCGGAATGGTGGGACATGTCCTGGATCGAGGTGGTCGCCCTGCCCGGCGACCTGATGCCGACCTGCCCCGGAGATGCGGGCAGCGCCGGCGCGATCGCCGAACAGGCGGGCTTGATCCTCGCGATCGCGATGCGGCCGACCACCGACGTCGGGGGCAACTTCACCAACTCCGTCGGCCTCACCCCGACCGGCAGTGGCCAGGTGCTGATCTGCAGCTATCTCTACGACGACGTCGGCTACACCTGGTCCGGGTCCGAAATGCGGATCCAGATCGGCGGTTCCGCCTCGAGTGGGTCCAGCTCGGGCTCGGGCTCGGCCGGGGGCGGTGGCGCGCCGGCCAACGTCAGCCCGCCCTGGGTCAGTCGCGCCGGCCGCCGCCTGGTCTGCCACCCCGGCAGCTGGTCGAACTCGCCGGGTAGCTTCTCCTATCGCTGGCTGCTCGACCGGCGCCTAACCCGGGTCACGGGCGCCCGGCCCTACGCGCCCCCGCGCGCCCGCGGCCACACGGTGCGCTGCCAGGTGACGGCCTCCGGCGCCGGCGGCACCGCGACGGCGACGAGCCGGCCGTTGCGCCTGCGCTGACCCTCGCCCGACGGTTGCGAGCCCCGACCCTGGCTGGTCAGCCAGGGTCGGGCTCTACATATAGGCTGCCGCCGTGGACTTCGCCCTCACCGACGAGCAGAAGGACTTCGTCGACGCGATCCGCAGCTTCTGCGACCGCGAGTGCGGCACGCAGGACCAGCGCGAGCGCCTCACCAACGGCTACACCGAGCACCACAACGCCGAGATCTACGGGCAGATGGCGGAGCTCGGCTGGCTCGGGGTGACGATCCCCGAGGAGTACGGGGGGTCGGGCGGGGACATGCTCGACGCCTGCCTGTTCATGGAGGAGACCGCCCGCGGTCTCGCCCCGATCGGCGGCTACGCGACGACGCTGATCGTCGCCGGCGCCACCCAGCGCTTCGGCAGCGAGGCGCAGAAGGCGGAGATCCTCGGCGGCATCGCCGCCGGCGCGGTCGAGGCGATCGCGATGACCGAGCCCGAGGCCGGCTCCGACGTCGGCGCCCTCAGCTGCTCGGCAACGGCGGTCGACGGCGGCTTCGTCCTCAACGGCCAGAAGGTCTTCTGCTCCAACGCCCACCTCTCCGACCACGTCCTCGTCGTCGCCCGGACCACCCGCGGGGAGAGCAAGCACGAGGGGATGTCGATGATCTGGGTGCCGCGCGAAGTCGACGGCATGGAGGTCGTCCCGATCGAGACGATGGGCGGCCGCGAGACCAACCATCTCTACTTCACCGAGTGCTTCGCCGCCGCCGACGACGTCCTCGGCGAGGTCGACAAGGGCTGGATGCAGCTGATGGCCGGACTCAACGTCGAGCGCCTGATCCTCGCCGCGACGATGCTCGGGGTCGCCCAGCGGGCCTTCGACGACGTCCTCGGCTACGTCAAGGAGCGGCGCCAGTTCGGCCGCCCGATCGGCTCCTTCCAGGCCCTCCAGCACCGCCTCGCCGACCTCGCGACCGAGCTCGAGGCAGCGCGGCTGATGACCTACTGGGTCGCCACCCTGACCGACGAGGACCCCGACCGGATGCTGCCCCAGCAGGCCTCGATGGTGAAGCTCTTCGTCACCGAAGTCGCGAAGCGGACGACGTTGGAGGGGATGCAGCTGATGGGCGGCTACGGCTACTCCTCCGAGTACGACATGGAGCGGTTGGTCCGCAGCTCGCTGGTCTCGACGATCTACGGCGGCACCTCCGAGATCCAGCGCAACATCATCGCCAAAACGCTCGGTCTCTAGGCGGTCCTAGGCACGCGTCGCCCGGCAACCGGGCTCGCCGCGGGCAATCGATGCCGGTTCCGGCCGCCGACCTTTAGCCCTTTCGGGCAGGTTGGACGAATGTCCCAGTGAACTTCTCGAACAGATGTGGTCCCATGTGCGCCATGGAAAGGCGGAACGGCAGGAGCTCGATGGGTGCCCTCAGGGCGCGCCTGGCCACCCTTGTCGCCGCCACTGCGTTCCTGGCCGCGCTTGCCACCCCCGCGGTCGCCTCGGCGGAATCTGCCTCCGATTTCGTCAGCGGTCCGCGGATGACCCTGATCTTCGCCCGCGATACCGCCCGCGAGACGGGGGCCGGCGCTGTGCTCTCGGTCAAGTGCCTGGGTCCGCGCTCCGGGGTCTGCGCCGGCACCGTCTCGCTCGAGCTCGAAGGGCAGACTTATAAGGCGCCGTTCTCGGTCATCGGCGGACACCGCCAGAGCCTCGTCGTCCCGCTCGGCACGGACGCCAGTGCGAGCCGCGACTCGGGCCCGCAGCGGGCCCTTGCGGTGGCCAGCACGATGCAGCCGCTCGGTGCCCCGGCGCTGACCGAACAGCTCCTCCGGGTCAAGTAGTCGAGAGCAGCGGCCGCCCGCTATCCTTGGTCGAGCCTCGCGCCTCGGGCCCGGGGTTTTCTTCTGTAACGGCCGAGTAGGGAAGAGGAATCAACGATGGCTCGCGGAGATGTCCGCATCGCAGTGACTTTGGCTTGCGAAGACTGCAAGCGACGGAATTACCAGACCAACAAGTCCAGGCGCAATACGCCGGACCGGATCGAGATGCGCAAGTTCTGCCGCTGGTGCGGGCACCACACCGCGCACAAGGAGACCCGGTAATCGGCGATGGCCAAAACCCGCGCACAGCGCAAGGCCGAGCGCCGGGCTCGGGAAGCTGAGGAGCGGAAACGCTCCGACGGCGGTGGCGAGAGCACCGCTCGCGCCCAGCACGACACGCAGGTACCCGTCTCCGGCGACATCGCCGAGATCGAGGCGGTGGAGGCCGGCATCGCCGCCGGCGCCTCCGAGGCCGACCTCGAGACGCCGGACGCGCCGAAGCCCTCGCGCTCAGAGCGCCGCGCCGAAGCGAAGGCGCGCAAAGAAGCCGAGCGCCGGCAGGTCGACGAGCGCAAGCGCCGCGAGGCGCAGCAGCTCGAGAAGAAACAGAAACAGGCGAAGGTCGAACGCGCCCAGCGCGGCGGCATCCTCGGCTTCCTGCTCTCCTGCTGGGCCGAGCTGAAGAAAGTCCAGTGGCCGGATCGCGACACGCTGATCCAGGCGACGGCGGTGACGGTCCTCTTCGTCGCCGTCGCCGCGGCCTACCTCGGCGCCCTCGACGCGTTCTTCAACTGGCTGGTCAAGCTGGTCTTGTAGTCCCCACCCCTCTAAAGCAAAGGCTTCAATTTGTATCGCTGGTACGTGATCAACACCTATTCCGGGCACGAGAACAAGGTCAAGCACAACCTCGAGCACCGGGTTCAGACGATGAGCCAGAACCGCAACGTGCGGCAGGTCGTCGTTCCGACCGAACAGGTCTCGGAGATGAAGGACGGGCAGAAAGTGCAGTCCGAGAAACGGACGATGCCGGGCTACGTCCTCGTCAACATGGAGATGACCGACGACGCCTGGGGCCTGGTCAAGAACACCCCCGGTGTCACCGGCTTCGTCGGCTCCCGCAACAAACCGGTGCCGCTCTCCAAACCCGAGGTCGACCGCCTGCTCCACCGCGAGACTGCCGAGCGGCCGCGGACCCAGGCCCAGTTCTCGATCGGCGAATCGGTCAAAGTCATCTCCGGCCCGCTCTCCGACTTCTCCGGCGAGATCGCCGAGATCAACGAGGACGCGGCGAAACTCAAGGTCCTGGTCTCGATCTTCGGTCGCGAGACCCCCGTCGAGGTCGGCTACGACCAGGTAAAGAAGATCTAGCTGAAGCGAGTGCCGGCGCGCTTCGGCGTCCTCGGTCGCTTGTGTGCGGAGCACACGGCGCTCCCTGCGTCCTTGAATCGCTTGGCTCTCGCTCCAGCTATGCTCCCCAACCGCTCATGGCGAAAAAAGTCCTCACCCTCATCAAGCTCCAGATCCAGGCCGGCAACGCCAACCCGGCGCCGCCGGTCGGTCCTGCGCTGGGCCAGCACGGCGTCAACATCATGGACTTCTGCAAAGCGTTCAACGCGCAGACCCAGGGTGAGGGCGGCACGATCATCCCGGTCGAGATCACCGTCTACGAGGATCGCTCCTTCACCTTCATCACCAAGACGCCGCCGGCCGCCGTCCTGATCAAGGAAGCGATCAAAATCCCGAAGGGCTCCGGCGAGCCCCACGTGAACAAAGTCGGGACGATCTCCCAGGACCAGATCCGGGCGATCGCCGAGCGCAAGATGCCCGACCTCAACGCCAACGACATCGACGCCGCCTCGAAGATCATCGCCGGCACCGCCCGCTCGATGGGCGTCGACGTCAAATAGGAGACTTCAGGTGGCCCACGGCAAGCGATACCGCCAGCAGTACGACAAGGTCGACCGCGACCACGCCTACCCGCCGGCGGAGGCGATCGGCCTGATCAAGGAGACGGCCTCGGCCAGATTCGACGAGACGGTCGAGCTCCACCTCCTGCTCGGGGTCAACGTCCGCCACGCCGACGAGCAGCTGCGCGGCACCCTGGCGCTGCCTCACGGGCTCGGCAAAGACGTCAAGATCGCCGTCTTCGCCCAAGGCCAGCAGGCCCGCGACGCCGAGGCGGCCGGCGCCGACTTCGTCGGCGGTCAGGACCTGGTCGAGAAAGTCCAGGAGGGCTTCACCGACTTCGACGTCGCGATCTCGACCCCGGAGATGATGAAAACCGTCGGCCAGCTCGGCCGCGTCCTCGGCCCGCAGGGCAAGATGCCGAACCCCAAAGTCGGCACCGTCACCGAAGACATCGAGAAAGCCGTCACCGACTCGAAGGCCGGCAAAGTCGAATACCGCACCGACCGCCAGGCGATCATCCACATGGCGATCGGCAAGGCCAGCTTCGACGCCGACAAGCTGCTGGACAACTACAGCGCCGTCGTCGACGAGATCGTCCGCGCCAAGCCTTCCTCTTCAAAGGGCAAATACATCGTCTCCGCCACCCTGGCGAGCACGATGGGCCCCGGGGTCCGCGTCGACACGGCGAAAGCCGCTGCAACGGAGCCGGCAACGGCATAGAGCAGTCGCTACACTGCGTCGCCGCTCACCCCAGACCACCGGCGGGGCCCCAGCCCACAAGCCCGGTGCAGGAGAGACCATGAACCGCGAGGAAAAGTCCGCAACCATCGAAGAGATCGCCGCCCAGATCGAGGCATCTGAGGCGATCTTCGCGATCGACTACCGCGGTATCAGCGTCTCCCAGGCGGCTGAGCTGCGCTCGAAACTGCGCGAGGCCGACGCCAGCTTCACCGTCGTCAAGAACCGCCTCAGCAAGCTGGCCGCCGAGAAAGCGGGCGAGGAGCGACTGGCCGAGCTGCTTACGGGACCGACCGCGCTGACTTTCGTCCGCGGCGACACCGCCTCGGCTGCGAAGGCGATCACGACCTTCAACAAAGAGCACGAGGTCCTCACCTACAAGGGCGGCTTCATGGAAGCCACTGTGCTCGACGAGACGGCCTTCAAATCGATCGCCAAACTGCCCTCGCGCGACGTCCTCAACGGTCAGCTCGCCGGCGTCGTCGCCAGCCCGCTGACCGGCCTGGTCCGCGGGCTCGGCTCGATGATCCAGGGGCTGGCTCTTCAGCTCGGGCAAATCGCCGAGAAGGGCCTCGTTACCGGCGAGGCCCCGGCGCCCGAGCCGGCCGCCGAGGAGGAGCCAGCCGCCGCCGCAGAGACTTCAGAGGAGCCGCCGGCGGAGGAGCCCGCCGCCGAGGAGGCTCCGGCAGAGGAGACCCCCGAGGCCGAGGGGGCAGATGACACTTCAGAGCAAGATTCGAACGAGGAAGAGGGGTAGCACCAATGGCAGCAACGAAAATTTCCACCGAGGACTGGATCGAGGAGCTGAAAGGCATCTCGGTCCTGGAGCTCTCCGAGCGGATCAAAGCGCTCGAGGAGGAGTTCGGCGTCTCGGCCACCGCGGTTGCGGCCGCAGCTCCGGCGGCAGCCGGTGCGGCCGGCGGCGACGGCGGCGGCGGCGAGGAAGAGTCCTCGACTGTGGACGTCGTCATCACCGACGTCGGCGGCCAGAAAGTTCCGGTCATCAAGGTCGTCCGCGGCGCCACCGGCCTCGGCCTCAAAGAGGCCAAGGCACTGGTCGACGCGGCCCCGGGCCCGATCAAAGAGGGTGTCGAGCGCGAGGAGGCCGACAAGCTCAAAGCGGAGCTCGAGGAGGCCGGCGCGACGGTCGAGCTCAAATAGAAGCAGCGGGTCGGCTCCCCGCAAAGCCAGTCGGGGAGCCAAGCTTGAAGCCGCGGGTCCGCGTGTGTTATTTTTCGCGGTCGCGCGCCATTTGAGTACCCCTGCCCATATTTGCGCTTTATCTACGTCCCTCTGACCGCCCGAGGAGTCGCCGACTTTGGCACGTTCCAACGCTGCCCCCGTAACCCGTAGGAGCTTTTCCCGCCTAGAGAACCCCCTCGAAGTCCCACATCTGATCGATATCCAGCGCCGTTCCTTCGCGGAACTGACGGATCCCGAGAGCGGTGGGCTGCGAGAGACGATCAACGACATCTCCCCGATCGAGGACTACACGGGGAACCTGCAGATCGTCTTCGGCCAGTTCAAATTCGAGGAGCCGCCGCACTCGATCGACGAGTGCCGTGAGAAGGACATGACCTACTCGCGGCCGCTGACCGCGACCGTCGCCTTCCAGAACAAGGAGACCGGCGAGATTCGCGAGCAGGCCGTCTTCATGGGCGACTTCCCGTGGATGACCGAGCGGGGCACCTTCATCATCAACGGCACCGAGCGCGTCGTCGTCACCCAGCTCGTCCGTTCCCCCGGCGCCTACGTGATGGCGCCGAAGGACCCCGAAAAGCAGGTCTTCATCGCCAACCTGATGCCGGCCCGCGGCTCCTGGCTGGAGCTCGAAGTCGACAAAAAAGGCAAAGTCTTCGTCCGCATCGACCGCAAGCGGAAACTGCCGGTGACGGTGCTGCTGCGGGCGATGGGCTACGTCGAGGACCAGCAGCTGCTGGACATGTTCGACAACTCGATCTACATCCGGCACACGATCGAGGCCGACACCGAAGCGACCCGGACCGAAGAGGGCGCCCTGATCGAGCTGTTCAAAAAGCAGCGCCCGGGCGAGCCGCCCTCGGTCGACGCCGCCCGCGGCCTGCTCGAGCAGCTCTTCTTCGACCCCAAGCGCTACGACCTGACCCGCGTCGGTCGCTACAAGCTCAACGCCCGTCTCGACCTCGACATCGACCTCGAGACCCGGGTCCTTACCCACGACGACATCATCGCCCTGGTCAAGGAGCTGGTGCTGCTGCCGAAGCTGCTCGGGATCCCGGAGGAGGTCGACGAGGAGAACCCGATCAAAGACTATGCGGCGGAGGCGATCACCTACCCCCGCGAGGCGGTCTACGAGCACCTCGACGAGTACGAGCACTTCGGCAACCGCCGCCTGCGCACGGTCGGCGAGCTGATCCAGGAGGCGTTCCGAATCGGCCTCTACCGGATGGAGCGCGTCGTCCGCGAGCGGCTGACGACCGAGGACTCGGACGCGATCACGCCGCAGACGATCATCAACATCCGTCCCGTCGTGGCGGCGATGAAGGAGTTCTTCGGCTCCTCGCAGCTCTCGCAGTTCATGGACCAGACCAACAGCCTCGCCGGGCTCACGCACCGGCGCCGGCTCTCGGCGCTCGGCGCCGGCGGCCTGACCCGTGAGCGGGCGCCGATCGAGGTCCGCGACGTGCACCCGACCCACTACGGCCGGATGTGCCCGATCGAGACCCCGGAGGGTCCGAACATCGGTCTGATCGGGTCGCTCGCCTCCTACGCTGAAATCTCCGAGCACGGCTTCGTCACGACCCCGTACCGGGTCGTCGAGGACGGCGTCGTCACCGACAAGATCGTCCACTTCGACGCGACCCAGGACGAGGACAAGGTGATCGCCCAGGCGAACTCCGAGTACGACGAGAAGACGGGCAAGCTGAAGGGCCCGCAGGTCCTGGTCCGCGCCGGCGAGCAGGAGTACGCGACCGCGGCTCCCAAGGAAGTCGACCTGATGGACGTCTCACCGTCCCAGATCTGGTCGGTCGCGACCTCGCTGATCCCGTTCCTCGAGCACGACGACGCCAACCGGGCGCTGATGGGCTCGAACATGCAGAGGCAGGCGGTGCCGCTCCTGAAGCCGGACCCGCCGCTGATCGGGACCGGGATGGAGCGCCGCGCGGCGACCGATACCGGCGACGTGGTGCTGGCCAAGAACACCGGCGAAGTCAGTCACGTCGACGCCGAGCGGATCGTCGTCACGGGTTCCGCCGGCAGCGACGAGTACCCGCTGCACAAGTTCATGCGCTCGAACCAGGGCACGATCATCCACCAGCGGCCGATCGTCAACACCGGCCAGAAGGTGAAGGAGGGCGACGTGCTCGCCGACGGCTCCTCCACCGGCGGTGGCGAGATCGCGCTCGGCAAGAACTGCCTGGTCGCCTTCATGTCCTGGGAGGGCTACAACTTCGAGGACGCGATCATCCTTTCCGAGCGCCTGGTCAAGGACGACGAACTCACCTCGATCCACATCGAGGAGTACGAGATCGACGCCCGCACGACCAAGCTCGGCGACGAGGAGATCACCCGCGACATCCCGAACCGCTCCGAGGAGAGCCTGCGCAACCTCGACGAGCGCGGCATCGTCCGCGTCGGCGCCGAGGTCGTCTCCGGCGACCTCCTGGTCGGCAAGGTGACGCCGAAGGGCGAGACCGAGCTGACCGCCGAGGAGAAGCTGATCCGCGCGATCTTCAAGGAGAAGGCGCGCGAGGTCCGCGACACCTCGCTGAAAGTCCCGCACGGCGAGGGCGGCGTCGTCATCGACGTCCTCACCTTCAGCCGCGACGACGGCGACGACCTGCCGCCCGGCGTCAACGACCTGGTCCGCGTCTACGTCGCGACCAAGCGCAAGATCGCCGAGGGCGACAAGCTTGCCGGCCGCCACGGGAACAAGGGTGTGATCTCGAAGATCGTGCCCGAGGAGGACATGCCGCACCTCGCCGACGGCACCCCCGTCGACGTGATCCTCAACCCGCTCGGCGTCCCGAGCCGGATGAACATCGGCCAGATCCTCGAGACCCACCTCGGCTGGGTCGCGGCGAACGGCTGGTACGACGACGGCTCCGAGGCCTACAAGCAGGCCCACTCCGAGGACGGCGACGGTCGCGTCTACGTCGCGACCCAGGTCTTCGACGGCGCCACCGTCGAGGACGTCGACGAGGCCCTGGTCAAGTGGCAGAGCGAGAACGAAGAGCGCGGCATCAACCTCGGGATCGATTCGAGCGCCCGCGAGGGTGCTCGTGCTTCGGGCACCACGCAGCTTTACAACGGCCGTACCGGCGAGCCCTACGAGGGCAAGGTCACGGTCGGCTACATGTACATCCTCAAGCTGCTCCACCTGGTCGACGACAAGATCCACGCTCGTTCGACCGGGCCGTACTCGCTGGTCACCCAACAGCCGCTGGGCGGCAAGGCGCAGTTCGGCGGCCAGCGCTTCGGCGAGATGGAGGTCTGGGCCCTGGAGGCCTACGGCGCTGCCTACACGCTGCAGGAGATGCTGACCGTGAAGTCCGACGACACCGTCGGGCGGGTCAAGGCCTACGAGGCGATCGTCAAGGGCGAGAACATCCCCGAGCCCTCGATTCCCGAGTCCTTCAAAGTCCTGCTGAAGGAGATCCAAAGCCTGTCCCTCGACGCCAACGTGGTGTCGGAGGGGACGGACGTCGAAATCTCCGACGAGGAGGACGACCTGCTGAAAGCGGCCGAGGAGCTCGGCATGGACCTGACCGGCGTGCGCGCCGACTCCTCGAACGGGGGAGCGGCCGACGAGCGCGAGGAGCAGGTCGTCGCCGAGGGCGAGGGCGGAACTGATGGTGAGAGCGCCGACGAGGCCGAGGAGGCCACGCCGGCCGAGGTGGAGGACTAGTGGCCCCTCCAGGAAGTCCTGTGGCGCCTGGACGGCTGCGAACGCTTCGCGTCGCGGCGTCCTCGGTCGGGGCAATGGCGCCGCCATTGCCCGCTCCCTGCGTCCTGGCGCCGCTCGGTTCTCGCCCGTCCATGCACCACACGACTCCCAGGAGTGACCACTGATGATCGACATCAATAATTTCGACGCGATCGAGATCGGGCTCGCGTCCTCGAAGAAGATCCGCTCCTGGAGCTGGGGCGAGGTGACGAAGCCCGAGACGATCAACTACCGGACGCTGAAGCCGGAGAAAGACGGCCTCTTCTGCGAGCGCATCTTCGGTCCGACCAAGGACTGGGAGTGCTACTGCGGCAAGTACAAGCGGGTCCGCTACAAGGGGATCGTCTGCGAGCGCTGCGGCGTCGAGGTGACGCGGTCGAAGGTCCGCCGCGAGCGGATGGGTCACGTCGACCTCGCCTCGCCGGTCTCCCACATCTGGTTCTTCAAGGGTGTCCCGAGCCGGATCGGCTACCTGATCGACATGGCTCCGAAAGAGCTCGAGAAGGTGCTCTATTTCGCCGCCTCGATGATCACCTGGGTCGACGAGGAGGCCCGCGACAAGGACATCGGGAAGCTCGAGAAAGAGGTCAAGAAAGTCACCGACTCCTACGAGTCGGAACGGCAGAAACGGACCCAGGAGCTGAACGAGTCGCTCGAGCGCCGGATCAAGTACCTCGAGGACGGCACCCAGGACAAATTCGACGACGAAGACCACATCTGGGCCGACTCGCTGAAACTAACCGCGGCCCAGCTGCGCAAGCTCAAAGACGACGACCGGACCAAAATGGTCAAAGAACTGCGCAAGCAGTTCGACGCCGAGATCTCCGACACCGAGGCCTACCTCGAAGAGGCGGTCGAGCGGATGGGTGAAGTCTGGAAGATCTTCACCGAGATGAAACCGAAGGACGTCGTCAACGACGAGACCGTCTTCCGTGAGCTCAAAGACCGCTTCGGGTCCCCGTTCGGCTGGGGCGAGTACTTCCGCGGCGGGATGGGCGCCGAGGCCGTGCGCGACCTGCTCGAGCAGGTCGACCTGGCGGCCGAGTGCGAGGAACTGGAGCAGATCATCAACAGCTCCAAAGGCCAGAAACAGGCCCGCGCGGTGAAGCGGCTGAAAGTCGCCTCCGCCTTCCTCAACTCCGAAAACCAGCCTGACTGGATGATCCTCGACGCGATCCCGGTGATCCCGCCGGAGCTGCGGCCGATGGTCCAGCTCGACGGCGGCCGCTTCGCGACCTCGGACCTCAACGACCTCTACCGGCGCGTGATCAACCGCAACAACCGGTTGAAAAGGCTGCTCGACCTCGGCGCCCCCGAGATCATCGTCAACAACGAGAAGCGGATGCTGCAGGAGGCGGTCGACGCGCTGTTCGACAACGGCCGTCGCGGGCGCCCGGTCACGGGCCCCGGCAACCGGCCGCTGAAGTCGCTCTCCGACATGCTCAAGGGCAAGCAGGGGCGCTTCCGCCAGAACCTGCTCGGCAAGCGCGTCGACTACTCCGGCCGCTCGGTGATCGTCTCCGGCCCGAGCCTGCGGCTGCAGCAGTGCGGCCTGCCGAAGCTGATGGCGCTGGAGCTGTTCAAGCCGTTCATCATGGCCCAGCTCGTCGAGCGCAAAGCCGTCCAGAACATCAAGGCGGCGAAGAAGATGGTCGAGTCGATGATCCCGGAGGTCTGGGACGTTCTGGAGGAAGTCATCCACGAACACCCGGTGCTGCTGAACCGGGCGCCGACCCTGCACCGCCTCGGCATCCAGGCCTTCGAACCGGTCTTGGTCGAGGGCAAGGCGATCCAGGTTCACCCCCTGGTCTGCCACGCCTTCAACGCCGACTTCGACGGTGACCAGATGGCGGTCCACGTGCCGCTCTCCGCCGAGGCCCAGGCCGAGGCTCGGATCCTGATGCTGTCGGCGAACAACATCCTCTCGCCCGCCCACGGGGCGCCGTTGGCGACCCCGACCCAGGACATGGTCCTCGGGATCTACTACCTGACCTACGGCCCGGACGAGGACGAGCTGGCAAAGCGCGACGAGGAGCTGAAGGCGGGCAAGGGCGGCAACGGTGCCGGTCCCAGCGTCAAGGTCTTCCGCTCCTCGCAGGAGGCCGAGCTCGTCTACGAGAACGGCGGCTGCAAGCTGCAGGACGAGGCGGAGTACCGCCGCGACGGCAGCCACTTCCTGACCACGGTCGGCCGCATCATCTTCAACGAGAAGATCGAGCGGGCGCTGGCCACGGCGCTGGAAGACGAATTCGACCCGAGCTCGTTCCAGTTCAAGAACTACTCGCTGAAGAAGAAGGACATCAACGCGATGGTCTCGTCGCTGGTCGAGGCCTACGGGGCCCCCGCGGTCTCGCAGGTCCTGGACGCCTTCAAGGACCTCGGCTTCCAGTACGCGAGCCAGGCCGGGATCACCGTCTCCAAGAACAACGTGGTCTCGCCTCCGGAGAAGCCGGAGATCCTCGAGCGCTACGAGAAGGAGACGGAAGCGATCCAGGCCCAGTACGACGACGGCTACATCACCGCCGAGGAGCGCCACGAGGCGGTCACGGCGCACTGGAACCGGGCCACGGACGAGGTCGCTCAGGCGATGGAGGACAACCTCGACGAGCTCAACCCGATTTTCATGATGGCCAACTCGGGCGCTCGCGGATCGTTCAAACAGATCCGCCAGCTGGCCGGGATGCGCGGTCTGATGGCCAACCCGAAAGGGGAGATCATCGAGCGGCCGATCAAGGCCAACTTCATGGAGGGTCTCTCGGTCCTCGAGTACTTCATCTCGACCCACGGTGCCCGAAAGGGCCTCGCTGACACGGCGCTGCGGACGGCCGACTCCGGCTATCTGACCCGCCGCCTGGTCGACGTCGCCCAGGACGTGATCGTGCGCGAGGAGGACTGCAAGACCAAAGACCACATCGAGATGGTTCTGCGCAAGGACGACGGCACGCTCAACGACAACCTCTACGGGCGTCTGGCGGCGAAAAAGGTCGAGACCAAACGCGGCCGCGAGCTGCTCAAGCGCAACCAGGAGATCACCCCGGCCGAGGTCGAGGAGATCGCCGAGGCGTTCGCCGACGAGGAGGACGTCAAGATCCCGGTCCGCTCGGCCCTCAAGTGCGAGGCCGAATCCGGGGTCTGCCGTTCCTGCTACGGGGTCTCGCCGGCGACCGGGTCGACGGTCGACATCGGCGACGCGGTCGGGATCATCGCCGCGCAGTCGATCGGCGAGCCCGGGACCCAGCTGACGATGCGGACCTTCCACACCGGAGGCGTCGCCGGTCAGGACATCACCCAGGGCCTGCCGCGCATCGTCGAGCTCTTCGAGGCGCGCAAACCGAAGGGTCTGGCGCAGATGGCGGAGGCGGCCGGCAAGGTCTCGATCGAGGAGACCGACAAAGCGCTGAAAGTGATCGTCACCGAGTCCAGCGGCGAGGAGCACAGCTACAGCTTCCCGCTGCGGACCCGGCTGCACGTCGCCGACGGCGACAAGGTCGAGGTCGGTGAGCAGCTCAACGAAGGCTCGCTCTACCCGGCCGACCTGCTGGCGATCCGCGGCCGCACCGCGGTCGAGCTCTACCTCGTGGACGAGGTGCAGAAGGTCTATCGGGCCCAGGGCGTCGACATCAACGACAAGCACATCGAGCTGATCGCGCGGCAGATGCTGAAGAAGGTGCGGATCGAGTCGAAGGGCTCGACCACCCTGCTGCCGGGCCAGCTCGAGGATCGCGGCAGCCTCAAACGGCTGAACAAGAAGACCAAGGAAGACGGCGGCACTCCGGCCAAAGGCGAGGAGGTGATCCTCGGGATCACCAAGGCCTCGCTGGCGACCGAGTCCTTCCTCTCCGCGGCTTCGTTCCAGGAGACGACCAAGGTGCTCACCGACGCCGCCCTGGAGGGCAAACGCGACCGCCTGGTCGGTCTCAAGGAGAACGTGATCATCGGCAAGCTGATCCCGGCCGCCACCGGCCTCAAGCACTACCGGACGGTGGCGATCGAGCCGGCGGTGGCGATCGAGCCGCCGAGCGACGAGGACCTGCTCGAAGAAGACGAGCTGGCCGCCGAGCTCGGCGTCGACGGAGTCGAGACCCCGGTCGAGGGCTTCGGCCTCTCCTTCGCGGAGGAGCTCGAGGAGCTCGCCCAGGAGATCGAGTCGACCTCCGAGGAGTCCAAATAGCGCCGAGGTTGCCTTTTGGGTGCCTATAAGGCACCCAAAAGGCAACCTCGATGAACGCAAAGGCCCGGGGCGGACGCCCCGGGCCTTTGCGTTCTTGGGGCCGGCTAGTTGCTGGCGCCGCCGGCGAGGCAGTAGGCGTAGACGGTGACCGTTTTGTCTTCGCCGGAGTTGCTGTGGGCGTCGATCCGCCAGCCGTTGCCGTAGCGGAAGTTGGCCGACTCGTGGACCAGGTAGGACGTGCTGTAGCCGCCGCCGCTGATCGCGGTCGTTCCCGCCGGGCAGGCGACGCTGACGGTCAGGTTGCCGCCGGCTTTGATCGTCGCCGATTCGGAGAACTGGCTGATCGGGCCGAGCTCCGGGGCGCGGACCGCGCCGGCCTGCAGCTCGCTCGAGCCGACCGAGTCGGCGCCGAGGTCGTTTTCGGTCAGCGACTGGTCGGCGACCTCGGAAGAGGTCACCGAGGCGGCGCCGAGGTCACTCGCGGTCAGCGAGTCGGTGACGACCTGGGGGGAGTCGACCGAGTTCTCGGCGAGCTGTTCTTTGCCGACCGCGGCGGGCGCGATCTTCGGCGTGCCGACCGAGTCGTCGCGGAGGTCGATCGAGCGGACCGTGCCGTCGGCGATCTGCGGTGAGCGGACGCTGTTCTTGGCGAGGCCGACGGCGAGGGCGCTGCCGGTCAGGGCGAGGAACAGGGCCATGCAGCTGACGATCATCGCGGGAGAGATACGGATCTTGCGGGTCTTGCTGGTCATCGGGGGCTCCTTTCGCTTGGTTTCAAATCCCGATGGACCCAGCTTCGAGTCGATCCCCCGTTCGCTCTACGGACCCCAGGGGTGGACTCGCTCACCCCTCACCCCGCGGCGTGGCTGTCCTTTGTGGCGGATAGCGCCACAAAGGACAGCCACGCTCTCGCTGGCCGCTCAGCTAGTCCGATAGCTTTCGCCCATGCCCGCGGAGAAGGTCTGCATCATCGGCGCCGGCAGCTCGGGGATCGTCGCCGCCCAGGTGCTCGACGCCCGCGGGATCCCCTTCGATTGCTTCGAGAAGGGCTCCTACGTCGGCGGCAACTGGCGCTACGAAAACGACAACGGGATGTCATCCGCCTACCGCTCGCTGCACATCAACACCTCGCGGCGGGTGATGGCCTACAGGACGCTGCCGATGCCCGACCACTATCCCGACTACCCGGACCACTTCCAGATGGCCGCCTACTTCGACGAATACGTCGACCACTTCGGGTTGCGGCCGCAGATTCGCTTCAACACCGAGGTGCTGAGCGCCGAGCCGGTCGACGGCGAGTGGGAGGTGACGGTCGCCGATGCCGACGGCGAGCGCGAGGCCGACCGCTACCGCGCCGTCATCGTCGCTAACGGCCACCACTGGGACCCGCGCTGGCCCGAACCGGCCTTCCCCGGCTCGGAGGAGTTCAGCGGCGAGCAGATCCACGTCCACCACTACCGCGAGCCGGACATCCTGCCCGGCAAGCGGGTATTGGTGCTCGGGATCGGCAACTCCGCGACCGACGTCGCGGTCGAGTCGTCCCGGATCGCCGACGCGACCTTCATCGCGATGCGCCGCGGCGCCTACGTGATCCCCAAGTACATCAACGGCAAACCGATCGACGAGCTCTCCAACCCAATCACCTCGATGCTGCCGATCCCCGTCCAGCGCTTCTTCGCCTCGCGGGCGCTGGGTGTCGCCGCCGGTGACCCGACCACCTACGGGCTGCCGAAGCCCGACCACAAGCTGTTCGAGGCGCACCCGACCGTCTCCTCGGAGCTGCTGCCACGCCTCGGCCACGGTGACATCAAGGTGAAGCCGAACATCGACCGCTTCAGCGGCGGCCGCACGATCCGCTTCGCCGACGGCAGCGAGGAGGAGATCGACCTCGTCGTCTACTGCACGGGCTACAAGATCAGCTTCCCGTTCTTCGCCCCCGAGGTCTTCGCCGCGCCCGACAACAAGCTGCCCCTCTACCGGCGAGTCGTCTCCGCCGACCGGCCCGGGCTCTACTTCATCGGCTTCATCCAGCCGCTGGGCCCGATCATGCCGCTCGCCGAGGCCCAGTCGGAGTGGATCGCCGATCTGCTCGCGGGTCGGGCGCAGCTACCGGCGGCGGCGGAGATGCGCAGCGATATCGCCGAGGAAGAAGCGAAGATGCGAAAGCGCTACGTCGCCTCTAAGCGTCATACGGTCGAGGTCGACTTCTATCCCTATCTGCGCGAGATCCGGCGCGAGCGAAAGCAGGCTGTGCAGCGGGCTTGACGACCCGGGTCCGGCCGCCCGGCGGGCACGGGGGAATCGGCAGCGCGGCACCACCGCCGTGCGGCCCGCGGCGCGGTCCGCGCGGCAGTTTCGGCGGCATCTTGGGTTTCCTCTTGGAGCCGCCGTCGTCCTCGGCCTCCTCGGGCTCGGGATGGGTCTGGTGGCTGGCCCACCAGACCAGCCAGATCGAGCCCAAGACCGGGATCTTGAGGACGACGGCGAGGAAGAAAATCGGCCAGAAACCGGTCACTGGGGCTCAGTGTAGAGACCTGCGAATCGGTTCACGTGAGGCCGTCGGACCAGACGATCAAGGCTTCGGTTTCGGCTTCTCCGAGGCCGGTGTCCGGCTCGGTCGGCACCAGTAGCGTCGGCTCCGGGCGCTCCCGGGCCCACTCGTAGCAGCTGTCGTCGAAGTTGTCGTCGACCCAGGCCAGCGCCCGGCCGTGGCAGTAGGCCTCGAGCGGCCCCAGCTTCCAGTGGGAGGAGCCGAACCTGGCCTGGCCGTCGAAGGTCAGGTGGGGTAGCTCCGGCAGGCCGAGGATCGTCGGCAGGTAGTAGTTGGCTTTGTCCTCCCAGCCGCTGGCCCAGATCAGCTCGTAGTGATCGGCGAGCCGCAGCAGCCGCTCGCCGGCGGGCAGGGAGATGCAGTGCATCGTCCCGTCAACCAGCTCGTACCGAGCCACCGAGCGGTCCGGCGGCTGATCGAAGTTGAACAGCGAGATGACCCCGTCGATGTCGACGGCAAGGATCGGCAGGCTCACTTCAAGAACCTTAGTGAGGCCGTGAGGACGTGGCTGGCAAGGACGCAGGAAGCGAGGTGAGGGGAGCACACCTCAGGTGCGTGACCCGATCCGAGCGACCGAGGACACCGCCAGGCGCGCCCTCACGGCCTCACCACCTGTAATGGGCGAATGCCTTATTTGCCTGGGCCATGCGGTAGATGTCGTCCTTCCGCTTCCAGGCGCTGCCCTGCTGCTGGGTGGCGTCGACGATCTCGCTCGCCAGCCGCTCGGCCATCGAGTACTCGCGGCGGGCGCGGGCGAACTGGACCAGCCAGCGGACCGCGAGGGTGCGGGCGCGGCGGGCCGGGACCTCGACCGGCACCTGGTAGGTCGCGCCGCCGACCCGGCGGGAGCGGACCTCGAGCACTGGCGTCAGCTGTTTGATCGCCGCCTCCAGCGTCTCCACCGGATCCTCGCCGCTGCGCTCGCCGACGATCGCCAGGCTGTCGTAGACGATGCGCTCGGCAAGGGACTTCTTGCCGTCGGTCATCACCTTGTTGATCAGCTGCTGGACGAGGCGGTTGCGGTGGCGGGCGTCCGGTTCGATCGGCCGGATCTGAGCGGCGGAGCGACGCGGCATCAGGAAGCTTTCACGCCGTAGCGGGAGCGGGCCTGCTTGCGATCGGAGACCCCGGCCGCGTCGAGCGTGCCGCGGACGACCTTGTAGCGGACGCCCGGAAGATCCTTGACGCGACCACCCCTGATCAGCACCACCGAGTGCTCCTGAAGGTTGTGCCCCTCGCCGGGGATGTAGGTGGTCACCTCCATGCCGTTGGTCAGCCGCACACGGGCGATCTTGCGCAGCGCCGAGTTCGGCTTCTTCGGGGTGACCGTTGCCACGCGAGTGCAGACGCCGCGCCGCTGCGGGGCAGCTACGCGCTTCTTGCGACCCTGGCCTGACTTGAGGCCCGGCGTCGTGGTCTTCTTCTTCGGGCGCTTGCGGCCCTTCCTGACAAGCTGATTCGTATTAGGCACGGCCGCGCATAGTAGAGCAGTCCGCAGAGAACCAGCCCCCCGGCTGCTGCCAGCTCTGCGTAAAAGCCGTCATCGAGCACCGCCGTCGCCCCCGCGAAGCGACTCGACTGGGCGCCGGCGTCGAGCCCGGCGGCACGGTCGACGAGCAGGATCACGGCGATCGCGACCAGGCCGAGGGCGGCGACCGCGAGCCCGAGCCGCGGCCGGGAGCGGACCGCGCCGATGGCGCCGAGCGCGATCGCGAGCAGGCCGACCGGGACCAGCAGGTAGGCGTGGGCGGCGCCGGCCGTCTCCGCGTCGACCGTCGGCACCTGTGCGGCGCCGGGGAGGCCGGCGTAGCCGGGCTGGCCGATCTCGATGGCGCGGTAGTCGATGAACTGCGAGACGACGAGCAGGACGCCGACCGCGGCGATCGCGCCGCCGGCCGCTCGCTGCGGCGTGATCACACGGCTGGCCGCGGTGGCGGCCCGCGCCATCGTGGCGCATAGCCATCGCAGGCCGGCGTCGGCGAGCGCCAGGCCGTGGAAGAAGAGCGCCAGCAGCGGCCGCAGCACGACCGATGCCCAGGAGCCGGCGGTCCGTGCCACCGCTCGGCCGCGGATCGCGATCCTTCGCCCGTAGCGCTCGACTCTGACCACCGCCGGGTGCGCTCGCTCGAGCCCCCGATTCACCCTGCGATCGACCCGCCGCGACCACTTCACCAGGCCTCTGGAAACCAGCTTTTGACCCTTGGCAGCACGGCGCCGAACCGCTGCTATCATCGGCGGTCGCTCAGGCAGTTTTTTCGCAGCATGCTTCGCCGGGCCCTTCTGGGCCCTTTTTTTGCGCCGATCCCGTTCTGAGCCGGTACGGCCCTGCTTCACTCTGAAACCACCCCGCAACGACCACTCACCTTAGGAACCATGGCACGCAGCTTTCCACTGGAGAAGACCCGCAACATCGGGATCATGGCGCACATCGACGCCGGTAAGACGACGACGACCGAGCGCATCCTCTACTACACGGGCCGCACCCACAAAATGGGCGAGGTCCACGAGGGCGCCGCGGTGATGGACTGGATGGAGCAGGAGCAGGAGCGCGGGATCACGATCACCTCCGCCGCCACCGCCTGCGACTGGGACGGCCACCGGATCAACATCATCGACACCCCGGGCCACGTCGACTTCACGGTCGAGGTCGAGCGCAGCCTGCGCGTGCTCGACGGCGCGATCGCCGTCTTCGATGCCGTTGCCGGCGTCGAGCCGCAGTCGGAGACCGTCTGGCGCCAGGCCGACAAGTACGGGGTCCCGCGCTTCGCCTACATCAACAAGATGGACCGCACCGGCGCCGACTTCTTCAACTCGGTGCAGACGATGGTCGACCGGCTCGGCGCCAACGCGCTGCCGATCCAGCTGCCGATCGGCGCCGAGGAGAACTTCCAGGGCGTCGTCGACCTGGTGAAGATGAAGGGCCTGATCTGGACCGACGAGCTCGGTGCCGCCTACGACGAAGTCGAGATTCCCGAGGACCTGAGGGACCAGGCCGAGGAATACCGGACGAAAATGATCGAAGCCTGCGCCGACTACGACGAAGAGCTGATGGAAGCCTTCCTCGGCGAGGAAGAGATCGCCGCGGACAAGCTGATCGCCTCGCTGCACAAGGCCTGCCTCTCGACCGACGTCACCCCGGTCCTCTGCGGGACCTCGTTCAAGAACAAGGGCGTGCAGCCGCTGCTCGACTCGATCGTCCAGCTGCTGCCCTCGCCGCTGGAGGTGCCGCCGGTGACCGGCGTCGTCGCTGCCGGCAAAGGCCAGTCCGAGGACTCAGAGGACGAGCGCCCGGCTGACGACAACGCGCCCTTCGCCGCGCTCGCCTTCAAGGTCATGTCCGACCCCTACGTCGGCAAGCTCACCTACTTCCGCGTCTACTCCGGCAAGCTCGAAAAAGGCGGCCGCGTCCTCAACGTCAAAACCGGCAAGACCGAGCGCATCGGCCGGCTGCTGATGATGCACGCCAACAGCCGCGAGGAGATCGACGAGTGCTACGCGGGTGATATCTGCGCCGGCGTCGGCCTCAAGGACACCGGCACCGGCGACACGCTCGCCGCCCCGGACGCGCCGATCGCGCTGGAGTCGATCGAATTCCCGGAGACGGTGATCGCGGTCGCGATCGAGCCGAAGACGAAAGCCGACCAGGAGAAGATGGGCAACGCCCTCGCCCGGCTCGGCGAGGAGGACCCGACTTTCCGGATCGAATCCGACGAGGAAACCGGCCAGACCCTGATCCACGGGATGGGCGAGCTCCACCTCGAGGTGATCGTCGACCGGATGCTGCGCGAGTTCAAAGTCGAGGCCAACGTCGGCAAGCCGCAGGTCGCCTACCGCGAGACGATCCGCAAGCAGGTCCAGAAGGTCGAGGCCCGCTTCGTCCGCCAGACCGGCGGTCGCGGCCAGTTCGGCCACGTCGTCATCAACCTCGAGCCGGCTCCCGGCGAGGGCTTCGTCTTCGAGAACAAAATCAAGGGCGGCGTCATTCCCCAGGAATACATCGGTCCCGCCGAGCAGGGAATGGAGGAGGCGCTGGAAAACGGCGTCAAGGCCGGTTACCCGATGGTCGACGTCAAAGTCGAACTCGTCGACGGCTCCTTCCACGACGTCGACTCCTCGGAGATGGCCTTCAAGATCGCCGGTTCGATGGCGATCCAGGAGGGCGCGCGCAAGGCCAATCCGGTCCTGCTCGAGCCCGTGATGGCGGTCGAGGTCGTCACCCCCGAGGACTTCCTCGGCGACGTGATCGGCGACCTCTCGCGCCGCCGCGGCAAAGTCCAGGGCCAGGAACAGCGCGGCAACGCGCTCGCGGTCCAGGCCTTCGTCCCGCTCGGCGAGATGTTCGGCTACGCAACCGATCTTCGCTCCTCCACCCAGGGCCGCGCGAACTACACGATGCAGTTCGAGCGCTACGAGGAGGTCCCCGGAAACATCGCCGAGGAGATCGTCGAGCACCGCTCTGGAGAGCCATTGGGGGCGACTTCCTAGACCCAACCGCGAGAGACGGGCGCATCTGGCTATATTTCCCAGGTTCGCCCGCAAGCAGGGTGAAAAGCCCTGCTGGGCAACCGCCCACAGACTCAAGCACCTAGACCAGACAGAACCACAACTTCGAAAGGCGAAACGGAGAGAGATGTCCAAGGAGAAATTCGAGCGCGATAAGCCGCACGTGAACGTCGGAACGATCGGTCACATCGACCACGGCAAGACGACGCTGACGGCCGCGATCACCAAAACCCTCTCCACCGTGGGCGGTGCCGAGGCGCAGAGCTTCGAGGAGATCGACAACGCTCCCGAGGAGAAAGAGCGCGGGATCACGATTGCCACCTCGCACGTCGAGTACCAGACCGAGAACCGGCATTACGCCCACGTCGACTGCCCGGGCCACGCCGACTACGTCAAGAACATGATCACCGGCGCCGCGCAGATGGACGGCGCGATCCTGGTCGTCTCCGCCGCCGACGGCGTCATGCCGCAGACCCGCGAGCACATCCTGCTCGCCCGTCAGGTCAACGTTCCGCACGTGGTCGTCTTCCTCAACAAGATCGACCAGGTCGACGACGAGGAGCTGATCGAGCTGGTCGAGGAGGAGGTCAAGGACCTGCTCAACGAGTACGACTTCCCGGGCGAAGAGACGCCGATCATCAAAGGCTCGGCGCTGAAGGCGCTGGAAGGCGACGAAGAGGCCCAGAAAGCCGTCTTCGAGCTGGCCGCGGCGCTCGACTCCTACATCCCGGAGCCGGTCCGCGAGCTCGACAAGCCCTTCCTGATGCCGATCGAGGACATCTTCTCGATCACCGGCCGCGGCACCGTCGCCACCGGCCGCGTCGAGCAGGGGATCGTCAACAGCGGCGACGAGGTCGAAATCGTCGGCATCCACCCGGAGACCTCGAAAACGACCGTCACCGGGGTCGAGATGTTCCGCAAGATCCTCGACCAGGGTCAGGCCGGCGACAACATCGGCGCCCTCCTGCGCGGCACCAAGCGCGAGGAGATCGAGCGCGGGCAGGTTCTCTGCAAGCCCGGCTCGATCACGCCGCACACCAAGTTCAAAGCCGAGGTCTACTGCCTGAAGAAGGAGGAGGGTGGTCGCCACACTCCGTTCTTCTCCGGCTACCGGCCTCAGTTCTATTTCCGCACCACCGACGTGACCGGGATCGCCAACCTCCCCGACGGGACGGAGATGGTGATGCCGGGCGACAACGTCGAGATGACGATCGAGCTGATCCAGCCGATCGCCATGGATCAGGGCCTGCGGTTCGCCATCCGCGAGGGTGGCCGCACCGTCGGCTCGGGGGTCGTCGCCGAGATCATCGAGTAACGACGCCATCAGGGGGCGGGCACGATTGCCCGCCCTTTCGTCGCCTTCGGGCGGCGAGACAACTGCAAGGACATACGACCGGGGGCGGCGCCCCAAGCACAGGGGCCCCGCCCTTATTGCGCGGTAAAGACGAAAGAGAAAGAAAAGAGAAGTGGCAGCCATAGCGGCACAGAAAATTCGGATCCGGTTGAAGGCGTACGACCATGACGCCATCGACCGCGCTGCCCGCGAGATCGTCGAGACCGCGGAGCGCACCGGTGCCACCGTCTCCGGCCCGGTGCCGCTGCCGACCGAGAAAAACGTCTACTGCGTGATCCGTTCGCCGTTCAAGGACAAGGACTCGCGCGAGCACTTCGAGATCCGCACCCACAAGCGGCTGATCGACATCCTCCAGCCTTCGCCGAAAACCGTCGACTCGCTGCAGCGCCTGGACTCGCTGCCGGCGGGCGTCGACATCGAGATCAAGCTCTAGGTAGCGGTGCCTCCCCCCATGCCAGCACGCCTCACCCGTCTGCAAACCGGCGCCACGCGGCGTCCTCGGTCGCTCGCGCACTTTCCAAGTGCGCCACGCTCCCTGCGTCCTTGCCTGGCTTGGTTTTCGCCGGCTGAGTCGCACTGCCACGGAGAGAGGCACCGCTGATGGCGGCGATTCTCGGCAAGAAGTTGGGTATGACCCAGGTCTTCCAGGAGGACGGCACGGTCGTCCCCGTCACCGTGCTCGAAGCCGGTCCCTGCAAGGTGACCGCGGTGCGCGAGGCCGACCGCGACGGCTACGCCGCCGTCCAGCTCGCCTTCGGCGCGGTCAAGCAGGGCAAGCTGAGCAAGGGTGAGGAAGGCCACCTGAAGAAGGCCGGCGCGGCGCCGATGCGGCACCTGGTCGAGTTCCGCGACGAGGACCTCGGCAGCGAGGAGGGCCCGAAGATCGGTGACGACGTCACGGTCGAGGGCTTCGAGGCCGGCCAGAAGGTCAAGGTCGCCGGCGTCTCGATCGGCAAGGGCTTCCAGGGCGGGATCAAGCGCCACAACTTCAGCCGCGGCCCGGTCAGCCACGGCTCCCACAACGTCCGCGCCCCGGGCTCGATCGGCGCCAGCGCCTTCCCCGCCCGCGTCTTCAAAGGGATGCGGATGCCGGGCCAGATGGGCAACAAGCGCGTCACCCAGAAGGGCCTGGAGATCGTCAGCATCGACGCCGAGCGCAACCTGCTCCTGATCAAGGGCTCGGTTCCCGGGTCCCGCAACGGGATCGTCGAGGTGCGAACCGATGTCTAAAGCGACCGTCCTCGGCAAGACGACCAAAGCCGATCTGCCGAAAGAGCTCTTCGCCGAGCCATTCCACCAGTCGCTCGTCCACGAGGCGGCCCGCGCCGACCTCGCTGCCCGGCGCCGTGGCACCGCTTCGACCCTGACCCGCGGCGAGGTCTCCTTCACCACCGCCAAGGCCTGGCGGCAGAAGGGCACCGGCCGCGCCCGCGTCGGCACGCTCGGCGTCTCCAGCCGCTACGGCGGCGGCGTCACCTTCGGCCCGAAGCCGCGCCACTACACGGTCAAGGTCAATCGCAAAGCGCGGCGCAAGGCGCTGCGCTCGGCTCTCTCGGTCCACGCCGAGCGCGACTCGGTCGCCGTCCTCGACGCCTCTGCCTTCGAGACGCCGGCGACCAAGCAGGCTGCCCAGGCGCTGGCCAAATGGGGCGCCAAGACCCCGACCCTGGTCGTCCTCACCGCCGAGGAGCTGGGGGCGATGAAGAGCTTTCGCAACATCGACCGCGTCACCGTCCTCGAGGTCGGCGCCACCGGCGTCGCCGACGTGATCGGCGCCGCCTCGATCGTCGTCTCCGAGACGACCCTGAAAGCGTTGCAGGAAAGGCTCGGCTGATGGACCCGCGCACGATCCTGATCCGACCGGTGATCTCGGAGAAGAGCTACGCGCTGATCGCCGAAGGCAAGTACACCTTCCGCGTCGACGACCGCGCCCACAAGACCCAGATCGCGCAGGCAGTCGAAGAGGTCTTCGGCGCCCAGGTCGCGGGGGTGCGGACCGCCAAGGTGCGCTCGAAGCCGAAGCGCCGCGGACTCACCAAAGGCCGCTCGCGGTCGTGGAAGAAGGCCGTCGTCCAGCTGGCGCCCGGCGAAACGATCGAGCTGTTCGAGGGCGGACAGGCCTAGGGAGCGAAGAGATGCCGAACCGCAAAACCAAACCGACCAGCCCGGGACGCCGCTTCGCTACGTACCCGCTGCGCGAGCAGGTCACCGCCTCCGAGCCGGAGCGCAAGCTGACCGAGGGTCTGCGCAAGTCCGGCGGCCGCAACGCCAACGGCCGCGTCACCGCCCGCCACCGCGGCGGCGGCGCCAAGCGGCGCTACCGCAAGATCGACTTCAAACGGCTCAAGGACGGCGTGCCCGCGAAGGTCGCGACGATCGAGTACGACCCCAACCGCAGCTGCTACATCGCCCTCCTGCACTACGCCGACGGCTTCAAGGACTACATCCTCGCCCCGGCGCAGCTGACCGTCGGCGACATCGTCAAATCCGGTCCCGAGGCCGACATCAAACCGGGCCATGCGATGGCGCTGGGCCAGATGCCGACCGGCACCATCGTCCACAACGTCGAGCTGATCCCCGGTCAGGGCGGCAAGCTCGGCCGCGCCGCCGGCACCGCGATCCAGCTGGTCGCGAAGGAGGGTGAGATGGTCACCCTGCGTCTGCCCTCCTCGGAGATGCGGATGGTCCGCGCCGAGTGCCGGGCCTCGATCGGCGTCCTCTCCAATGCCGAGCATCAGAACCTGAAGGTCGGCAAGGCCGGCCGCAACCGCCACAAGGGCAAGCGGCCGCAGAGCCGCGGCGTCGCGATGAACCCGGTCGACCACCCGCACGGCGGCGGCGAGGCGCACCACACGCCCGGTGGTCACCCGGTTACCCCGTGGGGCAAACCGACGCTCGGCTACCGGACCCGCAAGAAGGGCAAGCAGTCCGATCGCTACATCGTCCGCGGCCGGCGTCGCGGCAAGAAGAAGGGCGGGAGGTAGCCCGTGGGTCGTTCGACGAAAAAGGGCCCGTGGGTCGAAGAGCGCCTGATGGCGCGGATCAACGCGATGAACGAGGCTGGCAAAAAACAGATGACCAAAACTTGGTCGCGGACCTCGACGATCTTCCCCGAGATGGTCGGCCACACGATCGCCGTCCACGACGGCAAGAAACACGTGCCCGTCTTCATCTCCGAGTCGATGGTCGGCCACAAGCTCGGCGAGTTCGCGCCGACCCGCACCTTCCGCTCGCACGGCGGAGGCAGGGACTAACTCATGGCTGACGAGAGCAAAGACAAGAAAGCGGCGAAAAAAGCCGAGGCCAAAGCCGAGAGCAAAAAAGCTCCGGCGAAAAAAGCCGCTGCCAAAAAAGAGAGCGCGGCGAAAAAAGAGACGAAAGCCGCCGGCAAAAAAACGGCCACCAAAGCCGACGCCAAAAAAGCTGCGAAAAAAGCCGAGCCGAAAGCCAAAAAAGAGCCGGCGAAAAAAGAGGCGAAAAAAGCCGAGAGCAAAAAAGCCGCGCCGAAAAAAGCGGCTGCGGCACCGGAACTCGTCGTCCGCGCCAGCGCCCGCTACGTGCGGATCGCGCCGCGCAAGGCGCGCCTGATCGCCGACCAGGTTCGCGGCATGCACATCGAGAAGGCGCGGGCCCTGCTCCAGTTCTCGCCCCGCGGCGCCGCTCAGGACATCCACAAGCTGATCGACTCCGCCGCCGCCAACGCCGAGAACAACCACGACCTGATCGGCGACGAGATGAAGATCGCTTCGATCACCGTCGACGAGGGTCCGACCCTGAAGCGGTACCGGCCGCGCGCCCAGGGCCGCGCCACCCCGATCCACAAGCGAACCAGCCACATCGCCGTGGCCCTGACCCCGGTGGAGGACTAGACAATGGGACAGAAGATCCACCCCGAGGGTTTCCGCGTCGGCTACATCCACGACTGGAAGTCGAACTGGTTCGAGGAGAAAAACTTCGCCGACGTCCTCCAGGAAGACCTGCAGATCCGCGATCACATCGTCAACAAGCTCTCGCACGCCGGGCTCTCGGACATCACGATCGAGCGCCGCGGCGAGGTCGCCGTCGACATCCACACCGCCCGCCCGGGCATCGTGATCGGCAAGTCCGGCAGTGAAGTCGACGCCCTGCGCAAAGAGCTGCACAAGCTCACCGGCAGCCCGGTGAAAGTCAACATCCGCGAGGTCAAGCGGCCCGAGCTCGACGCCAAGCTGGTCGCCCAGTCGATCGCCGAGCAGCTGCAGAACCGGGTCGCCTTCCGCCGGGCGATGAAACGGGCCCTGACCTCGGCGATGCGCTCCGGCGCCAAGGGCGTCAAGGTCCAGGTCTCCGGCCGCCTCGGCGGCGCCGAGATGGCGCGGACCGAAATGTACGCCGATGGCCGGGTACCGCTGCACACGCTGCGCGCCGACATCGACTACGGCTTCTTCGAGGCCCGCACGACGACCGGCCGGATCGGCGTCAAATGCTGGATCAACAAGGGCGAAGTGATGCCCGAGGGCTTCCGCTCCGACCTCGCCTCGACCGACGGCGACCAGCAGCCCGCTGGCCGCGGGCCGGACCGCGGCCGCGGTCCCGGTGGCGATCGCGGTCCCGGCGGTGGCCGGGGTCCGGGCGGCGGCCGTGGCCCGGGTGGCGGACGTGGCCGGGGACCCGGTGGTGGACGCGGCCCCGGCGGTGACCGTGGCGGTCGCGGTCCGCGCGGCGGCGGAGGAGGTCGTTAGCCATGCTGATGCCGAAACGGGTCAAGCACCGCAAACAGTTCCGCGGCCGCATGCGCGGCAACACCAAGGGCGGCAGCACCGTCGCCTTCGGCGAGTACGGGATCAAGGCGCTCGACCGCGGCTGGATCACCAACCGCCAGATCGAGGCCGCTCGTATCGCGATGACCCGCAAGATCAAACGTGGCGGCAAGGTCTGGATCAACGTCTTCCCCGACAAGCCCTACACGAAAAAGCCGGCCGAGACCCGGATGGGCTCCGGCAAGGGCAACCCCGAGGGCTGGGTCGCGGTGGTCAAGCCCGGCAAGGTGATGTTCGAGCTGGCCGGCGTCCCCGAGGACCTCGCCCGCGAAGCGTTGCGGCTGGCCGGGCACAAGCTCCCGGTGCGGACGAAATTCGTCAAACGAGAGGGCGCTGAGGGCTAGTGGTTACTCCGGCAAATTCCAGCACCGATTTGGCGGCGGCAAACCTGCGCCGGCCTTTGTCCTCGGTCGGCCAAATAGCCACGGCTATTCGGCCTCCCTGCGTCCGCGGCCAGCTTGGTTTTCGCGCGCCAAGTCGGCACTCGACTTACCGGAGGAACCACCGATGAAGGCTTCCGAGGTGCACAATCTGAAAGACGACGAGCTGGTGGCGAAACTGATCGACGCCAAGCAGGAGGCCTTCAATCTCCGCTTCCGTCACGCCACCGGCGAGCTGGAGAACACCTCGCGGCTGGGCAGCGCCAAACGCGACGTGGCCCGGTTGCTGACCGTGGCCCGGGGCCGCGGCATCGATGTCGAGAAAGAGACCCGCAAGATATGAGCGACGACGAGACGAAAAAGGACGAGACGACCGAGGAGACCCCGGTGCAGGACGAGGACGCCACGTCGGCGGGTCCTGTCGCCGATGAGGACACCTCATGCTCGGCAAGCTCGGACGAGGCGCCCTCATCCGCTCCACCCGCCGAAGAGGCGCCGGCGGCCGACGCCGAGGACGCCTCTGCGTCCGAAGCTGACGAGGCTCCAGCGGAGGAGGCCGCCGCCGAGCCTGCTGACGACGCTCCTGCTGCGGCAGCTGAGGAGACTCCGGCCGCAGAAGAGGCCGCTGAGCCGAATCCCGAGGACGATCTGCCCTGGAAGCAGCGCCGCCGGCTCGAGCGCTCGCGCCGCTCGCACGAAGCCGAGCCGCAGCAGAGCCCCGAGGATCGCGCCGCGAGCCGGGCCGCTGCCCGCAAGCAGAAGGCGACGCTGCGGCGCAATGAACGGGCCGCGAAGAAGTCCGCCAAGACCGGCGGTGGCACCGGCACGCCGCCGGCCGAGCGTGATTCCAACGCGGCCAAGGTCCGCCAAGGCATCGTCGTCTCCAACAAAGGCGACAAATCGATCACCGTCCGGATCGACATCGCCCGCCGCCACCCGACTTACGAGAAGATCGTCCGCCGCTCGCGCACGCTGCACGCCCACGACGAGCGCAACGAGGCGGGCGAGGGCGACATCGTCCGCGTCGTCGAGACCCGTCCCCTGTCGAAGACCAAGCGCTGGCGTCTGGTCGACGTCGTCGAGAAGGCGAGGTAGCGCGAGATGATCCAGCAAGAGTCCCGGCTCAAGGTCGCCGACAACTCTGGCGCTCGCGAGCTGCTCTGCATCCGCGTCAAGGGCGGCTCCCACCGCCGCTACGCCAGCGTCGGCGACGTGATCACCGCGACGGTCAAATCGGCCAGCCCGCAGGGCGGCGTCCGCAAGGGCGAGGTCGTGCAGGCGGTCGTCGTCCGCACCCGCAAGCCGCTCGGCCGCCCCGATGGCACCTATATCTCGTTCGACGAGAACGCCGCGGTGCTGATCGACCCGGCGAACAACAACCCGCGCGGGACCCGCATCTTCGGCCCGGTGGCGCGCGAACTGCGCGACCGCAACTTCATGAAAATCATCTCGCTAGCCCCTGAGGTTCTTTGATGGCGGCCCCTGCAAACCGGCGCATCTCGCGGTCCTCGGTCGGTTGGATCGGGTCGCGCACGAACAAGTGCGCTCTCCTCACCAACCTCCCTGCGTCCCACGACCTGCTTGGTTTTCACGGCCGTTTGGAGGCTCGTTGATGAAGTCGATGCGCATCCGCAAAGACGACCAGGTCGTCGTCACCGCCGGCAAGGACGCCGGCAAGACCGGCCGCGTGGTTCGCACCGAGCCGAAGAAGCGCCGCGTCTACGTCGAGGGCCTCAACATCGTCAAGCGCCATGAACGGGCGCGCTCCACCGGCGACCTCTCGACCGCCAGCCCGGGCGGCATCGTCGAGAAGGAGGGGCCGATCCACGTCTCCAACGTGATGCTGCTCGACCCCAAAGGCAACAAAGGCACCCGCGTCGGCGTCCGCCGCGACGCCGGCGGCAAGCGGATCCGGTACGCGAAGTCGAGCGGCGAGGCGATCGACTGATGGAGGCGACCGTGGCACCGACCTCACAGGCGGCTCCGCCGCCGCGCCTGCGCGAGAAATACGAGCAGGAGATCCTGCCGGAGCTGACGCGCAAATTCGGCTACTCGACGCCGATGGACGCGCCGCGCCTGGTGAAGATCACCCTCAACATGGGCCTCGGCACCGAGAAACAGGATGCCCGCTCGTTCGAAAACGCGCAGAACCAGCTGGCGACGATCGCCGGCCAGCACCCGAACGTGCGCCGCGCCCGCAAGTCGATCGCCTCCTTCAAGGTCCGCGAGGGGATGCCGGTCGGCGTCTCGGTGACCCTGCGCCGCGCCCGGATGTGGGAGTTCCTCGACCGCCTGACCTCGATCGCGGTGCCGCGGATCCGGGACTTCCGCGGCCTCAACCCGCGCTCCTTCGACGGCCGCGGCAACTACTCGATGGGCGTCAAAGAGCAGCTGATCTTCCCCGAAATCGACTACGACTCGATCGACGTCGTGCGTGGCCTCGACGTCACGATCACGACCACGGCGAAGACCGACGTCGAGGCCTTCGAGCTGCTGCTGGCGCTGGGCATGCCCTTCGCCCAGGAGGGCCGCCCCGGCCAGGAGGAGCGGGAAGCCCGCAAAGCCGAGGAAGAAGAGGAGCAGCGCAAAGAGGAGGCCCGGCAGAAGGCCGAAGTCGAGCAGGCCGCGCTGGAGCAGCTCAAAGAGGAGAACCCCGAGGCCTACGCCAAGCCCGAAACCGAGGAGGAGGGCGAGGCTGCCGAGGGTGAGGACGCCGACGAGGGCGGAAACGACGATGCCGGTGAGAGCCAGGCCGGCGAGGAGAGCTAACGAAGCATGGCCAAGACTTCCCAGAAGGTCCGCCAGGGCCGCAAACCGAAGTTCAAGACGCGCAGCTACAACCGCTGCCGTCGCTGCGGGCGCCCGCGCGCCTACTACCGCAAGTTCGGCCTCTGCCGGATCTGCCTGCGCGAGGCCGCCCACGAGGGCTACATCCCCGGAATGACGAAGTCGAGCTGGTAGGACGATGCAGACCGATCCGATCGCCGATTACCTGACCCGCATCCGCAACGCGATCCGCGCCGGGCACGACGAGGTGGAGATTCCCGCCTCCGGCCTGAAGATGGAGATGTCGCGGATCCTCAAGGAGCAGGGCTACATCACCGATTTCGCGAAAGGCCCCGCCCGGGTGGGCGAGGTGATCAACGTGCGGCTCAAGTACACCGAGGACCGCCAGCCTGTCATCCTCGGGATCGAAAGGGTCTCGCGACCCGGACGCCGCCGCTACGTCGACCACAAGACGGTGCCGCGGGTCCATGGCGGGACCGGTACCGCAATCGTCAGCACCTCGGCCGGCGTGATGACCGGCCACGAAGCCCGCGCCAAGGGCGTCGGCGGCGAGGTCGTCGCCTACGTTTGGTGAGAGCGAGCGAGCAATGAGTCGAATCGGAAGAAAGCCCGTCCCCGTTCCCGAGGCCGTCACGGTCGAGATCTCCGCTGGGAGCATCGCCGTCAAGGGACCGAAGGGGGAGCTCAACCAGACCTACTCGCAGGAGATGAAGGTCGAGCAGACCGACGGCGTCGTCACCGTCTCCCGTCCCACCGATCGCGGCCCGCACCGGGCCCTGCACGGCCTCACCCGCAGCCTGATCGCGAACATGGTCGAGGGGGTCACCGACGGCTTCGAGAAGCGACTTGAAATCCAGGGCGTCGGCTACCGCGCCGCGCTCAAAGGCAAGAACCTGGAGCTGGCGCTCGGCTATTCGCATCCGGTGCCGATCGAGGCTCCGGAGGGGATCGAGTTCGAGGTCCCGCAGCCGACCGAAGTGATCATCCGCGGGATCGACAAGCAGCTCGTCGGCCAGGTCGCCGCCGACATCCGCAAGCGCCGGCCGCCGGAGCCCTACAAGGGCAAGGGCATCCGCTACAAGGGCGAGCAGGTCCTGAGGAAGGTGGGTAAGCGCGCATGACGGTTATCTCGAAGCGACAGGCGCGGCTGAAACGGCGCCGCCGGGTCCGTGCCCGCGTCAGCGGCACGGCCGAGCGCCCGCGCCTCTCCGTCTACCGCTCCAACCGCGGCATCTTCGCCCAACTCGTCGACGACACCAAGGGCCACACCCTCGCTGCCGTCAACTGGATCGAGCCGGACCTGCGCAAGCTCAGCGCCAGCGCCCAGGCGACGAAGGCCGGCGAACTGCTCGCCGAGCGGGCCAAGGCGGCCGGGGTCGAGACCTGCGTCTTCGACCGTGGCGGCTACCAGTACCACGGCCGCGTCAAGGCGCTGGCCGACGGTGCACGCGAGGGGGGGTTGGCCTTCTAAGCCGTTTCGCTACGGTAGGCCGCTGCCATGAAGGGAATGGATACGAAGAACGTCGAGACGGTCAGCCCGCGCGGGCTCGACCTGCAGGAGCGGGTGATCGAGATCAACCGCGTCGCCAAGGTGGTCAAGGGCGGCCGCCGCTTCTCGTTCACCGCGCTGGTCGCCGTCGGCGACGAGGAGGGCGTGGTCGGAATCGGCTACGGCAAGGCCCGCGAGGTCCCGCTGGCGATCCAGAAGGGCGTCGAGGACGCCCGCAAGAACTTGATTCGCGTGCCCAAATACGGGCAGACCATCACCCACCGGATCATCGGCCGCTTCGGCGCCGGCCACGTCGTCCTGCGCCCGGCCAGCCCCGGTACCGGGGTGATCGCCGGCGGCGGCGTCCGCGCCGTGCTCGAGCTGGGCGGCGTCCGCGACGTCCTCACCAAGAGCATCGGGACGCAGAACCCGATCAACCTCGTCAAGGCGACGATGGACGGGCTGGTTCGGTTGCGTCGGCCCGAGGAGGTTGCAGAGCTGCGTGGGCTGACGGTCACCGAGGTGCTGGGGCTTTCGAACGGGACTTCGACTACTGACGGGGAGCATCTGGATGCGCTGGACAAAGGCGAGTCGGATGCGGGTCCTGTCGCGGCAGGGGACCCACCTCCCCCTGCGGTAGCTAAAGCTTCCTCGGGGGAGGTCCCCCCTACCGCGCCACCCGCATCAGGGTCGGCTGAGTCAGACGACGCCAAGGGTTCGGAGGCCGAGGTTGCCGCTCCGGCCGAGGAGCCGCAGGCCGAGCCCGCGGAGGCTGCCGCCCCGGCCGAGCAGGCGGACGCTCCGAAAGCCGATGAGGCACAGTCGTGAGCACGGTGAAGATCGCGCAGATCAAGTCTCCTAATGGGACGAATCCGAACCAGAAAGCGACGCTGGCGGCGTTGGGGCTGGGGCGGATTGGGAAATCCGTCGAGCGGAAAGACTCGCCGCAGCTGCAGGGGCAGCTGAAGGTCGTCTCGCACCTGGTGGAGGTCTCCTGATGGCCGACAAGCCCCGCTCGGAGGAGATCGGTCTCCACAACCTGAAGCCGAAGCCCGGCTCGAAACGGCCCCGCAAGCGGATCGGCCGCGGTGAGGGCAGCGGGCTCGGCAAGACCTCCGGCCGCGGCCACAAGGGCGCCGGCTCGCGCTCGGGCGCGAAGCAGAAGGCGAACTACGAAGGCGGCCAGAACCCGATCCACATGCGGATGCGAAAGCTTCGCGGCCCGCACAAAAAGCAGTCGATGCCGTTCGAGAACTTCCGCACCAAGACCCAGCCGGTCAACCTCGCCGACCTCGAGGCCCGTTTCGACGCCGGCGCCGAGGTGACTCCCGAGTCGCTGAAGGAGAAGGGTCTGGCCACGCGCAAGGACCCGGTCAAGATCCTCGCCCGCGGCGAGATCTCGAAGAAACTCGCGGTCCACGCGCACGCTTTCAGCGCGGCGGCCAAAGAGAAGATCGAGTCGGCCGGCGGTTCCTGTCACACTCTGGAGCCGTAATGCTCAGGACTATTCTCAACGCGTTCAGCGTTGCCGACATTCGCAAGAAGCTTGCGTTCACGGCAGCGATGCTGGCGTTGTACCGCCTCGGGGCCTACATCCCGGCGCCGGGCGTCAACCTCGACGCTGTCAAGGAAATCCAGGGCAACTTCGGCGGCTCCGGGATCCTCGGCTTTCTCAACACCTTCTCCGGCGGCAGCCTCTCGCGATTGAGCCTCTTCGCGCTCGGGATCATGCCCTACATCACGGCCTCGATCATCCTCCAGCTGCTGACCGTCGTCGTGCCCTCGCTCGAGCGCCTGCAGAAAGAGGGTGAGGTCGGGCAGCAGAAAATCACCCAGTACACGCGCTACCTGACCGTCGGGCTCGCCTTCGCCCAGTCCCTTGGCTACGTCTTCCTCTTCAAATCCTTCGGCAGCGAAGCGGGCGTCAGCGTCCTCGGCACCCTCACCTTCCCGAAGGTGATGCTGGTCGTGATCTGCCTGACCGCGGGCTGCACCCTGCTGATGTGGCTGGGCGAGCTGATCACCCAGCGCGGGATCGGCAACGGCATCTCGTTGATGATCTTCGCCTCGATCGCCTCTTCGATCCCGACCGGGATCCAGAAGTGGTGGGACAACCCGGATCAGGTCTTCGTCGTGATGATGCCCTTCATCGCGCTGGCGGTGATCGTCGCGATCGTCTTCGTCCAGGAGGGCCAGCGCCGGATCCCGGTCCAGTACGCGAAACGCGTCGTCGGCCGCAAAATGACCTCGGGCGGCTCGACCTACCTGCCGCTGCGGGTCAACATGGCCGGCGTCATCCCGGTCATCTTCGCCGCCTCGATCATGGCCTTCCCGCCGACGATCGGCCAGCTGCTCAACACGCCGGCGGCGCTCGACTTCGCCGAATTCTTCAGCCCCAACAGCTGGCCCTACGTGCTCGGCGAGATCTTCTTCATCATCGTCTTCACCTACTTCTACACCGCGGTCACCTTCAATCCGGTCGACCAGGCCGACAACCTGAAGAAATACGGCGGCTTCATCCCCGGCGTCCGGCCCGGTCGGCCCACCGCCGAGTATCTCGACCGCATCCTCTCGCGGCTGACCTTCCCCGGCGCCCTCTACCTGGGCGCGGTGGCGGCGCTGCCGACGATCCTGATCAGCCAGACGTCGGCCAACTTCTACTTCGGCGGCACCTCGATCCTGATCGTGATCGGCGTCGCGCTCGACACGGTCAAGCAGCTCGAGGCGCAGCTGATGATGAGGAACTACGAGGGTTTCCTCAAATAGCCGGCGCCGTAGGCGCCGCTGCAACTAGATGACCGATTCCACGACCAGGCGCACCTGGATGACCCGCCTGGCGAGAACGCAGTTATGCCCGGATACCGGGCATAACTGCGTTCTCGGCGCGGCAGAGCCGCTTGGCCCGGCGTGCCCCCAATCACACCTCGCCGTGGAATCAATCATCTAGGCTGCGGCGATGCCAGAGCTGAACCTAGTGCTGCTCGGCCCGCCGGGATCCGGCAAGGGAACCCAGGGTGAGCGCCTAAACGAAGACCTGCACCTTCCCTACTACGCGACCGGGGACATCCTCCGCGCCGCGGTCCGCGACGAAACCGAGCTGGGGCGGACCGCGAAGGGCTTCATGGACGCGGGTGACCTGGTGCCCGACGAGGTGATCGTCGGCGTGATCGCCGAGGCGCTCGACTCCGACGCCGCGCGCGACGGCTTCATCCTCGACGGCTTCCCGCGCACGACCCCTCAGGCCGAGGCGCTCGACGCGAAGCTCGGGGAGCTCGGCCGGCAGGTCACTGCGGTGCTGCTGATCGACGTCTCCGACGACGAGGTCGTGCGCCGGCTCGGCGGCCGCCGGACCTGCGAGGCCAACGGCCACGTCTTCCACGTCGAGTTCAACCCGCCGGAGCAGGAGGGGGTCTGCGACATCGACGGCTCGCCGCTGATCGTCCGCGACGACGACAAGCCGGAGGTGATCCGCAAGCGGCTCGAGACCTACCACGAGAAGACCGAGCCGCTGGTCGACTACTACGACCGGCGCAGCGTCCTGCGCCGGATCGCCGGCGAGGCGCCCCCGGACGAGGTCACCGAGGATCTGCGGCGGACGCTGGCGACGATGCGCCTAGAGGCTTGATGCGGGTTCACCGTCCGTCGTAGGCGGCGAGCGCCCGCGCGGGCCTGCCGATCAGGGTGTTGACGTAGATCCCGAGCGTGAGCGCCAGCAGC
>Ga0081540_1000282_pt1 | contig 52922 bp, 46 predicted proteins | sample TabmetS2T1R1_FD_71024 | JGI IMG/M metagenome (GOLD analysis project Ga0081540, IMG submission 71024) | Tabebuia heterophylla rhizosphere microbial communities from the University of Puerto Rico - S2T1R1 | ecosystem: Host-associated > Plants > Roots > Rhizosphere ...
GCGCCCGGGGGTGGGGTGGGGGGGGGGGGGGGGGGGGGGGTTAGCAACAAACTCATGCGCTTGCGGCTCCCCCCCTCCCTGTCCCTCCCCCACAAGGGGGGAGGGAACGATGTGGCCATGCAGTGCCCGACCATCATCTTTTCCCTCCCGCGCGCGCCACCGCCGTCGCTTCCACCGCGTCGATGATCGCGTGATACCCCGTGCAGCGGCAGTAATTCCCCGACAGGTGCTCGCGGATCACATCGCGGCTCGGCACGCCGCCGCGCGCGAGGAGCTCCTGCGCGGTGAGCAGCATGCCGGGCGTGCAGAAGCCGCATTGCAGGGCGTTGCGCTTGCGGAAATTCTCCTGCAGGTCGGCGAGCTCGCCCGCGTCTGAGACGCCTTCGATCGTCTCGACACGCGCGCCGTCGCATTGCGCCGCGAGGGTGAGGCAGCCGCGCACGACCACGCCATCGACACGGACGGTGCAGGCGCCGCAAAAACCGTGTTCGCAGCCGACGTGGCTGCCCGTGAGACCGAGCGTATCGCGGAGGAAATCAACGAGCGTGGTGCGCGCGTCGACCGTTTCAGTCATCGTCTCGCCATTCACGGACAGGCTGACATCGAGGATCGTGTCGGCGTCGCTCATGCGCGCGGCTCCGTGAGTTGTTTCGCCACACGGCGCAGCAGCACGCCGGCGAGATGCAGCTTCACCTCCGTGCTTGCCTGCAGGTCGGCGGATGGCGTGAGGTCGGCGGAGACCGCCTTGACCGCGTCATCGAGCGTGCCGGCGGCGAGCGCGGCTTCGGCCTTGATCGCGCGCACCGGCGTCGCGCCGACGCCAAAGTAAGCGAGCCGCACGTCGGCGAGGCCCTTGCCCGTGGCGCGCGCCGCCGCGGCGAGCCCGACCATGGCGTAGTCGCCATGCCGCCGCGCCAGCTCGGCAAAGCCGACGCGCGTCTCCGCTGTGGCGGCCGGCACGCGGATCGCGGTCAGCATGTCGCTCGGCCCGAGCTCGGTCTCGAACAGCGCCTTGAAGAAGCGTTCCGCCTTGACCGTGCGCGTGCCGTCGGGCCCGGCAATGTCGACCTCGCCGTCGAGCGCGACCAGGCAGGCCGGCAGCTCGGCTGCCGGGTCGGCAAACGCGACCGAGCCGCCCAGGGTGCCGCGGTTGCGGATCGCCGGGTGGGCGATGTGCGGCATGGCGAGCGCGATCAGCGGTGCGTGGCGGGCAATATCGGGCGCGCGCTCGGCGGCGACATGCCGCACCAGCGCGCCGATCGTGACCTTGCCGTTGGCGACCGTCATACGGTCGAGGCCGCCGATGCCGTTGATGTCGACCAGCAAAGCCGGGCTGGACAGCCGCATGTTGAGGGTCGCGATCAGGCTCTGCCCGCCCGCCAGCAGCTTGGCGTCGCCCGCGTGGCGGTCGAGCAGCTCGATCGCATGCGCAACCGAGCTCGCCCTCGCATAGGCAAATGGTGCCGGTTTCAACGGGCGCCCCCCTGACACGTCGCTCTTGTTGGTCTTATTGTCGCCGCGGCACACCGGCCGTCAATGCTATCGAGGACGCGAGGAGCGGGGAATGGCAGATCAGTTCAAGGACAAAGTCGTGGTCGTCAGCGGGGCGAGCCGCGGCATCGGCAAGGCGATCGCCGCAGGGTTCGCGAAGGAGGGCGCGCAGACCGTGCTCGCCTCGTCCAACGCCGCGACGCTCGCCGAGACCGCCAAGCAGATTACGCAGTCCGGCGGACCCGAGCCGCTGGTCGTCGCCGGCGACCTGCGCACGCTCGCCGGCTGCGAGCAGGTGTTCGCCAAGGTCAATGAGCGCTTCAAGCGCTGCGACGTTCTCGTCAACAACGCGGGCGGGACCCGCGCCGGCAGCTTCGTCGATCTGGCCGACGACATCTGGCTCGACGGTTTCGCACTGAAGTTTTTCGGCAGCGTGCGATTGACCCGGCTGTTCTGGCCGCTGCTCAAGGCCGCGCAGGGCAAGGTGATCTTCATCGGCGGCGGCGCTGGCCGCACGCCCGACGCCGAGTTTCTGATCGGCGCGTCCGTCAATGCGGCGATGTCCACGTTCTCGAAAGGCCTGTCCAAGCTCGGGCTGCGTGACGGCGTCAACGTCAACATCATCCATCCGGGCACGACGGCGACCGAGCGCACCGAGCAATTGCTGCAGCAGCGCGCCGCCGCTCAGGGCCGGCCGGTCGACGAGCTGCGCAAGGAACAGCTCGCCAAGGGCGGCATCCGTCGCATGGGCAAGCCGGAGGAAATCGCCGGGCTCGCCATGTTCCTGTGCTCGGAGCCGGGCAGCCACATCATCGGCACGGCGATCGCGGTGGATGGGGGCGGAACGCCGGGGGTGTATTAAAGCTGATGACTCGTGTCCCGGCCGGAGCGAGCCTCTTCGGCGAGCGCAGAGCCGGGACCCACTCTATGCGGCCCCTGGGTCCCGGATCTGCGCTCGCTGGCGCTCGCTTGTCCGGGACAAGAGTCAGCGGCCGACGATTCCCTTCGTGATATCGATCGCGGGGCGCAAAAGGAGCGGAGATGGGATATGCGATGTCCTGGATCGGCGTAGAGGCGACGACCGCCAACGCGCTCTACGCCAGGCTCGGCGTCTCGGAGACTGGTGCAGGCGGTGATTTTGGCGACTTCAAGCTCGCCGGGCTGAAGGCGCCCAACGGCTGGCATATGATAACCGCCATGCGCTGTGACCATCCGATTGTGTCTCGACGCATCCTGCCTGCGCTTTCCGTTGGAACCGGCGCGGTTGCGTGCTCGATCGAGGAGCACGTGATGTATTCGTCTGCCGCGTGTTGGCGGGATGGTCAGGAAATCTGGCGCGTGCAGCACCAGGGGGACAGGGATGTGCTGCACATCGAGATCACAGGGACGCCTCCTGAGAATTTCGAAGATCTGCGTGCGCGCCAGTTCGCCGAGCAGGCTGAAAATGACCGCGCCAGAGCCAAGGGCGACTATGGGGTGGATTACATCTTTGATATCCCACTCGAGCTTGCGCGCTCGATGGTCGGGTTCCGGCACGACTTGGATAATCCAGGGATCGACGAGAACGGCTTTCGGGAGCTGCGTCAGCAGCCCGGCGCCGGCCTGCTGGCCAGCGCAAGACCGTGGTGGAAATTCTGGTGAGCGTTACGCCGGTTTCGCGGCCACGATCCCCTTCGTGATATCGATCGCTCGGCGCAGCAAGGTCATCGACGCTTCGAGCGTGCGGAACGCGGCGTGCGCGGACAGCGTGACGTTGTCCATGCGCGTGAGCGGATGATCGCCCTTGAGCGGCTCGGCGTGATAGACGTCGAGCCCGGCGTGGCGGATGTGGCCGCTGTTCAGCGCGTCGAGCAGCGCGGCCTCGTCGATCAGTGCACCGCGCGCGGTGTTGACCAGCAGCGCACCGGGCTTCATGCGGGCGATGCGCGCCTTGTCGAGGAAGCTGCGCGTCTCGTCGTTGAGCACCAGGTTGAGCGAGACCACGTCCGCCGTCGCCAGCAGCGTGTCGATGTCGACCTGGGCGACGCCGGCATCCGGCCGCGGCGTGCGATTCCAGGCGATCACCTCCATGCCGATGCCCTTGGCGATCCGCGCGACCTCGCTGCCGATGCCGCCGAGGCCGATCACGCCGAGCGTCTTACCGAGCAGCTGCATGCCTTCGAGCGGCTTCCAGGTGCCGCCGCGCACGGTTCGGTCCATGCGCGCGAGGTCACGGGCGCAGGCGAACATCAGCGCCACGGTGTGCTCGGCGACAGCGGTGTCGCCGTAGCCTTTGATCGTGTGAACCTTGACGCCGAGCTCGCCCAGCTCGGCGACGTTCATGTAGCTCGCGGCACCCGTGCCGAGAAAGACGACATGCTTGAGCGCCTTGCACTCGCGCACCAGGTCGGTCGGCATGTAGGAGTGGTCGTCGAGGCAGACGTCGTAGTCCGCCAGCACGCGCGGCAGCTCGCTGCGCTCGAACGGCTTGCGGTTCACCTCGATCGGCGGATCGTCGGTTCGATAGACGCGCTCCCACACCGGCGCGAGCTGGTCGTTGCAGTCGATGAACAGGGATTTCACGTGATGGCCTCGTGGAGGAACCGGCGCACAACGGTCCGGCCGCATGCGCCGGCAGAGCGGGCCACCTGACTAGCTGGCCCCTTTTGCCTGTGCAAGCACGGTGCGGAGGAAGTCGATCGGCACCGGGAAGACAATGGTCGAGGTCTTCTCACCGGCAATGTCCTGCAGGGTCGAGAAATAGCGAAGCTGCATGGATTCGGGCTGCCGTGACAGCATCTCGCCCGCCTGCACCAGTTTTTCTGCGGCCTGCTGCTCGGCTTCTGCGCCGATGATGCGGGCGCGGCGATACCGCTCGGCTTCGGCCTGCCGGGCGATCGCGCGGATCATGGTCTCGTTGATGTCGACGTGCTTGATTTCCACATTCGCGACCTTGATGCCCCAGGCGTCGGTGTGGCTGTCGAGAATTTCCTGGATGTCGCGGTTGAGCTTGTCGCGCTCCGCCAGCATTTCGTCGAGCTCGTGCTTTCCCAGCACCGACCGCAGGGTCGTCTGTGCCAGCTGGCTGGTGGCGGCAAAGAAGTTCTCCACCTGGATGACCGCCTTGTCGGCGTCGACGACGCGAAAATAAATCACTGCATTGACTTTGACGGACACGTTGTCGCGGGAGATCACATCCTGGCTCGGCACGTCGTGCACCACAGTGCGCAGGTCGACCTTCACCATCTGCTGAACCAACGGAACGAGGAGAATGAGCCCCGGGCCCTTCACCCCGGAGAACCGGCCGAGCGTGAACACGACGGCGCGCTCGTATTCCCGCATGATCCGAATGGCCCACGACAGCACTGTCACGATGGCGGCGGCGATAACCACATAGGCGATGATGTTCGTCAGAACTCCCGGCATGACGTTCTCCTCAATGTTGCGGCTTGCTCTCCGGCTCCACGATCAGGGTCAGTCCGCGGCGATCGACCACGCGCACACGGCCGCCCGGCGCGGCCGGGGCGCTGGCCGTCGAGCCGGCAAGCTCCGCGCGCCAGCGTTCGCCGTTCACATGCACCTCGCCCGCGGCGCCGTCCCAGCGGATCACGTGTCCGGTGCTGCCGCGCAGTGACATGTCTCCGGTCACCACCGGGCGACGATGCGCGCGCCACGCCGCCGCGAGTGCAATGATCAGGAATGCCGCGCTGGTGACGGTGGCCACGGCCACGAGCTGCCATGAGATCTGAAACTCGGGCGCCTCGCCCCGGAACAGGAGCACGGAGCCGATCACGAAGGCGGCGATGCCGCCGATACCGACAACGCCGAAGGTCGGGAGAAACGCCTCGGCGACCATCAGCGCAATCCCGAGCAGCAGCAGTCCGGCGCCGGCATAGCTGACCGGCAGGAGATTGAGCGCGTAGAGCCCGACCAGCAGGCAGACGGCGCCCAGCACTCCGGGGAAATAAGCGCCCGGACTGAAGAACTCGAACAGCAGGCCGTAGATGCCCGCGAGCAGCAGGAGGTAGGCGATGCTCGGATTGGTGATCACCGCGAGCAGCTGCGTTCGCCAGTTCGGCGCGACGGTTTCGACCTGCACGTTGCTTGTCTTCAACGTCACGTCTTGCTGGCCGATCCGCACCACTCTGCCATCGAGCTGTCGCAGCAGATCGGGCGTGTCGTTGGCGACGAGGTCGATCACCTGCTGCTGCTTGGCCTCCGGTGCCGTCAGGGTGGCGGCGTCGCGGACGGCCTTTTCTGCCCATTCGGCATTCCGCCCACGCGTTTGAGCCAGGCCACGGATATAGGCGATGGCGTCATTGACGGCCTTGGCTTCTTCCGCGCTGCGTGGCGTGCCTTCTTTCTTGTCCTTTTCGTTACCGCCGAATGGGGCACTGAGCATCACCGGGGTCGCGGCGCCGAGATGCGTGCTCGGCGCCATGGCGGCGACGTGGCTCGCATAGACGATATACGTTCCGGCGCTTGCTGCGCGCGCCCCGCTCGGACTCACATAGGCCACCACGACGATGCGCGACTCGAGGATGTCGTGAATGATGTCGCGCATCGAGGACGACAGTCCGCCCGGCGTGTCGAGGCGCAAGATGATCATCTCCGAGTGCCGGCGCTGCGCCTCGGCGAAACCTTCCCGGACATATTCGGCGGTCGCCGGACCGATCGCGCCGTCGATGTCGAGCTGCACGACGCGCTTCGCGCCGCCCGAGTCCTGTGTAACCTCCTGCGCTGCGGCCGGACCGGCTGCGGGCACCATCAGGAGCGCGGCGAGGGCGGTGAGGGCCTGTAACATCCTGGCTGCTCAGCATGCGCACCGGTCGGGACGGCGGCCGGAGGCGCGGATGAATATCGCTTTGGCAAAACAGACGCCGATTGTCCGCAGTGTGGCGACGAGGCGCGGTCGGTTCTGCCGGCGTGGCTGTCGTGAGGCTACGACATTTGCGGTGCGGGATTAAAGGTCAGCGCGCGACGATCGGCTGTGCGGCAAGTACCGGCTCCCGCAACGGGACGCCAGGGAAAACCGAGCCCTCCTCGAACCACGACTTCGGCGCCGGGTGGCCCCACAGCGTCTGACGCTGCGGGTCCTTGAGCGACCAGCGCAACGGCTCGAGGTCGGGATCCACGGTCAGATAGTCCGACGTGAACAGCTCGACGCGGTGGCCGTCCGGATCGCGGATATAGAGGAAGAACGCGTTGGAGATGCCATGCCGGCCCGGCCCGCGCTCCATGTTGGGCAGATAGCCCGACGTCGCCATCACGTCGCACAAATGGAGGATGTCGAGCGCGCCTGCCGCCCACACGCCGATGTGATGCAGCCGCGGGCCGATCCCGTTGGTGAAGGCGAGATCGTGCACGTTGCCCTTGCGGTGCAGCCACACCGCCCACAGCTTCGCATCGATGTCGTCGGTCTCGGTGTATTCGGTCAGCCGGAAGCCGAGCTCGGCATAGAAGTCGTACGACGCCTGCACGTCCGGCGTGAAGCAGTTGATGTGATCGATGCGCTGGATGCGCGCGCCCTGGTAGAGCGCGTAGCTCTGCAAGGTGCGCGGCTCCTGGTCCATCTTGAAGTAGAAGTCGAGCGGCATGCCGTGAACGTCGGCGGTGCGCAGCGTGCGGCCCTGGAACGGCAGCTTGGGAAACGCGACCGGCAGATTGCGCGCGCGGAACCATGCGGCGGCGCGCTCGACGTCCTCCTCGCTGGCGAGCTTGAAGCCGAGCGCCTGCGCGTGCGGCTCGCGGGTCTGCCGCAGCACGATCGAGTGGTGGTTGCGCTCCTCGACCGCGCGCAGATGGATCGTGTCGGCGCTTTCCGCCGCGACGAGGAGGCCGAGGCAGTCGACATAGAAGGCGCGTGATCGCGCAAGGTCACGCACGCCGAATTCCACGTGACTGGCGCGGACGATGTTGAACGGCGGGTGGAAGTTCGGTTGACGAACTGGCATTTTTTGTTCCGGAGAGTCGCGGAATTGACGCGCGAGGGACCTGAATACAACAGCATTTTCCGACGAAGTGGTCTCCGGTTCGGCGCATATAATGCGTCAACCACAAGACTCTAAACCATGATCCGATTCCATCGGAACGGATCATGGTTTAGACATCCGAATCATTGATTGCGCCATCGGGACCGTCAAGTTCCGCAACATCCCGCTCAGCCGTCGCGAAGGGGAATGTCATGAAGCTCGCCAGCTATATCGTGCGCGGCCGCACGAGTTTTGGCGCCGTCGCCGGGGAGGGCGTGGTCGATCTGCGGACGCGGCTGTCCGCCCGGTTCCCCAACGTCGTCGACCTGCTGCGCGAGGGCGGCCTTGCCGAGGCGCGCGCCGCGGCCGCCGCGGTGCGGCCGGATTTCCCGCTCAGCGAGGTGCAGCTGCTGCCGCCGCTGCATGCGCCGGAAAAGATCCTCTGCATCGGCGTCAACTACGCCAACCGCAGCGCCGAGGTCAGCGGCGGCACCGAGACCACCAAGTATCCGAGCATGTTCTATCGCGTGCCGAACTCGCTGGTCGGCCATGGCGGCAAGATCGTCCGGCCGAACGTGTCGGAGCAGCTCGACTACGAGGGCGAGATCGCCATCGTCATCGGCCGCGAGGGCCGGCACGTGCCGAAGGAGCGTGCGCTCGAGATGATCGCCGGCTGCATGCTCTGCAACGAAGGGAGCGTGCGCGACTGGATGCGGCACGGCCGCTTCAACGTCACCCAGGGCAAGAATTTCGACGCGTCCGGCAGCATCGGGCCGTGGATGACCACGGTCGACGAGCTTGATCTCGGCAAGCCGATGCATCTGACCGTCAAGCTCAACGGCCAGATCACGCAGGACGACACGACCGCGAGCATGATCTTCTCGTTCGCCGACCTGATCTCCTACGCGACCACCTTCATGACCTTGAAGCCGGCCGATATCATCCTCACCGGAACGCCGATCAAGCTCGGCGCCAAGACGGACGAGCCACGCTGGCTCAAGCCGGGCGACGTGATCGAGATGACCTGTCCGGAGCTTGGGACGCTGCGCAACGAGGTGGTGGCGGAGAGTTAGGCCGCGTTCCGATCGCATTGACGCGGCGCTTGCCCCCTCACAGGCGTCACCCGCGGGCTTGACCCGCGGGTCCATCTCTTCACAAGAAGCATTTTGCGAAATGATGGATTGCCGGGTCAAGCCCGGCAATGACGGAGGAGAGATATCGCAAGCCAGTCACGGCTCTATTCGATCGGGACAAGCGCTCGCGCTTTCAAGCCCTACTTGATCTGCAAATTCAGCTTCTGCACCGCGGCGGCGTAGCGCTCCATGTCGGCCTTCATGAACTGCTGGTAGTGCGCGGTGCCGTTCTCCTGCATCACCATGCCGAGCTGGACCATGCGCTCCGCAATGGCGGGATCGCGCATTGCCTTGGCGGCCGTCGATTGCATCAGCGTCACGACCTTGGCCGGCAGACCGGCCGGTCCCTGCAGGCCGAGCATGGTGGCGATGTCGAAGTCCCTGTAGCCGAGCTCGGCGCAGGTCGGCACCGCGGGCATCGACTTCGAGCGCTCGAGGATGCTGATGCAGTAGGCGCGCAGCTTGCCGGTCTCGATGAGCGGCATCACGTTGGGCAGTCCTGACCAGCCGGCCTGAATCTCACCGGTGAGCAGGCCGTTCACCATCGCCGAGCCGCCGCGATAGGGCACGTGCAGCATGTCGAGGCCGGCGATGTCGGCGAAGATCGCCATGGTCAGGTGGTGGATCGACCCGGGCCCGGCCGAGCCGTAGCTCAGCTTGCGCGGCTCCTTGCGGGCGAGCGCGACGAACTCGGGCAAGGTCTCGGGCATCGATGGCGGCACCACCAGTACGGTCGGGACGGTCGCAAGCGCGGTGATCGCGGTGAAATCCTTGACCGGGTGATAGGTCAATGTGGGGTTGAGCGCGGAGCTGATCGCGAGCGCACCGGAGTCTCCCGCCATCAGCACGTGGCCGTCGGGCGCGGCCTTGACGACCACGTTGGCGGCAACGACGCCGCCGGCGCCCGGCATGTTCTCGATCACGAACGGCTGGCCGAGCATCTCCAGGAACTTCTGCGCCAGCAGGCGCCCGAGCACGTCGGGATTGCCGCCCGGCGCGGCGCCGACGATCAGCCGGACCGGCCGGTTGGGGAACGTCTCGTCCTGCGCCGACGCGGGGGAGGCGAGCAAGGCAAGCCCGAGAGCCGCGGCCGTCAAACCCCATTTCATTGCCATCCTCCCTTATGTTTTTTGCGCCGTGACGTTTTTGTGCCGTTACGTCAGGTGTCGCCCCAGATCTCCCGGGTGAGCTCGACGACAAGTTTCAGCTTGTCTTCCTGCACCTGCGGCGAGATCGGATTGCCGGTGTCGACGCTGGCAAAGCCGCATTGCGGGCTCACCGCGAGGCGATCGAGCTCGACGAAGCGTGCGGCGTCCTCGACGCGCGCCTTGAGATCGTCCTTGCGCTCCAGCGCCGGCATCTTGGAGGAAACGAGGCCGAGCACGATGCGCTTGTGGCGCGGCACGAACCGCAGCGGCGTGAACGTGCCGGCACGCGGGGTGTCGTATTCGAGGAAATAGAACGGAATGTTGAGCGCGTTGAACAGCCGCTCGGCGACCGAGTCGTAGCTTCCTTCCGCATGCCACTGGCCGCCGCGATTGCCGCGGCAGAGATGCATGCCGATCGCCATGGTCGGGGGCGCGGCGGCGAGCACGCGGTTGGTCACGGCAATGTAGGTGTCGATCAACTCGCTCCAGTCGTCGCCGCGCGCCGCGAGCGCGGCCTGCACGTCGGGATCGCCGAATTTCGCGAACGCAGTCTCGTCGATCTGCACGTAGCGGCAACCGGCCTCGGCGAGCGCGCCGAGCTCCTTGCCGAACGCCTCGACCGTGTCGTCCCAGAACTGATCGACGTCGCGATAGGCGCTCGCCAGCACCGCCGCGTTGCCGCCGCGGAAGTGCAGGGCGCAGGGACCGGGAATGGTGATCTTCGGCGTGAGCGCCGTGTGCGCCTTGATGAAGGTGAAATCGGCGACGTTGATCGGCTTGGTCCACGTGACGCGGCTGTTAATCACCGCGACCGGTTGGGTGCCGCGCCGGCCGGCATTGCCGCCTTTGGCGTCCTCGCCGGCGACCGTGTCGATGCTCAGCTCGCCCAGCTGCCGATAGAAGAAGCTGTGATAGGAGCGCCGCCGGAACTCGCCGTCGGTCGCGAGCTTGAGGCCGACACGCTGCTGCAGCGCCAGCGCGTCCTTGATCGCGTCGTTCTCGGCTCGCGTGAGCGTGTCCTGGTCGATTTCGCCGCGACCGAATTTGTCGCGCAGCTCGAGCAGGCGTGTCGGGCGCAGCAGGCTGCCGATGTGCTCGGCGCGGAACGGCGGATGGGTGAGGGCGAGCATCTCCTCTCCTCCTGTTTCTGGATGTCTCAGCTTTTTCCCACCCACTTGATGACATGGGTGGCGATTGCGACCAGCTCGTCGTTCTGGTTGGTAACCTTGATGTCGGCGGTGGCGCGCCGCCGCTCAGCGTCGATCGTGCTGACGACGTAGTCGACGGTGATGGTGTCGCCGAAGAATACCGGCGCGAGAAAACGGATGCGGTCGTAGCCGAGCGACACGGGGATTTCGGCCCCGGCCTTGCCGTGCAGCCGGTGCGCCATCTGCGTCGACGCGGTCGACATGTAGCCGACCAGCAGCGCGCCGTGTGCGATCAGCCGCCCATAGGCCGATTTCTCCATATACGCCTTATTGGTGTGGTTGGGCGCGAAATCGCCGCTGATGCCGGCGAACAGGTAAACGTCGGTCTCCGACACGGTCTTTGAAAAAGACGTGTGATCTCCGACATTAACGTAGAAGTCGCTCATGGTTACGTTCCCAACCAGGGCGACTATGCACTGCGCGCCAACTCGTCTACAAGGTCGCCCCGCGGTTGGGTGGGTCATTGGATGATGGTGCAAAAAGGGCTCGCAGGGCAGTCGGCGATCGTGACGGGCGGGGCGCGGGGCATCGGCCTCGGCATTGCCCGGCGGCTGTCCGCGGAAGGGGTGCGCGTCGCGGTGTGGGACCAGAATCTCGCCGTGCTCGATGCGTCGACCGACTATCGGCCCGACTTCGCACAGACGGTCGACGTCACCGATCTCGGCGCGGTCCAGCACGCTTTCGCCGCCACCGAGGCGGCGTTCGGCGACATCCAAATTTTCGTCAACAATGCGGGCGTCAATGGACCGGTGCTCGAGGTCGACCAATATCCGCCCGAGGACTGGCATCGCGTCATCGCGGTGGACCTCACCGGCGTGTTCTACTGCTGCAAGGTGGTGGTGCCGCACATGAAGGCGCGCGGCTACGGACGCATCGTCACCATCGCCTCGATCGCGGGCAAGGAAGGCATGCCGGGGATCAGCGCCTATTCGGCCGCGAAGCACGGGGCCATCGGGCTGTGCAAATCGCTGGCGCGCGAGCTGGTCGGCACCGGCGTGCTGGTGAACTGCCTCGCACCGGTGGTCACCGAGACCGACCTGCTCAAGGAACATACGCCCGAGTTCACCGAATACGCCAAGAGCCGCATTCCGATGGGCCGCTTCGCCAAGGTCGAGGAAATCGCGGCGATGACCGCATGGGTGGCGAGCCCCGAATGCAGCTTCACCACCGGCATGGTGTTCGACGTGTCCGGCGGCCGCGCCGACTACTGAGAGCTTGTGAGTCAATGCAACGCCACACGCACGGCCTGCTCCCTCCCCCGCTTGCGGGGGAGGGGTGAGGAGGGGGCAGATCCGGAATGCCGTGCCCCGCTTGCCCCCTCCCTAACCCTCCCATAGCCCGTCGAAGACGGGCGTGAACGCCCTTTTCCAAGCGGGGGAGGGGACGCTCAGTGCCTGTTGCGTCGCTTCGTCCTTGCACAGACCTCATCGTGAACAGCGGCTGAAGGCCGCGTCTCGAACGAGCACCATTTACTTCTGCACGGCCTCGGCGCGACCATGCGTCAGGCCAGTCTGAATGGACGGTCCGGGAGGAAGCCCATGCGCGTACGCATCCTGATTGCGGCCGGCGCGACCCTGCTGCTCGCCATCGCCAATGCCGCCGCGCAGACCGTCACGGCCGACCGCGCCGATCTCGACGCCGCGCGCAAGGAAGGCGCGATCAGCTGGTACACCTCGACGCCGGTCGCGCAGGCACAGGCGCTCGCCGACAAGTTCACGCAGCAGACCGGCGTGAAGGTCCAGCTCCTGCGCACCGGCGGGCAGGCGGTGCTGCGGCGGCTGATGCAGGAGATCGCCGCCGGCCGCCCGGGCGCCGACGTGCTCACCATGTCCGATGCCGGCGCCGCGCAGGGCCTGGTGAAGCAGGGCATCCTCGAGCCGTTCCGGCCTGACGGTTTCGACAAGGTCGTCGACGTCGCCAAGGATGCGCGCGGTCATTGGATCGCGCAGCGGCTCTCGATCATCGGCATGCCGGTGCGTACCGACAAGGTCGCCGAGGCCGACCGGCCGAAGACGTGGTCGGACCTCAAGCACCCGAAATACAAGGGCATGATGGTGATGCCCGACCCGTCCTTCACGGCGATCCAGCTGGTCGTGGTCGGGATGCTGTCGCAAAAGCTCGGCTGGGATTTCTACAAGGCGCTGCGCGCCAACGACACCATGATCGTGCAGGGCCACCAGCAGGTGTTCTCGACTATGCAGCAGGGCGAGCGGTTGCTTGGCGCGGAAGGCGCCGATCCGCGCAGCTTCTTCGACGGCAAGGAGGTGCCCAACCAGGCGATGATCTATCCGACCGAAGGCGTGTTCATCGTCTCGTCGCCGACCGCCGTGCTCAAGGGCGCGAAGAGCCCGAACGCAGCAAAGGCGTTCGCCCAGTTCATGATCTCGCCGGAGGCCCAGCAGATCATCATCGACAGCGGCATTCATTCGTCGCGGATCGACATGCCGCCGCCGGCCGGCCAGCCCGCGCTCAAGGACGTGAGCTTCATCCCGGTCGACCTCGATTACATCGAGGACAAGGGCCGGGAGCTCAAGGCGCGGTTCAGCGAGATCTTCCAGTAACGCCGGTGTTCCGCCGCACGCGCTGCAGGTAACGCCCTGCCAATCATCAACCGTGTTTATCGGCCGGATCAGCCTTTGAGTCTTGCCGTTCCGGCCCCGGACCAGTAGGACAATCCCGCCTGGAACAGGCAGTTTGGAGAGATTCTATGGCCCTGCTCGCCGACGCATTGAAGCGCATCAAGCCGTCCGCCACCATCGCGGTGACCGACAAGGCGCGGGCGCTCAAAGCGGCGGGCCGTAACGTCATCGGCCTCGGTGCCGGCGAGCCGGATTTCGACACGCCGGCCAACATCAAGCTCGCCGCCATCAAGGCGATCGAGCGCGGCGAGACCAAGTACACCAACGTCGACGGCATCGTGGAGCTGAAGGAGGCGGTCTGCCGCAAGTTCAAGCGGGAGAACGGCCTCGACTACAAGCCGAGCCAGATATCGGTCGGCACCGGCGGCAAGCAGGTGCTCTACAATGCGCTGATCGCGACGCTCAATCCCGGCGACGAGGTGATCATCCCGGCGCCGTATTGGGTCAGCTATCCGGACATGGTTTTGCTGGCCGGCGGCACGCCGGTGGAAGTCGTCGGCCCGATGGAGCGCGGCTACAAGATCACCGCCGAGCAGCTCGAGCGCGCCATCACGCCGAAGACCAAGTGGCTGATCTTCAACTCGCCGTCGAACCCGACTGGCGCCGCCTATACCAAGGCCGAGCTCAAGGCGCTGACCGACGTGCTGGTGAAGTACCCGCACGTGCACGTGCTCACTGACGACATGTACGAGCACCTGGTCTACGACGACTTCAAGTTCTTCACCCCGGCCCAGGTCGAGCCGTCGCTCTACGATCGCACGCTCACCGTGAACGGCGTGTCCAAGGCCTATTGCATGACCGGCTGGCGCATCGGCTATGCCGGCGGACCGGAGCCGCTGATCAAGGCCATGGCGATGATCCAGTCGCAATCGACTTCGAACCCCTGCGCCATCGCGCAATGGGCCTCGGTCGAGGCGCTCGACGGCCCGCAGGACTTCATCCCGGCGCACAACAAGATCTTCAAGGAACGGCGCGATCTCGTTGTTTCGATGCTCAATCAGGCCAAGGGCATCAACTGCCCGAAGCCCGAGGGCGCGTTCTATGTCTATCCGTCCTGCGCCGGCACCATGGGCAAGACCGCGCCGTCGGGGAAGAAGCTTGCGAGCGACGAGGATTTCGTCACCGAGCTGCTGGAAGCCGAGGGCGTCGCGGTGGTGCAGGGCACCCCGTTCGGCCTCGGCCCGGCCTTCCGCATCTCCTATGCCACCAAGACCGAGTGGCTGGAGGAAGCCTGCAGCCGCATCCAGCGCTTCTGCGGAAATCTCAAATAGCAGCATCGCGATATGCTGCGATCGATGCCGCTGATCGATGCCGCTGCGGCATTCCGGCGTCACAGCGGCCGCAATTCGGCCGCCGACATCGTCGACATGCAAGGTGTGTCCACGCCGGGGGCGGGGGTTTCGGCGCGGTCCAAGCCATCCTCGCTCGGTCGGACATCGGTTCACGCCTTAAATATGTATCCGCTCACAGAACCGTTGTGTTAGTTGAGATAAGCCAAGGAGGAATCACATGATTCGTTCGTCGATTGCGCTCGCTGCCGTGGCCGCCGCGGTGGTCGGCACTGCCGCCCCCGCGAGTGCGCTGGAGGTGGGTTCGCTGCGCTGCCAGGGCGGCGAGGGCCCGGGCTATGTCTTCGGATCGCACCGCGAATACGACTGCATGTTCGTTCCGTCGCGCGGCGGCCCCGCGCACTATTACCACGCAGTCCTGCGCCGCTTCGGCCTCGATGTCGGCGTCACCAATGCCGAGCGGGTGTCCTGGGCGGTGCTGGCGGCGACCGGTTATCCCGGACCTGGCGTTCTCGGCGGGCGCTATGTCGGTGCGCAGGCCGCGGCCGCGGTCGGCTACGGTGTCGGCGCCAATGCCCTCGTCGGCGGCCTCAACAACTCCTTCACTTTGCAGCCGCTCAGCGTCAGTGGCAGCCGCGGCGTCAGCGCGGTGGGCACCGTTGCGAGCCTCGAGCTGATCCCGGTTCAGCCGCGGCGGCCGCCGCCGCGTCGCCGCCGCTGAGCCGCCATCTCTGGTTAACTGTCGGCCCCATTGGAGGCCCGCCACAACCGGCGGGCCTCTTCACTTTTTGCGTTGTCGACGGCGCAGGCTGTTTCGGCTTGACGCCGGTTCCTGTACCATCAAAAAGACCCGCGCTGAGCACGGGAATTCCACAAAGGGGAACACTCATGATTCGCAGATTGTCGGTGTGCTTACTCGCGATCGCGGCGGTGGCCGCGTCGGCGGTCTCCACCGGCGCGCAAGGCACGTTGCGGGTTGGCACGCTCGATTGCTACGGCCGCGGCGGCATGACCTTCGTGGTCGGCTCCGTCCACGAGTTCGACTGCACCTTCCGTGCCGACGGCGGTTATCCGCCGGAATCCTATCGCGGCGTGGTGCGTCGCGTCGGCCTCGACATCGGCTTCACGGACTCGGTGAGCGTCGGCTGGATCGTGCTGGCGCCGACCAATCGCATCGGGCGCGGCGAGCTCTCGGGAACCTATGTCGGCGCGGCGGCGAATGCCGCGGTGGGGGTGGGCCTCGGCGGCAATGCGCTGGTCGGCGGTTCCAACAACACCTTCGCGCTACAGCCGCTCAGTGTGCAGGGCCAGACCGGCCTCAACGTTGCGGCAGGCATCGCGCAGCTCGAGCTGTACGGCCGCTGATCCTCTATCGTTATCGTTGCGATATGTCGGCCGCTCCGAACGGGCGGCCGGCAATTTTTTTGGGTACCGCAGTGCGGCGGACCGCCGCCAGATTTCCGCTGGCTCTTGCCAGCGCCATGATCCCCTGAAACGATAGTCGTGTCGGCTCGCGAAGAAGCCCGTCGCCAAAAATCGGGAGGCGGTTTCATGGCACAGAACGGCACGAGAGCGTCGGGCCCCCGGTGCATTGCACTGGTTGGCCCGTTCCAGAGCGGCAAGACCACGCTGCTCGAAGCGATCCTCGCGCGGACCAGCGCGATCCCGCGACAGGGCACGATCGAAGCCGGCAACACGGTCGGCGATGCCAGCAAGGAAGCCCGCCACCACAAGATGAGCGTCGAGCTCGCGGTCGCCACGACGACGTTCATGGACGACACCTATACGTTCATTGATTGCCCGGGCTCGGTCGAATTCATCCACGACATGCGCGCGGTGCTGCCGGCGGTCGACGCCGCGGTCGTCGTCTGCGAGGCGGACGAGAAGAAGGTGCCGCAGCTGCAGCTGATCCTGCGCGAGCTGGAAGACCAGAAGATCCCGCGCTTCCTGTTCCTCAACAAGATCGACAAGGCCGACAAGCGCGTCCGCGAGACGCTGCAGGTGCTGCGTCCCGCCTCCCGCGTGCCACTGTTGCTGCGCCAGATCCCGATCTGGAAGAACGAGATCATCACCGGCTTCGTCGATCTCGCGCTCGAGCGTGCCTTCGTCTACAAGGAGCACGCGCCGTCCGAGGTCATCGCGCTCGAAGGCGACGATGCGAGCCGCGAGAAGGACGCGCGTTTCACCATGCTGGAGACGCTCGCCGATCACGACGACGAGCTGATGGAGCAGCTGCTCGAGGACATCCCGCCGCCGCGCGACAAGGTGTTCGACGACCTCGCCAAGGAATTGCGGGACGGCATCGTCTGCCCGGTCCTGATCGGTTCCGCCACCCGCACCAACGGCGTGTTGCGCCTGCTCAAGGCGCTGCGCCACGAGGCGCCCGGCGTCGCCGAGACGGCGAAGCGGCTTGGTGTGAAGGCCGGCAACGACCCCGTGGCCTACGTGCTCAAGACGCTGCACACGACCCATGGCGGCAAGATGTCGGTCGCCCGCGTGCTGGCGGGCACGGTCGGCGACGGCACGACATTGAGCTCATCCGAGCGCGAGGCTGGCCGCGTGTCCGGCGTGTTCAAGATGGTCGGGGCCAACAACGAGAAGCGCGGCCCGGCGACGACCGGCGAGACGGTCGCGCTCGGCAAGCTCGATCACGCCGCGACCGGCGAGACGCTGTCGTCGGGCAAGCAGCCGCATGCGCCGCTCGCCGAGGTCAAGCCGCTGTCGCCGGTGCTCGCCATCGCCATCTCCGCCAAGGAACGCAAGGACGACGTCAAGCTCGGCCAGGCCCTGAACAGGTTGCACGACGAGGATCCGTCCATCACCATCATCCACAACCCGGAGACCCACGAGGTCGTGCTGTGGGGTCAGGGTGAGATGCATCTGCGCGTCGAGACCGAACGGCTCGCCGAGCGTTACGGCGTCGCCATCGAGCGCCGCACGCCGAGCATCGGGTACCGGGAGACGATCCGCAAACCGGTGGTGCAGCGCGGCCGCCACAAGAAACAGTCCGGCGGCCACGGCCAGTTCGGCGACGTCGTGCTCGACATCAAGCCGCTGCCGCGCGGCTCGGGATTCACCTTCACGGACGAGATCAAGGGCGGCGTGGTGCCGACCAACTACATTCCCTCGGTCGAGGAAGGCGTCATCGACGGCCTCAAGCACGGGCCACTCGGCTTTCCGGTGGTCGACGTCGCGGTGAAGCTGATCGACGGCTCGTACCACGCGGTCGACTCGTCGGACATGGCGTTCCGCACCGCCGGCCGCATCGGCGTCGTCGAGGGCCTGCCGCAATGCAGCCCGGTGCTGCTCGAGCCGATCCACACGGTGGAGATCGTCTGCCCGAACGACGCGACGGCGAAGATCAACGCCATTCTGTCCGGGCGGCGCGGCCAGATCCTCGGCTTCGACACGCGCGACGGCTGGGACGGCTGGGACTGCGTGCGGGCGATGATGCCGGAATCCGAGATCGGTGATCTCATCATCGAGCTTCGCTCGGCGACCGCCGGCGTCGGCAGCTACACGTTCAAGTTCGACCACATGGCCGAGCTGTCCGGCAAGCCGGCCGAGCAGATCGTGGCGGCGCGCAAGGCCGCGGCGGCATAGGGCCACCAGGGTCGTAGGGCGCAATAGCGAAGCGTATCGCGCCGCCGCTTCTCAGCGGCGGATTACGCCGCGCTAATTCGCCCTACTTCGTGCCGCGGCCGTTCGGATCGCGCTGCGAGGCGAGATAGTTGTCCGACAAGGTCGGCGCTGGCCGCCTCAGCAGCCTGAACCGGTCCGGATCGAGACCGGCGCCGGGCGGCGCGGTCGGCGGCATGTTCGGATGGGGCTTTCCTGAAGGGTTGGACGGCGGCTGCGCGCTCGGCTGCAGCGGGATCGACTCCTCGCGGTATGGATCGAAATCCGCCGTCTCGACCTTGTGGCTCATGGTCGCGCCGCGCCAGCGGTCGATCACGCCGCCGATGAACACCTGGTCGACGCCGCGTCCGGCGTCGGGACGCGTATTGCCGACCGAGCGCTTGTGCAGGAAGTCGGGCGGCACTTCCTTGAACTTGAGCCGCGTCGGCAGCGCGACGCCCTCGCCAAAGGCGAGCACCTCGCGGGTGCCGAGCGACGGCACGAAGGCGAGCAGGTTGGCGGCGGCATCGGAGACCGCGGAGCGCAGCAGCGCGTGATCGCGGTCGTTTGCCATGCGCATGACGAACAGCGTCGAGCACTGCGAGATGATGGTCGGGTCGAGCTCGGCCGGGCGCTGCGTGACCAGGCCCATGAACACGCCGTACTTGCGGCCTTCCTTGGCGATGCGTGACAGCGCGCGCCGCGTCGGTCCGAAGCCGATCGAGCGGTCGGCCGAAGCATAGCGATGCGCTTCCTCGCAGACGAAGAGGAGCGGCACCGCGCCCTCGCTCCAGAGGCCGAAGTCGAACGCCATGCGGCAGAGCACCGATACGACGGCGTCGACCACCTCTGGCGGGAAGCCGGCGAGCTGCATGATGGTCATCGGCACGCCGTTCGGCGGCAGGCGGAACACCTGCGCGAGCACCTCGGCCATGGTGTCGCCGCCGACATTGGCGTTGTCGAACATGAAGGCGTAGCGCGGATCGGTGCGCACGGTCTCGATGCGCTGGATCAGCCGGTGATAGACCATGCGCGACGAGCGATTCTCGAGCTTGCCCATGCGCTCGTCGATCAGCGTGGTGAGATCGGCGAGGCGATAAGGGATCGGCGTGTCGGCGGTGAACCCGGCACTCTTCGGGTCGGGCTTCTTGAGCGCGAGCCGGTCGCCGCCGCCGCCGCGGTACTGGTTGTACATGCCCTTGGCGAGCGGGATCACCTCCGAGAGGATGTCCATCTCTTCCCCGACGCCGGGCCGGCCGCCGAAGAAGACGTCGATCGTCTCCTCGAAATTGAACAGCCAGAATGGCAGCTTGAGATTGCGCGGATTGAGCACCAGCGCGCGCTCGCCGAAGGCCTGGCCATACTCGTTGTGGGCGTCGAGCAGGAAGATGCGCAAGTCCGGCCGCGTCTGCAGGATCTCCTGCAGGATCAGCGCGACGCCTGTCGATTTGCCGACGCCGGTCGTGCCGAGCAGCGCGAAATGCTTGCTCAGCATCTCGTCGACCTTGAGATAGGCGCCGACACCGCTGTCGTGTTGCAGGTGACCGATGTTGATCGTGTTGGAGCCGGACACGTCGAACACGGTCTGCAGCTCGTGGCGGTCGAGCAGCGACACCGGATCGCTGATCCCCGGATAATCGGTCACGCCACGCCGGAATTGCGCGGCGCCTGTGGTGCCCGGCCGGATCTCGCCCATCAGGTCGACCTGCGCGGTGCCCTGGTAGCCCTGGTCGCGGGCGCCGGGCGGCACTTGGACCGACACGTCGGTGATCACGCCGACCAGCAGCGCCTTGCCGCAGCGGATGCCAACGAACTTGCCGACGGTGATGCGCTCATCAGCCGCGGCGGGACGCGCCAGCGACAACAAGCCGATGCTTGCCTCCGACCCGTTGACCGAGAGAATGCGACCGAGCGGCGCGGCGGTCGCCGCGGCAGTTCCGGTGATGGGCGATTGATCCGTCTGCAAAGTCGCCTCTGGCGTAGGGGGGCGAGGTCCCGGCCGCGCCGGCCAGTCCTGCTGGCCGTGATCTGGAAGTCCTTCCACATGGAAATATCGGCATTTCCCCCTAATTCTCTCTTAACCCAGCGGTACAGGAACATCCTGATACGGTGCCGCAGGCGAGGAGAGGCACGCAGCCCTGCTTGCGGGCGAGCGGCCCATCCATCACGATTGCGTCCCACAGTCGTGACTTGCCGGTGAGGTTCGCAGTCCCTTACCACGGACCTTGAGGATTCGTGCCTTCCAGAGGAAACGCTGCCCATGCACGTCATTCATCGCCGCGGTTGGGAAATCCCCGAGCACCGTGCGACGCCGGAGCAGGTCTTCATCGACCGGCGCCACCTGCTCGCCGGCGCCGGCGCGGCCGCGCTCGCGTTGTCGCCTGGTCTCGCGCAGGCGCAGCGCATCGCCGATCTGCCGGATCCGACCAAGGATCTCTATCCGCCGAAGCGCAACGACAAATACGTGCTCGATCGCCCGATCACTGCGGAAGAGAACAATCTCACCTACAACAATTTCTACGAGTTCGGCTCGGCCAAGACGATCTCCAAGGCCGCGCAGGCGCTCAAGCTGCGGCCGTGGACGGTGAAGATCGACGGCATGGTCGAGAAGGAGCAGGAGATCGGCATCGACGACCTGATCCGCAAGATGCCGCTTGAGGAGCGGCTCTATCGCCATCGCTGCGTCGAGGCGTGGTCGATGGCGATCCCGTGGTCCGGCTTTCCGCTCGCCAAGCTGCTCGAGCTGGCGAAGCCGCTGTCGTCGGCGAAGTACGTGCAGATGGAAACCTTCGTGGACAAGTCCGTCGCGTCGGGCCAGCGCCAGACCTGGTATCCATGGCCGTACATCGAAGGGCTGACCATCGAAGAAGCGACCAACGAGCTCGCGTTCCTGGTCACCGGCGCCTACGGCAAGCCGGTCGCGAAACAGATGGGCGCGCCGCTGCGTCTCGCGGTGCCATGGAAGTACGGCTTCAAGTCGATCAAGTCGATCGTGCGCTTCACCTTCACCGACAAGCGGCCGAAGAGTTTCTGGGAAGCGCTGCAAGCTTCCGAGTACGGCTTCTGGGCCAACGTCAATCCGGAGGTGTCGCATCCGCGCTGGAGCCAGGCGACTGAGGAGGTGCTCGGCACCGGCGAGCGCGTGCCGACGAAGTTGTTCAACGGCTACGGCGATTTTGTCGCGTCGCTCTACAAGGGACTCGAGAGCGAGCGGCTGTGGGTGTGAATGAATTTGGAATGCGGTGAGACAATTCACACAAAGAAAAAACGCCGGGCCAAATGGCCCGGCGTAGTGTTGTCGGCCGAAGCCGACAGTCACCTTCCAGAGGGGAACAGCTGGCTACAAACGGCCGCGACCTGGGAGGATGCGGCAACCGTCTGCGGACAGCAGAATCGCAATATGCGAGTCGATGTTATTCGCCACAACACAACACGTCGCATGCCAGCCATGCCGACCTGACAAATCATAGTGGGCAATGAATCAAATCACTGCCGTTGATTGAATACTGTAGATCAATGTTCGGTTTCGTTGCGCTGATCAGAACGCCCAGCGCTGCGCCTTCGATACCAGAAAGTCGCGGAAGACCTGGACACGCGCGACGGTCTTCAACTCCTCCGGGTAGACGAAGTAGGCGTCGAGCGCGATCGTCTCGCTCTCGCCGAACAGCTGCACCAGGCCGTGATTCTCCTCGACCAGGTAGTCGGGCAGCAGCGCGATGCCGATGCCGCGCTGGCAGGCGCGGATGATGCCGAGCACGTTGTTGATGACGAGATGTGGCGTGCGCGGGCCCTTGCCGTCGCGCGCGACCTCGACCAGCCAGCGCCGGTTCTGCAGCCAGGTCGGCACGTTGCCGCCGAGCAGCACGATGCGGTGCTCGTCGAGATCTTCCATGGTGCGCGGCGTGCCGAAGCGCTTGAGATATTCCGGCGATGCGTAGGCGTGCGACTTCACCGAGAACAGCTTGCGCTGGATCAGGTCGGGCTGGGTCGGCTGGCGCAGCCGAATCGCGACGTCGGCCTCGCGCATGGCGAGATCGAGCTCCTCGTCGGTCGTGAGCAGCGTGATGCGCACATCCGGATAGAGATCGAGGAACTCGCCGAGCCGCGGGGTGAGCCAGTGCACGCCGATGCCGACCGTGGTCGTCACCTTCAGCTCGCCGTTCGGCTTCTCGCGGCTGTCGGTCAGCTTGGCGCGCGCCGCCTCGAGCTTCATGAACACGTCGTGCGCGGTGCGATAGAGCAGCTCGCCCTGTTCGGTGAGGATCAGCCCGCGCGCATGGCGGTGGAACAGCGCGACCGCGAGCTCCTGCTCGAGCGCGCTGACCTGGCGCGACACCGCGGACTGCGACAGCCCGAGCTGCTCGCCGGCGTGGGTGAAACTGCCGGCCTCGGCGGCGGCGTGGAAGACTTTCAGCTTGTCCCAATCCATCCCGTTGGTCTTTCTTAAGCTTGCGCTCTCCGCGCTGGAGAGCGATCGTTACTCTGCCGCCATGCGCGGCTCGGCCTCGCCATGCGCGGCGAGGAAACGTTCGGCCTCGAGCGCGGCCATGCAGCCCTGGCCGGCGGCAGTCACCGCCTGCCGATAGATGTCGTCGGTGACGTCGCCGGCCGCGTACACGCCGGCAACCGACGTCGCCGTCGAGTGCGCGGTCTTGATGTAGCCGTTCGGCTTCATCTCCAGCTTGCCGACCACCAGCTCGGTCGCCGGCGAGTGGCCGATCGCGATGAACACGCCGTCGGTCGCGTGCTCGGTGATCTCTCCGGTCTTGGTGTTCTTCAGCTTGACGCCGGTGACCTTCTTGTGCGGCGTCTCGCTGCCGATCACCTCATGGATGGCCGAGTGCCACAGCACCGAGATCTTCGGATTGCGGAACAGGCGCTCCTGCAGGATGCGTTCGGCGCGGAACGCGTCGCGCCGGTGCACCACCGTGACCTTGTCGGCGAAGTTGGTGAGGAACAGCGCTTCCTCGACCGCGGTGTTGCCGCCGCCGATCACCATCACGTTCTTGCCGCGATAGAAGAATCCGTCGCAGGTCGCGCAGGCGGATACGCCGTGACCCTTGAAGTGCTGCTCGGAGGGGATCTCCAGCCAGCGCGCCTGCGCGCCGGTCGCGAGGATCAGCGCGTCGGCCATGTAGACGTCGCCCGATTCGCAGGTGAGGCGGAACGGCCGGCGCGACAGGTCGACGTCGTTGACGTGATCGGTGACGATCCTGGTGCCGACATGCTCGGCCTGTTTCTGCATCTGCTCCATCAGCCACGGGCCCTGGATCACGTCGGCGAAGCCCGGATAGTTCTCGACGTCGGTGGTGATGGTGAGCTGCCCACCCGGCTGGATGCCCTGGATCAGGATCGGATCGAGCATCGCGCGCGCGGCATAGATCGCCGCCGTGTAGCCGGCCGGACCGGAGCCAATGATCACGAGCTTTGCGTGGGTGGGCTTGCTGGACATCGGTTTCCTTTCCGGGGGCGCGCTCGCCGCCACGGGCCGCTGGGCCGGGCGCGGGGGGAGGGGTCCAAGGGCAGGGGATTTTGGCTGGCTCTAATTTAAGCTATCGGCCGAGCCATGCAAGATATGCAACCCTGAAGTCACAGCTCGGTGACGGTAGCCGAAAGCCGCACCCCGAGGTATGCCACGCAATAATGTTTCGCGGATGCCCCGGTTCGGGCTATGGATAGCCGCAACCCGCCGGGAATCCCTCGAAAATGCCCCTGGCCGGCCGATCGACGGAGCCAGACGTGCCCGCACGCCTCGACGCGGTGGACCGCAAAATTCTGAAAGAGCTGCAGGACAACGGCCGAATCACCAATGTGGAGTTGGCCCGGCGGGTCGGTATTTCCGCGCCGCCCTGCCTGCGGCGCGTGCGCGCGCTCGAGGAGGCCGGCTTCATCAGGGGCTACCGCGGCCTGCTCGACGAGAAGAAGCTCGGCTTCGAGGTCACCGTGTTCGCCATGGTGCACCTGTCCAGCCAGGCGGAGCACGATCTCTCCGAGTTCGAAGCTTTCGTACGCACGCAGCCGCTGGTCCGCGAGTGCTGGATGCTGTCGGGCGAGATCGATTTCGTTCTGAAATGCGTCGCACCGGACCTGAAGACATTCCAGGCCTTCGTGTCCGAGCTGACCGCCGCGCCGCACGTGCGCAACGTGAAGACGTCGCTCACGCTGCGCAATTCCAAGGACGCGCCGGTGGTGCCGATGGAGCTGTTGCGCGAGGCGTGAGCCGGGCTCTGTTTGGGCTTCCTACGGCTTTCCGGCCAAGAACACCTCGCCGAGCAGCGAGGAATTCGACCACGGCACCTGCTTGCTCTTCGTCGCGGAGACCACCTCGGCGCGCACGCGGGTGAGCATCTGCTGCACCTCGAGGCCGGGCGTAGCGACGTGGCGGACCAGCGCCGACGAGAACGGGCTGTTGGCGCCGTCGCCATCGAGCGCGACCTGGCCCGGGGCGGTGGCGAAGGCGATCAGGGTGCCGGCGCCGAGCGTGGCACCGGCGCCGAGCGCGGCCGGCGCGGCGAGGCCCGAGCGCACCTTGAGCGAGCGGCTGGTGCCGGGATCCGCCGCCATCTTCTGCGCCATCGGATTGTCGCGGCAGGCGTCGAGGATGATGATGTTGGTGCGGATCTGGTCGTCGAGCCCGGCGAGCAGCGTGTCGACGTCGGTCATGCCGGAGGCGAGATCGGTCACCGTATCGGCCTTGATGTCGACCGGAAGCAGGTAATTCTTGCCGTCGATCTGCATGCCGTGACCGGCATAGAACACCACGGCCGTGCGTGCGGTGACCGCGCCGCGCATGAAGTCGCGGAGGAGATTCTCCATTGCCGCACGGTCGAGATCGATGCCTTCCGATACCTCGAAGCCGATGTCGCGCAGGCTTTTCGCCACCATGCGCGCGTCGTTTGGCGGATTGGGCAGCGCGTGTACGGCCTTGTAGGCGCCGTTGCCGATGACGAGGGCGATGCGGCGGCCCGGCGCGCCGGCCGGCGCCTGCGGCAGCGCGGGCGGGCGGTCGAGACCCGCAAGCACGGCGAGCCGCGCTTTCGCGGCCTGCTGGCTCGCCTTGGCGCCGGCGTCCGACGCGGTCAGCGCCAGTGCGGCGTTGAAGTCGGCCTTGGCACGGTCGTAGTCGCCCTTCGTCTCATAGGCGAGCCCGCGCGTGAACTGCGCGTTGATGAGCAGGCTGTTCGGCGGCGTCATGGTCGGGATCGGCGCGCCGCTCTTCACCAGCCGGATTGCCTCGTCATCGTCGGCAATGGCGCGCTCGTAGTCACCCTTGGCCCGCCACAGCACGCTGCGATTGATGTAGGCCGACGGCATTTTCGAATTGGCGCGGATCGCCTCGTTCACGTCGGCAAGCGCGCCGTCGAGATCGCCCATCGCCTGTTTGGACGCGCCGCGGTTCTGGTACGAGAATGCCGCGTCTTTCGGGTCGAGCGTGATCGCCTGGTCGTAGTCGGCGATGGCGCGGGCATAGTCGCCTTTCGAGCGATAGGCGTTGCCGCGGTTGTGGAACAGAGTCGAATGGGGCGCGCCGGCCCGGATCGCGTCGTTGAAGTCGGCGATGGCGATGTCGTATTCGCCGCGGTCGTAATAGGCGGAGCCGCGCAGGTTGTAGGACGCCTGCGCGTTGGTCGACGCCGGGAGCGAGGCCGTCGCGTCTTCAATGACGCGGGCATAATCGCCTTTCCTGTTGTAGGCGATGGCGCGATAGTAATGCAGATTGCTGCGCGTGCCGGGCTGCATCTTGTCGATCGCGAGGAGCCGGGTGCAGGCGGCGATCGCCACGTCCGGAGCGACCTTCTCGGAAACGCAGGTCTCGGCCTCCTTGTTGAGCGCGGATTGCGAGGCCGCCGATGCCGAGCCGACGGGGCCGATGGCGGCCAGCACCGCCAAGCTCATTGCGGTAACCACGATGCGGCGCATGTCCCACGGCCCCTGGAAATGTCGATCAAGTTTAGTCGCGCTGCCTGACGATGCGGTTCAGGCCGCACTCATCAAGCGGCGATTTGACCGCGATCAATGGCGCAGTTCTGCGCCGGACTAAGGTGACTTGGCGTCAATCCCCGAGGCAAGAGGCTCCCATGACTTATGCCACGTTGCTGGTGCACCTGGACGTGGACCATCCGAATGAGACGCGTCTGACGATCGCGGGCGAGCCGCTGAGCAGTTCAATGCCAGGGTGATCGGCATCGCGGCCTGCGAGATGTCGCCGTCTCCGTATTTTGCCGAAGGCGCGACAGCCGCTGAGCTGATCGAGAAGGATCGCGCTCACCTGCGTAAGCGGATGGACGTGTTGCAGGCTGCCTTCCGTGCGGCGCTCAAGGGGCGGGCGCGCGAGCTCGCCTGGCGGAGCGACATCGCGCTCCCGACCGATTACGTGGTCCAGGCGGCGCATGCCGCCGATCTGATCATCGCTGGCGCCAATCGCAACGGCGCCTTGCTGGACCCGGTGCTGCGGCTCGACCCGAGCGAGCTGGTGATCCGCGCCGGCCGGCCGGTGTTCGTGGTACCGCCGCAGACGGAGCATCTCGCGCTCCGACGCGTCATGGTGGCCTGGAAAGACACGCGTGAGGCGCGGCGCGCGGTTGTCGATGCGCTGCCGCTGCTCGCCAAGGCAAAGGACGTGCTCGTCGTCGAGCAGGTCGAGCAGGACGAGGATCGTGCCGCCGCGCGCGGTCGGATCGACGAGCTGGTCGCCTGGCTCGGACACCATGGCATCAGCGCTACGGCACGGGTGCCGACACCGAGCCGCGACGTCGTGCCCAAGCTCGAGGCGGTTGCCGACGAGCTCGGCATCGATCTGGTGGTCGCCGGCGCCTATGGCCACACGCGCTTCCGCGAATGGGTGCTCGGCGGGGTGACCCGCGATCTGGTCAACCGCTCGAAGCGCTGCAGCTTGCTGGCGCATTAACGCTTTCGTTCGCGCAGCTCGCGCACCAGGCTCGCGCGCAGGGCGCGCATCAGCACGTCGGCGCGATCCGGCAGCGTGCGCGCGGCGAGCCGCACGAAGCCGATGGTGCGGCGCAGCCGCGGCTCGGTGAGCGGCCGCATCGCCAGCCCGCGGCCCTTGAACATCGAGAAGGTGAGGGCGGGTAGCGCCGTAACGCCGAGCCCTGCCTCGACCAGGGCCACCGCCGACGGGATCTGCTCGACCTGATAGCTCGGCGCGAGCGCGATCTCCGCATGCACGAAGGCGGCGTCGGTCAGGCGGCGCACCGACGAGATGCCGGTCATGCCCACGAAAGCATGGCCCTGCAGGTCGCGCCAGCGAACCTGCCGGCGCCGCGCCAGCGGATCGTCGGCGCGACAGACCAGATGGGCGACGTCCGACGCGATCGCCTCGAACACGAGACCGTCCTGCGCCGGTGGCTCGATGGTGATGGCGAAGTCGGCGATACCTTCGGTCACCAGCGCCAGCGTGCGCTCGTGCTGGACGTCATGGATCACCACATCGATGGCCGGATGCTCGCGCCGAAATTCGCCGAGCGCCGCCGGCAGCGCCGCGCAGGCGACCGACGGCAGCGCCGCGACAGTGATCCGGCCTTGCCCCTCGCGCACGGCGAGGCGCTCGAGCGCGCGCTTGAAGTCGCGCACCACCTCGCGGGCGACCGCCACCACGCGGCGGCCGTCCTCGGTGAGCCGGACCGAGCGCGTGGTGCGCTCGAACAGGCGTTGGCCGAGCTCGCGTTCGATGCGGCGGATCGACTCGCTGAGCGACGGCTGGGAGATGCTCAGCCGCTGGGCGGCGGCGCTGAAGCTCTCCGCATCTGCCGCGGCGATCAGGATCTCGAACTGCCGGTGCGTGAGATTCATCGGTCAAGCCTATGTATTCATCGGATATCATTATTTGACACTATGAATGGCGGTCAATAGCGTCGCCCCAAACGGGAGGACGTTTCGTGGCGGACCGCATGGCGACGCGCGTCGCGATCGGGGGAGCGGCAGGGTTCGCCGGCGACCGCACGGACGCCGCCGGTCCGCTGGTCAAGGCCCTGGCGCAGTTCGCCGGGCCGCGCTTCCTCATGTTCGAGACCCTGGCCGAACGTACGCTCGCCCTGTCGCAGCTCGAGCGCCGCCGCGACCCGCAGACGGGGTTCAATCCCGCGCTCGACCGCTTCGTCGGTCCGGTGCTGGCCACCTGCCTGCGCGAGAGGATCAGGATCATCGGCAATTTCGGCGCCGCCAATCCGCGGGCCGCGGCGGCGCGCATTCTCGCGCTGGCGCAAGTGCAGGGCCTTCCCGTGCCGCGCATCGCAGTGGTGGAAGGCGACGATCTCGCCGGCGTTCTGTCGGCGCAGCAGCTCGCCGCCCGCGAGACCGGTGGCGCCATTTTGCACGACGCGTCCGAGATCATCGCGGCCAATGTCTATCTTGGCGCCGGCGAGATCGCGCAGGCGCTGAACGAGGGCGCGGATATCGTCGTGACGGGGCGGGTGGCGGATTCGGCGCTGGCGCTCGGTCCGCTGATGCACGCATTCGGCTGGCGCGCCGACGATTGGGACCGCCTCGCTGCCGGGACGCTCGCCGGCCATCTGCTCGAATGCGGCAGCCAGGTCACCGGCGGCTATTTCGCCGATCCGCCCTACAAGGCGGTGCCGGAGATGGCCGAGCTCGGCTATCCGATCGCCGAGATCGAGGCAGGCGGCGGCATGGTGATCACCAAGCCGGCCGGCACCGGCGGGCGCGTCGACCGGGCGACCGTGATCGAGCAGCTGCTCTACGAGATCCATGATCCGGCGGCCTACCTCGCGCCCGACGTCGTGCTCGACGTCACCGACGTCGCCGTGGAAGAGATCGGTCCCGACCGCGTCCGCGTGACCGGCGCGCGCGGCCGGCCGGCGCCGCCGACCCTCAAGGCGACCGTCTGCGTCGATGGCGGCGTGCTCGGCGAGGCCGAGATCTCCTATGCAGGCGCGAACGCCGCCGCGCGGGCGCGGCTTGCCGCAGCAACCATCCAGGAGCGGATGCGCAGCCGCGCGCCGGATCTGGTCGTGCGCACCGATGCGATCGGTGTCGTGAGCGTGCTCGGCAGCAATGCCAGTGCGCCGGACTGGCCGGCTGAGGCGCGCGACGTTCGGCTGCGCTTCGCCGCGCAGTCACATGACAGCGTTGCGGTCGAGCGTCTGCTCGACGAGGTGGAGGCGCTCTACTGCGCCGGGCCGGCGGGTGGCTCCGGCGTGCGGCGGCGGCTCACCCCGCGGCTCGCCAGCGCGTCGTGCCTGATCGAGCGGACATTCGTGTCGCCGCGCGTCACCATGCTCGAGCATGATCCCGAAAAGTGGGTGCCGGTTTTCGGGAAAAGATCATGCTCCAACAAAGCGGGAGGCGGCGCATGAGCGGGCGCACCGTGAGGCTCTATGAGATCGCCAATGCGCGCTCGGGCGACAAGGGCAACCGGCTCAACATCGCCCTGGTGTGCCGCGACCCCGCACATTACGCGGCGATCGCGCGGCAAGTGACGGCAGAGCGCGTGGCTGCGGCGTTTGCCGGACGTAAGCCCTCGCGCGTCGTCCGCTACGATCTGCCAAAACTCGCCGCGTTCAATTTCGTGCTCGATGACGTGCTCGAAGGCGGGGTCAATGCGAGCCTCGGCCTCGACGGCCACGGCAAGTCGCTGTCCTACGTATTGCTGGATATTCCGGTCGAGATCGTGAACGAGCCGCGCGCCGCCGTCGTGGGCGCCGTTCACGCAACATGAGAAACCAGGAGGAAACTTCCATGAAGTTCGTCATTCGGCTGCTGATCGCAGCGCTCATTGGCGGCACGTCCGTCGTCGCAACCGCCCGGGCGCAGCACCGCTACCCGACGCAGAGCGTCAAGTTCGTCGTGCCGTTCGCGGCGGGCAGCGCGACCGACACGCTGGCGCGCGTGCTCGGCAATCGCATGGCGGCGGGGCTCGGCCAGTCGGTGGTGGTGGAGAACCTCGCCGGCGGCTCGGGCGTCATCGCCGCACAGGCGGTCGTTCGCGCGGCGGCGGACGGCCACACCGTGCTGATCTCCACCAACACGACACACGCCGCCAACCAGAGCCTGCTCAAGAAGATCCCTTACGATCCGATCGCTGACTTCGAGCCGGTCAGCAAGCTCGGCGCCATCCCGCTCGCGCTGGTCGCGCATCCGTCGGTGCCGGCCGACGACGTCAAGCAGCTGATCGCCTACGCCAAGGCCAACCCCGGCAAGCTCACGTTCGGCAGCGGCTCGAGCTCGTCGCGCATCGCCGGCGAGCTGTTGAAGTCGATGGCGGGCATCGATCTCCTGCACGTGCCCTACAAGAGCAATCCGCAGGTGGTGACCGACCTGCTCGGCGGGCAGATCGCGCTGTTCTTCGGCGACATCTCGACCTCGCTGCCGCCGGTGCGCGCGGGCAAGCTCAAGGGCTTCGCGGTGTCGAGTGCGCAGCGCTCGCCGCTCGCGCCGGAGCTGCCGAGCCTGAGCGAGGCGGGCGTGCCGGGCTACGAGCTGACCGCGTGGTTCGGGGCGTGGGTGCCGGCCAAGACGCCGGCGCCGGTGGTGGCGAAGCTCAATGCCGCGCTCCGCGACGCGCTCGCCGACAAGGAGATCGCCAGCAAGCTGCTCACGGCCGGCATCGAGGTCGAGGCGAGCTCGCCGGACCAGCTCAAGGCGTTCGTGATCTCGGAAACGAAGAAGTGGGCGAAGATCGTCGCCGACGCCGGCATTCAGCCTGAATAGCTAAAGCTCGAGTGTGGCGGGCACCTCAGCCCGGTACCCGCCCTTCCGTGCTTGGTGAATGAGGAGGCTCACCGCCACTCGACCTTGACGACCTCGTAGGCCTTGGCGCCGCCGGGCGTGTTGACCTCGACCGAGTCGCCCTTCTTCTTGTTGACGAGAGCGCGCGCGAGCGGCGAGGTGATCGAGATGCGGCCCTTCTTGGCGTCCGCCTCGGGCTCGCCGACGAGCTGCCAGACCTGTTTCTTGTCGGTGTCCTCATCGACCAGCGTCACGGTCGCGCCGAACTTGATGGTGTCACCCGACAGTTTCGAGACGTCGATAACCTCCGCGCGCGCGAGCTTGTCCTCAAGCTCGGCAATGCGGCCCTCGTTGAGCGACTGCTGCTCCTTCGCCGCGTGGTACTCGGCATTCTCGGACAGATCGCCGTGCGTGCGCGCATCGGTGATCTGCTGGATGATGCGCGGGCGCTCCACCTGCTGGCAGTGCTTCAATTCTGTTTCGAGTGCGGCGTACCCCGCCGCCGTCATTGGTAGCTTTTCCATCGTTCCTTGGTCCTCCGGCAGAGCAAAAAAACCCCGACCGCGGTCCTAGCGGGAGCCGCGATCGCGGAATCGTTTGCCCAACTCGTACCGCCCGGGCGGCCGGGTCCCGTTCCCCGAAACTTCAGGTCCCGCTGCCGAAATAGCTTTGCAACGCGCGTACCTCGAGGTCTCCCGCGAGATAGGCCTTGATGCCCTGCGCCGCCGCGACGGCTCCGGAAAGAGTGGTGTAGTACGGGACTTTATGCAAGAGGGCGGCGCGGCGCAGGGAACGGCTGTCGGCGAGGGCGGTGGCCCCCTCCGTGGTGTTGAAAACCAGAGCAACTTCCCCGTTTTTGATGGCATCGACGATGTGGGGGCGGCCTTCCAGGACCTTGTTGATCTTCTGGGCCGGAATGCCGTTCTCCTGGAGGTAACGCTGGGTTCCCCCAGTGGCGATGACCTTGAAACCGAGGTCGCCCAGCAGCCGCATGGCCTCGAGGATTCTCGGCTTGTCGGCGTCCCGGACCGAGACGAACACGGTCCCGGACCGGGGCAGCCTGGAACCGCCGCCGAGCTGGCTCTTGGCGAAGGCGATCTCGAACGAGCGGTCGATGCCCATGACCTCGCCGGTCGAGCGCATTTCCGGACCGAGCACCGTGTCGACCCCGGGGAAGCGGGCGAACGGAAACACCGCCTCCTTGACCCCGACATGGTCCGGCCGCGGCGGGGTGAGCTTGAAGCTCGCGAGCGATTCGCCGGCCATGACGCGGGCGGCGATCTTGGCGACCGGAATGCCGATCACCTTGGCGACGAATGGCACGGTTCGCGAGGCGCGGGGATTCACTTCCAGCACGTAGATGTCGCCGTTCTTGATTGCATATTGCACGTTCATCAGCCCGCCGACCTTGAGCGCGAGCGCCAGCGCGCGCGTCTGCCGTTCAAGCTCCGCGAGGGTCTCGGCCGACAGCGAATGCGGTGGCAATGCGCAGGCCGAGTCGCCTGAGTGAATGCCCGCCTCCTCGATATGTTCCATGATGCCGGCAATGAACGTGTCCTTGCCGTCGGCGAGGCAGTCGACGTCGACCTCGGTTGCGTCGGAAAGATAACGGTCGATCAGGAGGGGCCGCTTGTCCGACACGGCGAGCTCGGAGGGCCGGTCGAGGTCCGACGCGAGCCGCACGACGTAGCGGTCGAGCTGCGGGGAGTCGTGCACGATCTCCATGGCGCGACCGCCGAGCACATAGGACGGCCGGATCACGATCGGATAGCCGATCGCGTCGGCGATCTTGTGCGCCTGGTCAGGGCTTGTCGCGATGCCGCTTTCGGGCTGCTTGAGCTTGAGCTGGCGGATCAGCTTGTTGAAGCGGTCGCGGTCCTCGGCGAGGTCGATCGCGTCGGGCGAGGTGCCGAGGATCGGCACGTCGGCCTTCTCCAGTGCCTCGGCGAGCTTGAGCGGCGTCTGCCCGCCGAACTGCACGATCACGCCATGCAGCGTGCCGGTCGAGCGTTCGGTATCGATGATCTCGAGCACGTCCTCGGCGGTCAGCGGCTCGAAGTAGAGGCGATCCGACGTGTCGTAGTCGGTCGACACGGTCTCCGGATTGCAGTTGACCATGATGGTCTCGTAGCCCGCCTCGTCGAGCGCAAAGCACGCATGGCAGCAGCAATAGTCGAACTCGATGCCCTGGCCGATGCGGTTCGGTCCGCCGCCGAGGATGATGACCTTCTTCTTGTCGGACGGCGCCGCTTCGTCGGCGACCTTGCCGGCGAACGGCGGCTCGTAGGTCGAGTACATGTAGGCGGTCGGCGAGGCGAACTCGGCAGCGCAGGTGTCGATGCGCTTGAACACCGGCCGCACCCCGAGCGCGTGGCGATGCCTGGTCACGGCTTCGGTCGGCTGGCCGGTCAGGCGCGCGAGGCGCGCGTCCGAGAATCCGATGGATTTCAGCCGCCGCAGCATGGCGGGCGTCGTCGGCAGGCCTTTCTTGCGGATATCGGCCTCGGTATCGACGATGCTGCGGATCTCGGTCAGGAACCACGGATCGATCTTGCACGAGGCGTGGATGTCGGCGTCGGAGAAGCCGAGCCGCATCGCCTGCGCGACCTTGAGGATGCGGTCGGGCGTCGGCGTGCCGAGCGCGGCGCGCACCGCGTTCTTGTCGTCGCCCTGGCCGATGCCTTCGATCGTGATCTCGTCGAGCCCGTTCAGCCCGGTCTCGAGCGAGCGCAGCGCCTTCTGCAGCGACTCCTGGAACGTGCGGCCGATCGCCATCGCTTCGCCGACCGACTTCATCGACGTGGTCAAGGTCGGCTCGGCGCCGGGGAATTTCTCGAACGCGAAGCGCGGGATTTTCGTGACCACGTAGTCGATGGTCGGCTCGAACGACGCCGGCGTCGCGCCGCCGGTGATGTCGTTGGCGATCTCGTCGAGCGTGTAGCCGACCGCGAGCTTGGCGGCGACCTTGGCGATCGGGAAGCCGGTCGCCTTGGAGGCGAGCGCGGACGAGCGCGACACGCGCGGGTTCATCTCGATGATCACCAGGCGTCCGTCGGCCGGATTGACGGCGAACTGCACGTTCGAGCCGCCGGTCTCGACGCCGATCTCGCGCAGCACCGCGATCGAGGCGTCGCGCATGATCTGGTATTCCTTGTCGGTGAGCGTCAGCGCCGGCGCGATGGTGATCGAGTCGCCGGTATGCACGCCCATCGGATCGAGGTTCTCGATCGAGCAGATGATGATGCAGTTGTCGCGCCTGTCGCGCACCACCTCCATCTCGAATTCCTTCCAGCCGAGCACGCTCTCCTCGATCAGCACCTCGGTGGTCGGCGACGCGTCGAGCCCGCGCTCGACGATCTCGATGAACTCCGCTTTGTTGTAGGCGATGCCGCCGCCGGTGCCGGCAAGCGTGAACGACGGACGGATGATGGCGGGGAGGCCGATGTCCTCGAGCGCCTCGAGCGCCTCGACCAGCCCCTTGGCGATGTAGCGCCGCTTGCGGTCGGCGTCGCCCGCGGCCCAGCTACGCGTGAAGGCATCGAGCGCCTGCGTCTCCTCGGCTTCGGCCAGGCCGCGCGCCTTGATCCTCGCGACCTCCGCCGACTGCTGGTCGCGGTCGTGCTTCTTCAGGTCGGAGGCGTTGGCGAGCGACGACTTCGGCGTCTCGAGCCCGATCTTGCGCATCGCCTCGCGGAACAGCTCGCGGTCCTCGGCCTTGTCGATCGCTTCGGCGTTGGCGCCGATCATCTTGACGCCGAACTTCTCGAGCACGCCCATGCGATTGAGCGACAGCGCCGTGTTGAGCGCGGTCTGCCCGCCCATGGTGGGGAGCAGTGCGTCGGGCCGCTCCTTCTCGATGATCTTGGCGACGATGTCCGGCGTGATCGGCTCGACATAGGTGGCGTCGGCCATGTCCGGGTCGGTCATGATCGTCGCCGGATTGGAGTTCACCAGGACGACCCGGTAGCCCTCTTCCTTGAGCGCCTTGCAGGCCTGGGTCCCGGAATAATCGAACTCGCACGCCTGGCCGATCACGATGGGGCCGGCGCCGATGATCAGGATCGAGGAAATGTCGGTCCGTTTTGGCATTAACACCTTGAAATTGGGCACAAAAAAAGAACGCGATGCTGCGCGTCCTTAAGCCCCGCTACGGAGTTTCGCCCCGCGCGGGCGCTGTTTAGACCAGATTCTGCAGCGCGGCAACGGCGGGCTGTGGACCGTAAGGCCGGTTCCGGGATCCGTAGGGCGCAATAGCGAAGCGTATTGCGCCGGGGCAGGTTCGGCGGCGGAATACGCTGCGCTATTCCGCCTACTGGGCCAACACGACGTCGGTGATCAGCGAGGACTCGTCGAACGGGACCTGCTTGCCGCCGGTCGCCTGGATCACCTCGGTGCGCACCCGCTTCATCACCGCGCCGATCTCGAGCCCGGGCGTGCCGACATGTTTGAGCAGGGCCGTGGTGAAAGGGCTGTTGCGACCGGTCCCGTCAAAGGCGACGTTATGCGGCTTGGTGGCGAAGGCGGTGAGCGTGCCGACCGAGTTCTGGATCGGCGCGAGGCCTTTCGGCTGCGCAAGGCCTGGGGCGTTGCCGAGCGGGTTGTCGCGGCAGGCGTCGAGGAAGATCAGGTTGACGCGCTGATCGGCCTCCATCCTCGAGACCACCTGGGCGACGCCGACGGTGGCGGTCCTGAAATCGGCGGCGCTCGTGAACCGCGCGTCGACCGGGACGAGCTGGTTTTCGCCGCCGACCTGCACGCCGTGGCCGGCGTAGAAGAACACCGCGACGCTCGCCTTGTCGAGCTTGCGGGTGAACTCCTGGATCTTCTGCTCCATGCCCCGCTTGTCGAGGTTGCGGCCCTCGATGACGTCGAAGCCGAGCTTGCGCAGCACATTGGCGAAGTCGGTCGCATCGTTGACCGGGTTCGCGAGCTTTCCGCTGTACTGGTAATCGGAGTTTCCGATCACCAGCGCGACGCGGATTTTCGGCCCGCCGGCAGAGGCGAGCTCCTGCTCCAGCCGGCGGATCGCCTTTGCCGCACTCTGGTCGGTCGGCTCGATGCGCAGCAGCGAGCGCCAGTCGGCGATCGCGCGGTCGTACTCGTGCTTGTTCTCGTAGGACGCGGCGCGGTTCGCGTAGGCGGCCGGGTTGTTCGGATTGATCCGGATCGCCTGGTTGAGATCCGTGAGCGCACGATCGAACTGCTTGGCGGCGTTGTAGGCGCGGCCGCGATTCGCGTAGGCCGGCGCATAGGCAGGGTCGATGCGGATCGCCTCGGTGAAGTCGGCGATCGCGCTGTCGTATTCGCGCTTGCTGTGCAGCGCGAGCCCGCGCGTGTTGAGCGCGCCGACGGCTCTGGGCTCGAGCTTCAGCGACTCGTTGATGTCCGCCAAGGCCTGATCGAGGTCGCCGTTGTTGCGATACGCCTGCGCGCGGTCGGCATAGGCGCGCGCGTTGGCAGGATCGATCTTCAGCGCCGCATTGAACTCCGCGATCGCCCGGGAATAATCCTTCCTCTCGCCGAACAGGTCGCCGCGCCCGATCAGGGCGCCCACTGAATTGGCATCGATCTTGAGCGCCGCGTCGAAGGCGGCGAGCGCACGATCGTACTCGCGCATCTCCTTGAGGACGAAGCCGAGCTGGGTGTGACCGCCCACGTAGTTCGGATCGATCCGGATCGCCTCCTGCGCGTCGGCGAGGGCGCGGTCGAGCGCACGCTTGCGCACGAAGGCGCGCGCGCGGTTGGCGTAGGCGAGGGCGTATTTCGGATCGAGCCGGACCGCCTCGTCGAAGTCTGTGATGGCGTTGTCGGGCTTGTTCTGGTCCAGGAACAGCAGGCCGCGGGCGTTGTATGCGCTCGCGACCTCGGGGCTGAGCCGGATCGCTTCGTTGAAGTCGGCGAACGCGCGGGCTTGATCGTTCTTGCGCGCGTAGGCGCGGCCGCGCTCGTAGAAGGCGGCGGCATATCTCGGACTGATCCGCAGCGCCTGATCCTGCTCGCGGATGGCGAGGTCAAATTCCTTGGCATCGTAGTAGAGGATGCCCCGCGCCCGGTAGGCGTTGGCATGATTGGGATCGGCCTTGATCGCCTCGCCCAGATCGGCGAGCGCCCGCTCGCGATCGCGCTTGCGCTGCAACACGAACGCGCGCGAGACGTGGAGGCGGGCAAGGTCGGTTCCGCCAAACTGGCGGCTGCCGATGGCCGCGGAACAGGCGGCAAGCCGGGCGTCGGCCTCGGCTTTGGTGTCGTTGCACAGGGTGGCGTCGTCGGCAGCCGCGGCGGACAGACCGAGCACCGCAAACAGCAGCGGAACGGCACACACGGTCGAGCGACGCATGGTCACCCCCAAAAGGCGCATCCGATTGTGCGTATTGCTTGGTCGCCCTGCATTTTACGCCGGTTCAAGCTGCCCGCGCGCCGGTATCTTTTTCAGTCTACCTGCAACAGCCGCGGCAGCCACACGGAAATCACCGCCGGCACGCCGGCGCGGATCCTGGCGAGGCCGCGCTGCAGCGCCGGCGCGATCTCGGCCGGATCGGTGACGTTCTCGCCATAGGCGCCGGCCGCCTCGGCCTCCTTGGCGAAATCGATCGGTGGATCGAAATAGCCGCCGTCGAAATCGGCCTTGGCGGCGTAGCTGTCGTCGCGGCCGTAGACGCTGGCGATGCGCAGCACGCCGGTCGAGTAGCTGCGGTTCTGGTAGACCACGGCCATGAACGGCGCCTTGTAATGCGCCGCCGACCACAGCGCATGGATCGGCGTGCCGAACATGTAGAAGCCGTCGCCGCTGATCGCGATCACGTCGCGGTCCGGCGCCGCGAGCTTGGCGCCGAACGCGGCACCGGGCGACCAGCCGCCGCTCGAGCCCGGATTGTAGAAGTACGAGCCTGGCCGCGCGCAGCGGAGATAGTCGTGCACCTGGTTGGCGGCGATCGTCTCGTCGAAAACGATGCAATTGTCGTCGATCATCTGGCCGATCTGATACGACAGCCATTTCGGATCGATCGGTGTTTTGGTTGCGCGCGAGCATGCGTCGTCGGTGAGCGCGCGCCGGCGTCGGCTCGACGCCTCGCCGAACCGCGCCGCCCGCGCCGCGAAGCGTTGCATGTCGTCAGGCGACACGAGGCGGCGGACCTCCACTTCCGTCGCCTCGATGGTGAGGAGCGAGTCGGCGGTCAATCGCAAATCGGCGGTGAACTCCATGGTGGGGACGCGGCGCTTCACCGGATCGACGTCGACGATCGCCACATAGGCATCGTCCGGCGGCGCGGCGGGCCCCGGCATCCACGGCACGTCGACATCGAGTGCGAGCACGAGGTCGGCGTCCTTGAGGTTCGCCGCGCCCAGATAGAGCGGATGATTGAGCGGAAACGACAGGTATCCGTAGGGCGTGGTGTTGGCGACCGGCAGGCCGAGCATTTCGGCGAGCCGTACCAGCGCCGGCACCGTCGCGGGATTGCGGCCGGAGCGCCCCACCACGACGAACGGGTTCTCGGCCCTGACCAGCCGTGCCGCAAGCTCGCGCACGCCGGCCGGATCGGGCGCCGCAGGTCGCGGCAGGCCGAGCTGCGCCAGCGTCGGAAATGTCGCGCCGTTGACGCGCGTCAGCGACACTTCGCGCGGCAGGCTGAGATAGACCGGACCGCACGGCTCGCTGCGCGCGACCTGCAGCGCGCGCGAGACGATCAGGCCGGGATTGTCCTGGTGCTCGAGCTTGTGATCCCACTTGGTGTATTGGCGCACGATGCCGTTCTGATCGAACGTCTGCTGCAGCCAGATGTGTCCGCCGCCGTCGCGCGCGCCGCGCATGCTGCCCGGATGGCTGACCGGCGGCACGCCGGCGGTGATCATCACCGGCAGGCCGCTGTGCCAGGCGGTGTGGACCGCGCCGCCATAATGCTGGGTACCGCAGTCGACATGCGCAGCGGTGACGGCGGGCTTGCCGCTGACCGCCGCATAGCCGAGCGCGGCGTTGAGGCTCGCGTGCTCGTGCGTCACGGTGATGAGCTTCGGCGCCTTGCGCCCGTGCGCGCGCAGCTTCGCAATCGCTTCCTGGTAGAAGCCGATCTCCGAGCCGGATGTGAAGAACACGTAGTCGACGTCGGCGGCGACCATCGCCGCGACGATGGCATCGCCATTGTCGGCGGCCGGCACCTCGATCCAGGCCCGGCTCTCATTGCGCAGATTGGCGACGTGGTTCATCGGCGTTTCCCAAAGGTCTTTGCGGCGTGTGCGTTGCGCGAGTTTGACGCATTCTTTCGCTGCGCGATACCGTAGCGCCCAAGCACAGTGCCCGGTCAACGGGCCCAAGAAATCAGGGAGGATGACATGCCGGTCGCGCGCGCGTGGATTCTCATTGCCGTGGCGTTGGCGTATCCCGTTCCGTGCTTCGCGCAGACGCAGTCGACGCGCCCGATCACCCTGGTCGTGCCGATCGCGGCGGGCGGCGGCATGGACACGCTCGGCCGCTTCATGGCCGAGCGCCTGCAGGAGCGGCTGCATCAGACCGTGCTGGTCGAGAACCGCGTCGGCGCCGGCGGCGTAGTCGGCGCGGACTCGGTGGCGCGCGCCGTCCCCGACGGTCACACGCTGCTGTTGATGGACGTGTCGACCGTGCTGCACAAGTGGTTGCACCGCAGTGTGCCGTTCGATGTGACGCAGGATTTCGCGCCGGTCGCCATGGTGGCGACCACGCCGCTGATGCTGTTCGCACAGACGTCGTTTCCGGCCTCGGACGCGAAGGAGCTGATCGCCTATGCCAGGGCCAATCCCGGCAAGCTGTCGGCCGGCACGCCGGGCGCCGGGACGCCGCACCACCTCGCCGCGCTGATGCTCAATGCCGCCGCGAAGATCGACATCACCCACGTGCCGTATCGCGGCAGCGCGCCCTCGCTCAACGACCTGCTGAGCGGGCAGATCCCGCTGATCTGGGCGACGCCGGTCGCGGTCATGCCGCATGTCGAGGCCGGCAAGGTCAAGGCGCTCGCGACCGCGTCGCGCCAGCGCAATGCGCTGTTTCCGCAGACGCCGACCGTCGCCGAGAACGCGCTGCCGGGTTTCAACGTCGACATCTGGTTCGGCATCGCCGCGCCGGCGAAGCTGCCGGCGGAGATGAGTGAGCGCCTGGCACGCACGCTGCGCGAGATCACCATGCTCGAGGACGTGCAGCATCGGCTGAAGACGCTCGGCTACGAGCTCGATTACCGCGCCGGCGACGGCTTTCGCGACGTGGTCGCGAGGGATCACGAGCGCTACGGCGCGGTGATCCGCGAGGCCGGCATTCAGCCGAACTGAATGGTGCGGGAATCAAAACGGGACGGATGCACGCATCCGTCCCGTCGAAAACTTGGAGGCCCGACTTGGATTCGAACCAAGCTGTGAGGCCTTGCACAGCCTCTGCGTCTCCTCTCCGCCACCGGGCCAATGGCGAATGATTACATGTGTCACGGTTTCGTGACCATTACCTTCATTCGTCGGCTTTTTTTAAGCTTAATGAATTTCACGCGCGCATTTACCAAGGTCATACCGGCCGCGCGCGAAACGTCATGCGGGCCGGATTGTGCTCCAAGTTGCGCGCGAGCCGTTCGGCGGTGAAGCCGGCCGCCTGGAGGATGCCGAGGAATTCCGCCTCGCCGTAATGCGCCTTGGCGAGCGTGGCGCTCAGCTGCCGGTAAGAGGAGAGCGCGGTCCGCGTGAGACCGACCAGCGCGGCGAGCAGGAAGCCGTGCGCCGCCGCATAGCGGATCAGCGCGGCTGCGTCACTGACGACGCCGACATGGGGCGGGATCACGTCGGCGACGATCAGCACGCCGCCCGGCGCGAGCAGGCGCCGCCACAGCGCGAGCAGGGCGGTGAGTGTGTCGCGCGTGAGATACTGCACCACCGAGTTGGCGACGATCAGCTCGAGCGAGCGGTCGGGCATCTGCTCGACTTCCTCCGGCGCGACCACCCGGATGTTCGCGGTCGCGCCGAACCGTGCGGACAGGAGCGCGCGCACGCTCGGCGCCGCGTCGCAGAGGAAGACCCGCGCGGCAACCTTCGCCACCAGGTCCGCGTGGGTCGCCTCGCCGCAGCCGTAGTCGAGCACGCGCGCATGCGGTGCCGGCACGAAGGCGGCGATCTGCTTGCCGATGTCGCGGTAGTGGACATCTTTGTGGCGCGCGTTGACGTAGATCGAATGCGGGGAGTCGTAGAACTCGATCCAGTCACGCATCGCCAAGTTGCCTCTCGCATGAGCATGATCCCGAAAAGTGGATACCGGTTTTCGGAAAAAGATCATGCTCCAACAAAGAGGAGCGGCAACTACAGGTAATCAGGCGCGATGTAAACGTAGTGAAGAATTACGGACGCCACAGCCGCATCAGCGGGCCGGCTTTGCCGTAGACCGGATCGGTCGCCGGCAGCGGCACGTTCGGGATCGCCTGCAGCGCCTTGGCGTGCTCCGCCTTGCTGCCGCGGCAGAGGTCATACTTGCCGTTCGGCGGATAGGCGCCGATCACCATCAGGTCGCTGCTGACATTCAGGCCCTGGTGACCCGTGCCGGCGGGCAGGACCAGCACGTCGCCGGCTTCGACCACGAGCTCCTGGCCGAACTTGCCGCCGAACCGCACCCGCGCCCGGCCGCGCGCGATGCCCATCGCTTCGTGGATGGTCGAATGATAGTGCGGATAGGCGTAGATGCCGTTGCGCCACATGTCGCCCCAGCCGTTATGCGCGAACAGCGCCTCGACCACGTTCTCGGGGTTCGGATTGCCTTTGAGGTCGGCGCCGCCCCGATAGATCAGGAACGGCAGCTTCGGATTGTTGGGGATCGACCCGTCATCCGGGAACATGAAGGTGTGCGGTTCGATCAGCTTGGTGGCGACATGCATTGGCCTGATCCCAAATGGGGAGGAGAGCCTCGGACGGTGGTTTCCGCACGGATACTGCTAACGAAATTTTAACAGCGCCTTAACTGCGGACGCCTTGCCGCGTCAGCGCGGGGAACATTGCGTGCGGTTTTGGAAATCCTGTGTCGCCAATGTGGCGCTCCACAGACCACGCACGTGAAAATGCGTGGGTCGTAGGGCGGATTAGCCACAAGGGCGTTTACGCCCGTCTTCGACGGGCTGTGGGGCTATGGCGTAATCCGCCAGCTGCGGTGCCGCGGCGCAATACGCTGCGCTATTGCGCCCTACACTGCCCGTTTCTGCATCAGCGCCACGAAGCGCTCGAACAGATAGCGGCTGTCGCGCGGGCCGGGCGACGCCTCGGGGTGGTACTGGACCGAGAACACCGGCTTGTCTTTCAGGGCGATGCCGCAATTCGAGCCGTCGAACAGCGAGACGTGCGTCTCCTCGGCGTTCGCGGGCAGGGTGTCGCGGTCGACCGCGAAGCCGTGGTTCATCGAGGTGATCTCCACCTTGCCGGTGGTGAGGTCCTTCACCGGATGGTTCGCGCCGTGGTGACCCTGGTGCATCTTCATCGTCTTGGCGCCGACCGCGAGGCCGAGCATCTGGTGGCCGAGGCAGATCCCGAACGTCGGGACGCCGGAGTCGATCACCTTGCGGATGGTCGGCACCGCGTATTCGCCGGTCGCCGCCGGGTCGCCCGGACCATTGGAGAGGAACACGCCGTCCGGCTTGAGCGCAAAGATGTCCTCGGCCGAGGTGGTCGCCGGCACGACCGTGATCTTGCAGCCGGTCGCCGCCAGGAGCCGCAGGATGTTGCGCTTGATGCCGTAGTCGAGCGCGACCACGTGATACTTGCCGTTTGCGGCGCGGTCATAGCCCTTGCCCCATTCCCACGGGGTCTCGTCCCAGGTGAAGCGCTGCGCGCTCGTCACCATCGGCACCAGGTCCATGCCGACCAGGCCCGGCCACTCGCGCGCCTCTTTCTTGAGCGCGTCGAGATCGAACTTGCCGTCCGGCGCGTGGGCGATCACGGCGTTGGGCATGCCCTTCTCGCGGATAAGCGAGGTCAGCGCCCGGGTGTCGATGCCCGAGAGGCCGATGATGCCGCGGCTCTTGAGCCACTGGTCGAGATGGCGCGTCGCGCGATAGTTCGACGGCGCGGTGATCGGCGAATGCAGGATCACCCCGCGCGCGCCCGGCGTCGCCGCCATGTTCACCGTCTCGATGTCGTCCTCGTTGGTGCCGACATTGCCGATGTGCGGGAAGGTGAAGGTGATCAGCTGGCCGGCATAGGAGGGATCGGTGAGGATCTCCTCGTAGCCGGTCATGGCGGTGTTGAAGCAGACCTCGCCCACCGCGGAGCCGGTCGCGCCGAAGCCGAAGCCTTCGAGCACGGTTCCGTCGGCGAGCACCAACAGGGCGGTCGGAACGGGCTCCGACCAGCCGGAATCGCTCATTGTCATGTTCATGAGCGCGCTTCATAGCGTCGCGCGGGCGCCGCGTCAAAGCCGTCGGGGCAGCCGTCAGCTGCAGAAAATCATGCGCGACCAGACCCCCAGGATCGCGACGGCGAAAAACAGCATGGCCGGATAGGCGAAGAAAAGCTTCTGGTTGAGCGTCAGGGGCGGCGTCGTGTCGTCGCTGTCCTCGGGATAGATGAGGGTGCCTTCGAATTGGGCCTCGTATCCCAACCGGTAGTACGCGAGTGCCAGCAGGTCGTAGACCGGGTTATAGAGCAGGAACAGGATCATTCCCGGCAGCGCAAGGGCGGCCCAGGCATCGTAGTCCAGGGTCGGGAACCAGGCCGACAAGGCGCCGCACCGGCGCGGCGCCAGCTGCGCCCACACGGTCATGAGTGCGAGCGAGACGACGACGGCGGCGATGCATTTTCGTATCTTCATGCCGCCATGATATGGCTTCGATCCTTACCAATGAGGAAACCGTGCTGCGCGACGAGATCAACCACGCGCGGCCGCGTCAAAGCCGTGCGGGCAGTGGTCAGCCGCAGCGGACGGCGAGCGACGCCCAGATGTAGGCAAAGGCGACGCTGAACAGGAGGTCGAGGAGATACCCGAAGACATAGTGTCTGAGCGTTGGTTTGGGCACCAACGGCCGCAGCTCGACCGGGATGAGCGCGATCGGTGTGGGGGTATAGAACGCAGTCCCCTCGAAGCGAGGCTCGAGACCGAGTTGGCAGCAGGCGTATGCCAGCAGGTCATAGACCGGTCGATACAGCCAGCGCAGCGCCGCGACCGCCAGTATCAGCGAGACCAGGTTGTCGTATGCAAACGCCGCTGCGATCCAGGCGGAGAAGTTGGCGCAGCGGTGGGCGACATGCGCCAGCCCCAGGATCAGTGCGGCGGAGAGGATGACGGCCGCGATGCGTTTCGCCACCCTCATGACGTTCTTCACGGCCAGCACCGCACGGAAAGAAACCACATGACTGCGATCAGGGCTCCGACCACGATCGCCAACGGATAGACGAAGATGAGCTTGTCTTTCGTGGTCATCGGCGGCGGCGCCGTCGTATGGTGCGCCTCCTGCTCGGGGCTGAGCTCGATCCCCTCGAGCCGGTCCTCGAATCCCAGCCGGTGGAAGCCCAATGCCACCAGGTCGTAGATCGGCGCGTAGACCATGAGCAGTACGCTGCCCAGCAAGAGCCATGTGAGCCAGTTGTTGTACCCGAGGACCGCCAGCGCCCAGGCCGGGAAGCTGCCGCATCCGTGCGGCGCAAACCATGCGGCCGTCCAGACGAGCAGAAGAAAGACCGCGACGGTGGCGACTGCTTTGGCCGTGGTCATGGTGTATGTTGTCGCTATGATACGAGCCCGGGTTCATTCATGAGGACATCGTGCTGCGCGACGAAATCAACAACGCCCTGAAAGACGCCATGAAGGCCAAGGATGAGCGCCGCGTGTCGACGCTCCGCCTCGTCAATTCGTCCCTGAAGAACGCCGATATCGAGGCGCGCGGGGCCGGCAAGGAGCCGCTCTCCGACGACGAGATCCTCGGGCTCCTGCAGAAGATGATCAAGCAGCGCCAGGAATCGGTCGAGCTCTACCAGAAGGGCGGCCGGCCCGAGCTCGCCAAGCAGGAGCAGGACGAGATCAACATCATCTCGCTCTACCTGCCCAAGCAGATGTCCGACATCGAGGCCGGCAACGTCATTGCCCAGTTGGTGCACGAGATCAACGCGCAGACCATGAAGGACATGGGCCGCGTCATGACCGCGCTCAGGGAGCGCTATGCCGGCAAGATGGATTTCTCCAAGGTCTCGGCCAAGGTGAAGGATCTGCTCAGCAAGAAGGGGTAGGGGCGGCTGGCTTCTGACTCGTGTCCCGGGCGAGCGCAGCGAGACCCAGGACCCAGGGCCACGAACTCTGAATCAGAACTGGGTCCCGGATCTGCGCTCGCTATCGCTCGCTTGTCCGGGACACGAGGCAGTGCCACTTCGTAGTCCGGATGAGCGAAGCGAAATCCGGAGCGATCCGCAGCCTAACTCCGCCCCCACAGCTGCTTCGTCGCCATCCGCGCCCCATCCACCAGCGCCTTGAATTTCGCCCACACGATCGACGGATGCACCTCGTTTGAGCCGGCGAACGAGGCAAATCCGCAATCGGCCCCGGCGATGACGCGCTCGCGTCCGACCACCTCGGCGAATTTCATCAACCGGTCGGCGACCAGCTCCGGGTGCTCGACCAGCACGGTCGACTGCGTGATCACGCCCGGGATCAGGATCTGGTCGTCGCGCAGCTTCGACGTCTTCCACACCTTCCACTCGTGCTCGTGGCGCGGATTGGCAGCTTCAAAGGAGAATGCGCCGGCGTTCACCTTGAGGATGATGTCGATGATGTCCTTGAGCTCCATGTCGTGGATGCGCGGGCCCATGTTGATCGAGTAGCAGGTGTGGAAGCGGATTTTCTCCGGCGGGATGCCGCGCAGCGCGTGATTGAGCGCCTCGACGCGCAGCTCCGCCCACTTGCGGCACTCGGCAACGCCGAGCTCCGGCCGCGTGATGTAGTAAGTCACCAGGAACGGATCGTCGATCTGGAGAAGAAGCCCGGCATCGACGATCGCCTTGTACTCCGCATGCATCGCGTCGGCGATGGCGTAAACGTAGGCTTCCGCGTTCGGATAGTGCTCGTTCGGCGTCGTCGCCTCGACGTTCGACGGCGCGATCGCCGGCATGAAGGCCTCGGCGACGGTCACGCCCGCGAGCGCCGACTTGAGGTTGTCGAGCTCGGCCCTGGCGGCGGCCTGTCCTTTGTACGAGATCGGCCCGGCGCAGACCACGCGCTGGCGTTTGCGGCGTGACGACACCTGTTGCGCGATCGCCGACTGGTAGTAGTCGGGGAACGAGATCGTCTCGCGCGTGGTGGAGAACGGGCTCGGCCGCTCGCCCTCGCGCCGCTCGATGCCGGCGAGGCGCTCGGCGGCGTAGGTGATGAAGCTGATCTTGCCCATCTCGCCGTCGTTGACGATGTCGAGGCCCAGCTCGGCCTGCTGCTTGACGATGTCTTTCACGGCCCCGGCGACGCGCGCGGCATAAGCCGCCTCGTCGACCGGCTTGCCGTCCATGCGGTCCATCATCAGGGCGAACATGTCCTCGGGGCGCGGCAGGCTGCCGACATGCGTGGTGAGAATGCGGTCGGTGCTGCGTTTCATGGTTTCTTCCCTGCGTGCCTGCGACGTTCGCGCTAGGATGATTTCGTCCAGGAGAATGTATCCTGCGCCGGGCCCAACAAAAGCAATGCCCGTCAGGGAGGATCACCGATGCAACAATGGATTGCCGCCGTCTCCGCCATTGCGGCGCTGTTGATGAGTGGGCATGCGCCCGCGCAGGCGCAGGACTTCCCGACGCGCCCGATCCGCGCCGTCACCACGACCAGCGCCGGCGGACTGTCCGACATCTTCATGCGCGCGCTCGGCGAGGAGCTGCACAAGAAGTGGGGCCAGCCGATCATCGTCGACAACCGCCCCGGCGGCATGCAGAACGTCGGCGCGCGCGCCTGCCAGGACTCGGCGCCCGACGGCTACACCATCTGCATCCTCAATGCCGATCCGGTCGTCTACAACCAGTATCTGCTCAAGAGCATGAACTGGGATCCGGAGAAGGGCATCCAGCCGATCACCAACCTCTATCACCTGATCCACATGCTGGTGGTGAACTCCGACCTCAAGGTGCAGAACGTCGACGAACTGGTCGCGCTGTCCAAGGCCAAGCCCGGCACGCTGAGCTATGTGTCGCCTGGCGCGCCGATGGTGGCCTACATGGAGTGGCTCAAGAAGGAGAAAGGTGCCGACTGGGTGCGCGTGCCGTTCAAGGGCGGCGGCGAAGCGGTCAACGCGATCATGAGCGGCTCGACGCCAATCGGCTTGTTCGGCGAGGGCAATGTCATCGGTCAGGTGCAGTCGGGCAAGATGACCGCGCTGGTCATGATGAACAACATCCGCTCGCCGAATTTCCCGAAGGTGCCGCTGCTCGAGGATACCGGCTACAAGGGCCCGCCGTCGCGGAGCTGGTACGGCCTGTTCGTTCCGACCGGCACGCCGCGGTCGATCGTCGACAAGATCGCGAAGGACGTGGCCGATGTGGTCAAGGATCCGGACTTCACCGCGCGCCATCTGACCGCGCGCAGCCTCGTTCCCGCCCTCAACTCGCCGGAGGAATTCGCCGCCGAGATCAAGCGCGACCGCTCGGTCGCTGAAGGGGTAGTGAAGGCCGCCGGCATGGAGCCGCAGTGACGAATGGACAATCGTGAGTCCGATTTCCCCTCACCCGGCGCGCGTTGCCGACTATCGCGCCGCGTCCGAGCGCATGGTGAAGGAGGCGGCGCTCGAGCCGCTGTGACTTACTTTGCATCGGCAGTGCATCGGGGCCCCTGGGTCCCGGCTCTCGCCATAGCCCGTCGAAGACGGGCGTAAACGCCCTTAGGGCTCGGCCGGGACAAGAAGCACTGACTCGTGTCCCGGGCGAGCGCAGCGAGACCCGGGACCCAATCTATGCCTCACGCCTTCACCAACTCTGCCAGCTTCAGCACCGTATTCCAATTCCGCCCTGTACCCCGCGTGTCGAGCGTCTTCTCGATCAGGCCAAGCGTGAACTTCGAGCGGCCGATGCCGTCGGGATAGACCACGTAGGCATGCTGGCCGGCGATGCGGAATGTCTCGCGGCCCTTGATCGCCGCCTGCAGCGTCTTCACAGCGGCTGCGCCCGGCTTGTCCTTGAAGCAGACGACGACCAGGTGGCCCGGGTCATTCTTCGCCTCGGCGGGAAACGGGTTCTTGGCAATGATTTGCCGCCACTCGCTGGCGCTGCGCACGAAGAAATCGATCTCCCGGCCGAATCGCTGCTCGGCCTCCGCCCCGAGCGCGCGCTCCAAAGCCGTGGGCGTCTTTCCCTTGCCAGTGAAGACCACATTGCCGCTCTGGAGCAGCGTCTTGGCATCGGCAAAGCCAAGCTCGGTGAACATCTCGCGCAGCCCCGCCATCGGGACCATGGTCTTGCCGCCGACATTGATGCCGCGGAGGAGGGCGATGTGCGTCGGCATGATTCGTCCACAAGCTCCTGTGAATTTCTGGGGATAACCCAGGACGGCCGTGAATATCCGGGATAACCCCAGTGCCCTCGGCTTTCGATCGCCTCAACCCTATATTCGGGAAGGTCACCCAAGCCACGACTCACCATGCGCTTTTCGCCAAGCTTCCTTGACGAGCTCAAGGCACGGCTTCCGGTCTCGGAGGTCGTCGGCCGGCGCGTCAAGCTGAAGAAGGCTGGGCGCGAGTGGAGGGGGCTCTCGCCGTTCAACCAGGAGAAGACACCGTCGTTCTTCGTCAACGACCAGAAGCAGGCGTGGTTCGACTTCTCCTCCGGCAAGAACGGCTCGATCTTCGACTTCGTCATGATGACCGAGGGGGTCGGCTTCCCCGAGGCGGTCGAACGGCTCGCCGCCATGGCCGGCGTGCCGCTGCCGCAGTACTCGCCCGAGCAGGACCAGCGCGAGCAGCGTCGCAAGACTTTGCACGATGTCATGGAGCTGGCTGCGAAATTCTTCGAGGCGACGCTCGCGGCGCGGACCGGCGCCAAGGCGCGCGGCTATCTCGCCGACCGCAGCCTCGATGCGGCGGCCCAGGTCAAGTTCCGGATGGGCTACGCCCCGCCCGACCGCTTCGCCCTGAAGGAGCATCTCGGCAGCCACGGCATCCCGGTCGAGGATATGGTCGAGACCGGCATGCTGATCGCCGGCGACGACATCCCCGTGCCCTACGACCGCTTCCGCGACCGGGTGATGTTCCCGATCACCGACCTGCGCGGGCGCATCATTGCGTTCGGCGGCCGCGCGCTCGATCCGGACGTGCCCGCAAAGTATCTCAACTCGCCGGAGACGCCGCTCTTCCACAAGGGCGCGACGCTCTACAACGGCGCCGCCGCGCGGCAGGCCGCCCATGACGGCGCGCAGCTGATCGCGGTCGAAGGCTATGTCGACGTCATTGCGATGGTGACCGCGGGCTATCCGGCGACCGTCGCGCCGCTCGGTACATCGCTGACCGAGGACCAGCTTGCGCTGATGTGGAAGATGGCCGACGAGCCGCTGCTGCTGTTTGACGGCGACTCGGCCGGCCGGCGCGCCGCGTTTCGCGCGGTCGACCTCGCCTTGCCCAAGCTCCAGCCGGGCAAGAGCCTCAAGTTCGCGACCCTGCCCGAAGGTCAGGATCCGGACGACCTGGTGCGCTCGGGCGGGGCTGCGGCGGTGGCCGACGTGCTCGCCGGTGCCGAGCCGCTCGCAGCCGTCCTCTGGCGGCGCGAGACCGAATCCGGCCAGTTCGACACGCCGGAGCGCCGGGCCGGTCTCGAAGCGAAGCTCGGCGAGGTGCTCTCGGCGATCGGCCACGAGGCCGTGCGCAAGTACTACCGGCAGGACATGGACGAGCGGTTGCGCGCGCTGTTCGCGCCGGCGCTCGCCGGCGGTCCGCCGCGCGGGGGCGGGGCGCCCTTCCGACACGGCAAGGGCAAGTCCGACCGCCGCTGGAACCCGGGCCGCGGCCAGGGTGGTTTCCCGCCACCACTCACCGTGGTCAGCCAGCGCCTGGCCATGTCGGCGGTCGTGCGCGGCGGCCGCGCCGCGCTGGCGCCGCGCGAGGCGCTGATCCTGGTCGCGGTCATCAATCATCCATTTTTGCTGGCGAGCCATGCCGAGGAGCTGGCGGAACTCGAGTTTGCCCATGGCGATGCGGATCGGCTGCGGCGGGCGATTCTCGACGCCGGCGCCGGTCATGAGGTGATCGAAAGCCAGGCGTTGCGCGCGGCAATTGCGGGGCGCGGGCTCGGCACGCTGCTGGCGCGTATCGAGGGGACGTTAACCCATTCATCCGACTGGCCGGCCCGGCCCGATGCGGCGCCCGGCGACGTCAGTCAATGGTGGACCCACATCATTGCCTTGCACCGTAAGACGCGGACGCTAAATAAGGAGCTGAAAGACGCCGAGCGCGCCTTGGGCGAGGATCCGAGCGAGCAGAACCTTGCCCGGCTGCGGGACGTCCAAGAGCAGCTGGCCAGTCTGAACGGCAGCGAGGCGTTGATTGAGGGGTTCGGGGCATTGTCCGGACGTCCAGCCCGGAACCTGTAGATAATGACCTATATATAGGGGGGTCTTTTTTCAGACCTCCGCGGGAATAACCGGCCCCCGAGGGACCTCACCCGAGGGAATGCTTGTGATGGCGGTTGGTTGAGGGTTAAACGGAGCTTAAGGGGGCTCCGGGCACATTGGACCTGATTCGGGGCGCGAGGGGGATGGCGTAGACGCTGCCCTTTTCAAGGCATCGGCAGGTTTTTGGCAGATTCAAGCGTATGCGGGTGGCCCTCCGCCCGGCACGAGGAGTTGGTAAATGCCGAGCAAGTCGAAGACGGCGCACAAGGCGGCAGCGCACAAGGCGGGCCATAAGGGCTCGCACAAGGCGACGGCTCACAAGCCGGCGCACAAGGCCGCGACGGTGAAGTCGGCGGCCAAATCGGCCAAGCCGTCCGCCGTCAAATCTGCCGCTGCCAAGCCTGCCGCCGCCAAAGCTGCCCCCGTCAAGCCTGCGCCTGTCAAGCCTGCACCCCTCAAGCCGGCGGCCGCCAAACCGCTCATCGCAGCCGCGATCGCCAAGGCTGCTGCCGCAGTCAAGCAACCCACCGTGGCCGCCAAGGCGGCCGCCTCGCCGGTTGCCAAGATCGTGGCGGCGGCCAAGGGCGCCATGGCGTCGCTGAAGCCGGGTGCAGCGAAGGACGCCGACAAGGCGGGCGAGAAGATCAAGGCCAAGGCCGGCGAGGGCGGGACCGACAAGGAGACCCCGGACAGCCCCGACGCGCCGCTGCCGCTGCTCGACCTGTCGGATGCCGCCGTCAAGAAGATGATCAAGGGCGCGAAGAAGCGCGGCTACGTCACCTACGAGCAGCTCAACGCGGTGATGCCGTCCGAGGAGGTCACCTCCGAGCAGATCGAGGACATCCTGGCGATGCTCAACGAAATGGGCATCAACGTCATCGAGCAGGAAGAGGCCGAGCAGGAAGAGGGCGAGCGCGAGGAAGAGGCGGACGACGATGACGGCGACGGCGATCTCGTCGAGGTCCAGCCGAAGGCGGTCGCCAAAACCGAGAAGTCCGTTCCCGGCGAGCGCACCGACGATCCGGTCCGCATGTATCTGCGCGAGATGGGCTCGGTCGAGCTCCTGTCGCGCGAGGGCGAGATCGCGATCGCCAAGCGCATCGAGGCCGGCCGCGAGGCCATGATCGCCGGGCTGTGCGAGAGCCCGCTGACGTTCCAGGCCATCATCATCTGGCGCGACGAGCTCAACGACGGCAAGGTGTTCCTGCGCGACATCATCGACCTCGAAGCGACCTACGCCGGTCCCGACGCCAAGCTGCCGACGCCGGTCGGCCCCGACGGCCAGCCGCTGCCGGGCGGCAATCCGGTCGCCGCCGTGCAGGGCGCTCCCGGCGCTCCGGCTGCCGCGCCGCCGCCGCAGATGGCCGCACCCGCGACCGCGCCGGCGCAGCCGACGCCGTTCAAGCCCAAGGGCGAGGACGACGAGGAGGGCGCCGCCGCCCCCGAAGGCGCGCCGGAGGGCGATCTCGACGACGACGACATGGAGAATTCGCTCTCGCTCGCCGCGATCGAGGCGGAGCTCAAGCCCAAGGTGCTCGAGACCTTCGACAAGGTCGCCGACACCTACAAGCGGCTGCGCCGCCTGCAGGAGCAGGACATCGAGCTGCGCCTCACGAGCTCCTCGCTGTCGCCGGCGCAGGAGCGCAAGTACAAGAAGTTCAAGGACGAGCTGATCGCCGAGGTGAAGTCGCTGCGGCTGAACCAGGCGCGTATCGACTCGCTGGTCGAGCAGCTCTACGACATCAACAAGCGCCTCGTCTCCAACGAGGGCCGCCTGATGCGGCTCGCCGAGAGCCATGGCGTGCCGCGCGACGAGTTCCTCCGGAACTACCAGGGCTCGGAGCTCGATCCGCGCTGGCTCAACCGCATCTCCAAGCTCACCTCGAAGGGTTGGAAGAGCTTCTGCGCGCAGGAGAAGGACCGCATCCGCGACCTGCGCACCGATATCCAGGCGCTGGCCGGCGAGACCGGGCTCGAGATCGCCGAGTTCCGCAAGATCGTGCAGATGGTGCAGAAGGGCGAGCGCGAGGCGCGCCAGGCGAAGAAGGAAATGGTCGAGGCGAACCTGCGCCTCGTCATCTCGATCGCCAAGAAGTACACCAACCGCGGCCTGCAGTTCCTCGACCTGATCCAGGAAGGCAACATCGGCCTGATGAAGGCGGTCGACAAGTTCGAGTATCGCCGCGGCTACAAGTTCTCG
>Ga0081540_1000283_pt1 | contig 52870 bp, 43 predicted proteins | sample TabmetS2T1R1_FD_71024 | JGI IMG/M metagenome (GOLD analysis project Ga0081540, IMG submission 71024) | Tabebuia heterophylla rhizosphere microbial communities from the University of Puerto Rico - S2T1R1 | ecosystem: Host-associated > Plants > Roots > Rhizosphere ...
ACCCTCGCTGGTTTTCGCTCACTCCGGAGGCGCTCAAGGACGCGGTCTTCGCTTCTGGGTCGCCGTTTCCCGTCCTTCCCGGTCATTCCGTTTCTCTCCCTCAGAAGTTCTCGGGCACGCTGATCGATGGAGGGTATGCGCACAATGTGCCGATCGATGCAGCGCGAGCGACGGGTGCTCAACAGGTCTTGATCATTCGCTCCTCGCCACTCGAAGAGCCGTTCGTCGCGAGACCTTCGCGCTGGGCCTCCAGCCTCGTCACGAACTCGCCAAAGCTCTTTCCCTTGATGTTCGAACTCTCTCAGGCCGCGGATCGCCAGGTGGGACAGGGGCTCATGGTGGCTTCTCTCAACCCAGTCGCTGACGGCACGCCATTTCCGTCTCTCGTCGACTTTCGCGAGCAGACGATCCGCTTGATGGCGGACCGGGCAAACCGCGACCTGAACAGCCGCATTGGCCGTGTGGAGAGCTGGGGACCTGGTCGTCGCGAGAGGCATGTCTCCGCGGAGGACGATCCGGAGTCCGGTGTTCACTGGACGAGCGGGACTGAATGCGCCATCAGCAAGCTCGAGGAATTTCCTGGCAAGCCCGGACGCTCAAGGGTCGCGGTTTTCTCGCTCGATGACGTGGCCATCAAGAACAAGATGGGGGAAGCGATGCTGTACGAAATGGCGACCAGCCTGCCACTGATGATCGCCCGAGTCGACGACGAGAGATTCTGGCGACTGTTCCCCGACGCTGCCGCAGTGAGATCGATGCGCGAGTATCTTCAGGACCTCAAGACACGAAAGAGTCCGGTCCCGACGTTTCCCTTGGGCGCCTGGAAACGCTGGGAGGACAACCGCTTCATCGATTACTTCGTGACCTTCGTCGGCCAGTACCAGGACATCCTGAAGCAGCAGGGACCGGTTGCCGGAGCGCGATGGCTGAACAGCCTGTTCGTAGGAATGAGCGAAGACGAGGTCCGACAGCTCGCGCAACGCACCTGGGACGAGGGAAATATCCGGGACCTGGGACGTGCTCCGTTCAGCTCGCTCTCGGGAAGGCGGATCGAGATCCCGATCGGTCTTCGGCCCTACGTCGAGATCAAAGAGCTCGTCGACATGCTGCAGGAAAAGGGTTGGCAGACCTACCTGGTGAGCTCCAGCAATCAACTTGGGGCCGAGATCGCCGGCGTCGCGCTCGGCTTTGATCCTGATACCATCATCGGAGCCGTACCCAAGACGAGAACGCGAGATCGCCGATACCGTGCGCATGCCCTGGATCCCTTCCCCGAAGGAGCGGGGAAGGTCGACGCGCTGCGCGCTCGTGGGCTTATCGACGACGGGGAGCCCGAACTGGTCATCGCGGGTGGCCGGGGGGACCTAGAGCTTCTCGCGATCAGTGACCAGCTCTCGGTGTTCATCGACAATCACGAGATCCCTCTCCGAACATTCGCATCGGCCGAGGCCCGTTCGAAGTCACGAGGGATGTGGATCCGTCAACCGGCCTTTCTGGGAGGAACGCTCGACATCGAAAGTGCCGCGTCGACTGGCCGGCTGCTGGCCGAACGCGCGGCCAGGTCGAGCATCGTCGATACACCCTGATGCGCGGCTGAGCGCTCACGCCCTCGTGAGCTCGTGGTGCGAAGGCGCCTGACGGTCAGCCCACCGGCCGCTGATCGTCGATCACCTTCCCGTCGTTCGGCAGCGAGTGAAGCTCCACCAGCTCCACCTCCGCCCGCAGCTGCGTCAGCTCTCGCAGCGTCGCCGCCAGCGCCTCGGCCAGCCGCGGCCGATCCTCCGGCGCCACCTCTGCCCGCAGCGTCATCACGTCCAGATCCAGCGGCCGGGTGACCGTCACCCGCGCCCGCCGAACCACCGGATGCCTTCGCACCAGCTCTGCCAGATGGCTCGGGTGCACGAACAGCCCCCGCACCTTCGTCGACTGATCCGCTCGCCCCATCCACCCGCGGATCCGCACGTTCGTCCGCCCGCACGGGCTCTGCCCCGGAAGGATTGCCGAGAGGTCACCCGTCGCGAACCGCAGCAGCGGGTGGTCCCCGGAGAGGATCGTCACCACCACCTCCCCCACCTCCCCGACCGGCACCGGGTCGCCGGTCCCCGGGCGGACGATTTCCAGGATCACGTCCTCGTCCACCACGAGCCCCTCCATCGCCGGCGTCTCGTACGCGATGAGCCCCGCATCCGCCGTCCCGTACCACTGCAACACGCGGATCCCGCGCTCGGCGAGCCCCTTCCGCAGCGCCGCCGGCAACGCCTCCGCCGTCACCGAGGCCCGCGTCAGCGAGGAGAGATCCACCTTCATCTCCGCTGCGCGATCGAGCAATACCTTCAGAAAGGACGGCGTTCCTCCGTACGCCGTGGCTCGGAACTGCGCGGCGGCGGTCACCTGCGCCTCGGTCGGCGCCGTCCCAGCGGGAATCACCGCGCAGCCCAGCGCATGCGCCCCGGTTTCGATCATCGTGCCCGCGGGGGTCAGGTGGTACGAGAAGCTGTTGTGCACCACGTCGCCGCTCCGGAACCCTGCCACCCGGAGCGCACGGGACGCGCGCCACGGGTCCACCGTGCGCGGCTCCAGCTCGAACACCGGCCCCGGCGACGCAAACAACTTCGCCGCCTGCGGAGCCGCCACCGTGGACAGCCCTCCGAACGGCGGATCCGCTCGCTGCAGCTCCGGCAGCTCGGACTTCCGCAAGACCTTGAGCCTCGCCAGCGCCGCCCGGTCGGTCACCTCCTCGGGCACCACCTCCGGATCCCGCCGCCGGTACCCCGGAGCCCGCGCAAAGACATGGCTCACCACCGCCGGCAGCGCCTTCATCAGCGCCCGCTCCCGCTCCTCCGGCGATCTCCGCTCCCTGGGGTCGTCCTCCTCCATACCTTCCTCGCTCAGGCGAGCCAGCGCTTGCGGCGGCGATAGTGCTTCGCGTCCCGGAAGCTCTTCCGCCCTGCCCCACCCAGGCCCAGGTAGAACTCCTTCACGTCGGCATTGCCGGACAGCGTCTTGGCGTCGCCGTCCATCACCACCCGCCCCGCCTCGAGGATGTACCCGTGGTCCGCGAACCGGAGCGCCGCCGTCGCGTTCTGCTCGGCGAGGAGGAAGCTCACGCCCTCGCTTCGGTTGAGCGAGCGGACGATGCCCAGGATCTCCTCCACCACCTGCGGCGCGAGCCCCATCGACGGCTCGTCGAGCAGGATCAGCTTCGGCCGCGCCATCAGCGCGCGCCCCACCGCCGTCATCTGCTGCTCCCCGCCCGAGGTGTACCCGGCCAATGCCCGCCGCCGATCCCGGAGCCGCGGGAAGTAGGCGTACACCTTGTCCAGGTCGGCCCGGATCTCCCGGTGACGCTGCCCCCGGGTGTACGCCCCGGTCAGGAGGTTGTCCTCCACCGACAGGTGGGCGAAGCAGTGCCGCCCCTCCATCACCTGGACGACGCCCCTCCGCACCAGCTCCGACGGGGTGAGCCGATCCACCCTCACCCCGTCGAAGACGATGCTCCCCTTGGTCACGTCTCCCCGCTCGGCAGCGAGCAGGTTGCTCACCGCCTTCAGCGTCGTCGTCTTCCCCGCCCCGTTCGCTCCCAGCAGGGCGACGATCTTCCTCCGGGGCAGCTCCAGCGACACACCCCGCAGCACGAGGATCACGTGGTCGTAGACCACCTCGATGTTGTTCACCGCGAGCAGCGGCCCGGGCGAGGCGGGAGCGACGGCGGTCACGGCGACGGCTCCCAGTGCTCCGACCGGGGTGTGGTGAGCATCGCGAGACGGCCGAGACCGATGCGAGACGGCGCACCCGAGGAGCGAGCAGCGGAGGCGTGCCCCGACGCACGTCGAGCAGCGCAGGGACGAGGCTGCGCGTCGCAGCGAGAGGATCGGCCGCCGGAGCGGTCAGCACACCCCGGTCGGAGCACTTAAGTGCTTTCCTTGGTGCAGTCCCGCTGGGTGATGTTGTTCTCCTTGGCGTATTTCGAAGCGCTCTCCTCGATCATCGGCCTCACCATCTCCTTGTCCGGCTGGATCCAGTCGCTGATGACCTTCCACTTCGTTCCGTCCCACTGCTGGAACTTCACCGCACCACCGCCCTCGTGGTCGGCGCAGCTGACCTTGAGCGGTTGGATGAACCCGGTCGCCCCGATCCCCGCGATCCGCGCCGGGTCGAGGTTCAGGTTCTCCAAGCCCCAGCGGATCTGCTCGCCGGTCAGCGGCTTCTTCCCGAACTTGCCCTGCGCCACCTTGATCGCCTCGACGGCGACGATCCCGGTGAGCACCCCGCGGTTGTAATAGATGCTCCCCACCCGCTTCTTTTCGACCATGTTGCCCTTGCCGGCGCCGTAGACCACCCGCTCGATCTCCTGGATGACCTTGAAGTCCTTACCAGGGGGGTTGATCGCCGCGCTGATGTAGCCCTTTGCCGCCGCTCCCACGGGCTCCACGTCTTCCTCCGAGCCAGTCCAGAAGTTCCCGACGACGTGGTCCATCGGGAAGCCGACGCGTGCCGCGCTCTTCAGCGCTGCCGGGTTCATCACTCCCCACCCGGTGACGATCACCCAGTCCGGCTTGAACTCACGGATCTCCAGCCACTGCGCCTGCTGCTCGCTCCCGGGGGCCGGAACCTCGATGATCTTCGCCTCGTACCCGTACTTCTCGGCCTGCTTCTGGAAGATGACGTTCGGCTCCTTGCCGTAGGCGCTGCCGTGATGGAGGTGGACGATCTTCTTCCCCTTCAGCTTCGCCACTCCCCCCTCACGCTGGCCGATGTACTTGACGATGTCCGTGTTCTGGCTCCAGTAGTTGGTGATCAGCGGGAAGACGTAGGGGAAGTACCGGCCGTCGGCCGCGTCGGTCCGGCCGTGGGCGATCGTCACCAGCGGGATCTTGTCCTGGGCGACCTTGGAGATGAGCGCGTAGGCGATTCCGGTGCTGTAGAAGTTGAACATCGCCGCGCCGGTGGGGCCCTTTGCCTTCAACCGCTCGTAGCACTCCACGCCGCGGTCGGGCTTGTACTCGGTCTCGCACTCCTCCCAGGTCAGCTTGACGCCGTTGATCCCGCCGTCTCGCATGTTGATCAGGTTCATGTAGTCGATGAGCCCGCCGTAGAGGCTGGTGCCTCCCGCCGCGTAGGGCCCGACGCGGTAACTCGGAACAGGGATGAACTGCTCGCCCTCTGCCCGAGCCGGCGCCGCCAAGACCAAAGCCAGGGCGGAGACCGCCCCGACCCACCACCATCGCTTCTTCGTCCGCATGTCTGCCTCCGCCTTCAATGAGGAAACGGCCACAGCCGTAGCTTCTCCTTGGTGATCTGCCAGAGCCGCGCGAAGCCGTGCGGCTCGACGATGAGGAACACGATGATCAGTGCGCCAAAGCACACCAGCTCCAGCTGGCTCAGCAGCCCCGCCCGCACCTCACCGCCGCGGACAACCGCATGGAAGAGCCAGTTCAGGAACAGTGGGAACAAGGTGATGAACGCCGCGCCAAGGAACGCCCCCATCACCGTTCCCAGCCCGCCGATGATCACCATGAACAGGATCTGGAATGAGCGCTGCAGATCGAACGCCTGCGGCTCGACCGTTCCCAGGTAGGCGAATGCCCAGAGCGCGCCTGCCACCCCGCAGTAGAACGAGCTCAAGCCGAAGGCCAGGAGCTTGGTCCGGAGGATGGGGATGCCGATCACCTCGGCAGCGACGTCCATGTCCCGCACCGCCATCCACGAGCGCCCGGACCGGGTGCGAGAGAGATTCTTCACCACCAGCGCCAGGAGGCTCACGATCGAGAGCACCAGGAGGTACCGGCGCACCGGCGTCTCCATGGATATTCCTGCGATGACCATCGGCTGTGCGGTGATGGCCCCCGAGCTGGAGTAATTGCTGAACCAGCCCACCTTGGTGAAGAGCCAGTCCACGAAGAACTGAGCCGCCAGCGTCGCCACCGCCAGGTAAAAGCCCTTGATCCGCAGCGACGGCAGGCCGAACACCATCCCCACCCCGGCGGCGATCAGCCCGGCGAGCACGAAGGTCACCAGCAGCGGGATCCAGGGGAGCCTCAGCTGTAAATTATACGCGGCGAATGCACCCACCGACATGAAGGCCGCGGTCCCGAGGCTGAACTGGCCGGCATAGCCGGTGAGGATGTTCAGCCCCAGCGCCGCCAGGGCCAGCACCAGCATCGGGACGAGGAGCGCGGTCAGCGCGTAGTCGCTGGCGAAGGTCGGCACCACGACGAACGCCACCGCGAGGAGCAGCACCATCCCCACCCGGTCCTGGAGGATGGGGAAGATCCGCTGGTCGGCGGCGTAGGTGGTCCGGAACTGTCCCGCTTCCCGGTAGATCACGTCACACCCGCTCGATCCGCTTCTCGCCGAACAGCCCGTCCGGCCGCACCAGGAGGAAGAGCAGCGCCAGCGCGTACGGGAACCAGTTCTCGATTCCCCCGCCGATGATCGGCCCCAGGTACACCTCGGCCACCTTCTCCGAGGCACCCACCATCAGCCCGCCGACGATGGCCCCGGCGATGGAGGTGAATCCGCCGAGGATGAGCACCGGCAACGCCTTGAGCGCGATCTGCGTCAGCGCGAACTGCACCCCCAGTCGGCTCCCCCAGAGGAGCCCGGTCACCAGCGCCACCGCGCCAGCCGCGGCCCAGACCAGCGCCCAGATCCGCTCCAGCGGGATGCCCACGCTCAGCGCCGCCTGGTGATCGTCCGCCACCGCCCGCAGCGCCCGGCCGGTCCGCGTCCACTGGAAGAACGAGGCCAGCAGGATGACCAGCGCTCCGGCAGTCCCCGAGGCCACCAGGTCGAACTTGGAGATGAGCACCCCTTTCACCTCCAGCGGTGTGTCGGGGATCCCCAGGTCCAGCCCCCGCACCACGCTGCCCCACACCGCCTGCGAGGCGCCCTCGAGCACGAAGGTGAGCCCGATGGTCGCCATGAACAGGCTGATCTGCGGCTGGTTCACCAGTGGCCGGAGCACCAGCCTCTCCGTCAGCAGCGCGAAGCCGATCATCACCGCCAGGGCAGCCAGGAATGCGGCCCACCCGCTCCAGCCCATGTCGATGAGCCCCGCGTAGGTGGTGGCCGCGGTGAGCACCATCGCGCCCTGGGCGAAGTTGAAGACGCCGCTCGCCTTGAAGATCAGGACGAAGCCCAGCGCGACCAGCGAGTACATCACCCCGGCCAGCAGCCCCCCGACCAGGACCTCGATGAAGAAGGCCATCAGCTCGCCTCCTTCAGGGCCCGCTCGTCCGCCGCGGTGGGCACGCCGAGGTAGGCAGCGATCACCTCGGGGTTGGCGCGAACCTCCGCCGGGCTCCCGTCGGCGATCTTCCGGCCGTAGTCCAGGACCACCACCCGGTCGGCGATGTCCATCACCACAGCCATGTCGTGCTCGATGAGCACCACCGTCACCCCGAGCTCGTCGTTGGCGTCGAGGATGAAGCGGCACATGTCCTGCTTCTCCTCGATGTTCATCCCCGCCATCGGCTCGTCGAGGAGGAGCAGGCGCGGCTCGGCGGCCAGCGCCCGCGCCAGCTCCACGCGCTTCTGCAGCCCGTAGGGAAGCCGCCCCACCGGCGTCTTCCGCACGTGCTCGATCTGCAGAAAGTCGATGATCTTCTCCACCCGGGCACGGTGCTCCAGCTCCTCGCGCTCGGCCGGGCCCCAGTAAAGCGCCTGCCACAGCACGTTCCGGCGCATCTTCAGCGCCCGCCCGGTCATCACGTTGTCCAGCACCGACATGCCCTTGAACAGGGCGATGTTCTGGAAGGTCCGGGCGATGCCCTGCTCGGCGGCCCGGTGCGGGCGCATCGCCCGGCGGGTCTCACCGGCATAGGTGATGGAGCCCGCATTCGGGGCGTACACCCCGTTGATCACGTTGAGCAGGCTCGACTTTCCCGCCCCGTTGGGGCCGATGATCGCGCAGACCTCGCCCTCGTGGACGTGGAAGTCGACGCTCCGGAGCGCGTGCACGCCCCCGAAGCTCAGCGACACGCCGCGCACCTCGAGCAGCACCGGGCCGGGCACCTTCCCCTGCATCAGGCGGCCCTCCGCTCGGCGTCTTCCTCCACGATCATCGCCTCGAGGATCGCCAGCTCGGCGTGCACCATCCCCGTCCGCCCGTCCTCGAACCGGACCTGGGTCTCCACGTGCACCGAGGGGTGTGACGCGTAGAGCGCGTCGACCAGCGGCGCGTACTTCTCGGCGATGAAGCCCCGGCGGACCTTCCGCGTCCGGGTCAGCTCGCCGTCGTCGGGATCGAGCTCCTTGTGCAGCACCAGGAAGCGCCGGATCTGCGAGCCCTTCAGCCGAGGATCTGCCGCCAGTGCGGCGTTCACCTCCTCCACGCACCCGCGCACCAGGTCGTGCACCGGCTTCTGCCCGGCCAGGTCGCTGTACCCGGTGTAGGCAAGACTCCGGCGCTCGGCCCAGTTCCCCACCGCGGCCAGGTCGATGCAGACGAAGGCCGCCGCGTGCGGACGGCGATCCCCGAAGGCCACCGCCTCCTTGATGAAAGGGAAGAACTTGAGCTTGTTCTCCAGGTACTTCGGGGCGAACAGCGTCCCGTCGTGCAGCCGGCCGACGTCCTTGGCCCGGTCGATGATCCGGAGGTGCCCGTCCTCGTCGAAGAAACCGGCATCCCCGGTGCGAAAGAAGCCGTCCGGGGTCATCGCCTCGCGGGTCGCGGTCTCGGCCTTGAAGTAGCCGCGAAACACGCCGGGGCTCTTCACCTGGACCTCACCCTGCTCGGAGATGCGGACCTCGACGCCGGTGGCCGGCGTCCCGACCGACTCCAGCTTCACCTGTGCATTGGGCTGGATGCAGACGAACACCGACGTCTCGGTGCTCCCGTAGAGTTGCTTCAGATTGACGCCCAGCGAGCGGTAAAAACGGAAAAGGTCGGGGCCGATCGCCTCGCCGGCGGTGTAGGCCACCCGGACGCGGGTGAACCCCAGGACGTTGCGGAGCGGACCGAGGATCAGGAGATCCGCCAGCGCGTACGCCAGCCGACCCAGGAACGGCACCGGCTTGCCGTCCAGGATGTCCGGGCCCCAGCGGCGGGCCACCTTCGTGCAGCGCGCATAGAGCCAGCGCTTGAAGCGGGAGGCGTCCTCCATCCGGATGGAGACGGTGGTCAGGAGATTCTCCAGCACCCGCGGCGGAGCGAAGAAGTACGTCGGCCCGATCTCGCGCATGTCGGTGAGGACCGTGTCCGGACTCTCGGGGCAGCTCACGCAGAAGCCGGCGACGTGTCCCTGGCAGTAGCTGAAGAGGTTGTCTCCCACCCAGGCCATCGGGAGGTAGGCCAGCACCTCCTCGTCGGCGGTGAGCCCCTCTCGCTCGATGCCGCCCCGGCCGGTCTCGATCAGGTTCTGGTGGCTGAGCATCACGCCCTTGGGCGTCCCGGTGGTCCCCGAGGTGTAGAGCATGATTGCCACGTCGCTCGCGCGGCCCTGCTCCACCTCCCGCTCGAAGAAGTCCGGTCGCCCGCGCTCGAGGTCGCGCCCCGCGGCCTGCAGGTCGTCGTAGGAACGGAGCAGCTTCCGGTCGTAGTGCCTGAGCCCGCGCGGATCGTCGTAGACGATGATCTCCAGCGTGGGGCAGCGGGCCTTCACCTCCAGCAGCTTGTCCACCTGCTCCTGGTCCTCGACGATCGCGATGCGCACCTCGGCGTTGGAGAGGACGAACGCCATCTCCTCCGCGACCGAGTCCTGGTACAGCGGAACCGGGACGGCGCCGAGGGCCTGCGCTGCATCCATGGCCCAGTAGAGCCGCGGGCGGTTGTCGCCGATGATCGCCAGCGTGTCTCCGCGGCGGAGCCCCAGGGCGTGGAGGCCGCCAGCGAGGCTCCGCACCTCGTCCAGCACCTGCTTCCACGACCAGGTCTGCCAGATGCCGAGGTCCTTCTCGCGGATCGCTGGCCTGTCGCCACGCGACTGCGCGTGCTCGAGGAGCAGCCGTGGAAAGGTGTCCGGCGCCGGCATGTCGCCTCCCGCCCGGGCTCGCGAGTACGGGGCGCCCTCTTCGTCCGAGACTCGCGAGGCGGCGGCATCCTAGGTGGGCACCGGGGTGGGATCCACGACGGCCAGGGCATCCGTCCGAGCGTCGTCAGCCTACGCCGCAGAGCGTCATCGCAGGGCCGAGACGCCTCGCAGGCCTGAGCTCGGTGCTCGTGTCGGGCGAGTACCGGGAGGCAGTCATCACCCGGAAGGGCACGGGCGAGCCAGCTGAAGGTCCGTCTCGCACGACTCCGGCAGGGTGAGGGAGGGCCGTGGCACAGCTCACCTTCACCGCCGCCGGAGCAACGTCAGCGCGCGGAACTGCCGAGCCCTTGCACGTAGCCGATCACCCTCGCCAGGCCCCCGGGCCGCGTGTAGACGTCCACCGGCCCGGTGAAGAGCCCGTCGGCGATGGCCCGCGCCGCCTCCTCCACCGATTGAGCACCGGGGATCGCGCGCGAGTCGACCCCACCGCCGAGCGCGCTGCTCCCGAAGTCGGTGGCCACGACGCCGGGGAGCACCAGCACGACCCGGATGCCGGGGTAGTCCTTCGCCAGCTCGAAGCGCAACGACTCGGTGAGCGAGTTCAGGGCCGCCTTCGCCGCGCTGTAGGCCGCACGTGCGACCGCGTCGGGAATCCGGGAGAGCATCGAGGAGACGTTCACCAGAACGCCCTGCTTCCGCGCCTTGAAGTGCGGGAGCACCACCTGCATCCCCTGCAGGGCCGAGCGGGTGTTGTCCCGGATCATCACCTCCAGGTCCTCCGGGGTGATGGCCTCCACCGACGACCGGGTGATGCCCCGGCCGGCGTTGTTCACCCAGACGTCGACGCCGCCGAAGCGCGCCACCGCCCGCTCCAGGCCGCGCTCGAGGTCCGCGCGCCGGGTCACGTCGCCGGGGACCACCTCCACCGGGGTCCCGATCGTCGCCGCCAGCTCGGCGAGCACCTCCTCGCGGCGGGCGATCAGGACCAGCGAGGCACTGCGTCCGGCGAGCTCGCGGGCCAGCGCGGCCCCGATGCCCGCGCTCGCGCCGGTGATGACCACCACCGGCGCGCTGGACTCACCGACCATCCCTAAAGCTTACGCCCCTTGAGCAGGTCTCCCAGGGTGCCGAAGCCCTTTCCGCCAGCATTCGACGGACGCTGGGTGCGCTGCCAGGCCTCCATCTCCGCTCGCTCGGCGGCGCGCTCGGCCGCGGTGAGCGAGAGGCGGATCTTCCCGCTGCCGTCCACCTCGAGGATCTGCGCCCTCAGCGCCTGCCCGAGCTGGAAGTGCCGCTTGAGGTCCGTGCCCCGCTCGGTCCCGGTCTCGCTCGCCGGCACGAGCCCCCGGCCGCCGGGGAAGACCAGGAACACGCCGTAGGACTCGATGCGGTCCACCGTGCCCTCGACCACCTGCCCTGCCTTCGGGCGCGGAGCAGTCTCCTTCTTCGGAGCGGGCTCGTGCGCGGGCTCGGCGGACGGGGCCGAGGTGGCCACGCCGCTTCCCACCGGGACACCCTCGACCACCAGACGGAGCCCGATGCGCTTCTCGGCGGGGTCCACCTTCTCGACCGCGACCTCCACAGTCTCCCCGACCTTCAACACGTCGCGCGGGTGGGCGATCCGCCGCTCGGACATCGCCGAGATGTGAATCAGCCCGTCCACTCCTGGCCGGAGCTCGACGAACGCCCCGAACGGCTGGAGCCGGACGACCTTGCCCTGGAGCCGGTCGCCCTCCTTGAGCCCCGCGGCAAACGCCTTCCACGGGTCCTCCTGGCGGGCCCGGATGGACAGCGTGATCCGCTCCTTCTGCTTCGCCTTGTCCGGTGAGTGCGGGTTCGGCGCCTCGATGCGGAGCACCTCCACCTCGACCGTGTCGCCGACGTTCACCACCTCGCTCGGGTGGCCGACGCGGACGTGCGACAGCTCGGACACCGGCACCAGGCCCTCCACGCCGCCGAGGTCGACGAAGACCCCGAAGTCGCGAACGCCGGTCACCTTGCCCTGGAGCACCTTGCCCTCGGCCAGGCTCTTCCGGGTCTCGGCGGCGAGCGCCTTCTGCTCGTCCTCGAGCAGCGCGCGGCGGCTCAGCACCACGTTGCGCTCCCGCACCTCGGTGACCCGGAACCGGAGCCGCTCGCCGATGAACTGATCCGGCTTGTCCACGAAGCGCAGGTCCATCTGGCTCAGCGGGACGAAGGCCCGCGCGTCGCCCACGGCGACCTCGAACCCACCCTTGTTCACCGCCAGGACCAGCCCCTCGACGGGCATGCCGCTCGCCCGTGCCTCGGCGAGCATGGCCAGCGACGCCGAGCCCTTGCTCAGGGTCCGGCTGAGGATGACGCCCTTGGCGCCCGCCTCGACGACGTGCGCCTCGACGGTGTCACCCACCCCGAAGCGGAGGATGCCCTCGTCGTCCTTCAGCTCGCGGAGGTCGATCATCGCCTCGGTGCGGCCGCCGAGGGTGAGGAACGCGGTATCCGCGCCCAGCTGGAAGATGGTCCCGGTGACCCGCTCGCCGACTCGCGGCATCTTGCGGTGCGCACCGCCCTCCGACTTCGCCTGCGCCTCGAACATCTCGGCGAAGGACTGGTCCTCGGGCACTTCCTCGTAGAGGGGGCTGCGTGGAGCGGGCGGAGCCGGGGGGGTGGCAGCCTCGGCCGGAGCGGCGCTCTCGGGGGCCGGGGCGGCAGGCTCCGCGGCGGCGGGCGCGTCAGTTCCCCGGGTCTCGATCGCGCCGCTCGCCCGGCGGACCACCACCAGCGGTCCCTGGGCCTTCCGGCGCTCGGGCTTGCGAGGCTCGCGACGTGGCGGCTCGGCCGGCGGGGTCGCTCCGGCGTCTGCGGGCGCAGGCTCCTCGCGGCGGCGCTCGCGCTTCGGCCCTTCCCGTTGCTCCCCCCCACGCCCCGCGGGGACGCCCAGCATCACGTCCCCGAAGGTGGCCCGCGGCTTCTTGGGTCCGAAGCCCTTGTCCGGGCCCTTCCGATCTTCGCTCACCTCGATGCTCCTCGCTGCTCCACGACCTGGGGGCACGCCCCATGTGAGGGTCGCGGGTCATTGCACATCCTCTACTCGGGGGCAAAGGGGACGCGCACCGATTGCAACGGGAGCGGACCGCGCCAGTCGTGGCGGAGCCCCTTGGGTTTGCCGTCAGTCGCCCCGTAGCCGGGAGAGGACATTTCGGAGCTGGGAGGCCCCTCCGAGCGCCGTCAGGCCCAGGTACACGGCGCCGAAGACAGGAATGAGCAGGACGGCAACGAGGACCGGGTCGAGCGCCGGCGGGGGCAGCAACTCCCAGCCCCAGAAGCGCTTCACCGCCGGCGCCGGCCCGGCCAGGCGGGTGAGCCACACCTTGCCGGCCAGCGCGAGCCCCCCGGCCACCAGCGCACTTCCCCAGAACCAGAGAAGCCTGCGGGTGGGAATTCCAGTCCTTCCGATGCGCCGGGCGAGCGCCCGCCGGAGCAGGAGGTACTCGAGCCACGCGGCGAACCCGGTGGTGGCGGTGATGCCCACGGCGCCCATCTCCGCCGGCACGCCGAACCACCCCGGGCCGTAGCGCACCGACACGTAGGCGAGGGCGGCGGAGAGCACCACCCGCGCCGAGGCGAAGGCGAGCGGCGTTCGCGCGTCCTGGAGCGCGTAGAAGGAGGAGGCGTAGAGGCGCCCCAGCGTCCCGGCCACGAGCCCCACCGCCGAGCCCATCAGCAGGTACCAGAGCCAGCGGGTGTCCGCGGCGTCGAAGCGGCCGGTCTGGAACAGCAGGCCCCCCAGCACGTCGCCCAGGAGGAGGAAGGCCACCGCCGAGGGGACGACGAAGAAGGCGATGCGCTCGAGGCCGCGGTCGATGCGCCTCCGCAGCCGTTCGGAGGCCTCCGGCCCGAGGGCCGTTTCCCGCGCGAGCTCGGGGAGCTCGGCCGCGGAGACCGACATCCCGAAGAGCGACACCGGAAGCAGCGCCAGCAGCTGGGTGTAGCCCAGCACCGCCACCGTCTCCGGCGAGATGAGCGAGGCGTAGTAGGTGTCGACCAGCGCGGAGATCTGGACGACACCGCGGGCCACCAGGATGGGGACGAACCCGCGGAACACCGCCCGCATCGCGGCGCTGGTGGTGTCGAGCGAAGGCCGGAACCGCCCCAGCAGCGGCCGGAGCACCGGCAGCTGGATCGCGAACTGGAGCCCGCTCCCGGCCACCACTCCCCAGGCAAGGAGCGTGGTCAGCCGGTCCTCGTCCACCCGTGGACCGGCGACGACGAGCACAGCGATCTGCGCCAGGTTCCACACCACCGGCGCGGCGTAGGAGAGGAAGAATTTCCGGTGGCTGTTGAGCACCCCGAGGCACCAGGCGGACAGCACCAGAAGGCCCGTGCTCGGAAAGAGGATGCGGGTCAGCTGAACCGCCTTGGCGAAGGCGGCCGGCCCGGTCTCGGCGAAGCCGCCGACGACCACGCCGACGATCCAGGGGGCGGCGAAGATGCCCACCGCCACCAGCACCGCGACCAGGAGCGAGAGCAGCCCGAAGACCGCGCCGGCAACCCGGTCGGCGTCCTCGCGGCGGCCCTCGCCGAGGAGCCGCGCGTACACCGGGATGAAGGACGCCGAGAGCACGCCTTCGCCGAACAGGTTCTGCAGGACGTTGGGAATGCGGAGCGCGGCGGTGAAGGCGCCGGCCAGCGCGGAGTTGCCGAGGTAGTGAGCGAAGACCCGCTGGCGGACCAGCCCCATGAGGCGCGAGGCGAGGATGCCCAGCGCCACCAGCGTGGCGCCCCGGCCCGAGCTCCTGGCTGGTGCGGTGGCGTCGGTCACGGGCGGCGACAGACTCTAGGCACGAGCACCGACGGGCACCGTGGCTCCTCTTGACCTGGCATGTGCTCTCCCCGCATCGTGCCCCGCTCGCCACACATGGCAAAGGTTCTGGTCATTGACGACGAGGCGAACCTCCGAAAGGTGCTCGCCGCGCTGCTCCGGCGTGACGGCTACGACGTCACGATCGCCGAGGATGGCGAGGTGGGCCTCGCCGAGTTCCAGAAGAACGGCGCGGATGCGGTGATCACCGATCTGGTCATGCCCAAGGTCGGCGGGATGGAGGTGCTCCGGGCCGTCAACTCCGCCGATCCCGAGGTCCCGGTCATCATCATCACTGCCCACGGGACCGTGGACTCGGCGGTGGAGGCGATCAAGCTCGGCGCGTTCGACTACGTCACCAAGCCCTTCGACCAGACCGAGCTCAGCAACGTTCTGGCCAAGGCGATCCGGACCCACGAGACGGCCCGGCGGAACGCCCGCGGCGAGCGTGGCCGCCCCTCCCTGGTGGGCGAGTCGCTCCAGATGCAGGAGGTGCTCCGGGTCATCGACAAGGTCGCGGATACGCCGTCGACGGTCCTGATCACCGGCGAGAGCGGCACGGGCAAGGAGCTGATCGCCACCGCGCTCCACGAGGGCAGCTCGCGGCGCGAGAAGCCCTTCATCCGCATCAACTGCGCGGCCATCCCCCGCGACCTCATCGAGTCCGAGCTCTTCGGCTACGAGCGGGGCGCCTTCACCGGCGCGGTGACCTCGAAGCCGGGCCGGTTCGAGCTGGCGGATGGGGGCACCCTCTTCCTGGACGAGATCGGGGAGATCCCGGTGGAGATGCAGGTGAAGCTGCTCCGGGCGCTCCAGGAATCCGAGTTCGAGCGAGTGGGCGGCATCAAGACCACCAAGGTGGATGTCCGCCTCATCGCCGCGACCAACCGCGACCTGAACCTCGAGATCGAGGCCGGGCGCTTCCGGAAGGACCTCTATTACCGGCTGGCGGTCGTGCCCATCAGCCTCCCCCCGCTCAGGGAGCGGCCGAGCGACATCCCCACCCTGGTACGTCACTTCGTGGACAAGTACAACCGTCGGCTGAACAAGCGGATCGAGGGGATGACCGACGAGGCGCTCTCCCTGGTCCAGGCCTACGCCTGGCCGGGCAACATCCGGGAGCTGGAGAACCTGATCGAGCGGACCCTCCTCTTCGCGGACGGGCCGCTGATCGGAGCGGCGGATCTGCCTCAGCATGTGCGGTCCCCGGGCACCGCCACGCCGCTTCCCGGACCCGTGCCTGGTGCGCTGCCGGTGCCCGCGGGCGAGACGGGTCTCAAGGACATCGTCCGGCAGCGTTCCGCCGAGCTGGAGAAGGAGATCATCACCCGCGCGCTCGAGGAGACGGGCGGCAACGTGACCCGCGCGGCGAAGCTCTTGCAAATCAGTCGGAAGTCGCTGCAGACGAAGATGAAGGAGTTCTCTCTTCGCGACGACAGCGACGAGTGAGTCTGGGAGGCGGACGAGCAACGATGTCTGTGAAGATGCCAGTGCTGGGCCAACCGGCCCGGCGCAAGTCGAGTGGTCTGGGGTGGGTGTTGTTCCTCGGGCTCGCGGTCGCTGCGGGCGGCTACCTCTGGAACCGGAGGCACCGGCCGGCTCCACCGGCAGCGCAGGTCCCGGTGGTCGCGCCCGCGCCGGTCATCAGCGCTCCGGGATCGACCGCAGTGCCCGGAATCGCCCAGGCGCCGGTCCCGCCGCCGGTGCAGACCGGACCGCGGTTCCTGTCGGTGCGCATCGACGGGCCACTCGAGGCCGCGCTGGTCGCGGGCGCGGGGACCGACACCGGTCCGGCGCTCACCCAGGTGGTGAAGCGCGTCCTGGTCTGGTGGATCGCCGTGCCCGCCGACCTGCGGAAGGGGGACCTTCTGGAGGTGGTCTACGAGCCGCAGCCGGGGCAGGAGCCGCTGGTCAGCGCGGTCAGGCTGCAGAGCGCGAAGGCGGGCCGGACCTTCGAGGCCTACCGGTTCAAGCCGGCGGGTGGGCAGTTCGCACGCTTCTTTGACGCCGACGGGAGTGACCTCGAGCTGCGGCTCGACCCCTCCCCGCTCGACGGCTGGGAGCAGATCACCTCGCTGCTGAAGGACGGCCGGAAGCACAAGGGCGTGGACTTCAAGACGCCGGTGGGGACGCCGGTGAAGGCGACGTTCGACGGGACCATCACCCGGAAGAACTGGTTCTTCCGCGGGAACGGAAACAGCCTGGAGATCACCTCGTCGGGTGCTCCGTACATGAAGGCGATCTTCCTCCACCTTTCGGAGCTGCCGCGCACGCTCACGGTCGGAACGAAGGTGAAGAAGGGCGAGGTCATCGCCCACAGCGGGAACAGCGGGCACAGCTTCGCGCCCCACCTGCACTATCAGCTGATGTCGCCCTCGGACCGGGTGCTGGACCCGTTCGACGTGCACCCCACGAAGAAGGTGAACCTCCCGGCGGCGGACAAGCCGGCGCTCACCGAGCAGGTGACGAAGTGGCGGTCGATGATGACCACGCGCGTGGCCGCGACGCCCTCCCCCGCGGTCGTGCCGGCAGCGGCGGCGACGACTCCGGCGCTCGGTGTCGCGGGGGGCGCCCCCTCGGCGGTGCCTGCTCCTCCCCGATAAACCACCTGTACTGGACAGACGTTCAGTCCGGTGTTAGAGCGCCCCGCCTGGAGGGAATGCCCATGCTCACGCACCCCCACGCGTCCACTCCGGTCCGGCCCAATACCGAGGAGTTCGAGCGCAACGTCCGCGCAGCGATGCGCGATTCGGTGAACGCCATCAGCGTCGCGTGGCTCGCGTCGGAATGCCGGCGGGCGCGATTCGAGGAGACTCAGCTCCGGGAGGAGTGCCTCAGGCTCTCCGTGGCGGGGACGTCCGCGGCAACCCGCTAGCGCAGCGAGACGCTCCGGACCGCAGGCAGCGTTCACCGCCGGCCGCCCAGCCCCAACCGGTAAACCTCGGCGCTCGTCCAACCCGCCTGGCGTGCCACCTCGGTCGAGAGCGACTTGAGACGCTCGCCGCGGGACAGCCCGGCCTCGAGTGCGGCACGGACCTCCTCCTCGCTCCAGCGCGCCGCTTCGGTGCGACCCTCCACCAGCACCACGACCTCGCCCAGCGGTGGCTCGCCCAGGTAACGAGCCGCGAGCTCGCTCAGCGTCCCGCGCACGAACTCCTCGTGCACCTTGGTCAGCTCGCGGGCGACGACTGCGCGCCGTGGACCGAGCGCCTTCTCGAGATCGTCAAGCGTCTCCCCGAGACGCCGTGCCGACTCGTAGAGCACCAGCGTCGCCCGGAGCCCTCCGACCTCCTCGAGCACCCCGCTCCGGTCCGGCCCCGAGCGCGGCAGGAACCCGAGGAAGTGAAATCGGCCCGAGGGCAAGCCCGACGCGCTCAGCGCCGCGATGACCGCGCTCGGCCCCGGGATCGGCACCACGCGGATGCCGCGCGCCACCGCCTCCGCCACCAGCGCCTCGCCAGGATCGCTGATGCCAGGGCTTCCCGCGTCGGTCACGAGCGCCCCCTCCTCGCCTGCCTCGAGGCGCGCGACGATGCCGCTGATGCGCTCCTTCTCCGCGAACGCCGGGAGGCTGACCAGCGGGGCTTGTACGCCGAGCGACCGCAACCACGGCCCCGAGTGACGCGTGTCCTCGCACACCACGAAGGCGGCCGCCCGCAGCACCTCCACCGCTCGGGCAGTCACGTCTCCGAGGTTTCCGATCGGCGTGGCGACGAGGTGGAGGATTCCGGCCATGGGCGGGCGCCGCCGGGGGCGACCACGTTCGGCGCAGGAGACGCTATACCAACAACTTCGACCCGCAGTGCGTCTCGCCCCTCTCTAACCTCTTGAGGCGTCGTCGCACGGATTCACTGCCATTTCGAGTCGTTGCTATTACCTCTCGTGACCGATCCCCCCTCGCCCCGGCCAGCCTGCGCCGCCGACGCGCGCCCCCGGCAGCCTCACATCCCGGCGTCGAACGCTCCGGGCAGGTGCTCGATGACCGCGGCCGACCCTCGCCCGAGGACGGTCATCACGTCGAAACGGATCATCCGCCCGGGCGCCGGCCGGCGTTGCAGGTAGCGAAGCGCCGCGCGGACCACCCGCCGCTGCTTCTCCCAGGTCACCGTCAGCGACGGGTCGCCGAACACCGCCGAGGTCCTCATCCGCACCTCGACGAAGCACAGGAACTGATCCCGCTCCGCCACGATGTCCAGCTCGCCCTCCCGCACCAGCCAGTTCCGGTCCCGGATGCGGTACCCGGCCCGCTCCAGCCAGGCCACGCATTGCTCCTCGGCCTCGCTGCCGAGCCGCGATCGATCCACCACGCCCATTCCCCAACCCCCCGACGTTCGATCCGGCTCCGACTGTAGGGCGGAGGTCAGACGTTCAGGGAACCCTCGGACATCGAGGCGAAGACCGGATGCGCCGTGACGTGAAGGAGCTGCGTCCCGCTCCCCAGCGCCTTGAGCATCCGGCCGAGCATCGGCAGCCGGGCCTCGTCCATCCCGGTTGCCATGTCCTCGAGCAGCACCGGCATCGGCTCCTGCGAGACCAGCCGCTCGAGCAACGACAGACGAAGCCCGAGCCAGACCCAGTCCAGGTCGTGCGAGGACACCTGGCCCACCGGGACCCTCTTCCCGCCGACGCGCGCCAGACTCTGCCCGTCGTGGGTGAACTCCAGCCCCTCCACGCGGCGCTCGGTGAGCGCGGTCACGTACTGTGCGCACCGATCGGCGATCCGCGCGCCGAGCGTCGCCACGTCGATGGTGAGCAGATCCGCCGCCGCGCTCATCAGCCCGGGCGTGAAGTCGTCCAGCCCGTCCGCCCCGCCCACCGCCGGAGCTCCTGGGCTGGACACCCTGCGGGGCGCCGGAGTGAGCGCCTCGCGCATCCGCGCCATCTCCCGCTCCACCTCGCGCGCATCGCGGACGTAGCTCCCCTTCTCGGCGAGCCTGGCGTTCAGCGATTCCTGCTCGGCCCGGAGCTCGGCGAGCTGGGTGGCCGCGGCGACGTACTCCGGGTTCAGTCGGGCTGCCTGGACCCGCTTCTCCAGATCAGCGACCTTCTCCGCCCATCTCCCGTGCTCCTCGAGCGCAAGGACGATCTCGTGCGGCTGCTCGACGCCGAGGATCTTCATCGCGTTCCGGACAGGTTGGGCCTCTGCCTCGAACTGCTCTCGCACCTGCCGCTCGCGGTCCCCCAGCCGGTCCCCGCGGCGAACCGCGAGCTCCGCCCACTGGAGGTCCTCGATCCGCTTCAGCGCCACCAGCGCCGCGAGCCCGAACGCCGGGATGTCGAGGAGCGCGATGTACTTCAGTGGACCGGTGACCGTTGCCCCGGTGAAGAGCGCCGCTGCCCCGAGCGCCAGGCCCGCCCAGAAGCGCCCGTCGTGCTGCAGGGGGGTCGCCGTGGGTGCCTTCACCACGTCGACCTGCCGCTCGGCCTCGAGCCTGGCCAGGGTCTCGTCCACCTTGGCCACGAAGGCCGGGAACCCCTTCGCCCGCTCCACGATGTCCGGGATCAGGCCCAGGCTCTCCACCGTGGGCGTCTGTTGCAGCCCGCGCTGAGCCTCGGCGAGCTCCTCCTCCAGCGCCTGGACGGACTTCACCTTCGTCTCCAGCTGGAAGACCTGCGCGCTCACCCCGTCGGCACGGAACTGGAGCCTTTCCACCTCGGAGGACACCGCCAGCTCCTTCTCCAGCTCGACGAGTCGCGCCCGGGCCTGAGCCGGATCCACCGGCGCCTCCGGAGCCGCAGACGCGCCCCCGATGCCTGACCGCCCCCCCGCGGCCGCGGCGCGCTTGGGGCGGCGACTGGGGAGCTGACCCGGGGTGAAGGTGAAGAGCGTCTCGTAGCGGCCCTTCGGCGGAAACCCCACCTGGGCACGGAGGAACTGCGCCATCTCGGTGGGCTCCTCGGTCACCAGGTCGTGCCCCCGCGTGGTGGCGTTCACCAGGTGCAGCGAGCCCGAGCGCCCCAGCTCCCGGAGGATGCGGTAGGTCGCCTGGTCGCGACCGACGATCCACAGCGCAGCCTTGCTGGTGTTGCCGCCCTCGGACGAGGCGTAGCGCGCGTCACCCCCGCGCCCGTCGGGGAAGCACAGCTCGGAGGTCAGGCCCACGAGCGGCGCGCCCGGCGTGTTCGGGAGCAACGTCCAGTAGCCTGGCTTCAGGGAGACGCGAACGCTGGGCAGGAACCCGCGGACGCCCTGGAGCGCAAACTCGACCCAGTGCATGCGCAAGGATCGAGTCTAGCTGAACGCGGAGACTCAGCCCTGCGCGGGCGCGGCGGTCTTGCCGGACTTGCCCTTCTTGCCCTTGGCGGCGGGGGCGGCCGGAGTCGGAGTCTCGGGTGCCGGGGCAGACTCGGCGGCTGGAGCGGTCGCGGGGGCCGTCGTCTCCAGCTCCTCCTGGGTCTCCACGCGGCTTGCCTTCCCGCGGAGATCACGCAGGTAGAACAACCGGTTGTGCCGCACGTCGCCCCGGCTCAGGACCTCGATGCGCTCGTAGCGGGGGCTGTGCAGGGGAAAGATGCGCTCCACACCGACCCCGTAGGACATCTTCCGCACGGTGAAGGTCGCCCGGTTGGCGCCCTTGGTCTTGCGAATGACCACGCCCTCGAACGGCTGCACGCGCTCCTTCTCGCCCTCACGGACCTTCCAGTGCACACGGACGGTGTCACCGGTACGGAAGTCCGTGACGTCCTTCCGCAACTGCTTCGATTCGACGTAATCCAGAGCGCTCGGGCGCATGGCAACTGACTCCAACTGATGGGGAGCCGGGCCAGATAGCAGACGACCCGTCCCATCGCAAGGGCAACCCCCCGGATTCAGAGGTCCTTCTCCTCCAGTGCGAGGAGCCGCCGGTCCTCGTCGGACAGCGCCATCGACGCCAGGAGATCCGGTCGCCGGGCCCGGGTCTGCTGAAGCTGATGCCAGCGCCGCCATCGCGCAATGCGGGCGTGGTCTCCCCCCTGGAGCACGTCGGGTACTGCAACCCCTCGGAACTCGGCGGGGCGCGTGTAGTGCGGGTACTCGAGAAGGCCGCCTTCGAAGCTCTCCGAGCCCGACGACTCGGCGTTGCCGAGGACGCCGGGGAGGAGCCGGGCGACCGCGTCGACGATGCAGAGCGCCGCGAGCTCGCCGCCGGTGAGGACGAAGTCACCCACCGAGATCTCGGCATCCACGTACGCACGGACGCGCTCGTCCACGCCCTCGTAGCGACCGGCGACGAGGATCAGGTCGGTCGGCGCCGTTGCGAGGGCTCGCGCCATCCCCTGCGTGAACCGCTCACCACGCGGCGAGGTGAGGATCACTCGCGCCCCGGGCAGCGCGACGCGGGCGGCCTCGATCGCCGCCACCAGCGGCTCGGGCTTCATCACCATCCCTGCCCCGCCGCCGTACGGTGCATCGTCAGTGACCCGGTGCTTCCCCTCCGCGTGCTCCCGGATGTCGCGCGGGTCGACGCGGAGCAGACCCCGGGCGCGCGCCTTCCCGAGGATGCTCGCCTCGAGGTACCCGGTCACCATCGCCGGGAAGAGGGTGAGGATCTCCGCCTGCCACATGGCCGTGCCGCCTACTCCAGCACCTCCGGAGGGCGGACGACGAGCACCCCTCCCGGGACGTCCACCTCGGGCACGAACTCGTCGACGAAGGGGACGACCAGGGGCTCCGTGCCCGGGCCCTCGATGACGAGGTTGGGGACCGGGCCGGTGTTCCAGACCTCCGTGACCCGGCCGAGCGGCGTGCCCTCGGGCGTGCGCGCTTCGAGCCCCACCAGGTCGCCCTGGAACCACTCGCCTTCGGCAGGGGGCGGGAGGTCTTCGCGGTGAACGAGCACCGTCGCGCCCTTGAGCGGCTCGGCCGCCGAGCGCGAGGTCACCCCGGCCAGCGACACCAGGGTCGCGTCCGAGGCCCGGCGCGCTCCGGTCAGGGCGACGTCCCGCTCCTCTCCGGAGCGCAGGCGCAGCACCAGCCTGTGCACCACGGAGAGTGCCTCGGAGTCGGGGTCGAAGGTCCGCACCGCCAGCTCACCTCCCAGCCCGTGCACGCGCGCCACGTACCCCACCTCCAGCGTGGGGCGAGGCGGGCTCATCCGGCCGGCGGAGGCTCGGAGGGTGGCGTGGGAGCGGCGGTGGCCCGGCGGTCATCGAGCACCTCCAGCCGCGCCTTGACGCCACGCCGCTGGGCCGCGACGGAGAGCAGCGTGCGGATGGCGTTCACGGTGCGGCCGTCACGGCCGATGACCTTGCCCACGTCTTCGGGGGCGACCTTCAGCTCGAACAGCGTGCCGCCGTCCGCCGGCTGGCTCCGCAGCTCGACCTGGTCCGGGCGGTCCACCAGTCCCCGGGCCAGGGACATCAACAGCTCTTCCACGGGGCGCTAGGCCTTCGGCGTGTTCTTGCCGGCGCGCTTGATGAGCCCGGCGACGGTCTCGGACGGGGTCGCGCCCGCCTTCAGCCAGTGCTCGAGCCGCTCCTGCTTGAACTCGATCTTCGGGGGCTCGAGGTTCGGGTCGTACGCTCCGATGGCCTCGATGAACTTGCCGTCCCGCGGGTTGCGCGAGTCGGTGGCAACCACGTGGTAGTACGGCATCTTCTTTGCGCCCGCGCGTGCGAGCCGAAGCACGACAGCCATGAATCCTCTCCGTCTTGGGGAGGGGCGGGATTAGTCGTGGGCGTCCCTGTTGTCAAGAACGGCTCAGGATGTCGCGCACTTACGGAGAACCGCTCCGGCGGGCGAGAAATTCGGCCTGCAGGGTCCAGGTGACCCCGTCGGCCGAGCGCTCTCCCCACCACCGGAAGGAGTCCGCCGTCCGATCCCGGAACGACCAGCGGACCTTCGCGCCCGTGTCATCGGTCCCGAGCTGGACGATGTCCGGGCCCTCCGCCCGGCCGAGCTGTCGCCGATAGATCTGCCGCATCGGATCGCTCCAGAGGATGTGCCAGGCGTCGAGGCCGGGGTCGTAGACGCGCAGGGTGCTCCCGTAGAACTCGGACGCCGCCGGCAGCTCTCCGCGCGGGAGCCCGCGGGCGGGGACGATCCACACGTCCTGGATCGCCCTCCCCTCCAGCACCCAGCCGGCGTGCAGCTCTCCCTTGCTGCGGAGGTCGGAGCCGTCGGGCTGGGGGTAGCGCGCCTGCAACGACCAGCTGCCGACGAGGAAGGCGTAGAGCTGAAGGCCGCTCACCCGATCCTGCGCGGGACCGGTGGCGGAGAGGGCGTCGAGGAATGGCGAGGGAGGCATGATGCCCTCCGGTGTGCACCTTCAGGCCGTGGCGCCGCTTGGCGATTCTTGCGCCGCCGCGCTCGGCCCCTGGCGGTTGGCGAGCTGGCCACACGCCGCGGCGATGTCCCGCCCCCGGTTCTCGCGGATGAACGCGGCGACGTGGCCGCGAGCGAGGATCTCCCGGAAGCGCTCCGCCTGTTCCTCGCCGGTGGTGAAGAAGCCGAGGCCGGGGTTCTCGTTGTAGGGGATGAGGTTCACCTTGGCCGGCACGTCGCGGAGCAGCTCCACCAGCCGCGCGGCGTCCTCGTCGGAGTCGTTCACCCCGCGGAGAAGGACGTACTCGAAGGTGATCCGCCGCCCCTGCCGCAGGGGGAACGTCCTGCAGGCCTCCATCAGGTCGGCGATCTTCCACTTCCGGTTCACCGGCATCATCTCGTCGCGCTGAGCGTCGGTGCTGGCGTTGAGCGAGATGGCGAGCTTGACGTCCGTCTCCGCGCCGAGCCGGGCGATCATCGGGACCAGACCCACGGTGGAGACGGTGATGTGCCGGTGGGAGAAGTTGGGCCCGTCCTCGGACTGCAGGACGTGAAGCGCGTCCTTGAGTTGCTCGAAGTTGTGGAGCGGCTCGCCCATCCCCATGAAGACCAGGTTGGTGAGCGGACGGGTCAGGGCCAGTCCCTCGTTGCGCGCGACCTCGCGGTTGACCACGTGCACCTGGGCGACGATCTCCGCCGCGGTCAGGTTCCGGAGCAGACCGAGCGTCCCGGTCATGCAGAACTTGCAGGCCATCGCGCAGCCCACCTGGGTGGAGACGCAGAGAGTCTTCCGGTCCGGGCTGGGCATGTACACGCTCTCGATGAGTCGGCCGTCGCGCGTGCGCCAGCGGTACTTGATCGTGCCGTCGGTGCTGCGCTGCTCGAGGTCCTTGGTCAGCGGCTCGAGCGCGCACCGCTCCCGAAGCCTGGCCCGGAGCGACTTCGACAGATCGCTCATCTGGTCGAAGTCGGTCACGCCGCGCTGGTGAATCCAGCGATAGAGCTGTCGCGCGTGGAACGGACGCTCCCCGAGCTCGTCCACCAGGAACTGCGTCAGGCGTTCGAGGGGGAGACCCAGGAGGTCGAGAGGGGTGTCCGGAACGGACGGCATCGGGCGGGCGTGTAACACGGCTTCCGTCCAGGCGCAGATCGGCGGGCCCGGGAGGTCAGCGCACCCGGGTCTCGATCCAGGCCGCGGCCGCGAGGAGCCGCTCGTCACCGCGAGCGGCGCCGACCAGCTGCACTCCGAGCGGAAGACCCGAGGGCCCCGTCCCGGCGGGCAGGCTGATCGCGGGAAGCCCGAGCAGGGTCACGATGCGGTTGAAGACCGGGTCGCCGGTGCTGGCGAGCCCCTCGGGGGCCTCTCCCTGTGCGCTGGGGGTGAGAAGAACGTCCAGCTCGGCGAACAGCTGGGCCGTCGCCGATCGGGCGTGACTGGCACGGTCCTGCGCTTCCCGGACCTCGCCGGGTCGAGCCGCGGCGCCACGGTCGAGCAGCGCGGTGAGCTGGGGACTCAGCGCCCCGCCCGGACGGAGCGCCTCGAACGAGCGGACTGCCTCCGCGGCCATGATCAGCATCTGACCCTCGAAGAGCTGCTCCTCGTCCGGCAACGGTTCGACCTCGCGCACCGTCGCCCCGGCGCGAGCGAGCGTCCCGGCCACCTCTTCGAGCCGCATCTGCATCGGCGGCGTCGCGCGGGCCCACTGCGCGCTCCTCCAGACCCCGACTCGCGGCGGACGGGAGAGAGACAGAACCTCCACCGGCGCCCCGAGAGCCGTGAGCAGCGGCGCGGCGTCCGCGACCTCCCGGACCAGCACCCCGAGCGTGTCGAGCGAGGGCGCGAAGGGCTGGATTCCCTCCATGGAGAGGAGGCCGTGCGAGGGCTTGAAGCCCACGATGCCGCAGTACGCGGCGGGACGGATGATGGACCCGGCGGTCTGCGTGCCGAGCGCCGCAGGCACCATGCAGCCGGCGACGGCGGCCGCGGAGCCGCTGGACGAGCCGCCGGGGGTGTGTGCCGGGTTCCGCGGGTTCCGGGTCGGTCCGGGCGCGAAGTACGCCAGCTCGGTCGTGACCGTCTTCCCGAGCACCACGCCGCCCGCCGCCCGCAGCGAGGCGACGCACCGGGCGTCCATCGTCGGTCGACGGCCGCGGAACAGCGGCGTGCCGCACTCGGTCGGGGCGTCGGCGGTGTCGATGATGTCCTTGATCCCCACGGGCAGACCATGGAGTGGACCGGGCCGGCCGCGGGCATCGACCGCGCGAGCAGCTGCGAGCGCCTGTTCCGGCTCCAGCCACTCCCAGGCACGGATCCTCGGCTCGTCGCGCGTGATGCGATCGAGACAGGCGCGGACGAGGGCCTGGGAGGTGAGCTTGCCGTCGCGGAGCAGCGCGATCGCTTCCACTGCGCTGAGCTCTGCCAGGCGTTCAGTGCTCATGGGCTGCCGAGCGTACGAGGCAAAGGGAGAGTCCGCGAGGTCGGACCAGGTCTGTTCCCTGTTCGGGTCCAGCGGGACAGGAAGGCGACGGTCGGCGGAGCGCGAGCGGGCTCGAGATTCATTCGCTCGCCGAGCGAATGATCCTGGTCTTCCGCCTCGGTCCCGCGCGGAGCGTCCGATTCGGATCCCCCCGTTGCACTCGGGGATCTGTTTCGGACGCTCGTGCCCGCTGAGGGTGGATCCGACTGCGACAACCTGCCAGCGACCGGTCCCGAGGCCAGAGCGGCAACGGAGCAGGGCCGCCGTTCTCCAGCGGAGACTGCTTCCGCTCAGGAGCCCATTCCCGTCTCATTGGACCCGGCTCCGGTCGCAGGCCGACCCGATCCCCGCCGAATGCGCCGGGCCGGGCTCGGGCGCTCAGCGACGAGCGCGGAAGAACGCGCGGAGCTTCGGGGCGATCCGCTCGCGGAACCGGCTCCCGCTGAACGTGCCGTAGTGCCCGGCCCCTTCCAGAAGATGATGCTCCTTCCAGCCGGGGGGGATGCCGTTGAGCAGCCCGTGCGCGGCCTGGGTCTGGCCAGGAGCCGTGATGTCGTCCTTCTCGCCCTCGACGGTCATCAGTGCCGTGCTGCGGATGGCGTCGAGGCGCACCGGCTTCCCCCGGTGCAACATCCGCCCCTCGGGGAGGCTGTGCCGGTGGAACACGTGGTGGACCGTCTCCAGGTAGTACTCCGCCGGGAGGTCCATCACCGAGAAGTACTCGTCGTAGAACTTCCGGCGCTTGTCGGCGGACTCGCGCTCGCCGTGCAGAACGTCCTTGAACAGGCCCACGTGCGCATCCACGTGCCGGTGCGGGTCGAGCGACATGAACGACCAGAGCTGCAGGATGCCCGGATAGACGCGCCGGCCCGACCCGGGATGCCCCATCGGGACCCGGTGGATGACCATGGCCTCCAGCATCTTCAGGGAGTGCACCCTCGCGAACTGGTTCACCGACGAGGGGTTCACCCGCGTGTCCACCGGACCGGAGATGAGCACCATGGTCGCCGGCTGGACCGGGTCGCCGGCCTCGGCCAGCACCGCGGTCGCGACGAGCACCGGAACCGCCGGCTGGCAGACCGAGAGGACGTGCACCCCGCGCCCGAGCACGCGCAGGTGCGCGATGAGCAGATCCACGTAGTCCGCGAGGTCGAACCGTCCCGCGGAGAGCGGGATCAGCCGCGCGTCGACCCAGTCGGTGATGAACACGTCGTGGTCGGGCAGCAGCTCCTTCACCGTCTCTCGCAACAGCGTGGCGTGATGGCCCGAGAGCGGGGCGACGATGAGGACCTTCGGGTCGTCCCGCTGGGCGTCCCGCTCGAAGTGCAGGAGCCGGCAGAACGGCGTCTCGTGCACCAGCTCCTCGCGGACCGCGACCTCGCGCCCGTCGATGACGGTCGTCGCCAGCCCGAAGGCCGGCTTCGGGTACTCGGCGGTCGCGCGCTCGACCAGCTCGGCCGCAGCCGCCATCGCCCGGACCGGCGGAAGGAGCGAGGCCGGGTTGAAGGGGTGCGTCCACGCCGTGCGGAGCATCGACGCCCAGGTGTGGAGAGGACGTGCGAACGCTCGACCGAGGTCGTGAGCGAAGTACATTGACTCGAAAATCTAACCAGCCCCGACCGGCGGGTCCAGGGATTGTTCGGCTCCCTACATTTGCTGCGTTCGCACAGGATGTGGTCCCAGGCGCCGTCGCTGGTAGGAGGTCGCTCGATGCTGGTGAAGAAGTACGGGAATCGCCGCCTCTACGACACCGAGGAGAGCCGCTACGTCCGGCTCGACGAGATCGCCGAGCGCATCCGGGGCGGCGCGGACGCCCAGGTGGTGGACGCGAGGAGTGGCGCCGACCTGACCGCGCCGACCCTCGCGCAGATCATCTTCGAGGACCGCAACGCCGCCCGGCTGCTCCCCGTGCCCCTGCTGATCCAGCTCATCCGCATGGGAGACGAGCCGCTGGCGGACTTCCTCGGGCGGTACGTGAGCTGGGCACTGGAGATGTACCTCCAGGCCCGGAGCGGACTGGGGTCCCTGTACAACCCCTTCACCGCGCTCCGCCCCTTCCCTGCCCCACCGCCCCAGGAGCGTCCGCGCGGCGCCGAGGCCGCCGCCCCTGCCGCCAGGGACGAGGTGGCCGAGCTCCGCCGTGAGGTGGCGGCCCTGCGGAAGGGACTGAAGAGAAAGCCATCGCGCCGGCGCTGAATCCTGTTGCATCGCAACAGAGCGTCTCTTGACTCCCCGGCGCCTCGGTGCGACAGCACCTCCGACCCGGCACCCGGGAGGAGACGACGATGCCTCGGAAGACTGTCCCTGGACGCGTCCGCAGCGCGGCGACGGCGAGCGAGCCCCCCGCGGCGGAGATCGTGCCCAGGAACCCCGATTTTGCTGCAATGCAACATAACGACCTTGACACCCCGGAACCGGGTGTTACACGAGCGAATAACCGCGATTCGCGGGAGGAGAAAACCATGGATCAGAAGACTGTCTTTACGCAGATGCAGCAGTTCGGGACCGAGTGGTTCAGGCTGGTCGCCGAGGGCACCACCCGCTTCACCGCGGCCCTGTCCGAGGTGGAGAAGATCGAGAAGCAGGGCGTCGCCCAGGCCGTCTCGGCGGTGGACGAGGCCGGCCGCGTGGCCAAGGAGGCCATCAACGCCGGTGAGCAGATCAGCGCCCAGTGGCGGAAGGCGGTCAACGAGTACGCCCAGCGCACGCTCGAGCTGCTGACCCCGAAGAACTAGCCTCACCCGTCGACGGGCAACCGTTGACACTCTGGCGGGTCCCCTGGCGTCATCTGCGCAAGGGGGTCCGTCGATGTCACCTGCCTCGGTGAGCAAGGTCGTCAGCCTCGACGAGGCCGTCGCCCTCGTGCAGCCGGGCAGCACGCTCGCCACCTCGGGCTTCGTGGGCATCGGGACCCCGGACGGGCTGCTGGAGTCGCTGGCTCGCGCCTTCCAGGCTCACGGGCGGCCAGGCGGCCTCACCCTGGTCTTTGCCGCCGGCCAGGGAGACGGGAAGACGCGGGGCCTGAATCGCCTCGCGGTGCCGGGGCTCCTCCAGCGGGTGGTGGGCGGCCACTGGGGGCTCATCCCCAAGGTGGGCGCGCTCGCGCTCGCCGGGGAGATCGAGGCCTACAACCTTCCGCAGGGCTGCATCTCGCACCTCTACCGGGACATCGCCGCGGGAAAGCCCGGCACCCTCTCCCGGGTCGGCCTCGGGACCTTCGTCGACCCGCGCAACGGCGGAGGGAAGGTGAACTCCCGCACCACCGAGGACATCGTCGAGCTCCTCCCGGTGCACGGCGAGGACTGGCTCCTCTACCGCGCCTTCCCCATCGACGTCGTCTTCCTCCGGGGAACCACCGCCGACCCGCACGGCAACGTGAGCATGGAGCGCGAGGCGCTGACCCTGGACAACCTCGCCATGGCCATGGCCGCGAAGAACAGCGGCGGCGTGGTGATCGTCCAGGTGGAGCGGCTGGCCGACGCGGGCTCGCTCCCGGCCCGCAGCGTGAAGATTCCCGGGGCGCTGGTGGACTGCGTGGCGGTCGCTCCGGCCGAGTACCACGCGCAGACCTACGCCACGGCCTACAGCCCGGCCTTCTCCGGCGAGCTCCGGGTGCCGCTGGAGTCCGTGCCGGCGCCACCTCTCGACTGCCGCAAGGTGATCGGCCGGCGCGCGGCCTGCGAGCTGATTCCCGGGACGCTGATCAACCTCGGCATCGGAATGCCGGAGTCGGTGGCCGGCGTGGCGGCCGAGGAGGGCCTCCTGCCCCTGGTCACGCTCACCGCCGAGCCCGGGGTCATCGGCGGGCTGCCTGCCTCGGGGCTCAACTTCGGCGCCGCGGTGAACACCGAGGCCCTGGTGGACCAGAACCAGCAGTTCGACTTCTACGACGGCGGCGGGCTCGACCAGGCCTACCTCGGCATGGCCCAGGTGGACGCGGCGGGGAACGTGAACGTCAGCCGGTTCGGGAAGACCTTCGCCGGCTGTGGTGGGTTCATCAACATCAGCCAGAACGCCCGGAAGGTGGTGTTCGTCGGCACCTTTTCTTGTGGCGGCCTCTCGGTGGAGATCGGCGACGGGCGTCTTCGCATCCTCGAGGAAGGCCGGAGTCGCAAGTTCGTCCCGGCCGTGGAGCAGGTCACGTTCAGCGGGAAGCGCGCCCGCGAGCTGGGCCACGAGACGATGTACGTGACCGAGCGGGCGGTGTTCCGCCTCACCGAGCGCGGGCTCCGGCTGGAGGAGATCGCGCCAGGCATCGACCTCGAGCGCGACGTCCTGAGCCAGATGGAGTTCACCCCGGAGATCAAGCGGCCGCTGGGGACCATGGACCCGCGCCTCTTCCGGTCCGAGCCCATGGGCCTCCGCCGCCTCCTGGAGGAGCGACCGCTCGCCTCCCGCTTCGAGTTCGATGCGCAGCGCGAGGTGCTCTTCATCAACTTCGCCGGCCTGGCGATCAGGAACGAGCACGACCTCCGGGACATCGCCGCCGCCGTGCAGGCGGTCTGCGCCCCCCTCGGCCGCCGGATCCGGGCCGTCGTCGACTACGACGGGTTCAGCGTGCCGGCCCACCTGGCGGATGCCTATGCGGAGCTGGTCCGGGAGCTCACCGAGCGGTACTACGAGCAGGTGACTCGCTACACCTCGAGCGCCTTCCTGCGACTCAAGCTCGGCGCCTCCCTGGAGGCGCACCACGTGGACCCCGAGCTGTTCGAGACGCAGCGCCACGCGCTGGAGTCCCTCAAGCACCGGCGCCGCTCCCGTGGCTCGCCGGCAGGGAGTGATCGATGAAGGTCCTGGAGCTTCCGCAGCGCCCGCTGGCCGTCGAGGAGGAGCCGCCGCTCCCGCCGGCGCCTGTCCCCGGACCGGTCCAGAGCGGTCTGCGCCGGCTCGCCGACGGGGCCCTCGACCGGCTGGACCCGGTGGGCTTCGGTCGCGCGCTCGCCTCCGAGGCGCTGGCCCTCCTCCGCCACCCCCGCTCCACCGCCGGGGCCGTTGCCCGATGGGCCAACGGCGCGCTGGTCGCGACCGGCGTCTCGGCCGTGAGAGCGGTGGGCGCTCAGTCGCAGGGACCGATGCCGGTTCCGGCCAAGGACCGCCGGTTCACGGACAAGACCTGGAACGAGAACGCCCTCTTCTTCTGGCTGCTCCAGAACCACCTCCTCCGCGAGCAGCTGGCGAAGGAGCTGCTGGAGGCGGCACGGCTCGAAGACACCACCCAGCGCAAGGCCCGCCTGGCGAGCCAGCTCCTGGTGGACGCGTTCGCGCCGACCAACTTCTTCCTGACCAACCCCAACGCGCTCCGGCGTGCGTTCGAGACCGGTGGGCTCAGCGCACTGCGCGGGCTCCGCACGTGGCTGGATGACCTCCGGATGCGCGAGGGCTGGCCGCGGCTGGTGGACAGCTCGGGATTCGAGGTGGGCAAGAACCTCGCCTCCACGCCGGGGAAGGTCGTCTACCGCAACCGGCTGTTCGAGCTCATCCAGTACGCGCCGCAGACGGCAGAGGTGCACGCGATTCCCCTGCTCTGCAGCCCGCCGTTCATCAACAAGTACTACATCATGGACCTCGCCCCCGGCCGGAGCTTCGTCGAGTGGGCGGTGAAGAACGGCCACACCACCTTCTGCATGAGCTACCGCAACCCCGACGAGAGCCTGCGCGACGTCGGGTTCGGGGACTACCTGCTCGAGGGACCGGTGGAGGCGCTCCGGGTGGTGAAGGAGATCACCGGCGCCAGGAAGGTCAACGTCGCCGCGCTCTGCGTGGGCGGCACGCTGGCCACGATGCTCGCCGCGTACCTGGGGGCGAGCGGCGACCCTTCGCTGAACTCACTGACGCTGATGAACACGCTGGTGGACTTCAGCGAGCCCGGGCCGCTCGGGGCGTACACCGACCGGCCCACCGTCGAGCGGATGCTCCGGCGGGTGAATCGCCGCGGGCTGCTCGAGTCGCAGGAGATGGCGCGGACCTTCAACCTCCTCCGGTCCAACGACCTCTACTTCAACTACTTCGGGTCCGCGTGGATGATGGGTGAGGAGCCGCCGGGGTTCGACCTCCTCGCCTGGAACGACGACGGGACGCGCGTCCCGGCGCGCCTCCTCGCCGAGTACCTCCGGGGCTGCTACCTCGACAACGCGCTGGCCCGGGACGAGATGACCGTCCAGGGCAAGCGACTCCGGCTCGGGGCGGTGAAGCAGGACACGTTCATCGTCGGCGCGGTGGAGGACCACATCACCCCGTGGCGCTCGGCGTTCCGGACCGCGAGCCTCATCGGGGGAAAGGTCGAGTTCGTTCTCAGCAGCTCGGGCCACATCGCCGGCGTGGTGAACCCGCCGAGCAAGAGCGCGGCCTACTGGCTGCACGAGCACCTCGACGAAACTCCCGAGGCTTGGCACAACGCGTCAACGCGTCACGGCGACACCTGGTGGAACGCCTGGGCGCGATGGATCGACGCCCGGGGCGGCGAGCGAGTTCGACCGCCGGCGACGCTGGGGAGCGAGGAATTCCCTCCGCTGGCCGACGCGCCAGGGCTCTACGTCACCGAACGCTGAGCCGGACAGACTCCCGCCAAAGACGCTCGACCTCAGCGACGCAACGTGGCTTGCTGCGTCCCCCATCGCCTCCCTAGGTCAGCGTACATGCTCGATACGGCGCGTCAGACGGGTGAGCCACTCCTCGAGACGCAAGGGCTCACGAAGGAATTCCGCGGGTTCGTCGCGGTCAAGAACGTGAGCCTGACCGTGCGCGCCGGGACGATTCACGCGCTGATCGGCCCGAACGGGGCGGGGAAGACGACCTGCTTCAACCTCCTCACCAAGTTCCTCACCCCGTCCGCCGGCACCATCAAGTTCAAGGGGCAGAACATCACCTCGGACAGGCCCGCCGACGTCGCGCGCCGCGGGGTGATCCGCTCGTTCCAGATCTCCGCGGTGTTTCCTCACCTCACGGTGCTGGAGAACATCCGGGTCGCGCTGCAGCGAAAGCGCGGAAACTCCTTCGACTTCTGGCGTTCGGAGCGCGCGCTCCAGGATCTCGAGCCGCGCGCGAACGAGCTGGCCGAGGCAGTGGGGCTCCTGGATTTCCTCCACACCCGGGCGGTGGAGCTGTCCTACGGGCGCAAGCGCGCCCTCGAGATCGCGACCACGCTCGCCCTCGACCCCGAGCTGCTCCTGCTCGACGAGCCGACCGCTGGGATGGGGCACGAGGACGTGGACCGGATCGCAGCCCTGATCAAGCGCGTCGGCGCGTCCCGGACGGTGCTGATGGTGGAGCACAACCTCAAGGTGGTGGCGAACCTCTCGCACACCATCACCGTTCTCGCCCGGGGCGAGGTGCTGGCCGAGGGGGACTACGCCGCGGTGTCGAAGAACAAGGACGTGGTCCAGGCGTACATGGGAGCCGAGCATGCCTGAGGCTGCTGCCGCCGCGAGGTCAGGTCCCGAGCCCGAGGCCGCTCCCCGGCCGCTGCTCCGGGTCGAGCGGCTGCAGGCCTGGTACGGCGAGTCGCACATCCTCCACGGGGTCGACCTGGAGATCCGGCCGGGCGAGCTGGTCACCCTGCTGGGCCGGAACGGAGCGGGGAAGACCACGACGCTTCGCTCGCTGATGGGCATGGTTCCCCGTCGCGAGGGGTCGGTGGTGCTCGGGGAGCAGGAGACCATCCGGCTTCCGCCTCACCGAATCGCCCGGATGGGGATGGCGATCTGCCCCGAGGAGCGCGGCATCTTCGCCAGCCTGAACGTCGAGGAGAACCTCCTGCTGCCGCCACGGGTCAGGCCCGGTGGCATGGACGTGAAGGCGGTCCTGGATCTCTTCCCCAACCTCCGGGAGCGGATGTCGAGCCCGGGAACCAAGCTCTCCGGTGGCGAGCAGCAGATGCTGGCCATCGGGCGCATCCTCCGGACGGGGGCACGCCTCCTCCTGCTCGATGAGCCCACCGAGGGGCTCGCTCCGGTGATCGTCCAGCAGATCGGCGCCACCATCCACAGGCTCAAGGCCGAGGGATTCACCATCCTTCTGGTGGAGCAAAATCTGAAGTTCGCCTCTTCGATCGCTGATCGCCATTACGTGATGGACCGGGGCCGCGTGGTCGACGAGATTCCGGCCGCCCGTTTCCAGTCCAGCATGCCGCAGCTCCAGACCTATCTCGGTGTCTAGACGTTCCCTTCACTCGCAGGCTCCAGGAGTGCCTTTCCCATGAGATTCGCTGCACGGCTCTTCGCGCTCGCCCTTCCCTGTCTGTTGCCCTTCGGCGCCATGGCTCAGGGTGGGAAGGTGGTGAAGATCGGCGTCCTCAACGACATGTCCGGCCTGTACGCCGACCTCGGAGGCCCCGGCTCCGTCGTGGCGGCGAAGATGGCGGCCGAGGAGTTCGGCAACAAGGTTGCCGGGATGCCCATCGAGATCGTCAGCGCCGATCACCAGAACAAGCCGGACGTCGGCTCGGGCATCGCCACCAAGTGGATCGACGTGGACGGGGTGGACGTCATCGTCGACGTGCCCAACTCGGGCGTGGCTCTGGCGATGGCCAAGATCGCCGCCGACAAGAACAAGGTGTTCATCGACTCCGGCGCCGCGACCTCCGACCTCACCGGCAAGGCCTGCACGCCGAACACCGTGCACTGGACCTACGACACCTGGTCGCTGGCCAACGGCACCGGGAAGTACGTGGTGAAGGCCGGCGGGAACACCTGGTTCTTCCTGACCGCGGACTACGCCTTCGGCAAGGCCCTGGAGCGGGACACCAAGGCCGTGGTCGAGGCCAACGGCGGCAAGGTGCTCGGCTCGGTGGCCCACCCGCTGAACGCCTCGGACTTCTCCTCCTTCCTGCTGCAGGCCCAGGCGTCCAAGGCCAAGATCATCGGGCTGGCCAATGCGGGCGGGGACACCATCAACTCGATCAAGGCCGCCTCCGAGTTCGGCATCGTCCAGGGTGGGCAGAAGCTGGCCGGCCTGCTGGTGTTCATCAGCGACGTGCACGCCCTGGGGCTCAAGGCCGCCAACGGGCTGCAGCTGACCTCGGCCTTCTACTGGGACACGAACGACTCGACCCGCGCCTGGTCCAAGAAGTTCGCCGCCCGCCACAACGGCCGGATGCCGACCATGGTCCAGGCCGGGGTCTACGCCGGAGTGCTGCACTACCTGAAGGCGGTACAGGCCCTGAAGTCCGACGAGGACGGCAAAGCGGTGGTGGCGAAGATGAAGGCCCTCCCCACCGACGACCCCGCGTTCGGCAAGGGCTCCATCCGCGCCGACGGGCGGAAGATCCACCCCATGTACCTCTTCGAGGTGAAGAAGCCGAACGAGTCGAAGGGCCCGTGGGACTACTACAAGCTGATCCGCGAGATCCCCGCGGCCGAGGCGTTCCGTCCCCTCGACCAGGGCGAGTGCCCGCTGGTCACCTCCGCCGCCAAGAAGTGAGGGGGGCTGTGCGAGTCCGATGACCACCGTCTTCGGGGTTCCCATCCAGGCGCTGTTCAGCCAGCTTCTGGTGGGGCTGATCAACGGCAGCTTCTATGCGCTGCTCAGCCTCGGGCTCGCGGTCATCTTCGGCCTCCTGAACATCATCAACTTCTGCCACGGCGCTCTGTACATGCTCGGAGCGCTGGTGGCGTGGCTGCTGCTCCACTTCCTCGACCTCGGGTACTGGCCGGCGCTCCTCATCGCCCCGATCGTGGTCGGGCTGTTCGGGATGCTGATCGAGCGGACGATGCTCAGGCGGCTGCAGGGGCTCGATCCGCTCTTCGGACTGCTCCTCACCTTCGGCCTGGCGCTGGTCATCCAGGGAGTGGCGCGGAACTACTTCGGCGTCTCCGGTGAGCCGTACGACGTTCCGGAGCAGCTGAGCGGCGGGAAGAACCTCGGGTTCATGTTCCTCCCCAACTACCGCGGCTGGGTGGTCCTGGTGTCGGTGCTCCTCTGCGCGCTGACCTGGTTCGTGACCGAACGCACCCGCATGGGGGCGTACCTGCGAGCCGCGACCGAGAACCCGATCCTGGTCCAGGCGTTCGGGATCAACGTGCCCGTGCTGATCACCGTCACCTACGGGCTCGGGGTGGCGCTGGCGGCGCTGGCCGGGGTGATGGCGGCCCCCATCTACCGGGTCAATCCCCTGATGGGCGCCGATCTGATCATCGTGGTGTTCGCGGTGGTGGTGATCGGCGGGATGGGCTCGATCCTCGGCTCGATCGTCACCGGCTTCGCCCTGGGCGTCATCGAGGGGCTCACCAAGGTCTTTTACCCCGAGGCCTCGAACACGGTGGTCTTCGTGATCATGGCCCTGGTGCTGCTGGTGAAGCCGGCCGGCCTCTTCGGGAGGACGGCGTGACCACGCAGCCGGTCGAGGCGCCCGCCGGCGTGAAGCGCGGGGTCTCTCGTCGCGACGACGTGCGCTCGCTGCGCATCCCGATGCTGGCGATGTTGGTTCTGGGCCTGCTCGCGCCCTTCGTCGTCTATCCCGTGTTCCTGATGAAGATGCTGTGCTTCGCGCTCTTCGCCTGCGCGTTCAACCTCCTCATCGGATACGTGGGCCTGCTCTCCTTCGGCCACGCGCTCTTCTTCGGAGGCGCCGGTTACCTGGCGGGGCATGCGGCGAAGGTGTGGGGACTGCCCTTCGAGCTGGCGGTGCTCACCGGGACGGCGACGGCGGCGCTGCTCGGGCTGGCGGTGGGCTGGCTGGCGATCAGAAGGCAGGGGATCTACTTCGCGATGATCACCCTGGCCCTGGCCCAGATGTTCTACTTCTACTGCCTTCGCGCGCCTTTCACCGGAGGCGAGGACGGGATCCAGGGCATCCCGCGGGGAAAGCTGCTCGGACTGGTGTCGCTCGACAGCAACCTCACGATGTACTTCGTCGTCCTCGCCATCTTCCTGTTCGGCTTCTTCTTCATCTTCCGGGTGATCCACTCGCCCTTCGGGCAGGTGATGAAGGCGGTGCGGGAGAACGAGCCGCGGGCGGTGTCGCTCGGCTACAAGTCGGATCACTACAAGCTGATCGCCTTCGTGATCTCCGCCGCGCTGTCCGGGCTCGCCGGGGGCACCAAGTCCATCGTGTTTCAGCTGGCCTCGCTCACCGACGTGCACTGGAGCACGTCGGGCGAGGTGATCCTGATGGTTCTGCTCGGCGGGCTGGGGACCGTGTTCGGGCCGATCGTCGGCGCAGTGCTGATCGTCTGCGTCGAGAGCTACCTCGCTGATCTGGGCGGCTGGGTGACGGTGGTGCAGGGCGCGCTCTTCGTGGTGTGCGTGCTCGCCTTCCGTCGGGGCATCATCGGCGAGCTGTCGCGGGTGCTCCGCCGGCCGCTCTGAGCTCGCCCCGATCGCGAGCGCGAGGTTGCAGCATTGCCCGCGCTCCCACATCGCACACGTGGCGTCGAGTGTGCGCGTCGCTCGCTTTGATCGAAGGTCTCAGCGCACGCCGCGTACGGTTGCTCGCGCCGCCACACTTCGCAACCGCCGAGGTCACGCTCGCGCATTGCCTGTGCGGTGAACGCGGGCACTTGCAGCGGGCACCGCGGCTGCAGTCGCTCCGGACGGGACGGCGCTCCGATGTCGGACGCCGCCCGTGTCGGAGGACAAGACATGCATAGCGAGATGATGGCACGCAGGTGGGCACGGGCCGCTGCGGTGGCGATGTTCGCGGCGGCGGCCGTTGGGCTGGCGGCCGGAGGAACCAGGCCGGCGCAGTCCACCAGCGCGCGGGCTCCTTCCGCCTCCAACTGGGTGCCCCCGGGGATGCACGAGGCGCAGGCCGACGTGGACGTCGGACCGGGGCAGGACGAGGCGTGGGCGGCGAGCTCGCCCTCGCCCAAGTAGGTCAGAGCGGGAGGCGGGCCCCGAGCCCGGCCTCCTTGGCCCGCCGGTAGACCAGGACCGCGGCGACCACGTCGGCGAGGGCAAGCCCCAGGTTGCAGGCCAGCGTCCGCTGGCCGTCCGCGCTCCGGCCCGGCTTGCGGCGCGCGACCAGCTCGGACAGGTCGGCGTGCACGGGTGGCAGCCGGGCCACCGGTCCCGACCTCCGGGCCGCCTCGAGCTGGGCCCGGTCATCCGTGGCCACCAGATCCACCTCGCCCAGCGCCTCGCTGCTCCAGGGACTCACGTAGTCCACGCTGCAGGCGAAGGCGCCGGGGGCCAGCCAGCCGCCGCGGATCGGCGGCTCGGCCAGCTCTTCGATCGCCCCGGCGGTGAGCACGACGTCCATTCCTTCCACCACCTCGCGCACCGAATCGTGCGCGGACGCTTCCACCGGGTACTCGCGGGCGATGTCCTCGGCGAACGCCGCGGCGCGCTCCGGGTGCCGGTCGAAGGCCGCCACCCGTTCCAGGGGCAGGACCGTCCGGAACGCTTCCAGGTGAGCCCGGGCCTGGAGGCCGCAGCCCAGCACACCCAGGCTCCGGGCCCCGGGTCGGGCGAGGAACCGGGCGGAGAGCGCCGAGCAGGCCGCCGTCCGGCGCACCGTGAGCCATCGGCCGTCCATCACCACCAGCGGCCGTCCGTCGGATGGATCGCTCAGGACCAGGAGCGCGGAGATGGTCGGCTGTCCGCGCTCACGATTTCCGGGAAAGGAGCCCACCCACTTCACCGCCGCCGCCGAGCCGGCCGGCCACAGCGCGGGCATGGCGTGGAAGAAGGCAGTGGTCGACGGATGGACGCCGATCTTCGCCGGGACCTCGGCACGGCCCTCGCCCAGGTCGCGGAAGGCGGCCTCGAGCGCCTCGACGAGTGGGCGCATCGGCAGGCCCGCCGTTCGCACATCCGCCTCCGCGAGGTACATCAGCCCGTTGTCCGACATCGGCACCCCCTGGGCCCAGATCCATGGGCATGTTGCCCCGCCTGCAACACCCAGGGAGGTGTGTAGAGCCCCACTCCACGACATGCGGGTGAAACCGACCTCGTTCCGGGCGCTTGGCCCCGGCACTGCGGCTGCAATCTCCAGGGACACGTCGGCGGCAAGCGCTCCGAAAACAACCCGCCGCGGAGGGACAGGGATCATGAAGACCGAGGTCGAGAACAGCAACTGGATGCGGGTTCGCAGCGTGGCGGCGGGTTTTCTGTGCGTGATGGGTCTCCCGGTCGCGCTCGCGCTGGCGGACGTGCAGCCGACCGAGGTCGCCGCGGAGAAGGCTCCGGCGAGCACGACCGAGTACGTGGCGCCGGGGCACGTCGCCAACTCCGGGACGGACATCGGTCCGGGCTCGGATGAGGCGCAGCTGGTGATGAGCCCGCTGGATCGCTGAGCCGCCGGCACGAGATGACATCGACGCGGGGTCACGGGCGCAGCGTCCGTGGCCCCGTGGTCGTTTACGGGAAGGGTCATGCCTGGCCGGGTCGGCTAGGCTCGATGACACCGTGCAGCTGAGCCCGGGTTCCCAGGTCGGGCCGTACCAGATCGTCGCGTCGCTCGGCGCGGGCGGGATGGGCGAGGTGTACCGGGCGCGGGACGTCCGGCTGGGACGGGAGATCGCCCTCAAGGTGGTCAACGCCGCCGCCACGCGAACGCCGGAGCTGGTTCGCCGGTTCGAGCAGGAGGCCCGCCTCGCGGGCTCGCTGAACCACCCCAACCTCGTCACCGTCTACGACGTCGGAGAGCACGCCGGGGTCCCCTACCTCGTGACCGAGCTCCTGGAGGGTGAGCCTCTGCGCCAGCGGCTCGCGCGGGGCCACGTCCCGCTGCAGACGGCTCTCGACTGGGGCGCCCAGCTGGCCCATGGCCTGGCCGCGGCACACGCTCGAGGGATCATCCACCGGGACGTGAAGCCGGACAACGTGTTCATCGGCGCCGACGGGCGGGTGAAGCTCCTCGACTTCGGGATCGCGAAGCTGTCCGAGCTGGTGAGCCGCGAGGGTCGACGGGGGATGCTGGAGGAGACCAGCGGCGGCCCGACGCAGACCGGAGACGTCATCGGCACGCCGGGGTACATGTCCCCCGAGCAGGTCCGTGGAGAGACACTGGACGGCCGCACGGATGTCTTCAGCCTCGGCACGGTGCTGTACGAGCTGCTCGGCGGCAGCAAGGCTTTTCGCGGACAGACGCCGGTCGAGAGCGGCTACGCCGTCCTGCACAACGATCCTCCTCCCCTCCCACCGGAGGTGCCTCCCGCGGTGAGTCAGGTGGTGCTTCGATGTCTGGAGAAGCAGCCGGCACTCCGCTTCCAGTCCTGCGAGGATCTCGCCTTCGCCCTGGAGCTGCTCCGCTCACCGGTGACTCCCGTTCCCACCGCGCGGCCGCACCCGCCGGCCAGGGCGCGCCGCTTCGGGCGGGTCGCCGTGGCGGTCGCCGGGCTCGCGGTGCTGGCCGCGGCGGCGTTCCTCGTCACTCGTTCACCGCCAGCCCCGCCGGGGCAGACCGAGCAGATCACCTTCCGCTGGGGAGCAGTCCGGGGGGCTCGATTCGCTCCCGACGGGCGCATCCTCTTCAGCGCGGCGTTCGAGAGCGGACCCGAGGAGGTCTACGCCCGACCGCCCGGGAGCCTCGAGGCGCAGTCGCTGGGCCTCCGCCCGGCCCGTCTGGCCTCGATTTCGAAGACAGGCGAGCTGGCGGTGCTGCTCGATCCTCGCTTCTCGGTGCACTCGACGGTGAAGGGCACGCTGGCGCGGGTGCCCGGGGTCGGTGGGGTCCCCCGGGAGATCGCCGAGCACATCGAGTACGCCGACTGGTCTCCGGACGGGGAGCTGGCCGTCGTGGTCGGCGTCGGTCCGGGACGAACGCTCGAGTACCCACCGGGTCACACGCTCTTCCGCACGCGGGGCTGGATCTCGGACCCGCGCTTCTCCCGGCGAGGAGATCGGCTCGCCTTCATCCACCATCCCATCTACGCCGACGACATGGGCGAGGTCGTGGTGATGGACCTCCAGGGCCGCACGAAGGTCCTCGTCGAGCGGCTGCCCCGGGTGAAGGGACTGGCCTGGTCGCCCGACGGTCGCGAGGTCTGGTTCACCACCGGGAAGCTGGAGCGGAACACCCTCGAGGCGGTGGACCTGGATGGGCGCCGCCGGGAGCTCTACCGGGCGCCGTCGAACATCCATCTCGAGGACGTGGCCGCCGACGGCAGCGTTCTGTTCGAGCACCAGTTCGAGCGGTCCGAGGTCGCGTACATGGACCGCTCCGGGAAGCAGACCCTGCTCTCCTGGACCGACTGGAACAACACCCTCGTCTCCTTCTCCCATGACCGGAGGATCCTCTTCTCCGTGGCCAGCCCGCTTCCGACGCCGGAAGGAGTCCAGCCTGCGCTGGTGGTGATGCGCGCCGTCGACGGGAGCCCGGCCCAGGTCCTGGGGAAAGGGACCGCTCAGGACCTCTCGCCTGACGGCCGCTGGGCCCTGGTGCTCGACGACGAGCGCCGGAAGCTCAGCGCGATGCCCACGGGTGTGGGGAGCGCGCGCCTGCTCCCCACGGGAGAGCTGCAGCTCCTCGCCGCGCGGTGGTACGCCGATGGCGAACGTGCGGTGGTGAGCGCGAGGACGCCCGACGGGCAGGAGAACCATCTGTTCGCGGTGGGGCCGGGCGAGCGGCCGCGCCAGCTCTCGGAGGTCCCGCTCTCGTCGCGGCAGCTCCTGTACGTCTCACCGGACGGTCGACTCGCCGCCGCGCTCGATCCCCTGATGCGGCCGCTGCTCGTCTCGCTGGAGGACGGGAAGCAAAGGACCATCCCCGGGCTCCCGACCGATGCCATCCCGCGGGGGTGGGCGCGCGACGGCCAGCTGTGGCTCACCCGCGGCGGTGACCGGGCGGGGGTACCGGCCAGGCTCCTCCGGATCGACGTGGCGAGCGGCCGGGCGCTGGAGGATCGTCCTCTGGCTCCGGTCGAACCCAGCGGGTGGCTGGGAATGGCCCAGGTGGCCATGTCTCCCGACGGTCAGGAGCTGGCGCTGATGTTCGGCCGGTCCCTGGGCAACCTCTACGTGCTGCGCGGCCTGCCGGGACCGCGCTGATCCTCAGCGGGGAGGCACTGCGCGCAGCTCGCCGCCCCGGACGCGGATCTGCACCGCCCGGGATGGACCCGAGCCCTGCCGGGGCCAGAGCTCGAGGCGGTGCAGGCCGGCGGCGAGCACGACGCGTGTCCGGCCCAGGTCGTCGAGCGGGACGGTGGAGCCATCGACCCGGAGCTCGCCCGGACCGCGGACCCGCACCGGGATGCTCTGGGAGGAGACCGGAACGCTCGCCTCGAGCAGGAACTCGTCGCCATCGCGCGGGGTGAGGAAACGCGGGGCGTCTCCGGTGGCGGCCGCCGGAGCGACCTCGAGGCGCTCGCGCTCGGCCCAGCCTGCGTAGCGTGCATCGAGCGCCAGCACCGCTCGTCCGTCCGCGAGCCGGTGCATCCCGCAGGGCTCGGACGGAGCCGTCCCGGGGAGGAACACCTCCTCGTAGGAGCCGGGACAGGCCTCCCCGGCCCGGTGTCCGGAGAGCGGACAGATGCGTGCGTGCTCGAAGCGGGCGCGATCGACCAGCGGCATGGGACGCACGCCGGCCATCGCCCGGCGCATCACCCGGGCAAAGAGCGGCCCGGCGCCGGTGATCCCGGAGACGCGCTTCATCGGCCGCCCATCGAAGTTCCCGACCCAGACCGCCACCGTCCGCTCATGGGTGAAGCCGACGGTCCAGTTGTCCACGTAGGCGCGGCTGGTGCCGGTCTTCGCCGCCACGGGGAACGGAAGCCGGAGCGCGTTGTCGAGGCCGAAGGCGGGAGCGCGTGCCCCCTCGTCGGAGAGGAGATCGGTCAGGAGGGCCACCGCGTCCGCCGGGAGGAAGCGCCGGGGGGCGAGCTCCGGCGAGGCGGCGAGCCGTTCGCCACGAGAATCGGTCGCCCCTCGCACCAGGCGGAGCGGCTCGACCACGCCGTCACGGGCGATGCCCCGGTAGGCACGGGCGAGCTCCCAGAGCGAGACGTCGCCGTTCCCCAGCACCAGACCCGCGCCGTAGTGCTCGGCGCTGCCCTGGAGCGAGGTGAAGCCCGCCTCGCGGAGCACGTCCAGCACCCGCTCGGGCCCGAGGAGCTCGGTCAGCTCGACCGCGGGCACGTTGTAGCTGTTGGCCAGCGCGGCGCGGAGTCGAACGGGTCCGTGCTGCCGCCGGTCGTAGTTCCTGGGGAGCCAGGCTCCGCCGGCCGTGCCGACCTCCAGGTCGACGTCGCTCAGCACCGAGGCAGGAGTCCACCCGCTGGCCAGAGCCAGCCCGTACGCGAAGGGCTTCAGGGCGCTGCCCGGCTGACGTCGAGCGCGGACCCCGTCGTTCTGGCCCTCGCGGTCGGCGTCGAGGAAGTCCGCCGAGCCCACGTAGGCGAGCACCTCGCCCGAGGCGTTGTCGAGGACGAGCACCGCGGCCTGGCCGAGGCGTGGGTCCGCGGCCAGCTCGGAGCGCACCGACCGCTCGACGTCGCGCTGGAGCGCCGGGTCGAGCGTCGTTCGCACCTCGACCGCCCGGCCGAGGCCCAGCGTCTCCAGCTTGCCGGCGAGGTCCACCACCAGGTGCGGGGCGCCGAAGGCACGCGCCGGAGGGACGAGGTCCAGGTCCGCGGCGGCGGCGACGCGCGACAGCTCGGCATCGAGGTGTCCGGCCCGGCGCATGCGGCCGAGCACCTCGCGCATCGCACGGCCCGCGGCGTCCGGGTCGAGCCAGGGGTCCACCCGAGCCGGAGAACGGGCGATGGCGGCGAGGAGCGCGGCCTGCCCGACCGACAGCGTCCGCGCCGGCCGACCGAGGTAGGCCTCGGAGGCGGCCTCCACGCCCACCAGGTCATGCCCCAGCGCCACTCGGTCCAGGTAGGCGCGAAGGATGTCCTCGCGCGATAGGTGCGCGGTGAGCCGCAGGGCCCAGACCGCTTCCTGCGCCTTGCCGGCGAGCGTGCGGCGGCGCGGGACGAGGAGCCGCGCCAGCTGCTGGGTGAGCGTGGATGCTCCGCTCACCACCTTGCCGGCCTGGAGGTTGGTGGCCGCGGCCCGCACGATGGCGAGCGGGTCGACGCCGGGATGCCACCCGAAGCGGCGGTCCTCCGAGGCGATGAATGCGTCGCGCAGGGCCGGGGGCACCGGCGAGTCCACTGGGAGGGAGACGCTCCGCGACGCTCGCCGCGACGGAATCTCGCGCAGCAGCTGGCCATCACGGTCGAGCACCCGGATGCTCAGCGCACCGTCCGCGTCGAGGAGCCCCGCCGGCAAGGGCCAGGCGACGAAGAGGAGGACGCCGAGGGTGCCGACGGCGAGCAGGGCGAGCAGACCTCGTCCGAGTCCCGGAACCCACGTCCGGACGGCGAGAGGTCCCGGAGGGCCCGTCAGGCGCGCGAGGACGCGACGCATGGCATCCCACGGCCCTCAGCGGGCCGCGACGCTCCCCTCGTCGAGGACCTGGAAGGTGCTCCCCTCGGAGCGGCCGAACACCTCGGGCGCGTACATGGCCTCGGCCCGGGCGGGCACCAGCAGGTAGTCGCCGGGCGTCGTCGCCCGGGCGACGACCGAGACCGTGTGCACTCCGGGCGGCAGCTCGTTGGAGAAGAACAGCGCGCGGTCGTCCCGCAGCTCGGTGTGATTGAAGGGGTTCCAGAACCCGAGCACCCAGGGAGGCACGCCTGCCTCCCGCGCCTCCTCCATCTCGTCGGTCTCGGTGTCCGCGGACGGCTCCCCGCGGGACAGTCGCGCCGTGGAGGCGAGCGTCGTGTCCACCGCCTCGAGCCCGGCCGGAAGAGGGATCTCCACCGCCACGTTGCTGCGGGCTGCCGGCGTGCCCACCCGGACCTTGATGCGCACCAGCTCACCTGCCCGGACCGACTTGAGCTGTCCCCCGCCGCCATACGGCTCGATCCACCGCTGGACGACGAGGCCGCGCTCCAGCGCGGTGCGGGGCATCTCCGCCGGCGCGTACCGGAGCACCGCGGTGTAGGTGAGCATCCCGGCCTTGCCGTCGCGCACGAACTCGAACGCCGCCGCCTTCCCCAGGGCGGGCAGCTGCGTCATCGGGAGCGCCGTCCGACGAACCTCCATGCTGCGGCCGCGGAACTCGGACTCCGCCACCTGCTTGCCGCCGAGGAGCGCCTTCCCCACGAAGTCCGGAGTGTCCTTCTCGCGCGTGCGGACCACCTCGGTGAGCGCCATCAGCGCGAAGGCGGACTCCTGCGTGGTCCGGTACCGGCCGTCGGTCCCTCGGGCCTGCACCAGGTAGCGCGCCATCTTCCCGACGAAAGGGTGGTCGGGCGTGACGTCCACCAGCGTCTGGAGCGCGATGGCCGTGGTCCGCAAGTCGCTCGACCAGTCGGACTGGTAGGTCACGCTGTTCATCTCCTCCAGGTGCAGCGTGCCGGAGGTCTCCTTCGCCCGGTCCATGAGCTCGGTGGTGAGCGCGCGGGCAGCGGCCCGATCCCCCCCGCCGATCCACAGCGCATCGGCGAGCATCGCCTTGCCGTAGGCCGGGAGGTCCGAGCGGCGCGCGTAGAGGGCCGAGGCGCTCGAGGCCTGGGGAGCGCGGGTCCGGGCCAGGGCGTAGAGCGCGAAGGCCTGCGTGCCCGGGTCCACCCCGCGGCCCCACCACGAGCAGCCCTGCACGTTGCCAGCGGCGACCTTGGCCAGGAACTGCTGCCCGCGGCGGAGCCCGTCCCGATCCACCGGATAGCCCACCTCGGCCGCGCGGCCGAGAGCGAGGACCGCGTAGGCCGAGCCGTGGGGCGAGCTGCAGAAGTCCGAGCTCCAGTACCCGTAGCCGCCGTCGACGTGCTGGAGCGCCTCGATGGCCTTCACCGTCTTGGTCGCCACCTCGTCCGGGTCGGCCGTTCCCCAGCGGGCGATCGCGTCCTGTCCCACCCACGCGCGAGCGCTGTCCGGCTTCCAGGGCAGCTTGAACACGCCGTGCAGCTCTCTCAGCGCCACGAAGGGGACCAGCCGCGAGGACATCTGCTCCAGGCAGCCGTAGGGGTAGTCGACCAGCTGCCGCATCGCCTCGCCGTAGCCGCCGAGCACGGTGGAGGCCATGGTCACCTCGAGGCCACCCACGTCCGGGCGGACGCCGGCGGGGGTCGAGAGCTGCTCGCGAGCGGTGCCCTTGGTCTCCCCGGCGAGCGCTACCGCCTCGACCGAGGTCGGGATGCGCACCGGCAGACGCTGCTCCAGCGCGTCCTTCTCGCCCCCGCCGCTCACCGCGAAGCGGAGCACGGCCTCGCCCGAGCCCTCGGCGACGTAGCGGAAGCGAACCTCGCGCGGCTTGCCCTCGGGCAGCGCCACCTTGCGGGTCGTCTCGCCCTGGAGCTTCAGCGGACCGCTGGCCGTCGCGGTGACCTCGACCTCCTTGATCTTCCCCGAGGGGGCGTGGACCGTGACCCCCGCCTCCACCGTGTCCCCCACCCGGGCGAGCCGCGGCAGGGCCGGCATCACCAGCAGCGGCTTGGCCACCTGGATGCTGCTCCCGCCCTTCCCTCCGCGGTCTCCTCGATCGATGGCCAGCGCCATGATCCGGTAGGTGGTCAGGTTGTCGGGGAGGGTGAACTCGACCTCGCCCTTCCCGTCCGCGCCGGTGACCACCGAGGGCGCGAACAGCACCGTGGTCTTGAACTGCGAGCGGATTCCCCCGCCGCCCTCGACGCCACCCCCTCCACCGCTGGTGAACCCCTTGTCCGCGTATTCCGTGCGGCGAACCAGGTGGATGAGCGGCTCGCCGATGCGCACCGACAGGCCGCGCTCGGGCTGCAGCGCATCGAGCGGATCCGGAGGCTCGTAGCCCGTGAGCCGGAGCACGCCCTCATCGACGGCCCAGACCGCGACCTCGGCCGGCACCGGCCCGCCCTTCCAGTCGGCGGTGCGAACCGCGACCTTCACCTTCTCCCGAGGACGGTACTGGGTGCGCTCGGGAGAGGCCTCCACGGTGAGGCGCTTGCTCTTCCGCTCCACCTTCAGCTTCACGTAGCCCACCCGGACCTGGGGCCGTCCGGGATCCTGTCCCGCCCCGGGGCCGTCCGCCTGGGGCACCCGGCCACGGACCAGCACCACACCGACGTAGACATCCGGGATCCCCATGTCGCCGACCGGCACCTCGAGCGACGTCGCCGCCCCCTTCAGCGTGACGTGCCGCGCGGAGCTCACACCCTCCCGCTCCACCGTCAGCACCGCCTCCGCAGAGGGGAACGGGCTCTTCACCAGCACCTTGGCCGTCTCGCCCACGTCGTAGACCGACTTGTCGGTGACCAGGTCGATGCGGTCCGAGTCGTTTCGCTCCCAGGAGACCCAGCCCTCTCCGACCACGTAGAGCGACGTCCGGGACACTTGCTTGCGCTTCTCGGAGTCACCCACCTCGGCCTGCACCACGTGGAAGCCGGGCGCCTTCGGGGTGAAGGTGCACGCACCGGGAACCTGCTCCACCTTGACCGCGCAGGTTGCGACCTGCTCCTCGACCGGCTCGCTCAGGGTCTCCCAGCGGTCGCCGGCGGTCTTCTTCCGTACGAACTTCCAGTCGCGCCGGAGGATGGTGACCTTCACCTCCGCCTTCTGGCGCTTTCCGTCCGGCGAGACCGCCACCGCCTCGAGCGAGACCGGCTTGCCGACCTCGGCGAAGCCCGTCACGTTCCGCTGACGGATGCCTGCGTAGAGCGCGGCGGGGTGCAGGTGGACCTCGGCGCGATTGGCAATTCGCTGCCGGTTCACGTCGGCCACCTCGGCCTCGAGCGTGATCCGAGCACTCCGTCCGCCCGGGCTCTCGACCTTGCCGGCGGAGATCTCGAAGACTCCCTGGGCGTCCGTCTTGCCCTCGCCGGCGCCGATGACCTCGGTGCTCGGGCCCGGGTTCTCGTCGCTCCACTCCCAGGTGGCGACTCCGAACGCGAAGCCCGCGTTGTCCGGCGGCTGGAAGTCCTCGGTGGTTCGCGTGGCGGTCCAGCGCACCGCCGCCCCGGGCATCACGCCGCCGAAGAGGTAGCGGGCCACCACTCTTCCCTGGAGCGACTGCCCGGAGATGAGCTCCGGCGCGGGCGCGGTGACGTCCACCTTGAACTGCGGTGGTCGATACTCCTCGACCCGGAAGCTGCCGCCGCTGGACACCTGGTCGGAGGTGACCTGTGCGGTGGCCCGGACGAGGTAGGTCCCCAGCGACGCGCCGGCGTCGATCGGCACCTCGGCGGAGAAGGTCCCGTACTCGGTGAGCGGGATCGTGCGCGACCAGACCTCCTTGCCCCGCGCGTCGGTCACCGTGACGGCCGTCTGCGTTCCCTTCGCGGGGGTGGTCACGACGCCGAGGCGCCGGTAGCGGAGCATGCCCTTGACGTAGACCGTGTCCCCCGGCCGGTAGATGCCACGCTCGGCGGTGACGAAGGCCATCGACTGCGGCCGCTTCCCGTCCCAGGCGCCCTCGACCCCGAAGGCCCAGGGGCCGAAACCGCCGGACCAGTCGGCCAGGGTGACGCCGGTGTCGCCCTCCAGAGATGCGGCGACCAGCGCGAACCCCGGACCCCCGTCGAGGTCCCGCTGGCGACGGCCGCTCTTGCGAGGCCCGAGCAGCGTGGACAGCCCAGGTACGCGCGAGAGCCCGTCGGTATCGGTCTTCCCCTGCCACTTCACCGAGCCGTCCGCGTCGTAGAGCGAGAGCGCCGCGCCCGGCACCACCTTGCCGTCGGAGACCCGGGTGACCCAGACGATGCCGGAGGTCGCCCCGAGCTTGGTATGGACCGCGAGGTCGGTGATCTGTCCGGTGACCCGCTGGGTTCGCTGCCAGCCGTGCTTGGTGTCGATCTCGGGAGCGGTGGTGACGAGGTGGAAGATGCCGGTGCCCTTTCCGGCGAGGAGCTCGCGCACCTTGATTGGCCGGACGCCGGGGAGGTTGTGGGTTCCCTCGAGGTCCACCGCGCTGGTGATCGGCTGGCCGCCGGGGGCCGACCGCCCATTGCGGTTGGCCATGAATCGCGCCAGCTCGGCGGGGCTGAGCGGCCAGACCTGGACGTCCAGCGAGGTCACGTTGGTGAAGCGCACCGGCAGCGCGCCGTCCCCCCTGGACTCGAGGAGCGCGACGTCGGGCCCGAGCTCGTACTCGGGGCGGAGGTCGTCGGTGCGGGCCTGCCCCTTCGCCGCCGGCGCCGTCTGGCCGAAGACGTCGGTCACGCCCGAGGGGATCGAGACGGTGTAGGTGGTCCCGGGGCGGAACTTTCCGGGCACCGCGGTGTAGGGGTTCTTCCGGTCTCCGTAGGGGTCGTGGCTGGCGGTGTGGTCCCAGTCGATCTCCACCGCCGGCGTGATGCGGAATCGTGACTTGAGCGAGGCGACATCGAGGCGGTTGGTGCTCTCGAGGATCAGAGGACCGAAGGGGCAGTCGTAGCCGCCCTGGCAGACCCGGACGCTCTCGATGCGCGCCGGGCCGTAGGTCCGGTACGGGAGGCGGATCTCCTGGGCGAGGGTGAGCGGTCCCTCCTTGGCGCGGAGGGTGGTGGCGACCCGCAGCTCGACGTCGGTGGCGAGCGGCAGGGGCTTGCCGAGCTTGACGGTGATCTCCGTGCGCCGGCTGGGAAAGAGGTTCTTCCCGGGACGCTCGACCTCCTCCGGGGCGGCGGGCGCCGGACGGCTACTCACGGTGACGGGCCAGGACGTGCCCTCCGGGCCCACCCGGACCGAGATCGACTTCTCCGGCTCGAGCACGGCCTGGTTGAGGACCAGAACGATGTCCTGCGCCGGCTTGAGCCATCGCCAGCTCGCGGCGGGCGTGGCGGACTCCAGCTTCGGGGCGGGGGTGTCGAAGGACCAGCTGTAGGCCTCGGCGAGCTTCGAGCCATCCACGCCCTTCAGTCCGGCCGGCACGGTGACGGTGAACCGGGTGGCGAAGGGGAGCGGCGCCTTCGGGACGAACTCCACGCTCGCCGAGCCGATCCACCGCCACTCTCCCTCCACCGACGGGCTCAGCGTCGCGGGTGGGGCCAGCGCCTTCTGCTCCTCGACCGACATGAGGGCCACGACCGGGCGGGAGAAGGTGATGGTGGGCCGCGCGTCCGCTCCCACCACCTCGTGCGGCCGGGAAGCCACGACCGTGAGGCCGGCGGTCGGGAGCGCCTCGGGGGCGATGGTCAGCGCGGGCGGCGGCGGAAGGGGCTGCAGCGGGGACTGGGCTGGACCGGACGGCTTTCCCTTGCAGGCGACGAGCGCTGTCGCGGCGAGCGCGGCGGCGCAGACGAGACGGGTCGATGCAGCCCTCACGTGGCGTCCTCCCCCGGAGCTCCACGGGTCGCGTGGCTCCGGGCCTATTCTGCTCCTGGGCGCGCGGCGCTCGTCGATGAAGATCGCCGCGCACCCCGGATGGGCAGGGAGTGCACCTGTCGGGCCAGCGCCTTCAGCCTGCGCGGAGCACTGACTCGATGCGCCGGTCGGGGACGATCCAGGACAGCGCCACGATGGCGTAGACCACGTCGGCGAGCCAGGGCTGGACGAACGCCAGCGCGATGCCCGCCCCGTACCCCACGAGCGAGAGCTTCTCCTTGAACTTGCGCCCCATGGCCCGGGCAAGCTCGCGGTGAGGATCGTGGGCGATGATGGTGCGCTCCAGGGCCCAGTAGGCCGCGCCGCAGAGGAGCAGCACCACGCCGTAGAGCGCGGTCGGCCACGGAGCCCGCGGGTAGTCACCCACCCAGGCAGTCACCACCGGAATGAGCGAGAGGCAGAAGAGGAGCGCCAGGTTGGCCCACATCACGCCGCCGCCGATCTCCTTCGTGGCGTGAAGCAGGTGGTGGTGGTTGTTCCAGTAGATCCCGACGTACACGAAGCTCAGGACGTAGCTGAGGAAGAGGGGCACCATTGGCCCGAGCGCATGCAGGTCGTCGCCGTGGGGCACCTTGAGCTCGAGCACCATGATGGTGATGACGATGGCCAGCACGCCGTCGCTGAAGGCCTCCAGCCGCCCCTTGGTCATGGTCCGGTGCGCCTCCTCGGGTCCGCACCAGTCAGCCTTTCATGCCGGCGGCTCGGGGTGGTGACTATCGTCGAGCCCTTTCCGTGAGCCGCAACGCACGCATCGCGCTGGTCGCTGTCCTCCTGATCCTCGGCGTGCTGATCGCCGCGACGCTGATGGCCGACCCGCTGGTCCACCCCTGTCCCGGCGAGATCGAGCAGTGCGGGCGGATCTGCGCCGGGCAGACCGTCGGCGAGCTCCCCTGGCGCTGCCGGCGATTCACGAACTGCGACTGTCCGAAGCCCCTCCCCTGGCCACACCGGATGCGCAGCCGCTGAACCCGGGAATTCAGCCGCTGGGCACAACGTCCGATTGCCGGCCGGGAGCCCCCGGGGCAGGCTGCCGCGCCCATGGGAACCCACGTCCGCCCGACCCTCGCGGCTTGCCTGCTGCTCCTGTCCTCCGTCGCCGTGGCCCAGGGCACGGACTACGGGACCCAATCGCCGCAGGTCGCACCCGAGCCCCCACCCGAGCCCAGCCTCGTCCGCCGCTACGCGGTGGGCCCCCGCTTCATCATCGCTCCCGGGGTCTTCATCCCCTCGTCCGGGAGCGCCGGATTCACCCTCGGAGTCACGGGCGGCTACGGGTTCGATCTCGGTCCGGTCATCCTCACCCCGGGCGTCATGGGCCAGGGGAGCTGGAGCGGCGACTGGAGCGTCTACGAGGGCATGGGTGGCCTTCGGGTCACCCTGCCGGTGGGGAACTTCGGCCCCTACATCGAGGGCGGTATCGGATACGGCCACGTCGGCGGACCGCTCGGCTACTCGGCGGGGGGGCTCGCCCTCCGCGCCGGCGCCGGCTTCATCATGTTCTTCAGCCAGTCGTTCGCGCTGGGGCTGAGCGTGACGTACGACACGATCACCGACACGCCCTTCAAGAGCTGGGCGATTGCCCCGCTCATCCTGCTTGCCTTCTAGCCCTGCGGTCGTAGGCCCTGGCCAAACTTTCAACAACGCCCGCGCAACAAGGCTGATAGTCTGCGCAGTACTCAGGCCGCCCGTCGCCTCTCCCGGTGCGGCCCGGTTTCACCCCGATTTCGATCTCCCAGGAGCTTCCATGACCGCAGCACTGCAGCCCACCGCGGCCGCACCGTCCATCGACCTCGCCAGCCCCAACGGGAAAAAGCTCCCGATGTCCACCTTTGTGGAGAAGTACGTCAAGGGCGAGATCCAGGTGAGCGGTGATCTGCAGGCCTTCTTCCGGCGCAAGGAGGACGTCCTCAACTACCGGCTCACCTGGGAGCAGGTGAAGTTCCTGATCGGCGGCTTCATCCCCTCGGTCCTGATCCACACCCAGGCTGCGGATCGGAAGACGGTCACCGGCCACTACGACCGGGGGAACGACTTCTTCAACGCCTTCCTCGGCGACATCATGATCTACACCTCGGCCTTCTTCGAGAGCCCGGCGGACACGCTCGAGGACGCGCAGCGGCGGAAGCTCGAGGTC
>Ga0081540_1000284_pt1 | contig 52869 bp, 50 predicted proteins | sample TabmetS2T1R1_FD_71024 | JGI IMG/M metagenome (GOLD analysis project Ga0081540, IMG submission 71024) | Tabebuia heterophylla rhizosphere microbial communities from the University of Puerto Rico - S2T1R1 | ecosystem: Host-associated > Plants > Roots > Rhizosphere ...
ACAAAGATCATGCTCAAACAAGAAATCCGCCCCATGACCGACAAACCCGACACGCCCTCGTTGCAACAGTCCATCCTGCGCGGGCTCGCCTGCCGCTGTCCGCGCTGCGGCAAGGGCAGGCTCCTGCACGGCTTCCTCGGCCTTGCGCCGCGCTGTGAGGCCTGCAGCCTCGACTATTCCTTCATCGATGCGGGCGACGGTCCGGCGGTGTTCGTGATCCTGTTCGCGGGTTTCGTGGTGGTGGCGGCGGCGCTGATCGTCGAGGCGCTGTATCAGCCGCCGTTCTGGCTGCACGCGGTGCTGTGGGGGCCGCTTATCCTGCTCACCACGCTGCTGCCGCTGCGCCTCGTCAAGGGCCTGCTGATCTCGCTGCAATATCATCACAAGGCGGCGGAGGGGCGCCTCGAGTTCCGGAGCAACACGTGAGAGCGCCGGCCGAGCCGCTGCCGCGGCGCCGGGGGATCTTTGGTCCGGCGATCGTCGCGCTTGTGGCGTTCCTGATCCTGATCGCGCTGGGGACCTGGCAGCTCCAGCGCAAGGCTTGGAAGGAGGGGCTGATCGCCGATATCCAGCGGCGCAGCGCCGCCGTCCCGGTCGATCTGTCACGGCCGGAGACGTGGCCGCAGCTTCGCCAGGAAAACGACGAGTTTCGCCGCGTGAAGCTCCGCGTCGAGCTGCGCAGCGGCGAGACCTTCGCTTACACCAGCGGCTCGTCGCTGCGGCCCGACATCAAGACGCCCGGCTATTTCGTGTTCGCGCCGGCGCGATTGCCGGACGGCCGCGTGGTGGTGATCAATCGCGGTTATGTGGGTCTCGACCGGCAGTTTCCGCCGGTGACTGGCAGCGTCGACGTCACAGGTTATCTGCGCTGGCCGGAGCCGCCGCATTGGCTGTTCTCGGCCGAGGATCGCTCCGGCAACACCTGGATCCTGCGCGATCACCGCGCCATGGCCGCGCGCAACGACTGGGGCGAGGTCGGCCCGTTCTACATCGACCAGGAGGCGCCGGTGCCCGAAGCCGGTGTGCCGCGCCCGGGCCCGATCCGGCCGAGCCTGCCGAACAACCATCTGCAATATGCGCTGACCTGGTACGGCCTTGCCGCCGTGCTCGCCGCGGTGTTCGGCTTCTGGCTGCGCGGACGCGCGCATGGCGCACGCCCTGACTGACACGGTTTTCGAAAGGTCCGTAGGATGCGTTGAGCGAACGCGAAACCCATCACGCTGACTCACTGCTCGGGATGATGGGTTTCGCTGCGCTCTACCCATCCTACGGTCTTAACGGCGCCGCCGATTTGGAGGATTGCCAGCTGCGTCATTGTCCCGCATAGTGGGCGGGTCGTACCACGATGCGACAGGGCGGGCCGGACTGCTCCGGCTCTGCCAGCCACAAGAACCCCGGTCAGGGGCGCCGGACGACATGGGAGCCGGACGACATGGGAGGATGTGATGTTGATTGACCGGCTTTGCAAATCCGCCGCGCTGGCCATGGCGCTGTCGTGCGGCGCGCTCGCCGGGGGCGGCCCCGCCGCTGCGCAGACGATCGAGCTGAAGCTCTCGCACTTCATTCCGCCGAACCACACCTATCACAAGTGGGCGCAGGCCTGGGCCGAGCGGCTCGAGAAGGAGTCCGGCGGCCGTCTCAAGGTGACCATCTATCCGAACGGCCAGCTGGTCGGCCCGCCCAACCGCCAGTTCGACGCGGCGCGCAACGGCATCACCGACATCGCCTTCTCGCTGCACGGCGTGACGCCGGGCCGCTATGCCGCGACCGAGCTCGGCAACCTGCCGTTCGCCTGGCCGAAGGCCGGCTCGTCGTCCGACATCACCGGCCCGCGGCTGACCGAGCTCGCGCCCACCTACCTGGCGAAGGAGCACCAGGGCCTGCGCATCCTCTACATGGCGGTGGCGAACCCTGTGGTGTTCTACTCGCGCGTGCCGGTCAAATCGCTCGACCAGTTCAAGGGCATGAAGGTCCGCTACGCCGGCGTGCAGAACAAATATCTGCTCGACGCGCTCGGCGCGGTGCCGCTGCTCATTCCGCCGCCGGACTCGCAGGACGCGCTCGCCAAGGGCATCGCCGATGCGGCGATGTTTCCGCACGAGGCGGCGCTGAGCTACGACCTCGGCGCCGTGGTGAAGAATGCGATCGAGCCGGGCGTGGCGACCGCAACCTTCGCCATGGTGATGAATCCAGCGAAATACGACTCGCTCCCCGCCGACCTCAAGGCGCTGATCGACAAGACCACTGGCATGGCTGGCGCCACCGAGTTCGGCAAGATGTGGGCCGAGGCGGAGAAGATCGGCCGCGACAAGGAGATCGCGCAAGGCGTGCAGATGATCACGCTGCCCGACGCCGACATCGCCAAGATGAAGGAAATGATGAAGCCGCATATCGAGGCGGCGATCGCCGCAGTCGACAAGGACGGCAAGGAGGGCCGCAAGTTCTACGACGAATATACGAAGTGACTGGTGCGCGCGCGGCCGTCCTTCGAGACGGCCTCGCTTTCGCTCGGCCTCCTCAGGACGAGGTCAGTGCTTGTTGCGGTCCAACAACGCAACGCCTCTCGGAGGCCTCATGGTGAGGAGCGTCGCTGCCGTGGCATCTCCTCCGACACCTGATTCGGAAACGACGCGTCTCGAACCATGAGGCTTCTCCTCATCGCCATCGCCGATCGGCTGCAGCGCCTGCAGCTGTGGCTCGGCGCCACCGCGCTGATCGTGCTGATGCTGGTGACCTGCACCGACGTGTTCATGCGCTACCTGTTCAACCGCCCGGTGCGCGGCTCGTACGACATGGTCGAGAGCCTGCTCCTCGTGTTCGTGTTCAACGGCATGGCGGCGACGTTCTTCGCGCGTCGCCACATCGTCATCGACCTGATCGACGGCTTCGTCGGCCCGCGCGCGACCGCGGTGCTGATCCGCATCGCCGACCTCCTTTCGGTCGTCTGCATCGGCCTGCTCATGTGGGCGATGCGCGTGCCGGCGCTGCAGGCCCATCAGTACGGCGACGTGAAGCTGGAGCTCAACCTGCCGATCTGGGTGCTGTGGGCGATCGCTTTCATCGGTCTCGCCGGGACCATCTTCTGCGCCATCGTCGCGCTCCTCGCGCGCCCCGCCACCGCCGAGCACGAGCCGATCTGATGTCCCCCGCACTGATCGGCGTCTGCGGCGTCGCGGTCCTGTTCCTGCTGCTCATCCTGCGCGTGCCGGTGTGGATCGCGCTGGTGCTGGTCGGGTTCTTCGGCAATGTCGTCGTCACCGGCTGGCAGGGCGCCTTGGCGCTCGCCGGCACGACGCCGTTCGACGTCGCCTCGTCCTACACACTCTCCGTGGTGCCGCTGTTCATCCTGATGGGAGAGGTCGCGTCGGAATCGCGCCTCTCCGGCGAGCTGTTCAAGGCGGCACGGGTGATCCTGTCCGGTTTCCGCGGCGGGCTCGCGGTGGCGACGCTTGCCGCGTCGGCGCTGTTCGGTGCCGTGTCCGGCTCGTCGCTCGCCAACGCCGCCACCATGACCCGCATGGCGCTGCCCGAGCTGCGCAAGGCCGGCTACGACGATGGCCTCGCCACCGGCTGCATCGCCGCCGGCGGCTCGACCGATATCCTCATCCCGCCATCGATCATCCTGGTGATCTACGCGGCGATCGCCGAGCTGTCGGTGCCGAAACTGCTCGCCGCCGGGCTCGTTCCCGGCCTCGTCCTCACCGCACTCTACATGGGCGTCGCGCTCATCATCGCCCACGTGAAGCCCCACTACGCGCCCGACACCGAGACGCATTCCTGGCGCGAGCGCGTTGCCGCGCTGCGTGAGCCGTGGCAGTTCCTGGCACTGTTCGTCGTCACCATCGGCGGTATCTATGCCGGCGTGTTCAGCCCGACCGAGGCCGCCTCGATCGGTGCGTTCGGCGCGATCCTGCTCGGCGTGGTGGGCGGCCGGCTCGGCAAGGCCGAGCTGCTGCGCGCCATCGAGAGCTCGGTCGTGGTCTCGGGCGTCCTGTTCGTCATCGTCATGGGCGCCAACCTGTTCTCGTTCTTCATCGTGCAGACGCACCTGCCCGATCTCCTGCTCGACACCGCGCGTGCGTTCAACCTCAGCGGTCTCGCGGTGATGCTGCTGATCATCGTCGGCTACATCGTGCTCGGCTGCTTCCTCGAAGGCATCGGCATGGTGCTGATCACCGTGCCGGTGTTCCAGCCGCTGATTGTCAAGTTCGGCTACGATCCCGTGTGGTTCGCCATCGTCGTCGTGGTGATGGTCGAGGTCGGCCTGATCCACCCGCCGGTCGGCATGAACCTGTTCGTCATCCAGGCGCAGGCGCCCGACGTGAAGATCACCGCGATCTACCGCGGCATCATCCCGTTCCTGCTCGCGCCGCTCATTCTGATCGTGCTGATGTTCCTGTTTCCGAGCCTGGCGCTGTGGCTGCCGAAGGCGCTGTATGGATAGAGCGGCGAGCCGCTGAGCAACCTGCCCGGGCGTCAAACCCCGCCGCAAGTCCGGAGCGGTCGTACCGCGCGCAGCGGGTGCACGGCGCCTATGTCACGCAATGTGAAGCGGTTCACAGAGAGGGGCAGTCTGCATGGTATAGTCGCCGCGTAACCGGTTCTCGGCGCGCGGGGCAGTCATGAAGCCGCGAGGGTTCGCGTTCGTGCTCGTCGGCGCTGCGGTCATCGTGTGGCTGTTGGTCGTCAAACGGACCGCCGCACGCGCGTTGTCCTTCACCGTTGCCGGGTTCGATCCTGCTGCGCGCCACGAGGTGATCGAATGAACCGGCGCGAAGCGATCACAGTGATCGGCGGCGCGGCCGTCGGATGGCCGGTTGTCGCGCGCGCGCAGCAGCCGGCCGTGCCGGTCATTGGATTCCTCAATGGTCAATCGCGAGACCAGCTCGCGCATGTCGTTGCTGCGTTCCAGCGGGGCCTGGAGGACATGGGCTACACGGAAGGCCGCAATGTTGTGGTCGAATACCGGTGGGCGGACGGTGAGGTTGCCCGCTTGCCGGCACTGGCAGCCGAGCTGGTTGGGCGTCAGGTCACGGTGATAGCGGCGACCGGCGGCGACCCGGTGGCACTGGCGGCCCAGCGGGCGACATCGAAGATACCAACGGTGTTCACGATCGGGGGTGATCCGGTCGCCTTGAAGCTGGTCGCGAGCCTCAATCATCCGGGCGGCAATATCACCGGGATCAGCCAGATGGCGCCGCTGCTCGATCCCAAGCGCCTGGAGGTATTGCACGAGCTTGTACCCGGTGTCGGCGTCGTCGCCGTTCTCCGCAATCCGCAGAATGCAAATGCCGAAACGCAGCTCTCTGCATTGCAGGCGGCGGCCCGCGCCATGCGACTCGAACTCCGGTTCGTGACGGCCGGCGACGAACAGGAGATCGACGCCGCCTTTGCAAAGCTCGCCGGGATGCACGTCGAAGCGCTGATGGTCGCTTCCGATCCGTTCTTCAACGCGCGCCGCTCTCACATTGTCGCACTCGCGTCACGGCTCGCCGTACCGGCGGTCTTCCACCAGCGCGAATTCGTGCACGACGGCGGTCTGATGAGCTACGGCACGAGCGCGACCGACATGTACCATCGCGCTGCGATCTATACCGGCCGCGTTCTCAAGGGGGAAAAGCCAGCCGATCTGCCGGTTCAGCAATCGACCAAGGTCGAGCTGACGCTCAACCTGAGGACAGCGAAGGCGCTCGGCGTGACGTTCCCGATCACGCTGCTCGGTCGTGCCGACGAGGTGGTCGAATGAACCGGCGCGGGATGATTGCGCTTCTCGGCGGCGCCGCGCTGGCCTGGCCATCCTGCGTGCGCGCTGAACGGGCGTCGAAAGTCGCACGGATAGGCTTCCTGGCGACCGGCGATCTCGATTCCGCCGATCAGCGCGGAACGGTTGATGCATTTCGGCAAGGACTGCGCGAGCGAGGTTATGTCGAGGGGCAGAACGTCATCATCCAATACCGCACTGCCGATGGAAAGATCGAGCGATACCCGAAGCTTGCCAAAGAGCTTTTCGATCTCAATCTGGATCTCATTGTTGCCAGCAATACCCCAGCCGCCCGCGCCGCAAGAGATGTGACCACCACGATCCCGATCGTCGTGCCTGTCATGGGCGACCCGGTTCGGGATGGTCTTGTGGCCAGCCTCGCACGGCCGGGTGGCAACATCACCGGGATGACGTTCCTCGGCCCCGAGCTTGCGACCAAGCGGCTGGAGCTGCTCAAGCAGGCGCTTCCCACCATCTCCTGCGTTGCTGCGCTTTGGCATCCTGGCGCCTATGGCGAGCTCACGATGAGGGAGATGATGAGAAAGATGGACGCCGCGGCAGGCGCCCTGCAGGTCCAGCTTCGACTCGTGGAGGTGCACGAGGCGGCCCAGTTCGACCGCGCGTTCTCGGCGATCGCCAGAGAACGCGCCGATGCGCTCATCGTATTGCCGAGTCCAATGCTGTTCGCCGAGCGAAGACATATCGTCGATCTCGCCACCAGAGACCGGCTCCCGCTGATCGCCCAGGCGAGAGAGTTCGCGGAAATTGGCGGCCTCATGGCCTACGGCGCGAGCCTCCGTGATCTGTTCCGCCGCGCCGCACTTTACGTGGACACGATTCTGCAAGGCGCCAAACCGGCCGATCTGCCCGTGCAACAGCCGACGAAGTTCGAACTGGTCATCAATCTCAAAACCGCCAAGGCACTCGGCGCGGACGTGTCGCCGACGGTGCTGGCTCTCGCCGACGAGGTGATCGAATGAACCGGCGCGACGCCATCACGCTGATCGGCGGCGCGGCAGCGTCGCCGCTGGTGGCGCGCGCGCAGGGATTGCCGAGGAAGCGGCCGCTGGTCGCCTGGGTCTCGGGGGGAACGATCGAGGTCGGCCAATTTTTCATCGCTCAATTTCTCGATGGGATGCGGGAGCTCGGCTACGTCGAAGGCCGCGACTTCGAGATGGCGATCCGCTATGCCGAAGGCCTTCAGGACCGGCTGCCGGCCCTGGCGGAGCAGGTCGTTCGGCTCAAGCCTGACGTGATCATCGCCGCCGCCGTCGTTGCCGCGGTGCCGCTGCGCCGCGCCACGTCCACGATTCCGATCGTCTGTCCGGCGCTCGCTGATGCGGTCCATCTCGGCCTGATCGCCAGCGAGGCGCGGCCGGGTGGCAATGTCACCGGCATCGAGCCCTACGTCGAAGGATTGCCGGCCAAGCAGATGGAGTTCGTCCGCGAGATCAAGCCTGGCGCCGGCAGAGTTGGAGTCTTGACCAATCTGCAGGATCCGAAGGCGCCGCCCCAGCGGCAGGAGCTGGAGAGCGCGGCCAAGGCTCTGGAAATGACGACGGTGAGCGCGGACATCAACCGGCCGGAGGAGCTCGACGGCGCCATGCTGGCGCTGACAAGGGAGCACGTTGACGCTGTCATCGTGTTGCAGACGTCGCTGCTATTGAGCCTCGCTCACCGCATCGCCGAGCTGGCGCTCGAGCGACGCCTGCCGACCGTCTATGGATACCGTGAGCATGTCATCGCCGGCGGCCTGATGAGCTACGGCGTCGATTTGCGCTGGTGCTATCGCCGCAGCGCAACATTTGTCGACAAGATTTTGCGCGGCGCGCCGCCCGGAGACCTGCCGGTGGAATTCCCGACCAGGATGGTCCTGACGATCAATCTGAAGACGGCGAAAGCGGTGGGGCTCGCCATCGCCGAGTCGTTCCTCCTGCGTGCCGACGAGGTGATCGAATGAGGCGGCGGGAGTTCATGTCATTGCTGGCAGGCGCCGCAATTAGTCGGCCGATCGCGGCGCGCGCTCAGCAAGCCAAGTCTTACCGCATCGCTTTCCTCTCCTTGATACCCGGAGAGGACACGACGTTGATGCTCCCGCTGCTCGCGCGGCTCCACGAGCTCGGCTACCACGAAGGACAAAATACAACCTTCACGTATCGCTCCGCCGAGGGGAACGCGGAGCGGCTGGAATCAATGGCGCGCGCGCTCGTTCAAGACAATCCGAGTGTGCTGATCGCCGGCTTCGGGACGCTCACGGCAAAGGCTGCAAAGGCGGCAACCACGACTATCCCCGTCGTGTTCGTGACCGTCGGCGATCCGGTGGGCGCCGGTATTGTGGCGAGCCTGAACCGGCCGGGCGGGAACCTGACCGGGCTTACGGATCAGGCGCGGGATGTTCAAGGCAAACGGCTGCAGCTTCTTCTCGAACTCGTACCTGGAAAGCAAGAGATTGCGGTGCTGTTGAATCCGGAGACGCCGTACTCGCGACTGGCGTTGGAGGAAGCGAGTGCAGCCGCCGAACAAGCGCATGTCCATCTGCGCGTGTTCGAGGCGAGAACCGCCGACGAGGTTGCTGCCAGAATGCATGAGATCGTCGCCACAAGGGCGGTCGGCCTGATGACCTTCGAAGACCCCCTGATCTACAGCGTGCGTGCGAACGTTGCCGCGCTCGCGGCCCGTGCCCGGCTGCCGGCGATCTACGTCTACAAGGATTCGGCGGAGGCCGGCGGTCTGATGGCGTATGCGCCGGACCGCAGCCAGATCTACCGTCGTGCTGCCGATTACGTGCACAAAATCCTGCAGGGGACCATGCCCACTGAGCTACCGGTGGAAGGGCCTACGCGATTCACGTTCGTCATCAATCTCAAGGCGGCGCGCGCGATTGGGGTCGAAATCCCGCCAACTCTGCTCGCGCTCGCCGACGAGGTGATCGAATGAGGCGGCGGGAGTTCGTCGCGGGCGTGGGTGCCACGGCAGCATGGCCGCTCAGCGCGATCGCGCAGCAGCCTGCGGTCCCGCTCGTCGGCCTGCTGCAGGCCGGCTCGCCGGCGTCGACAGCCTCCTTTCTCGGTGCCTTTCGAGACGGCATGAAACAGCTCGGCTATGTCGAAGGGCGCAATATCCGCTTCGAATATCGATTTGCCGACGGCACGATGGACCGGCTTCCGGGCTTGGCGGCCGAACTGGTCGGGCTGAGCCCGAGCGTCATCGTGTCCGGACCGCTGCCGGCCAACCTGGCGGTTCAAAAAGCCACCAGCACGATCCCCATCGTCATGGGTACGGGTGCCGATCCGGTCGGCTTCGGGCTCGTGACGAGCCTCGCGCGGCCGGGCGGCAACATAACCGGGTTGGCCAATTTTGCCGAAGAGCTAGCGTCGAAACAGCTCGATGTGATGCGGGAGCTGTTGCCGCGCCTGTCACGCGTCGGCGTCCTCATCAACATCACCAATCCGCTGCATGCGCCGCAATGGCGCATGACCCAGGCCGCGGCGGTCAACGCCAACGTCATCGCGGTGCCGTTCGAATTCCATCGCCCTGAACAACTGGAGGCTGCCTTCGCCCTGTTTGCACAGGAGCGGGTCGACGCTCTGCTCGTCCCGCCCGACGTCACATTTGGCGCCTACCACGCACGCATTGCGGCGCTCGCCGCGTCGGGGCGGCTGCCTGCCATCTATTACAACCGCATACAGGCCGAGACGGATGGCTTGATGAGCTATGGTCCAGATGTGAGCGAGGGCTACCGTCAAGCAGCGGGCTATGTAGACAAGATCCTCAAGGGAGCAAAGCCCGCAGACCTGCCGATCGCGCAGCCGATCAAGATCGAATTGGTGATCAATCTCAAAGTGGCCAAAGCGCTCGGGCTCGACATCCCGCCGCAATTGCTCGCGCGCGCCGACGAGGTGATCGAATGAAGCGGCGTGAGTTCATTGCCATGCTCGGCTGTGTGGCGACCAGCCGCTTTGTGGTCGCAGCTCCTACGCTGTGGGCGGGGACCGCCGGCGCACAGGAGGCGCGCAAGGTTCATCGGATCGGCTATCTTTCCGGCGGCACAGCAGTTTCGCGTGGTCCATTCCTCGTCGCCTTCATGCGCGGGCTGAGCGAGCTTGGTTATGTCGAGGGCCAATCATTTGTGATCGAGCGTCGGTTCGCGGAGGGCCGTTTCGAGCGGCTGCCGGAGCTCGCGCGCGATCTGCTCGCCTGGAAGCCGGACGTGCTGCTCGTCTCGACCACGCCGGCCAATGCGGCAGCAAGATCGGCGACCGCCACGGTCCCCATCGTCATGGTGGCGGTCGCGGATCCCGTCGGCGCCGGCCTGATCAGAAGCCTCGCGCGGCCCGGCGGGAATGTGACCGGCGTGACCAATATCGGCGCGGAGCTCGCCGGTAAACGGCTGGAGATTCTCAAGGAGATGGTGCCCGGCGCGGCGCGGATCGCAGTCCTCATCAATCCGGACGATCCGAACGCCAAATTGCAGCTGGACCAGGCCGGCCTTGCGGCGCGCAATCTTGCCGTCGAACTCGCGCCGATCCTGCACGTTCGCGGCGCCGATGATCTCGCACGGGCTTTCGATGCCGCGCGCGCCGGCCGCGCGACCGCCGCGCTACGCATGATCGATCCGCTCAGCACCGCGCTGCGGGAGCCGACCGTGAGCCTCGCCGCCGAGCACCGCATGCCGGTCTTCTATCCGTTTCGCGAAGACGTCACGGCAGGCGGGCTGATCTCCTACGGCACGAGCCTGCCGGACCAGTATCGCCAGTCGGCTATGTTCGTTCACAAGATCCTGAGCGGCGCCAGCCCCGCCGATCTGCCGGTCGAGCAGCCGACGCGGTTCGAGCTCGCGGTCAATCTGAAGACCGCCAAGGCGCTCGACCTCGCCATACCGACATCGATCCTGCTGCGCGCCGACGAGGTGATCGAATGAAGCGGCGAATGACGCGCCGGGACTGTGTCGTCCTGATCGGGGGCGCTGCGGCCTGGCCCTTCGAAGCGGATGCGCGGGAGCCAGCGGTGGTCGGGTTGCTGGAACCGTGGCCACCGACCGCCTCCGTCCCGTATGTCGCAGCACTGCGCAAAGGTTTGGCCGAGGAGGGGCTCGTTGAGGGTCGTGATTTCGCCGTCGAGTATCGTTCGGCGGAAGGAGATGTGGACCGCCTGGTCTCCCTCGCGGGCGAGTTGGTACAGCAGCAGGTGACGGTCATCGTGGCGAGCGCCATTCGTGCCGCCCTGGCTGCCAAATCCGCCACGACGAGCATCCCGATCGTATTCGCAACAGCCAACGATCCAGTGAAACTCGGTTTGGTCGCGAGCCTCAATCGGCCCGGCGGCAATGCCACGGGTGTCAGTTGGCTCACGGCCGAGCTTGGGGAAAAGCGGTTGGGCTTGTTGCACGAGGTCGTGCCGGAGGCCGCGATCATTGGCATTCTCGTCAATCCGAAAAATGCGAACGCCGCCGAGAACGTCAGCCGTGCCGAGGCGGCCGCGAGCTCCCTCAAACTTCGCTCCGTGGTCGTGAACATATCGCAGGGGCCGGCGCTGGAAGCCGGGTTCGCGGAGCTGGTGGCCGCCGGCGCGTCGGCGATGCTGCTGCTCAACGATCCATTGTTTGTCGATCTGCGTGCCAGGATAGTGGCGCTCGCCGCGCGCCATCGGCTCCCGGCCATGTATGGCGGGCGCGAATACACCGAAGGCGGTGGTTTCATGAGCTACGGTGCAAGTGTATCCGAGGCTTATCGCCAGGCCGGCATGCTCACGGGGCGAATTCTCAGAGGCGAGAAGCCGGTCGATCTGCCGGTTATTCAATCCGCCAAATTCGAATTTGTCATCAACCTCAGAGCGGCCAAGGCTCTTGGCCTCGCCATTCCTCCTGGTGTGCTCGCGCTTGCCGACGAGGTGATCGAATGACGCTACGGCAGCCCTGATTCCCGCCGGGCACTGTGAACACGCTCACAGACCGCCGCCTCCCGGTTCGGCAATGTCGGCTCATCAAGGGGCCACGATTCGCCCGAGGAGGACGTCATGCACACCGTCATCAAGGTCATCCTCACCGCCGCCATGTTGGTTCTCGTCGCCTGGCCGATGATGTTCTGGGGAAACCCGGCCGCGCCGGCGCGGGAAATCCTGCGCGAGTCGGCGCACGTGCTGCGATGGGCGCCTTACCCGACGTTCGAGCCGGACATGGGCTTTTCATTGGCGGTGTGGTGACGCGACCCGACGGCGCAGGACCGGCGTCACCGCGCGGAGCAGGACTCCTGGGCCGCGAGCGTGGCGATCTTGGCGGGATCGCGCACGACCACCGCGCCGCGTTCGAGCTGCACCAGGCCGTGCTTCTCCCACTTCCGTAGCAGCTTGTTGACGCTCTCGCGCGAGATGCCGACGATCCGGCTGATCTCCTGCTGGGTGATCGCGACCCGTTCCGCCGCCTTGCGGTCTGTGTCGCCGGCGCTGAGCCGCAGCAGCGCCCGCGCGAGGCGGGCCGGCACGTCGAGAAAGAACATCTCCTCCATGTGCTCGCTGGCGAAGCGCAGCCGCGCGCAGAGAAGCTCGATCAGCCGCATGGCGACCTTCGGCTCGCTCTGCACGAAGGCAAGAAAGTCCCGGCGATCGATCACCATCAGCTCGCAGTCCGTGAGCGCCACCGCGTCGGCGGTGCGCGGCAGGCCGTCGAGCAATGCGATCTCGCCGAAGATCTCGCCCTCGTGCAGCACGTTGAAGACCGCTTCGCGGCCGTCGATCGCCGGAACCGAGATCTTCACCGAGCCCTTGCGCACCGCGAACAACGCAGCGCCGGGATCGCCTTTGGCGAAGATGGTGGCGCCGCTGCGCACCTTGCGCACGGTGGCAAAGACGCAGAGCTGGCGGATGCGGTCAGCGCCGATCTCGCCGAAGATCGGGTGATTGCGCAGCAGCGCCAGATGCAGATCCGACGCCGCCGGGTCCTTGCCCCGCGCAGGAGTGCGGGTGGCAGTGGGCATGGCCTGTCTCCCGGTGCCGCTGCGGCACCTTGATGGCGCATGGTGTTTCCGGAACCGCTGCGGCGCGGAAGTCTCGCACTGTCCCGGTCTGAATCAAGGCCCCTATTAGCTCGCCGGCGCGACATGCCAGTGTGAACCAAATCACAGACTGTGAGGCCGCCGGCGGGTCCAATCGTTTCTCTGCCGCCGGGTAACCCCCTAGCCCGGACGTGCTAATCTCCCGTTCCATCGGGCACGGACCAGACTGGTATGAGAGCCCCGGATACGGCGATCACGGCCGAGACACCGGCCCCGGCGGCGCCGCCGCGGCTCCGCGGCCGGCTGCTGTTCAAATATGTCGCGCTGTTCTTCGCCGTGGTGCTGATGGCGCTCGTGACCAACGGCGGCTTCGAGGTGTGGTTCTCGTACCAGGAGCACAAGGCGTCGCTGATCCGCATCCAGCGCGAGCAGGCGGAGGCCGCCGCCGCCAAGATCGGCCAGTTCATCAAGGAGATCGAAAGCCAGGTCGGCTGGACCACGCAGCTGCCGTGGTCGGCCGGCACGCTCGACCAGCGCCGCTTCGACGGGTTGCGGCTGCTCCGCCAGGTGCCGGCGATCACCGAGCTCGCCCAGCTCGACGGCAACGGCCGCGAGCAGTTGCGTGTGTCGCGGCTCGCCATGGACGTGGTCGCGAGCCAGACGGATTTCTCCAAGGATCCGAAGTTCACCGAGGCGGTGGCGAAAAAAGTCTATTACGGCCCGGTTTATTTCCGGCGCGAGTCGGAGCCCTACATGACGCTCGCGCTCGCCGGGACGCGCCGCGACGCCGGCGTGTCGGTCGCCGAGGTGAACCTGAAGCTGATCTGGGACGTCGTCTCGCAGATCAAGGTCGGCCGGCAGGGCCACGCCTACGTGGTCGACGCCGGTGGCCGGCTGATCGCGCATCCTGACATCAGCCTCGTGCTGCGCAACACCGACATGACGCGGCTCGCGCAGGTCGCGGCGGCGCGGGCCGGCGCGTCCGGCGCGCCCGCCGACCAGGTGCACGAGACGCGCGACATCCAGGGGCGCAGCGTGCTCACCGCCTTCGCGCCGGTCGCGCCGCTCGGCTGGACGGTGTTCGTCGAGCTGCCGGTGTCGGAAGCCTATGCGCCGCTCTATGCCTCGATGGAACGGACCGCGCTGCTGCTGCTCGCCGGGCTCCTGTTCGCGACATTCGCCGGCCTGTTCCTGGCCCGCCGCATGGTCGGGCCGATCCGCGCGCTTGGCCTTGGCGCCGCCCGCATCGGCGCAGGCGACCTCGCGCAGCGCATCACGATCAAGACCGGCGACGAGCTCGAGGCACTGGCCGGCCAGTTCAACGACATGGCGGGCCGGCTGCAGGAATCCTACGCGGACCTGGAGAAGAAGGTCGAGCTGCGCACGCACGAGCTCTCCGAGTCGCTCGAGCAGCAGACCGCGACCTCGGAGGTGCTGCGCGTCATCTCGAGCTCGCCGGGCGAGCTTGATCCCGTATTCGAGGCGATGCTCGCGAATGCCACCAAGCTCTGCGAAGCGCAGTACGGAGCATTGTGGATGTGTGACGGCGATGCCTTTCGTGCCGTCGCATTCCACGGTCCGCTGCCGGCGGCTTATATCGAGCAATGGCAGGTCGGAAAGTCGTTCCGGCTCGGCGCGGAGGTGCCGGCCGTGCGCGCCGTCGCCAGCGGCCGGCCGGTCCAGCTCGAGGACATCCGCGCGACCGAGGGCTATCGCAACGGTCTGCCGCTGTTCGTGTCCGGCGCCGACCTCGCGGGCATCCGCACCGTGCTCGCCGTGCCGATGGTCAAGGAGGATCAGGCGGTCGGCGTGATCGTGATCTACCGCACCGAGGTCCCGCGTCTGTTCAATAACAAGCAGATTGCGGTGGTCGAGAGCTTCGCCAGCCAGGCGGTGATCGCCATCGAGAACGCGCGCCTGCTCAACGAATTGCGCCAGCGCACCGACGAGCTTGCCCGCTCGGTCGGCGAGCTGCGCACGCTCGGCGAAGTCTCGCAGACCGTCAACTCGACGCTCGATCTCACGACCGTGCTCGAGACCATCGTCGCCAAGGCGGTTCAGCTTTCCGGCACCGAAGGGGGCGCGATCTACAGCTTCAACGACACAAGCCGCGAGTTCCAGCTCAGCGCCACCTACGGTATGAGCGACGACCTGATCACGGAGCTGACACGGCAGCACGTCGGCCTGTCCGACGCGGTCGGCAATGCCGTCGAGCAGAGGAAGCCGCTGCAGGTCGCCGACATGCGCAACGAGCCGGCGTCGGCCATCAACCAGGCGGTACTCGACGCCGGCTTCCGCGCGCGCCTGATCATGCCGCTGATCGGCGCCGAGCGGGTGGTCGGCGCGCTGGTGGTCCGCCGGAGGGCTCCGGGCGAATTCGCATCGAGCACGATGGAGCTGCTTCAGACCTTCGCCGCCCAGTCGGTGCTGGCGATCGAGAACGCCAACCTGTTCCACGAGATCGAGGAGAAGGGCCGCCAGCTTGCGGCCGCGAGTCAGCACAAGTCGCAGTTCCTCGCCAACATGAGCCACGAGCTGCGCACGCCGCTCAACGCCATTCTCGGCTATACCGAGCTCATCCTCGACAACATCTACGGTGACATCCCAGACAAGGCGCGCGCCACCCTCGATCGCGTGCAGGCGAACGGGAGGCATCTGCTCGGGCTCATCAACGACGTGCTCGATCTCTCCAAGATCGAGGCGGGCCAGCTCAATCTCACGCTCGGCGACTACGCGATCAAGGACGTGGTCTACAACGTGTTCAGCGCAGTCGAGTCGCTCGCCAACAACAAGAGTCTCGCGCTCAAGGTCGAGCTCGCGCCCGACATGCCGCGCGCGCGGGGCGACGAGCGCCGCTTGACCCAGGTGCTGCTCAACCTGGTCGGCAATGCCATCAAGTTCACCGACAAGGGCGAGGTGGCGATCCGCGTATCGTCCGCCGACGGATCGCTGACCGTGGCCGTGCACGACACCGGCCCGGGCATCTCCAAGGCCGATCAGGCGAAGATCTTCGAGGAATTCCAGCAGGCGGATTCCTCGACCACCAAGGAGAAGGGCGGCACCGGCCTCGGTCTCGCCATCGCCAAACGCATCGTCGAGATGCATGGCGGCCGCTTGTGGGTCGAGTCGGAGATCGGTGACGGATCGACATTCGCGTTCACGGTTCCAGCCATCGTCGAGAGGCAGGTGGCATGATGAAGAAGCGCCGACAGACTGCGCGCAAGCGCCCCGCGTCGCCCACGGCGGCGAAACGGGCGGCGCGTGCTGTGCAGGCGAAGCGTCCGGCGGAAACGCGCAGCGAGGTCGCAAGGCTGAAGCAGGAGCTCGCCGAGGCGCTGGAGCGGCAGACCGCGACTGCCGAAGTACTGCGCGTCATCAGTTCATCGCCCGGTGACCTGAAGCTCGCATTCGATACCATGCTGGCGGAGGCGGTGCGGATCTGCGGCGCCAAATTCGGCCTTATGTTTCTGCGCGAAGCTGATGGGCTTCGCGCAGTTGCGCTACACGGGGCACCGCCGGCATTCGCTGAAGAGCGGCGCCGCAATCCGGTCATCCGGCCGACCGGGGTAAGCACACTCGGACGCGCGCTGGCGAGGAAGGGGCCGGTCCAGACCCCCGACGTGCTTGAGATACCGAATTACTTCGATGCCGGGCCGGGTTTCACTCCTCCGCAGCTGTCCAGGTTCACCGGTGCGCGCACTGTGCTCGCCGTTCCCATGATGAAAGATGACGAGCCCGTCGGCGCCACCGTCATCTACCGCACCGAGGTGCGGCCCTTCACCGACAAGCAGGTCGAGCTGGTATCGAACTTCGCCGCGCAGGCCGTCATCGCAATCGAGAACAGTCGATTGCTCAACGAGCTCCGTCTGCGCACGGACGACCTCACCGAAGCATTGGAACAGCAGACTGCGACGTCGGAGATTCTCCAGGTCATCTCGAGTTCGCCGGGCGAGCTCGAGCCGGTATTCGAGACGCTGCTCGCGAATGCCGTGCGGCTGTGTGCGGCGAAATTCGGCACGCTGTACCTTAGCGAGGGCGACGCCTTCCGCGCGGTGGCAATCCATAACGCGCCGGCCGCGTACGCGCAGGCGCGCCGGCGCGGTCCGGTCCATCCTGGCCGCGGGTCATCGCTCGGCCGTGTCGCGGCGACGAAAGAGATCGCTCAGGTGCTCGATGTGATGCTGACGGAGGAATATCTCCGCGGCGATCCGTTCTACGTCAGCGCCGTCAAGCTTGGTGGATTCCGGACCGTGATGTCCGCGCCCATGCTGAAGGACGGCGAGCTGATTGGCGCGATCACCATTCACCGGCAGGAAGTGTGCGCGTTCAGCGACAAGCAGATGGAGCTGGTCGGCAATTTCGCCAAGCAGGCGGTGATTGCCATCGAGAACACACGGCTGCTTAACGAGCTGCGTGAATCCCTGCAGCGGCAGACCGCCACCGCGGACGTGCTGAAGGTGATCAGCCGCTCGACTTTCAATTTGCAGACTGTGCTTGATACGCTGACCGAATCGGCGGCCCGACTTTGTGATGCCGAGTGTGCCTTCATATTCCAACGGGAGACCGACTTATATCATCTCGCCGCCAGCTACGGCTTCTCCGACGAATACCGGCAATACATTGAATCGCATCCCATCCCGCCGGGACGCGGCACTTTGATCGGACGGGTCGGACTTCAGGCGCAGACTGTTCACATTCCCGACTGCCTTGCTGATCCTGAATACATATGGCTCGAGTCGCAGAAGATCGGACGCTTCCGAACGATGCTGGGCGTGCCGCTGTTGCGCGAGGGTGTTCCGATCGGCGCGCTGGCTCTGACACGTTCGGACGTGCGGCCGTTCACCGAGAAGCAGATCGAACTCGTCGCGACCTTCGCCGACCAGGCAGTGATCGCGATCGAGAACGTCAGGCTGTTCGACGAGGTGCAGGCGAGGACGTTCGAGCTCAGCGAGGCGCTGGCGCGGCAGACGGCGATGGCGAACGTGCTCGGCATCATCAGCACCTCGCCAAGCGATCTGGTACCGGTATTCGAGACCATTCTCGCCAACGCGACACGGTTGTGCGACGGAAACTTCGCGGCGCTCTGGCGGTCTGATGGCGGGCGTCTGGTGGGCGCGGCACATCACAATGCCTCACCGGACTTCGCCGAGAAGTTCATGGGGATCAGACTTGTTCCCGGGCGAGAGGGGCCAGCTCGGCTGGCCGCTCTGGAACGGCGCACGGTCCACGTCGCGGACATCACCGTGGAGCCCGGGTTCTCACCGATCGTGCTCCAGTACGAGCATGCTCGCGCGGTGCTGGCGGTCCCGCTGCTTCGGGAGACAGAGCTCGCTGGCGTCCTTTGCATTTGGCGACGAGAGGTGCGCCCATTCACCGAGCAGCAGATCGCGCTGGTGCGGACCTTTGCCGACCAGGCAGTCATCGCGATCGAGAATGCGCGTCTGCTGAATGAGCTCCGCGAATCTCTGCAGCAGCAGACCGCGACCGCCGACGTGCTGAAATCGATCAGCCGCTCGACGTTCGACCTGCAGACCGTGCTGCAGACGCTGGTCGAGTCGGCGGCGCAACTGTGCGAGGCGGACCGCGCCACCATCACGCGTCAGAAGAACGGCGTGTTCTATCGCGCGGAGTCATACGGCTTCTCGTTCGAATTCATGGACTACGTCAAGGATCTGCCGGTCGTGCCCGAGCGCGGCACCGCAAGCGGCCGCGCCCTGTTGGAGGGCAAGGTCGTGCATATTCACGATGTGCTGGCGGATGCCGATTATACGTTCGATCATGCACAGCGCCTGGGCGGGTTCCGCACGATCATCGGTGTGCCGATGTTGCGCGAAGGCGTGCCGATCGGCGTGCTTGCGCTGACTCGCTCCGAGGTGCGCCCCTTCACCGACAAGCAAATCGAGCTCGTTTCGACGTTCGCCGACCAAGCCGCGATCGCGATTGAGAACGTGCGATTATTCGAGCAGGTGCAGGCGCGCACGCGCGAGCTCAGCGAGGCGCTGGAGCAGCAGACGGCGACATCGGAAGTGCTGCAGGTCATCTCGGGCTCGCCGGGCGAGCTCGACCCGGTGTTCCGCGCCATGCTGGAGAACGCGGTGCGTATCTGCGGCGCCAGTTTCGGCAACCTTTACCTGCGCGAAGGCGAGTTCTTCAATCTGGCAGCAACGCACGACACGCCTCAGGCTTTCATCGATGGCCGTCGTGGTCACCCCTACCGTCCCGGTCCGAATTCGCCACCAGCTCGACTGGTACGGACGCGAGCCGTCGTTCATGTCCACGATCTGGCCGCCGATCCGTCCTATCTCGAGCGCGATCCGGGAGTGGCGGCTTTCGCCGAGCTGTGCGGGAGCCGCACCGTCCTCCTGGTCCCAATGCTCAAGGAGGACGACCTGATCGGCTACCTGTCGCTCTACCGTCAGGAGGTACGTCCGTTCGATGCCAAACAAATCGCGCTCCTGACGAATTTTGCCAATCAGGGGGTCATTGCCATCGAAAATGCACGGCTGCTCACCGAGCTGCGGCAGCGCACCGACGATCTCACCGAGGCGTTGGAACAGCAGACCGCGACATCGGAGATTCTCCAGGTCATCAGCAACTCGCCTACGGACACACAACCAGCATTCGATGCCATCGTGCTCAGCGGCCTCAACCTGTTTCCTAATGCTGCTGTTGCAATCTCGTTGCCCGTCGGGAATCAGGTCAGCTTGGCGGCCATGGCCCACCCGGACCCCGCCGGCCTCGAAGCGCTGCGCGCGCGCTTTCCGTTCCCGCTGTCGCGCGACTTCATTACCGGCACGGCCATACTCGACCGGCGCGAAATCGATCTTGCCGACGTGCGAGATGCGCCGAAGGAATTGAGCGTGGGCGCTCAAAACTTCCTGGCCAGCGGTCACCGCGCCATGACCGTCGTGCCTATGATGCTCGGCAATGCGGCGATCGGCGCGATCAATGTCATCAGACGCGAGCCGGGCGCGTTATCCGACACGCAGCGCGAGCTGTTGCGCACCTTCGCCAATCAGGCCGTCATTGCCATCGAAAACACGCGAGTTTTCAGCGAGCTGCGCGAATCGCTGCAACAGCAGACCGCAACCGCCGACGTGCTCAAAGTCATCAGCCGCTCGACGTTCGACCTGCAGGCGGTGCTCGACACCTTGGTGCAATCGGCAGCGCGGTTGTGTGAGGCGGGCATGGCGGCGATCGCGCGCCAGAGAGACGCCAACTATCATGTCGTGGCGAGCCACGGATTCCCGTCGGGGTTCAAGGAATACATCGAGACGGTGCCAATGGCGCCGGGACGGAATTCGCTCGCCGGGAGAGTCCTGCTGGACCGCAAGCCGGCTCACATCGCCGATGTGCTCACGGATCCGGAATACAATCTGGCCGGCGGGACTGCGCAGAGCAGAGGGGGCTATCGGACAGGGCTTGCCGTGCCGCTGCTGCGGGAGGGGAGCCCGATCGGCATCCTGTTCCTGTTCCGCAACATCGTGAAGCCGTTTGCCGACAAGCAGATCGAGCTGGCAACGACCTTCGCCGACCAGGCGGTGATCGCGATCGAGAACGTACGCCTGTTCGACGAGATTCAGGACAAGAGCCGCCAGCTCGCCGAGGCGAGCCGGCACAAGTCGCAGTTCCTCGCCAACATGAGCCACGAGCTGCGCACGCCGCTCAACGCCATCCTCGGGTATACCGAGCTGATCCAGGACAATATCTATGGCGAGACGCCCGAGAAGATGCGCGGTGTGCTCGACCGCATCCAGAAGAACGGCCGGCATCTGCTCGGCCTGATCAACGACGTGCTCGACCTGTCCAAGATCGAGGCCGGCCAGCTCAACCTGGCGCTCGGCGACTACTCGCTCAAGGACGTCGTCCACACCGTCTACAGCGCGGTCGAATCCCTCGCCAACGAGAAGGGCGTCGCGCTCAAGGTCGATATGGCCCCGCAGCTGCCCGCCGCGCGCGGCGACGAGCGCAAGCTCACCCAGGTGCTGCTCAACCTGGTCGGCAATGCCATCAAGTTCACCGACACCGGCGAGGTGAGAATTACCGCCTCCGCAGCGAACGGCGCCTTCACCGTCGCCGTGCGCGACACGGGGCCGGGCATTTCCCAAGCCGACCAGGGCAAGATCTTCGAGGAGTTCCAGCAGGCCGACTCCTCGATCACCCGCAAGAAGGGTGGTACCGGTCTCGGCCTTGCCATCGCCAAGCGCATTATCGAGCTGCACGGGGGCTCGATCGACGTCGAATCCCGCCTCGGCGACGGATCGACGTTCACGTTCACCCTTCCGACCAGAGTCCAACAGCAGGTGGGACAGCCATGAGCAGGCACATCCTTGTGGTCGAGGATCAGGAAGACAATCGGCAGATCCTGCGCGATCTGCTTGGCAATTCGGGTTACGAGCTCTCCGAGGCGGAAAATGGCGAGCAGGCGCTCGCCGCGGTCGCGAAGCGCCGGCCGGACCTGATCCTGATGGACATCCAGCTGCCCGTCATGGACGGCTACGAAGCGACGCGCCGCATCAAGTCCGATCCGGCGCTCAGATCGATCCCGATCATCGTCGTGACCTCGTATGCCTTGTCGGGCGACGAGAGCAAGGCGCGCGATGCCGGCTGCGATGCCTACGTGACGAAGCCGTTCAGCCCGCGACAGCTGCTGGCGAAGGTGAAGGAGTTCCTGCCCTAATCCGGCGGGGAGGGGCCATGCACAATCCGCCGCGCATTCTCATCGTCGACGACAACGAGACCAACCGCGACATCCTCGTCACGCGGCTGGACGGCCACGGCTACGAGCTGATCCAGGCGGCCGATGGCGAGGAGGCGCTCACCAAGGCCTATGAGACGCTGCCCGACCTCATCCTGCTCGACATCATGATGCCGAAGATCGACGGGATCGAGGTCTGCCGCCGCCTCAAGGGCGACGCATCACTGCCTTTCCTGCCGATCGTGCTGATCACCGCCAAGGCGGATTCCAAGGACGTCGTCATTGGTTTCGACGCCGGCGCTGACGAATACCTCACCAAGCCGGTTGACCATCTTGCGCTGGTCGCGCGCGTACGCTCGGTGCTGCGCCTGAAGGAGCTGCATGACAAAGTGGCCGCGCAGGCGGCCGACCTCGCCAGGTGGAATCAGACGCTCGAGCAGCGCGTTGCCGACCAGATCGAGGAGATCGATCGCATGGGGCGGCTCAAGCGGTTCCTGGCGCCGCAGGTCGCGGAGGTCATCCTGTCGGACGGCAACGAGCGCGTGCTGGAGAGCCACCGCCGCGACATTTCCGTGGTGTTCTGCGATCTGCGCGGCTTCACCGCCTTCGCCGAAACGGCCGAGCCGGAAGAGGTCATGGGTGTGCTGCGCGAATACCACGCGGAGCTTGGCCAGCTGATCCATCATTACGAAGGCACGCTCGAGCGCTTCACCGGCGACGGCCTCATGGTGCTGTTCAATGATCCGCTCCGCTGTCCCGACCCGTCGCTGCGGGCGGTGCGCATGGCACTCGAGATGCAGGCGAAGGTCGCGGCGCTGATGGAGGGCTGGCGCAAATTCGGCCATGAGCTCGGTTTCGGCATGGGTATCGCGCACGGCTATGCCACGCTCGGGCGCATCGGCTTCGAGGGGCGCTTCGACTACTCCGCGGTCGGCAGCGTGGTGAACCTGGCGGCAAGGCTGTGCGCGGAGGCGCGCAGCGGACAGATCCTCGTCGATCCGAAGGTTCGTACCGCGGTCGAGAATGCGGCCGATTTCGAAGAGATCGGCGAGCTCACCCTGAAGGGCTTTCATCGGCCCATTCGCGCGTTCAACGTGCGCGCGCTGCGGCAATAGCTGTTTCGTCCGCCACTCTGACTTTGATTCGCGGCGCTAAGCCGACAGCGCGCCCATGATCGACCCGGCGTCGCGCGCCTGATCGAGGCCCCACAATGCCTGCAGGACAGCGCTGGTCCGCTCCGCCGGCCAGCGCGCGCCGATATTGCCGCGGAATTTCTTCTCGACGTCGGCCCGGGTCATCGGCCGCTCGGCAAAGCCTGGCGCGTGGTCGACCTCGCGCGTGACGCGCTGTCCGTCGGTAAGGACCGCGGTGACCCGCGTCGGCACCGCCGTGGTGCCGACCCGCGCGGTGAGGGCAGGGTCCTCGCGCACCGTGATCTTCTGCATGAAGGCGACGATGCGCGGCTCGGTGAACCTTTCCGGCGCGAAGCTCGCATGGGTGATGTCGCCATCGAACATCGCGCGCGCAGTGATGTAGGGCAGGCTGTGGTCGGCGTCCTCGCGGGTCTTCGGCGCCCATTTCTCCGGCTCGCTGCCGGTGCGCTGATAGCCGCGCTGCGTCGTCGCGATCTCGATCGCCGCAATACGGTCGAGCGAGCCCACGTTCCTCGCGACCTCGATGCCGGCGACCACGGCAGTCTGCGTGTAGATCACCGCCGGGTAGGGCTTCAGGCTGCAGCGGTGGATGCGGAACGGCACGCTGCGCCCGCCGAAGCCGTCGGTGTCCACTGTGGCCGGTCCGGATACCTGCTGGAAGAAGCCGGAGTTTCCTTCGAAGATCGGCGCCGGGCCGGTCAGGCCGCCGCGCGCCAGCATGGCCGCGAACACGGCGTTGCGCCCGGCTTCGGCATCGGCGAGACCTTTCCAATCCGAAAGTGTCTGCACCCGCGTCTGCGCCATCGGGATGTGATCATTGACGGCGATGTTGACCGCCTGCGTCAGCCGGTCGGGGTCGAGCTTCATCAGCCGGCCGGCGGCGAGGGCGACCGCCGGCAGGCTTATGACCGGCGGATCCCAGCCGCGCTTGGCGATGTCGAGCGCGTCGACCAGCCGGCAATTGACCTCGTAGGCAATGACGATCGCGACGATCAGCTCCTGCGCGCTCGCCCGCTCGGCCTCCGCGACCGCGAAGCACGCCGGGATGTGGTCGCTCGGATGGACGGCGAAACGTCCGACGTAGGTATCGTTGAAGTCGAAGTAGCGGACCGCGGCACAATTCGCGAACGTCGCGAGGTCGGGCGTGGTGCGCCGGCTGGTGCCGATCACGGTTGCGGCGCCGCCGACGGCGAGCGCGACGTCGCGGCAGATCCGCACCGGCCGCTCGTCGAGCGCGCCGATGCCGCAGCCGATGGCGTCGATGACGTGCGTCTTGACCCGTTCGATCGTTGCCGCGTCGATGTCCTCGAAACGCAGCTCGGCGGCGTAGCGTGCGAGCCGCTCGGCGAGCGGGCGGATCGACGGCTTGGCCGCGTCGCCTTGCGCCCGCGCCATGCGCGCGGCGAGCGGGAGCGCGGCCGCGGCGGTGCCTAGACGCAGGACGTGCCTCCGGGCGATTGTCATGGCGTTGCCTCCCGCGCTCATGTCATTGGTCCGTCGGAACCCGGCGGACGCCCGGGAGTATATCGTATGGATCTTGGTCGCGGAGGCCGCATGCGCGTCCGTCTCAATCGGATCATTCTCTACGTACAGGACGTCGAGCGGCTGGCGGCGTTCTACCGCGACATGCTCGGCCTTCGCGTGATCGAGGCGATCGAGGGCGAGTGGGCCGTGCTCGACGCCGGTCCGTGCCAGCTCGCGCTGCACCGGGTCGGCCCGGCGTGGCGCGTGGACGATCCGGCCGATTGGAAAGTCGAAAGCAACGCCAAGCTCGTGCTCGAAGTGGACCGGCCGCTTGCCGGCCTGCGTGCCGAGCTGATCGCCAAGGGCGTGGCGATGCGCGAGATCAAGTCGTATCCCGGCCTCACCGGGCCGTTGTGCGACGGTGAGGATCCTGAGGGCAACGTGTTTCAGCTCGCCGCTGGTCCGCCTCCATAGGGTGGGGCCGGCCTGCTATTTGCAGCGTCCCACCGTGCCGTCGGCCGTCGCGCCCTCGTAGGTGCCGGGCGACACGGCGCGGCCGTCGAACATGATCGCAAGCTGGTGGCTGATGCCGAATTGATCCGAGCCGCGCCGGCGTTCGTTGATCAGGCGGGCGATGTTCCACTCGTCATGCGAGCCATAGCTGAAGGCGACCGACGCGCGCAGCGCGTAGTACCTGCGGAAGCCCGCCTTGCTCAGCTTGTTGGCGGCGATGAGTCCCATCAGCTCGGCGTCGGACGCGAGCCGTTGGTCGAAATAGGCGGCGATCCTCTCGGCATCGCCCGTGCCCGTCAGCGCGAAAAACCGCGCGAAGTCGGTCGGCCCGGCGAAATAGAACACGTCGAAGTCCTCTCCGAACCCGCCGCGGCCTTCGAGAATCTGCGTCCACATGTACATGTAGTCCGCCCCGGTGGCGCCGTCGGGCAGGTTGGCCTCCGCGCCGGGATTGAGAACCCACATCGCCGCCGGCCCGAACCGACGCTCGATGCGGTCCTTGGTCTGCTGCGCGACCTCCTGGTTCACCCGCATATAGCCGCCGCCCGCGGTGGAGAGCGGAATGCTCAGATATCCGGTCGCCTTGCCGAGCGCGCGCTGATCCGCGAGCAGCTGCCGCACGCGCGCCACGTTGGCGGCGATCGCGTCGCGGTTGGCGGCCGTGATGCAGTAGCAGATGTTGATCGCCGTGCAGGCGCTGACTTTCTCGCCGGCGGGCGACGGGTCGGTCGCGGGCGACGGCCAGATCGTGTTGAGCAGCTGCGCAAGCCTGGCACCGCCCTTCGCCAGCCGGTCGCGCTTGAGACGATCCTGGTTGTCCAGATAGGCCGCGCGGTCGCTGAACTGGACCGGCCAGTGATCCTTGTCGTCGCGGGCTCCGAAGCTCACGCCGGCGAAGGCGGCGTGCGACGCCATCACGCTCTCGGTCGCCCAGATGGCCGCGAAATCCTCGACCGGTCCGGCCGTCGGCGCGACCGCGCGCGCACGCTGCAGCATGTCGGGGCTGGCGTGCTCGCCGAGATCCGCCGGGATATCGTCCCATTCGGCGTGAAGGTTCTTGCCGGGATCGACGATGAGCAGATTGCCGCCGGCGGTTTCCGTGGTCTGATCGTGGCCGCTGACATCGGGGTTCACCAGCTTGCCGTTCGCGTCGAGATAGACCGAACCGATATGCAGGGGCTGGTGCAGGTCGCCGAGGAAGTGCGCGAGCAGGAACAGCGCCTCTTTCTTGTCGCGGATCGAGAACGGAGGCGGGGCGGGCTGGTCCTTCAGCACCCGGACGGCGGCATTGATCGCGCTGACGACATCATGCTCGTTGGTGCCGACATAGCCGCGCTTGTAGTCGTCGTGCTGAACAGCGACGTCCGTGAAGTGATAGGTCTCGTGGCAGCCGCGGTTGGGCAGATAGACGCAATTGACCCAGTTGCGCGCGACGTAGTCCTCCATGCGCGCGATCTCGGCCGGCGTTTCAAACGACGTGCACGGGATGCGATATTCGGGCTTGCTCGGTGCATACTTGAACGTGCCGTCTGGAAGCCGGGCGACGCTGCGCACGCAGTCGGGCCAGGGCGCGGCGACGCGAAGCTCGAAGCCGAGCAGCCTCTTCACCTCGCTCTTCGCGCGTGGTCCGAGCAGGTGATCGGCGATTGCTCCGGTCACCTCGTGGCCTTGGTAGCCCCACGCCGCAGCGTGGCCGACCGAGACGACGAGCGCGATCAGGACAGCCGCCAGCCGATACATCATGGTTTCTCCCCGGAGCCGTCAATCGAGCCCCGGAGATTACAGCAAGATGCATGATGGTATTGCTACAACTCCCCCGTCAGGCCGGCTCGTCGGTGCGATGACATCAGGACGCGCTACTCCGCCTTGATGTTGGCGGTGCGGATCACTTTGCCCCACTTGTCGGTGTACTCGGCGGTGAACTTGGCGAACTCAGCGGGTGTCTTCACGAACGGGGTGCTGCCGACGTCGGCGAGCTTCTGCTTCAGGTTCGCATTGCCGGCGAGGCCTGCATTGATCTCCGCATTGAGCTTTTGCACGATATCGTCCGGCGTGCCTCTCGGCGCGCTGACGCCCCACCAGGTGGTCGCTTCGTAGCCGGGCACGGTCTCGGCCACGGCCGGGATGTCCGGCAGCCCGTCCCAGCGCGTCGCACCGGTCACGGCGACCGCGCGCAGCTTGCCGGCGCGAATGAATTCGATTGCCGCCGGCATGGTGGAGAAATAGGTCTGCACCTGTCCGGCCACCAGATCGGTGATCGCCGGCCCGCCGCCACGGTAGGGCACGTGCAGCATGTCGACGCCGGTCAGGGTCCTGAACAGCTCCCAGTAGAGATGCGGCGCGCTGCCGACGCCGGCCGATGCCACTGTGATGCTTCCGGGCTTGGCTTTCGCCGCCGTCAGCACCTCGGCAACCGATTGCGGCGCGAACGAGGGATGCACGACCAACACGCCCATGCCGTCCGAGAGGCTGGCGACCGGCAGGATGTCGCGCAGGAAATCGTATTTGAGATTGCTGTAGAGCGTCGCGTTCCAGGCATCGCTCGAGCTTGAGAGGAGCAGCGTGTACCCGTCCGGAGCCGAGCGGGAGACCATCTCGGTGGCGAGGCTGCTGCCGGCGCCCGCGCGGTTCTCGACGAAGAACTGCTGGCCGAGCCGTTCCGAGAGATATTGCGCGATCAGCCGCCCGTGCAGGTCGTTCGAGCCCCCGGGCGGGAAGCCGACCACGATGCGCACCGGCCGCGAAGGATAGGCCTGTGCTTGGGCGACCCCCACGATACTCGGCAGCAGAGCGGCCCCGGCGCCGAGATTCAGGAACATCCTGCGAGACAGTGTCATCGCATTCCCTCCGCTGGCGATGGTTCCTGCGTGCAAGCTTACATCAGGGGCGTGTTCCGGCGTCTATCCCGCAATCTAAATGTGCGCGACCGAATCTGCCCATTTTTGAGCCATGCCCGCGGATCGGGCAGGACCAAATTCCGGTATTAGGATACAGCTAACCCCCTCTGTTTTCGGTGATTTTGCGCCTTGCTTGTGCCGGGGGAGTGCTCCGGCTAGTGTCTGCCGAAGGCCGGAAGCGCTGTGCTACCGGTTGAAATCTCCATCAGAATCAACGGCGTATGCGCTACGTATCCACAAGGGGCGAGGCCCCGCCGCTCGGCTTCGTCGAGGTCACGCTCGCTGGTCTCGCGCGCGACGGCGGACTCTATGTGCCGGAGATGTGGCCGCAGCTTTCGACGGACGCGATCAAGGATTTCGCCGGACGTCCTTACGCAGAGGTCGCGCTCGACGTGATCCGTCCGTTCGTCGGTGGCACGATCGACGACGCTGACTTGGCGCGCATGGCGCAGGAGGCCTACGGAACGTTCCGTCATCCGGCGGTGGTCCCGCTCACGCAGATCGGCCGCAATCTGTTCGTGCTCGAGCTGTTCCATGGTCCGACGCTCGCGTTCAAGGACCTGGCGATGCAGCTGCTCGCCCGGCTGATGGACCATGCGCTGGCGCGCCGCGGCGAGCGCGCGACCATCGTGGTCGCTACGTCAGGTGACACCGGCGGCGCCGCGGTCGAGGCGTTCCGCGGCCGCGCTCAGGTCGACCTCGTCGTGCTGTTCCCGCAAGGTCGCATCTCCGAGGTCCAGCGCCGCATGATGACGACGGCGAAGGACGGCAACGTCCATGCCCTGGCGATCGAGGGCACGTTCGACGACTGCCAGGCGATCGTGAAGGGCCTGTTCAATCACCACGCGTTCCGCGACCGCGTATCGCTGTCGGGCGTCAATTCCATCAACTTCGCCCGCATCGTCGCCCAGGTGGTCTACTACTTCACGGCCGCGGTCACCCTCGGCGCGCCGCATCGGCCGATCGCCTTCACGGTTCCGACCGGCAATTTCGGCGACGTGTTCGCAGGCTATGTGGCGCAGCGCATGGGCCTGCCGATCGAGCGGCTGACCATTGCGACCAATGTCAACGACATCCTGGTCCGCACCCTGCAGAAGGGCGCCTACGAGGTGAAGGACGTCACGCCGACCTCGTCGCCGTCGATGGACATCCAGGTCTCGTCGAACTTCGAGCGGCTGCTGTTCGACGCCGGCGGACGCGACGCCAAGGCGGTGCGCGCCATGATGGGCTCGCTCGCCCAGTCCGGCCGCTTCACCGTGCAGGCGCCCGCGCTCGCCGAGATCCGCGGCCAGTTCACCGCCGACAAGGCCGACGAGCAGGAAACCGCGGCAACCATCCGCACGCTGCTGCGCGAGACCGGCTATCTCGCCGATCCGCATACGGCGGTCGGCATCGCGGTGGCCGAGAAGGAGATCCGCGATCACAAGACCCCGATGGTGGTCCTCTCGACCGCCCATCCCGCAAAATTCCCCGCCGCGGTCGAGGCTGCCTGCGGCGTCAAGCCCGCGCTGCCGGACTGGCTCGCCGATCTCGGCGAGCGGCCGGAGCAGGTCACTGTGTTGCCGTCCGATCAGGCGGCAGTCGAGCGTTTCATCTTGAGTGTCAGTCGCGCCGCACAAGGAGCAGCCGCATGAGTGTCGAGGTCACCCGTTTTCCGTCAGGGCTTGCCGTCGTGACCGACTCCATGCCGCATCTCGAAAGCGCCTCGCTCGGCGCCTGGGTCGGCTGCGGCAGCCGCGACGAGCAGGCCGACGAGCACGGCATCGCGCATCTCCTGGAACACATGGCGTTCAAGGGCACCTCGCGGCGCACCGCGCGGCAGATCGCCGAGGAGATCGAGGCGGTCGGCGGCGATATCAACGCGGCGACCGGCGTCGAGATGACCTCGTACTATGCGCGCGTGCTCAAGGACGACGTGCCGCTCGCGCTCGACGTGATCTCCGACATCCTCTCCGATCCGGCGTTCGACCCGGAAGAGCTGGTGCGCGAGAAGAACGTGATCTTCCAGGAGATCGGCGCCACCGATGACGCACCGGACGACCTCGTGTTCGAGCATCTTCAGGCGACCGCGTTTCCGGAGCAGGCGGTCGGCCGCTCCATCCTCGGCAGCCGGCAGAGCGTGCGCTCGTTCGACGCCAAGCGGCTGCGCGCCTACCTCAACCGCAACTACCGAGCGCCCGACATGGTGATCGGCGCGGCTGGCGCGGTCGAGCATTCGCGCGTGGTCGAGGAGGTGTCGCGGCATTTCGCGGCATTCACCGGACCGGCGGCGCCGGCGCCGACCCCCGCGAAGTTCCGCGGCGGCATCAAGATCGAGAGCCGCGACCTCGAGCAGGCGCATATCGCACTCGCCCTCGAAGGCGTGCCGCAGCGCGATAGCGAGCTCTACAGCCTGCAGGTGTTCGCGAGCGTGCTCGGCGGCGGCATGTCCTCGCGGCTGTTCCAGGAGGCGCGCGAGATCCGCGGCCTCTGCTATTCGATCTACGCGTTCCACGCGCCCTATATCGATACCGGGCTGTTCGGCCTCTATGCCGGCACCGACGCGACCGACGCCGCCGAGCTGATGCGGGTCGTGGTCGCCGAGCTGACCTCGGCGACCGAGACCATCACCGAGATCGAGGTCGCGCGCGCCAAGGCGCAGATGAAGGCGGGGCTGCTCATGGCGCTGGAGAGCTCCGGCGCGCGCGCCGAGCAGCTCGCCCGGCAGATGATCATCTACGGCCGCCCGGTCCGGCTCGAGGAGATCGTCGGACGGATCGAGGCGGTCACGGTGGAGAGCGCGCGCGCCGCCGGGCGGGCGCTGATCAAGCGCAGCCGGCCGGCGATCGCCGCGCTCGGCCCCGGCGCCGGACTTGAAAGCGCGGCGGCAATCGCCGAGAGTCTGACGCGCCGGGCAGCGTGATTGGAGATTTACGGCCGACGCGTTTTCCACGTGGCCCTGACTCAAGATCTTTGTCATGGCCGGGCTTGTCACCGCAAGTCGGGTTTACCCGACTTGCGGCATATAGTGATCTGAACTCGGGCAAGCCCGAGTTCAGGTGCCATCGATAGAGCGAGCAGGGCCTTGCCTTCCCAAGCGGGATCATCGCAACTCGGGCTTGCCCGAGTTGCGTTAGGTCGGGTAACGCAAGTCGGGTAAACCCGACTTGCGGGGTGATAAGCCCGGCGAGGACGGGGGACAGGCATTCTGATCGAACTGGGCCAATGGCGTTCTTCCGCACCGTCGCATTTTCAGAGCCGACATCCGCCATCGACGGCAACGGAGTGATGCTGCGCCCGCCGCATCCGGGCGACTTCGCCGAATGGGCGGCGCTGCGCGACACGAGCCGCGCATTCCTCACGCCGTGGGAACCGATCTGGCCGACCGACGATCTCACCCGCTCGGCATTCCGCCGGCGGCTGCGCCGCTATGCCGAGGACCAGCGCAGCGACCAGGCCTATACGTTCTTCATCTACCGCAAGACCGACAACGCCCTGGTCGGCGGCCTGACGCTCGCCAATGTGCGCCGCGGCGTCGCCCAGACCGGAAGCCTGGGATACTGGATCGGCGCGCCGCATGCCCGGCACGGCTACATGACCGCCGCGGTCAGGGCGATCCTGCCGTTCGCCTTCGTCACGCTGCGGCTGCACCGGCTGGAAGCGGCCTGCATCCCGACCAATGCGGCTTCGGTCGGCCTCCTGGAGAAATGCGGTTTCACCCGCGAGGGCTACGCGCGGGAATATCTCTGCATCAACGGCACCTGGCAGGACCACCTGCTCTATGCGCGGCTGAAGGACGACCGCGGCCCTGAGATGCGCCGGCCTTAACCACGCCCCCCAAACCGCCTTGGGGACGCCACGGTTCAATCTGATATAATCCATCACCTCCAGGGATCCGGGACGGGAATGTTCAACCGCAAGTCTCAGGTGTTCGCGCTGCTCGCCGGCGCACTGCTCGGCGGCTGCTCGACCGGCAGCAGCTGGATCGACGCGTCGACCAGCAGCGTCGGCAACTTCTTCTCAGGCGGCGGCTCCTCGCGGCCGACCAACGTCGCCGCCGACGGGGCTGCCGCGTCGCCGGAATTCGATTGTCCGGGCGTCACCATCCGTCCCGGCGCGTCGACGCTCGCGGTCAACGCGCCGAACGCCGATCCGTCCGCGACCAACCTGCGCTACCAGGCGATGTTCATCCAGACCGCGCGCGAGTGCCGCTTCAACACCGGCACCGTGACCATGAAGGTCGGCATGCAGGGTCGCATCGTTCTCGGCCCGGGCGGCGGCCCCGGCCAGCTCAACGTGCCGCTGCGCTACGCGGTGGTGCGCGAAGGCGTCGAGCCGAAGACGATCTGGAGCAAGCTCTACCGGGTCAACATCGAGATTCCGCCCGGCCAGGGCAACGTGCCGTTCACGCACATCATCGAGGACGTCGCCTATCCGTTCCCGCCCGGCGCCGACATCGACAATTACGTGGTCTATGTCGGCTTCGATCCGACCGGTGCGTCGGAAGAGGACAAGCGCGGCAGGAAGCCGGCGCCGAAGCCGAAGAAGCCACAGCCGACCGCGATGCGGGTGCAGTAGCGCTCGGCCTCGTGGTTCGAGACGCGCGCCTGGCGACCGAGTTCAACGAGAGGGGCGGTTGGTCTTACGCCGCGCGCACCCTGGCCAAGAACTTGTCCACCTCGGCCTTGAGGTGATTGCTTTCGCTCGATAGCGACTGCGCCGAGGCGAGCACCTGCGACGACGCCGAGCCGGTCTCGCCGGCGCCGCGGCTGACATTGGTGATGTTGGACGCGACCTGCGACGTGCCCGCTGCCGCCTGCTGGACGTTGCGGGAGATCTCCTGGGTCGCGGCGCCCTGCTCCTCGACGGCCGAGGCGATGGTGGTGGCGATCTCGGAGATGCGGCCGATCGTGCCGCTGATCTCCTTGATGGCGACGACCGAGTCGTTGGTGGCCGACTGCATGCCGGCGATCTGGGTGCCGATCTCGTCGGTCGCCTTGGCGGTCTGCGCGGCGAGCGCCTTGACCTCCTGCGCGACGACCGCGAAGCCCTTGCCGGCCTCGCCGGCGCGCGCCGCCTCGATGGTGGCGTTGAGCGCGAGCAGGTTGGTCTGCTCGGCGATCGCGGTGATGAGCTTCACAACATCGCCGATGCGGCCCGCGGCGCTCGACAATTCGCCGATCCGCTGGTCGGTCTTCTCGGTCTGCTTGACCGCCTCGCCGGCGATCTTGCTCGACTCCTGCACCTGGCGCGCAATCACGTTGACCGAGCCGGCAAGCTCCTCCGACGCGGAGGCGACCGAGTTGACGTTGGCCGATGCCTCCTCGGAGGCGGCGGCGACGGTGGTCGACAGCGACTGCGTCGTCTCGGCCGTCTTGGTGAGCGTGCCGGCGGCCGCCTCGAGCTCGGTCGCCGCGGACGACACCGTCTCGACGATGCCGCCGACCGCTGCCTGGAACTCGTCGGCGAGCTTGTGCGTCGTCGCGCGCTTCTCGGCCTCGGCGCGCTTTTCCGCCTCGGCCTGCTCGGCGCGCAGCCGCTCGGTCTCGATCATGTTGTCCTTGAACACCTGGACGGCGCCGGCCATTTCGCCGATCTCGTCGTGACGTCCGACGCCGGGGACCGCGACCGACGTATCGCCCTTCGACAGGCGATCCATGGTGTCGGTCATGCCGCGCACCGGCCGCACGATCGAGCGCGCCGTCAGCCAGGTGATCGCGATGCCGGTCGCCAGGCCCGCGACCAACAGGCTCCACAGCACTTTGACCAGGAACGACATGCCGTCCTCGGCGCTCTTCGCCTCCGTCGCAAGCATGAGCTTCTGGTTGGATTTGATACCGCCGGAACGCGTGCCGTCCGCGCCCTTCGGGCCGTCCAGTAGATCGAGGATCTTGAGCGCGCGCGGCGCGGCCTCGGTCATCAGCAGGTGGACGGGCATGTTCCATTCCGACGACTCGCGCAGCGCGAACATCTTCGCCGGAAGCGGCGCGAATTCGTCGCGCGCCTTGGAAAGGGTGTCGAAAGCACTACGCTGCGTCGGCGTGAACAGCGCCTTCTGCGCGGCCAGCGCGGCGGTGGCCTTCTCGAAATTGCCCCATGGCGCGGCAAACCGGGTCTTGTCCTCCTTGTCGCCGGACAACAGGAACATGCGCAGCTGCGCGGCGGCAGCGGCGAAATTGCCGCGCGCATCCGCCATCGCCTTGAGCAGCCGCTTGCGCTCGACGCTCGCGTCGAGCGCCTCCTCTTCATTGATCATCCGAGTGAGCTCCGCGAAGATCGTGGCCGCGCGCGGGCCCGCCTCGGTCAGCAGCAGCTTGGTGGCCGGAAACGCGTCCGGCGTGAACGCGACCGCCTCGGCCTTCTCCTGCGCGGTACGGAACTCGCCGAGCAGCGCCTTGGTCTGCGCCCAATTGCGCTTGTTCTCCGGATTGGTGAACCGCTCCGCCATCCGGTCGAATTGCGCTGTGGTGGTGTCGAGCTCCTTCCACATGGCGGCGCGGTCGGCCTTGCCCTGCGGATTGCCGCTCAGCAGGTAGCCGCGCAGGGTCGCGAGCGTGGAGTAGAGGTTGCCGACCATCTCGGTGCTCATGATGGCGACCGGCGCGCGCAGGGTCACCATGCGTTCGACCGTGGTGTGGACACCGTCAACGGTGTTGAGCGTGAACAGCACCGCCATAGCGAGCACGGCGCAGACGGCGCCGAAGCCGGCAATGAGACGCGTGGCGATCGTGAGTCGGAGCGCAAACATGACTTCCCTCGGAGCGTTGGTCGGAGGAAGCGTAGAAATACGTGTTTAGCGAGTGATTAATTCGGTACTTGAGCAAGTATTCGCGCACCCACGCCGAAGCACATCGCGGACAGTATTGTCGGGTTTTGTCCTAGCGGAAACTTGCAGACGTCGTGTTCGCGGGCGGCGTATCGAAATGACCGGCGCACCGATCGCGGCCGTTCCATTGGATGAAACGCTGAGGAATTGAGCATTGTCGCGCGCGTTCGATCAGCGCGGCGCATTGATCCAAGTCAAATACTCATCTGCGTGCCGTGCGCGGCAAGCCGAGCGCACTGAAATAGCAACGAATATTCGCGTCGCGAACCTGTCTACGTACGAAACCGGACCCGCGGGCCGCGTGGTTGAGTGATACCTCGTCGCCCGGTGTGGCTTCGCCGGTGTGGTGCGCGAATCAAAACAGCGCTTGAGCGTTACGACCGCGAGACGAAGCGCCTCTGCCACCACCGCATCGCGAAATACCAGAGCACGCCGGCCACCGCGCCGGCGATCGACAGGCTGACGATGTTGGCGGTCTGCGTGCCGGTCCACCAGATCATGCCGAGCGTCCACAGCACGGCAAAGCCGATCGAGGCCAGCACCAAGGTGCGTTCAGGGGTCATGGTTCGGTCTCCATCCAGGACATATTGGATGTTGGTCGCCACCCGGGCACCGGCAGTTCAGCGCCTTCATGACGCATGTCGTCTTGCGGATAACCGGAATCCCATTCTCGGAACAATTCCCGCGGCTCGGCGCATCGCATAGACTCGCCCCCGCGATCGTGCACAGTCCTCGGACCGCCACATGCTCGTCGCCCTGACCGGCGCCACCGGCTTCATCGGCCGTCGTCTGCTGCGTGATCTGCCAGCGCGCGGCTACAAGCTGCGCGCGCTGCTGCGCCGGCCGACCGAGCTGTCGCTCGACTGCGCGAGCGCCGTGATCGGCGACATCGCCAAGCCCTACAACATGACCGCGGCGCTCGCCGACGTCGACGCGGTCATCCATCTCGCGGGCATCACGGCGGGCGCGTCGGGGCTTCCGGAGGACGACTATCGCGCGCTCAATGTCGAGGCGAGCGTCCGCCTGGCGCAGGCGGCGGAGCGGGCCGGCATCAAGCGGTTCATCTTTCTCTCCTCGGTGCGGGCGCAGGCGGGGCCGAGCGCCGAGGGCGTGCTCAGCGAGGACAGCGACGCCGCGCCGACCGACGCCTATGGGCGCTCGAAGCTCGCGGCGGAGCGCGGCATCGCCGCGCTCGATATCGACTGGGCGGCGCTGCGGCTTGCGCTGGTCTACGGGGAGGGCGTCAAGGGCAACATGGCACAACTGATCGCGCTTGCGCGGTCGCGCCTGCCGCTGCCGCTCGGCGCATTGAAAGCCCAGCGTTCGATCCTGTCGCTCGACAACCTGGTCGCGGCGGTCGACTGCGTGCTCGCGCAGAACCAGCCGATCCGGCGGCCGCTGCTGGTCGCCGATCCGGCGCCGGTCACCGTGCCGCAGATGATCGCGGCGCTGCGGCGCGGGCTCGGCCGGCGGCCGGGCCTCGTGCCGGTGCCGCCGCCGCTCCTCGAAACGGCGCTTGCGCTGATGCGCCGTCCCGAGCTCTACGCCCGGCTCGCGCAACCGCTCGTCGTCGACACCTCGGCGCTGGCTCGGCTCGGTTTCATCGCGCCAGTCGGCAGCGAGCGCGCGCTCGAAGCGCTGACGCGCACGCCCTTGAGGCCACCGTCGTAATAGGGACACTATTGTACACGACGTGTCGAAAATACGGTCGAGCTCCTGCCGGCTCTGCTCTCCGAGACATAGACACGGCCGGCGCTTTCCTCGGACTTCAGCATCCGAGCTTCGACGAGAACGGCGCGATCCTGAGCGCAGAACTCCGACGACTTGCGATCGAGCTGGAGAACCAGCGTGACTGTGCTCAGTTCGTGACGCGCCGCGTCGGCCGCTTCGATTTCACCGCAGCGCGATGCCGGTCGATGCGGTCGAGGCATTCATTGGCGACGCGGGTGATGCGTTCACGCAGCTGCGGATCCTTTGCCTGCATGGCGAGCCTGAGCAACCGCTCGGCGACGGACTTGAGGAACGCGACGTCCGACTGAGGCAAAGTCCCCTCCCGATACGAGGGGCGCATCCGATGCGAAGTCGCAGACCGCGGCAATTAAATCTGACATGGTCTCACGGCGAGCTCGGCTCCGGCTCGCAACGCGGCCTCCGAGCGGCGGCTTCTTCTTCCTCGGCCGCCTTTGCCGCTAGTCGGTCCCAAGTATTCGCCATCTGAATCAGCGTATCTCGTCGGTCGACGGCGTCGGTTCGGCGGGCGAATTCGCGGCATTGTTCTGCAAAATACCTGTATTCCTTTGCGCTAAGCATGCGGCCTCCTGTTTCACGGTGAGGCCCAGCCTGTGCGGAGAGAACTACTTCATGTTCGGACGAGTTCCCCGGCACGGGAACATTTGCGTCCGTCGGGAACGGAACATGGGCGAGCAGCGTTATTCGGATTCGGTTGGGGAGTTTGTCCGTGGCTGACGCCGAAGAGTACCGTCGTTTCGCTCAGGAATGCGCCCGGCTCGCGCGGGAGTCGGGCGATCCGCAGGCGCGGACGCTGTTCATCTCGATGGCGCGCAACTGGATGCTGCTGGCGGAGCAGGCGATCAAGACGGCGAGCGGCGCCTACCATCCCTCGCCGCCGTCCGACGATCCCGACACCCATCGCAATGGATCGTGAGACGCACGTTAGCGCGCACGGGCGACGTTCCGGCGTGTGGAGGCATCCCGCGCAAGCCGCAGCTCGCGCAGCCGCGCCATATTGGCGCGCACCTCCCGCGCACGCTGCTCGTACTCGGCCATGGCCTCGGCGCCTTCGACCTGCTGGCGCTGTTTCTTCTTGAACTGGCGCTCGGCCTTTTCCTGCGGCGTCATCGGGCTCTCCACTGCGTCGTGCGTGCGCACGCGCCGGGTGTGCGGGATCGGGTCTGATTTTGCGGGAGGCATACCCATCAACGCGCAGGACCGGAAATGGTTCCATCCCCTTGGAGACGCATCACTTCCGCGACGCTCCTCCTCAGGGGCGGCACAAACGAAGGGCCGCTGGATCAGCGGCCCCTCAGCAGGTCCGGATTCGGCGAAGAAGAAGCCTAGTTCAGCTTCGCCTTCACGTCGCGAATGCCCTGCGCGAGCAGATCGTCCGCGGTCTTGCCGGGGACGGTCTGGGTGAGGATCTTCTCCGCCGCGGCGACCGCGGCTTCGGCGGCGGCGGCACGCACGTCGGCGAGCGCCTGCGCCTCGGCCTGGACGATCTTGGTCTCGGCCATCTTGGTGCGGCGCGCGACGAAATCCTCGACCTTGACCTTGGCCTCGGCGGCGAGCCGCTCGGCTTCGGCGCGCGCGCCGACGACGATCGCTTCCGCCTCGCGCTCGGCCTCATTCTGCTTGCGCTTGAACTGGGCGAGCACCGCCTGCGCCTCCTCCTTGAGGCGGCGCGCCTCGTCGAGCTCCTTCTTGATCGTGGCGGTGCGCTGATCGAGCGCGTCGATCATCATGCGCGGCACGCCGAGATAGACGAGCAGGCCGACGAAGATCACGAAGGCGACGGCGACCCAGAATTCGGCTTCGAAAGACATGAGGGCCTCCGCAACGCTACTTCTTCAGCACGGCGTCGACCGCGCCGGCTGTCGCCGCTCCGGGCGGCGCAGTGCCGGTCAGCCGCGCCACGATCGCCGCCGCGGTGTCGATGGCGATGCCGCGCACATTGGCCATCGCCGCGCTCTTGGTCGCGGCGATCGATTTCTCCGCATCGGCGAGACGCGCATGGAGCCGTTCCTCGACCGTCTTGCGGTTCTTCTCAGCTTCGGCATGGAGGCGGTCGCGCGTCTCGTTGGCGAGCGTCTGCGCGCGGTTGCGGGCCTCGGCGAGCGCCTTCTCGTAGGCGGCCATCGCCGCGTCCGATTCCGACTTGAACCGGTTGGCGTCGGCGAGGTCGCCCTCGATGCGGCCCTTGCGCGCGTCGATGATCGAGCCGACGCGCGGCAGGGCGAGCTTCGCCACCATCACGTAGAGGATGACGAAGGTGATCGCCAGCCACACCAGCTGGGACGCGAAGGTATCGCGCTCGAACGGCGGGAAGGTGCTGTGACCGCCGGACGGTGCTTCGGTATGCGCGTTGGTCGCCATGCCAAGTCCTCCATCACTCTTTGGGAAACGGGTCGAGCGCCAGACGGCTCAACCCACCCCAACGAGCTCAGAGCGCGAACAGCAGCAGCAGGGCGATCAGCAGCGAGAAGATGCCGAGTGCTTCCGTCACGGCGAAGCCGAAGATCAGGTTGCCGAACTGGCCCTGGGCGGCCGACGGATTGCGCAGCGCCGCGGCGAGGTAGTTGCCGAAGATGATGCCCACGCCGGCGCCTGCGCCACCCATGCCAATGCAGGCGATACCAGCACCAATGTACTTCGCTGCGACCGGATCCATGAGGAAACTCCTTTGGTTGGATCGATAGAAGGATTGAGACCCTGTTCAGTGTCCCGGGTGAATCGCGTCGTTGATGTAGATGCAGGTCAGGATGGCGAACACGTAGGCCTGCAGAAAGGCGACAAGGAGCTCGAGCGCAGTGAGGGCGACCGTAAGCCCAAGCGGCAAGACCGCGCCGGCCCAGCCGAGCACGCCGAGCCCGCCGAGCATGGTGACGAAGCCGGCGAACACTTTCAGCGTGATGTGACCGGCCAGCATGTTGGCGAACAGACGCACGCTGTGCGAGAGCGGCCGTGACAGGAACGACAACACCTCGATGAACACGATCAGCGGCAGGATGTAGACCGGAACCCCGCTCGGCACGAACAGCTTGAACCAGTGCAGGCCGTTCTTCCACAGGCCGTAGACGATGACGGTGAAGAAAACCAGCAGGGCGAGCGTTGCGGTGATGATGATGTGGCTCGATATCGTGAAGGCGTACGGGATCAGCCCGACCATGTTGGAGATCAGGATGAAGATGAACAGCGAGAACACCAGCGGGAAGAACTTCATGCCTTCCTCGCCGACGTTGTTGCGGACCATGTTGGCGACGAACTCGTAGGTGACCTCCGCGAGCGACTGCAGCCGCCCCGGCACCAGCTGGCGGCCGGCGGTGGTGCCGAGCATGAGCAGCCCGGTCAGGACGACGGCGAGCAGCATGAACGCGGCGGAGTTTGTAAAATGGATATCCCGACCGGCGATCGTCCCGATGTGGAACAGGTTGTTGATGTTGAACTGATGGATCGGATCCATGACGTCGCTCTTCTTCAACCTTGACGGTCGGGGCCGCCGTACGTTGTCACGCCTGCAGCCCGCATCACGTTGAGCACCCCGGCGACAAAGCCGAGCAACAGAAACACGATCAGCCCCCACGGCGAGATGCCGAGCCAGCGATCCAGCAGCCAGCCGATCACGGCACCGACCAGCACGCCGGCCACCAGCTCGCTTGAAAGCCGGAAACCGCGCGCCATCGCCGAGGAATCGGCGGCCGGACGGGCACCGGAATCAGGTTCGGGAGGTCTGCTCGCCCGTTGATGGTCGAGCCGTTCGCCGAGATGCCGGAGCCTCGCGGAGAGGGCGGCTTCGTCAGCCGGCCGGTCCCCCGGATCGCCGTTGCCGCGCGCGTTGCTCATCGACACAGGTCCCCGTGTCTATGGGCTTTCGCGCCGGTCCACGGCGGGCCGAAAAGCCCCGCCCCCTCAAAGCCGCGCGGACCATAACTGACGGTGACAGCCCAAGTCAACAATCGCCGCAATTCTGTCAACCCTTTGAATAAGATGCAGAAACGGACGCCATTTGACGGTCATTTTTGGCGTTGTTCACAGGTCCTATCGCAGTGCAAAGAGAGCGACCGATCGTCCTGCGGCGGCTTGCAGCCGTGCGGCGCGCGGCAGGATCGCTATCTTGATGTGTGTATCTGGATGCGAACACGGACGGGACATCGATCATCATGCGTTGCGTTCCGGTTCTGACCGCTGCCGTGGTCCTGCTTGCAGCGCCAGCCTTTTCGCAGGACGCGCTGCACGAATCCGACGGCCGCTATGCCTTTCGGTCCGCGGACAACGGCGTGCTGCGGCTCGATGGGCGCACCGGCCAAGTCTCGCTCTGCTCACGACAGGAGACGGGCTGGTCGTGCCAGGCGATGCCCGACGACCGCGTCGCCTATGAACGCGAGATCACGCGGCTGCAGGACGAGAACGCGGCGCTGCGCAAGTCGCTCGCCGAGGCGCGTCCGGCGGCGCCGAAGGCCGCCGAGCCGAAAGCCAATGAGCCGAAGCAGAACGAGCTGCGGCTGCGCCTGCCGAGCCAGGACGATATCGACCGCATGATGAATTACGTCGAGAAGATGTGGCGCCGCATGATCGAGATCATCGGCAATGCGCAGCACGACCACGAGAAGATCTAGTGCCCATTTCCAATATCAACGCTGCGGCTCCCGACCTGCTGGTGACCGCGCGCCTCAGCGTCGAAACAACGGGGCCGGGTTTCACCGACATCACGCGCGAGACGGCGCGCTTCCTGGCCGAGGCCGGCGCGGGCGAGGGCATCCTCTACCTGTTCATCCGCCACACCTCGGCGTCGCTGGTCATCCAGGAGAACGCCGATCCGGACGTCCAGACCGATCTTGTGACCGCGCTCGATCGCGTGGCGCCGGAGGACGCCGGCTGGGTGCACGACGTCGAAGGGCCGGACGACATGCCGGCCCACGTCAAGACCATGCTGACCGGCGTCGCGCTGCACGTGCCGGTGACGAACGGCGCGCCGGTGCTCGGCACCTGGCAAGGCATCTATGTGGCGGAGCACCGCGCGCGGCCGCACCGGCGCGAGATCGTGCTGCAGTTCGTCGGCAGCCGGCGCTAGCAATACGCCGGCGCTGCTTGAACTCCTAGGTCAGCCCGAAGGCGCGGCGCTTCTTGGTGAACATGTAGAGCGCGATGCCGAACACGATGACGGCGCCCTGGATCGCCAGGAAGACGCCGAGCGGCAGCTCGAGCACCGGCACGTCGATCTTGTTGAGGGTCCGTACGAACGTGTGGATCGCGGCGAAGTAGACGATCCAGATCGCGAGCATCACCAGAACGAGATTTTTCAGTCCGAGCCACGGCAAGCGCTGGCGTGCCGCGTCGACGAGATCGAGCCAAGTTGCCGGTCTACGGCCAGCCCGCGAAGAGTAGTCAGTCTGCATGGTCCTTGTCCTTTCTGGACTGACCCGGAGTCCCAGATGGCGCGTGGTGCGCACGGTTGGTCCTGCAATGCCCGTGCCAACTTCTTGGTCAGACATGCAGGTGATCTTGGAGCATGGTCCTTTCCGAAAAGCGGAAACCACTTCTCGGGACCATGCCCCTGGGAGCTGCACGAAAGTCTGGACCCGCTTTCCTAATGATTCGTAACTCCAAACCCCGCCAAGCCTTGCGTAGTAACCCCGAGGGGTGCTTGCAGTGGGGCTTGCCAGGGCGGACAATGCGGCGTGCCGGGGTGGCATGCATGAACGACATGCTGCGCCAACGCGGTTTGGGCGAGGTTACGACGGGTGGGGAGTTGAGTGACGCTACGCCATATCGTCTGGTGATCGCCGACGACCATCCGCTGTTCCGCGGTGCGTTGCGCGAGGCGGTCTCCGGTCCTTACCCGGATGCCGAGATCGCCGAGGCCGGCTCGTTCGAGGACGTCAGCAAGCTGCTCGAGAAGGGCAGCGACGTCGACCTGATCCTGCTCGACCTGCGCATGCCCGGCGTGCGCGGCTTCTCCGGCCTGATGTATCTGCGCGCGCAATATCCGAGCGTGCCGGTGGTCGTCGTGTCGGCCAACGATGATCCGGCGGTGATCCGCCGCTGCATGGATTTCGGCGCCTCGGGCTTCATCCCGAAGACGCTCGGCGTCGAGGCGATGCGCGAGGCGATCAACCGGGTGCTCGCCGGCGAGGTGTGGACGCCGCCCGACGTCGACCTCTCGGCCCGCGCCGACGCCGAAACTGCGGCGCTGCTGGCGCGGCTCGCATCGCTCACGCCGCAGCAGGTGCGCGTCCTCATGATGCTGTCGGAGGGGCTGCTCAACAAGCAGATCGCGTTCGAGCTGTCGGTGTCCGAGGCGACGGTCAAGGCCCACGTCTCGGCGATCCTGCAGAAGCTCAACGTCGAGAGCCGCACCCAGGCGGTCATCGCGGCCGCCAAGATCGAAACCGGCCAGTGGCCGCAGATCGCGCCGCTCGAAGGGTAAGGGTTTATCGCGTATCCGAGAGAAGCACGAGCTGCCGCGTGTTGCGCGCGATCTCGATGAGCAGGAACAGGATCGCGGACAGCAGCACGGCGGCGGCAAATCCCAGCACGGCACCGACGATCGCGGCGGTGGTCTCGTCCACACGAATGCCCATCGCGTCGCCATAAGCGATCAGGTAGAGCTTGCCGACCCGGAAGCCGAGCGCGGTTGATGCGATGACAAACACTGTCGCAATGAACTCCGCGCAGCCGATGATGAGACGTCGAAACCAGCCCATGGCAGCCCCTTCTTGTGTTTCAAGCCGATCAACGGTAGCCGAGCCGGAAGTGTGACTCAAATTTGGGCTTGCGTCGCGCGGAGTGACTCGTTTCGCGGCGATTCGCGCGTGCGAACGTTGTCGCCGAACGCGGTTTCCTCGGGAACGAGCGGCCCGTCGAGCCGTTCATGGCCCGGCGCGTCCACCCACTCTGCATAGGCATGCTGCAGCAGACGGCACTCGATATCGACGCGGCCTGACCGGGCGATCTCGATGACGCTGTAATTGCCAGCGTTGACATAGCGGATATCCGCTGGCCGCATGGTCGTGTCACCGGCCGGCCTGACCGCGCGCATGCGGTCGAGCGCGGAGAGGTTGACGTAGGTGGTCGGCCCACGCCGCAAGACCTCGTAGCGGTGTACGTGCCCATACAGATGCAGCAGCAGGTCGGGCGACACGTCCGTGAGCCGCGGCGTGCGGTGGTGGCTCATGAATACGGTGCGGCGCGGGTCGACACGGCGCTCGGTCAGCATCTTCGCCACCAGACGGCGGCAGATCTCGGCGTATTTGCCATTGCTCAAATGGCGCGCGGGGCGGCCGGAGCGCGGATCGAGACCGCGCGGATAGGAGAAGCCGGTGAAGGTCAGCTGGCCGACCTTCACCGCATTGAGATGGATGAGGTGACAACCTTTTCCGAATGACTGGTCGTAGCCGAGCTTGCGGTCCCAGTTGCCGTACACGTAGACGATCGGGCAGGCGAAGCTCCGCAGCACCTCGAAGATTTCGTCGCCACGGTTACCGCCAATGTCTCCGGCGATCGCAATGGCGTCGTAGTCGTTTCCTTCCTGCGCCCGCAGCTTGCGGACACAGGCGACGTTGTTGTGCAGGTCGGAGCAGGCGAGGAGGCGCATCACTCCGCCGCGGCGACCCGCTGCACGCGCCATTGCGCGATCAGCGCGCGCAGCGCCGCCGGCTTGAGCGGCTTGTGGAGGAGCTGGATGTCGCGCTCGCGCGCCTCGTCGCGCACGCGCGGGCTCCGGTCGGCGGTGATCAGGATCGCCGGCAGCTCGGCGCCGTAACGGCCGCGCAGCGCGACGATCGCTTCGATGCCGGTGCCGTCGTCGAGGTGGTAGTCGACGAGAAGCCCTGCCGGCGCGACCCTGGCGTCGTGCACGGTGGCGATCGCGCCGGTGAGGCTTGGCGCCTTGAGCACGCGGCAGCCCCAGCCGCCGAGCAGCGCCTCCATGCCGTCGAGGATCTTCGCGTCATTGTCGATGCAGAGGATCGTCATGCCGGCGAGCTGGCCGAGATCGCCGCGTTGCGGCGTGGTGCGCGGCAGCGCCGTCGGCACTGCCGTCGCGAGCGGCACCTCGACCGAGAAATGCGAGCCGCCGCCGAGATTCGAGTCGACGTCGATCGCGTGGTCGAGCACGCGGCCGATGCGCTCCACGATCGAGAGGCCGAGGCCGAGCCCGCGGGCAACGCGGGCGCCCTGATCCAGCCGGTGGAACTCCTTGAAGATCTCGCGCGTCTGCGCCGCCGGGATGCCGAGGCCCGTATCGTAGACGTCGATGCGCAGCCGCGCGCCGCGGCGACGGCAGCCGATCAGCACGCGTCCTTTGGGTGTGTATTTCACCGCGTTCGACACGAGGTTCTGCAGGAGGCGCCGCAACAACCTGCGATCCGACTGCACGGCGAGCGAGGAGGGCACGAACATGAGGTCGAGACCCTTCTCGCGCGCCAGCGGCGCGAATTCGACCTCGAGCTGGCGCAGGATGTCGTCGATCCGGAACGAGACGATCTCGGGCTTCATCGCGCCGGCGTCGAGCCGCGAAATGTCGAGCAGCGCGCCGAGGATCTCCTCGATCGCCTCGAGCGAGGCGTCGACATTGCCGACCAGCCGCGCCTCCTCGTGATCGGATTGCGGATCACTGCTGTTCTGCCGCTCGACCAGGCTGGTGACGTAGAGCCGCGCCGCGTTGAGCGGCTGCAGGATGTCGTGGCTCGCGGCGGCGAGGAAGCGGGTCTTCGAGATGTTGGCGTCTTCCGCCTCGGCCTTGGCGCGCACGAGCTCGGTGTTGAGGTGCTCGAGCTCCTGGGTGCGCTCGCGCACGCGCTGCTCGAGCGCTTCGGCGGCGGCGACGGTCGGCGTGATGTCGGTGAAGGTCGTGACGATGCTGCCGCCCGGCATGTGGTTGGAGCGCACCTCGATGACGAGGCCGCGGTCGGGAAAGCGCTCCTGGAACGGCTCGCCGTCCGAGGCGTAGCCCTTGAGGCGCTCGGCCACCAGCGCCTCGGCCGGGCCGGGCCCGAACGCGCCGGTGCGCGCGTTGTAGCGGAGGATCTCGTCGAGGCCGATGCCGATGCGCACCATGTCGTGCGGCACGTCGAGGATCTCGCCGAACTGCCGGTTCCAGCAGATCAGGTTGAGGTCGGTGTCGAACACGGCGATGCCCTGGCGCACGTGGTCAAGCGCGTTCTGCAGGATCTCGCGGTTGTAGTGGATCGCCGCATTGGCGTCGTCGAGCAGTTTCAGCGCGGCCTTGGTGGAGACCGAGCGCTTGCGCAGGAGCAACGAGAGCACGAGCCGCGACGACGCGGCGCCGATCGCCGACGCGAGCAGGTGCTCGGCATAGCGCAGCAGCTGGAAGTCGGCCTCGGCCTGCGGCTCGAGTCCGATCCGGCGCGTCGAGGCGAAGCTCTCGAACGACGAGCGCGTGCGTTCCTCGCCGAGGTAGCGCGCGACGGTCGAGGTGAGCTCCTCGACCGTGACGGAGGCACGCCACAGCCGGAACGTCGGTGCGGTCGGCGACAGGTCCGGCGGCACGAACAGGTCGGCCTGCACGCGCTCGATCGCCGCCGGCGCGCGTTGCAGCGAGAACACCACGTAGGCGACGACGTTGAGCGTGAGGCTCCATGCCACGCCGTGCACCAGCGGCGGCAGGTCGAGGCCGAGCAGGCTCTGCGGCCGCAGGAACGCGAGGCCGAACGGCCCTTCGGCGAGGAAGCGCGCGCCGACGATGCCGACGTCGGCGAAGCTCGGGAGAAGCAGCGTATAGAACCAGATCAGGATACCGATCGTCATGCCGGCCATGGCGCCGCGTGCGGTGGCGCGCCGCCAGATCAGGCCGCCGAAGAAGGCGGGCGCGAGCTGCGCCGCCGCGGCGAAGGCGAGCAGGCCGATGGCCGCGAGCTGCGCCTCCGCAGCCGAGCGGTAGTACATGTAGGCGAAGAACAGGATGACGAAGATCGCGAGCCGCCGCACCGTGAGGAGCATCGCGCCGACGTCGCGTTGGCCGCTGATCATCGCCTCGCGCCGCTGCAGGATCAGCGGCACGACGATGTCGTTCGACACCATGATGGCGAGCGCGACGCACTCGACGATCACCATGGCGGTCGCGGCCGACAGCCCGCCGATGAAGGCGGTCAGCGCCATCACCTCCGATCCGGCGGCGAGCGGCAAGGCGAGCACGAACATGTCGCTGTCGACGCTGCCGCGCGGGAACGTGACGAGGCCGGCGACCGCGATCGGCACCACGAACAGGTTGATCAGCACGAGGTAGAGCGGGAACAGCCAGCGCGCGCGGCGGACCTCCGCCTCGTTGTTGTTCTCGACCACCATCACGTGGAACTGGCGCGGCAGCAGCACGATGGCGACGAACGAGAGGAGCGTCATCGCCGCGAAGGTGCTGGTGTGCGGCTCGCGCGCGAGCAGCGCGCCGACCTCCGCCTGCTCCATCGCCTTGCTGAACAGGGCGATCGGACCGTCGAACATCCAGAACGTGACGAACGCGCCGACCGCCAGGAACGCCACCAGCTTGACCATGGACTCGGTGGCGACTGCGAGCATCAGCCCGTCCTGATGTTCGGTCGCGTCGATGTGGCGCGTGCCGAACAGCACCGCGAAGGCCGCCATCGACAGGGCGACGAACAGCGCGATGTCGCCGAGCACCGGCTGGGTCACGCCGGCGGCGCTGTCGAGATGCGACAGGATGGTGCCGAGCGAGGAGGAGACAGCCTTGAGCTGCAGCGCGATGTAGGGGATCGTGCCGACGATCGCGATCAGCGCCACGGTCGCGGCGACGGCCTGGTGCTTGCCGTAGCGCGCGGCGATGAAGTCGGCGATCGACGTGATGTTCTGCGCCTTGGCGAGGCGCACGACGCGCATGATCAGCGGCGTCGCCAGCGCGATCATCAGCATCGGGCCGATGTAGATCGTCAGGAAGTCGTAGCCGGTGCGCGAGGCAAGCCCGACCGAGCCAAAGAACGTCCACGACGTGCAGTAGATCGCGAGCGACAGCGGATAGATAAGCAACCGCGAGCGCGGGTCGCGCGACACGCGCCGCGAGCGGTCTCCGTAGCTCGCAATCACGAACAGAAGGCCGATGTAGCCGAGTGCGACTGCGATGACCACCCAGCCTTGCAGCATGGCGGCTCCTGCGTCACCCTGTACCGGCGGGCTTGGTTGGACGGCGTTTCCGTCGGCAGGGGCCGACAGGTCAACACGGTTCTAAGGTGTTGTCCATCCTCGGGAAGTGCCTCGAACGGTCGAGTCCGGGGGGAGGGGGCCATGGCCCTGCTCGATCTGTTTCGCCCGATCCGGGACGTCAAGACGCTGGTTGCGTTCATCGATGAGGAGGCCGAGGGGCTCGGGCGCGCCGTCGTCGAAACGTACCTGCAGGGGCGCGCCGGCGCCGCCGCCGAGCAGCTGTTCGCAACTGCGAAATTCATCGCCGCACGCGACCGGGCGCAGCACGAAGCCTATCCGGTCGCGCTCGCCATGGTCGGAGAGATGGTCCTGGCCGACCTCGCCGCGCCGGGCGAGATTGCTCGCGACCTGGCGCGGGGACTTGCGGCGCGCGTTGCCACGCTGTTCGACCGCCGTCCGGCGCTGCTCGATCACGCCGCCTGGGCGAAGGCGCGCCGCGAGGTGGAGCATTCCATCGAAGCGCTCGGATCGGAGAGGCCGAAACCGATCGCTTCAATCGTCAGCGAATTCTGTCCATCGTTTCTGGCGCTGATGCCCATCCATGACAGCCTGTCGGGCGACGACTTTCCGGCGCTGCGTCAACAGCTCGAGACCGCACTCAAGGAGGTGCATGAGGGCTTCGCGCGACGCGCGGGCGCGCGTCGGCTTGTGACAGCGCTGAGCAAGCTGCATGACAGCGGCGCGGATAATGCGACGTGATGAAGGAACCTTCGGCGCTATCATCCGTTTTGCACAGCCTGAGGGGCAGAACGGTTGTCCGGTACCTTAAGTTGCAGGGTAAGTTGCCGTAAAAAAGAAACGCGATGATTCCGCTTGATCGGGAGATGATCGCCATCAGTCCACAGCTTGCAGTTCCCTCGGTCTCGGACGTGCGCTTGTCGACGCTGCTCGACACCGCCGTGGACGGCATCATCGTGATCGACGACGAGGCGCGCATTCTCGTGTTCAACCAGGCCTGCGAACGGCTGTTCGGTTATGCGGCGGCCGACGTGCTCGGGCAGAACCTCAAGTGCCTCATGCCGCTGGAATACGCGGAAAAGCACGACAACTACGTCGCCAATTACGTCCGCACCGGCGTGCGCAAGATCATCGGCATCGGGCGCGAGGTGAGGGGCCGCCATCGCGACGGCAGCGTGTTTCCGCTCGAGCTCTCGGTCGGCGAGGCGAATACGCCGGAAGGGCGGCAGTTCATCGGAATCCTGCGCGACCTGCGCGCTCGGCGCGAAGCCGAGCAGCGTCTTACCGAATTGCAGGGCGACCTGCTGCGCATGGCACGAGTGTCGGCGATGGACGAGATGGGCGCCGCGCTCGCTCACGAGCTCAACCAGCCGCTCACCGCGCTGCTTCTTTACCTGCAGGCTGTCGAGCGCTCGAGCGCCAAGCAATCCGACGGCCAACCGGTGTCGCAGACCGCGCTGTCGATCCTTCAGAAGGCCATCAACGAGGCCGAGCGCGCGAGTGGCATCGTCCAGCGCATGCGGCATTTTGTCGAGAAGCGCGATCCAGTGCGTCACCTGCTCGACCTCAACCCGCTGGTGACCGAAGCGGTCGATCTGACCTTGCTGGCCAGCCGCCCCGGGACCAAGATCACCCGGACATTGGCGAGCAATCTCCCGCCGGTCGCGGTGGACGCAGTGCAGATCCAGCAGGTGGTCGTCAATCTCGTGCGCAATGCCATCGACGCGGCAAAGCACGCGGAGAGCCCCGACGTTCGTGTCGCGACCGGCCTTGCGGACGACGCAGTGCTGATGACCGTCGAGGACAACGGGCCTGGTATTCCACCCGAGTCTGTGCCGGGACTGTTCAAGGCGTTCTCGTCATCGAAGGGGAGTGGGCTCGGACTGGGACTCGCGATTTCGCGCACCATCGCGCAAACTCACGGTGGTGATCTGAAGGTCGATCCAGGTGGGAATGGGCGCGGGGCCTGCTTCACCCTGCAATTGCCTCTGCCGTCGCCGGGTGTCGATGAGCGGCACGGCAAGGGCAACTAACGAGGATCTGCACGATGAACCAGAACGGCAAAAGCAACGGTGAAATCTACATCGTCGACGATGATCCGTCGGTGCTGGACGCGCTCTCGGTCGTCTTCAACCTCGAGGGCTACCAGGTCAGCGGCTACGCCGAAGGCGCCTCGTTCCTCGCCGCCGCGCGCGCACACACTCCGGCCTGTATCATCCTCGACGTGCACATGCCGGGGCGCTCCGGGCTCGACATCCTCAAGGAGCTCAACGCGCAGCAATACGGCGCGCCGATCTTCATCATCTCCGGCCAGGGCGACATCCCAATGGCGGTCGACGCGGTCAAGAACGGTGCGCTCGACTTCATCGAGAAGCCGTTCGACGCGCAGACGGTGGTGTCGCGCGTGCGCGAGGCGATCGAGGCCTGGCAGCGCCGGCGCATCGAGGGCAGCAACGCCGCGGCGTCGTGGAGCTTCGCCGGCCACGAATTGCTGACGCCGCGCGAGCGCGAGGTGCTCTCCCAGATCGCCGGCGGAGCGTCCAACAAGGAGGCCGGACGGCTGCTCGGCATCAGCCCGCGCACGATCGAGGTGCACCGCGCGCGCGTTATGGAGAAGCTCGGCGCCAAGAATGCCGCCGATCTGGTGCGTATCGTCCTGTCGGGCGGCCACTAAGGCCCGTGGCCGCCGATACTTTGTAGTTTGGCTCGGGCTTCCGTGTGGGCAGGTCCGTACTTTCCCGTACGCGCGGAAGTACGAATTGAGTTTGGGCGTCACAGCGGCATGTTATTACCCAAGGGGTTCATGTGGGTTCGCGTGATGGAGCCCCGATCGATGCTGATTCATATCGTTGAAGACGACACTGCGGTCTGCGACTCGTTGAGCCTGCTCCTGAGCGAGTCGGGCTGCGACGTGGTCGCTCATTTCGACGCCGAAAGCTTTTTCGCCGCCGTCCCGCCCTCCGCCGACGACATGGTGTTCGTCGATCTGCTGCTGCCGGGCATCAGCGGAGCGACGGTGGTCCGCTGGCTGCAGTCGCTCAAGCAGCCGCCGCGCATCGTCGTCATGAGCGGGCAATCGCAGCGGATCATCGATCACGAGCTCAACGGGCTCGAACCGCCGCGGGTCTTGCGCAAGCCGCTGACGCGCGACGATGTGAGCGCGCAGCTCCGCGTCGGCTGTTATTGACAGCGTTACGGACAGCGCAACGGCACCCGTGGTTTGACGGACGCTGCCGCGCCGGGCATTGATCGGAGGGAAAGCGGATCTCCCGGTCCGAGCCCGCCCGATGCAGCCCCTGCGAAATTACATCAAGCCACTGCGCAATGTGGCCGAGTCCTTCGCCGTCGGCGCGGCCGGGGGCGCGCTGTTCACGCTCGCGGGTTTTCCGGCCGGCTGGATCGCCGGCTCGATGCTGTTCTCCGCGATCGCCGCGCTGGCTGGCCGTCCGATCCTGGTGCCCACCTGGCTTGCCCGCGCCTTCTTCATCGCGCTCGGCATCTCGATCGGCGCGGTGGCGACGCCCGAGACCGTCGTCGGCATGGCCACCTGGCCGATCAGCATCGTGGTGATTTGCCTCGCCATGATCTGTATCGCTGCGGCGACCGCGTTCTACCTCACGCGCGTGCACGGCTGGGACAAGCAGGTCGCTGTGCTCGCCGGCTCGCCGGGCGCGCTGTCGCAGGTGATGGTTCTGGCGGCCGAGTATCGGCTCGACCTGCGCGGCATCGCCATCGTGCAGACCGCGCGCGTGATCATGCTGGCAATCGGCCTGCCGGCCGGCCTCGCGCTGTTCGGTCACGTCGGGCCGGCGCAGCTCGCGGTCGGGCTGCCGATCGCGCAGGCCCCGGGCGAGTTCGCCGTGTTGGTGATCGGCTCGACCCTGCTCGGCTTGCTGCTGTTCCGGCTCGGCTTCTCCGGCGGGCTGATCTTCGGGCCGATGCTGGTCTCGGCGGTCCTGCACGGCGGCGGCTTCGTGCACGTCACCCTGCCGCCCGTCGTGGTCTATTCCGCCATGGTTGCGCTCGGCACCATCGCCGGTTCACGCTTCACCAACACGCCGTTCCGCGAGGTGCTGTCCTATCTCGGCGCCGCGATCGGCTCGTTCGCGGTGGCGATCACGGTCGCCGCGGGCTTCGCGCTGATCACCACCACGCTGCTGGCGCTGCCGACCGCCGGCGTGGTGATCGCCTATGCGCCGGGCTCGGTCGACGCCATGATGGTGATGGCGCTGGCGCTGCAGGTCGACCCGGTCTTCGTCGGCGCGCATCATCTGACGCGGTTGTTCCTGGTGGCGCTGGCCATGCCGCTGGTGGTGCGCTGGGTCGCGCCGCCCGGCGTTACACCGCTGCCGCCGCCGCTGAAGAAACCGCGCAGCGACGGCATCGACGACTAGCCTAGTGGGGCGCGCCGGGACGATGAGACGTCTCCCCTCGCGGCGTGGAATTTGCGATACTTGCGGCGTCTATGTCAGGAGGTCGCCATGCACAAGCTGTCGATTCCCGCCGAGATCGTCGCGCGCGTGACCGAACGGGCCGGGCGCGTGCATCCGTTCGATCAGCTCGATCCGGCCAAGACTGCGCTGGTGGTGATCGACATGCAGAACTACTTCGTGAAGCCCGGCTTCCAGGGCGAAGTGCCGATGGCGCGCGAGGTGGTCCCCGCCATCAATCGCCTGGCGGCGGAGCTGCGGCAGCGCGGCGGCCACGTGGTGTGGGTCAAGAACGCGACCAACGACACCCGCGAGAGCTGGTCGGTATTCCACGACTGGCTGATGACGCCGGAGCGGCGCGACCGCCGCTACGAGAGCATGGACGTCGCGCACGAGGGCCATGCGTTATGGCACGCGCTCGACGCGCGGCCGGAGGACGCGCACATCGTCAAGATGCGCTTCAGCGCCTTCATCCAGGGCTCGTCCGACATTGCCGCCCATCTGCGCAGCCGCGGTATCGACACGATCCTGGTTGCCGGCACTGCCACCAATGTCTGCTGCGAGAGCTCGGCGCGCGACGCCATGATGCTGAACTTCAAGGTGGTGATGGTCGCCGACGCGCTCGCGACCTACACCGACGCCGAGCACAACGCGGCGCTCTCCGCGTTCTACGGGATGTTCGGCGACGTGCAGACGGTCGACGAGGTGCTGGTGTCGCTGACGCGGAGCGAGAGCGCCGCGGCGGCCTAGATTAGCCCGAGGTGCCGTAGGATGGGTTGAGCCATAAGGGCGTTTACGCCCGTCTTCGACGGGCTATGGCGAAACCCATCATGTGAGTCGCAACGATGGGTTTCGCTTCGCTCAACCCATCCTACGACCTTGCGTCGTGATAAATCCGCTACTCCGCCGCGAGCGCGCGCTTGTTGAGAGGCAGGCCGAGCCGCTCCCAGACGTCGACCAGCGCCTCGGCGAGCGTGTCGATCAGCGCATCCTCATGATACGGGGAGGGCGTGATGCGCAGCCGCTCCGAGCCCTTCGGCACGGTCGGATAGTTGATCGGCTGGATGTAGATGCCATGCTCCTCGAGCAGGAGGTCGCTCGCCGCCTTGCATTTCTCCGGATCGCCGACGAACACCGGAACGATATGGGTGTCGCTCGCCATCACCGGCAGGCAGGCGGCGAGAAGCACCGCCTTGGTGCGCGCGGCGCGGTCCTGGTGCCGCTCGCGCTCCCAGCTCGACGCCCTGAGATGACGGATCGCCGCGGTCGCCGCGGCGCCGACCGCCCGCGGCCG